>Ga0302325_10014024_pt1 | contig 17068 bp, 16 predicted proteins | sample Palsa_T0_2_FD_201948 | JGI IMG/M metagenome (GOLD analysis project Ga0302325, IMG submission 201948) | Peat permafrost microbial communities from Stordalen Mire near Abisko, Sweden - Palsa_T0_2 | ecosystem: Environmental > Terrestrial > Soil > Palsa > Peat permafrost | place: Sweden: Abisko... | reverse complement strand
TACGGGCTGGGCATCTGGGTAGTAGGGTGGGTCTATTGCCTGTTGACGATCGGACGCGTAGCCGGAGCCGAAATCGTGATGCGGATGCGCATGGATGAGACCACGCGATCGACCCGCCTGATGATCCTGATTGCCGCGGCGAGCCTGCTGTTCTTTGCCGGGGCCGCGGCTGCGGAACGTCCTAACCTGGTGGTCGCATTCTTCTTCCTGATGAATATCCTGATTGGCGCGATGATGCCGTTGATGCAGAGTTGGTTCAACGAACAGATTGCTTCCGGCGATCGGGCGACGCTGCTTTCGTTCAACAGCACCTTTGCAACGATGGGTGCGGCAACGGGCCTGCTGTCGGTGGGGGCCTACGCGGATTTCGCTGGAATTCCGGCGACGTGGAAAGTGTGTGCAGTGATCTTCCTCGCGGCGATCCCCTGTTACTGGGTCATCCGTTGGCGAGGCGTTGCGCCCGCAGATGCGGCCACCCCAGTCATGTGAAAGCGAAAGGTCGTTATGCTTGACGTAACGCATAACGAAGAGATAAAGTAACGGTGATTGCCAGCTATCGAGACAAGCGCACCAGAGAATTTGCGGGTGGAAAAAGGGTAGCAGCATTCTCGGGAATCGAGCGTCAGGCGCGTATGAAGCTCGATCGTCTCGAGTCAGCGGCTACGCTCAGGGATCTCGCGGTGTTGCCGGGTAACCGCTTCGAAGCTCTGAGTGGTGATCGTAAGGGCGAGTTCAGCATCCGAATCAACGATCAGTGGCGAATTTGCTTTAAGTGGCAGGACGGCGCACCGGGGCCATCGAACGTGGAGATCGTTGATTATCATTAGGTGAGGGCATTATGGCACTGATCGCGATACATCCGGGAGAGCACTTAGCCGAAGAATTGAAAGAGCTTGGCATGAGTGCCGCCGAATTGGCGCGCAAGCTTCACGTGCCCACTAATCGCATTACTGGAATCCTGAATGGACAGCGCTCGATCACCGGAGATACGGCGTTGCGTCTGAGTCATTTCTTCGGCACCAGCGCACAGTTCTGGCTCAACCTGCAAAACCTCTATGAATTGCGTGTTGCAGAAAAGAAGATTGGTAAGTCGATCGAAGCGCTCCCGAAGCTGGAGCGCGTATAGCGGTATAGTTCCGCCGCAGGCGGTAAAATGAAGTCGTTGAGGTGCGCAAACCGCGGGTTTACGGGATAAGCGAAAGGAGAATGGGATGCGTGTTTTCCTGACGGGAGCAACGGGTTTCATCGGCGCAGCGCTAGCGCGGGAGCTGCTGACCGCGGGTCACGAAGTGCTCGGATTGGCGCGCAGCGATGCCGCCGCCGACATCCTGGCGCGGTCGGGAGTCGAGGCGCATCGGGGTGATTTGTCGGAACTCGATAGCCTTACCGCGGGTGCCCGGGCCTGCGAGGGCGTGATCCACACGGCCTTTATCCACGACTTCTCCGCGTATGCGGCCGCCGCCGAGACGGACCGGCGGGCGGTCGAGGTGATGATCGGTGCGCTGGAGGGCTCGGGGAAGCCGTTCGTCCTGACGTCCGGAACCGCACTGCTTGCGCCCGGCCGCGTCGGTACGGAATTGGACGCGCCTGCGCCCGGGAGCGCGGCGAGCCTTCGGGCTGCGTCGGAGGAAACTGCGCTGGCAGCGCCCGATCGCGGAGTGCGCGCCAGCGTGGTGCGGCTGCCGCCGACCGTCCACGGGACGGGCGACCACGGCTTCGTACCCGCGCTGATCGACATCGCACGCCGCACCGGCATCTCTGCCTTTATCGACGATGGGGCGAACCGGTGGCCCGCGGTGCATCGGCGGGACGCCGTGCGTCTTTATCGACTGGCGCTCGAAAACGCAGCGCCCGGAGCCCGCCTGCACGCGGTGGCTGAAGAGGGAGTTGCCATGCGAGCGATCGCGGAGGCGATCGGCGCGGGGCTCGGCGTACCGGTGCGGAGCCTCGCCAAGGGCCAGGCGCCCGCGCATTTCGACTGGCTGGCGGCCTTTGTCGCGATCGATAATCCTACTTCAAGTGCTCTCACCCGCGCGGCATTGGGATGGTGCCCGAAGGAACCCGGGCTGGTGACAGACCTGAACGAAAGCGGATATTTCCAGTAGCCGTAATTCATGGCGCTGGCGAGGACCTCATTGGGCTGCGGGCGATCCTCTTTCGAGAAGGAGTTCATTGGCCCTGCTGGTTACTTCCGCCGGCGCTCTCGACCAGTCGTTTTCCGTCGGCGGCCTGTTCCACGTCGCCCGCTACTTTCAACGGATTAACCTCGAAGGCGACATACTGAAGCTGCAGGTGACCGTCGCTGCCGACCAGGAAAAACTCGAGAACGTGATCTACCGACCCGTCGGGCTCGTGCTGCCGAGTCAGCTTGAAGCGCGCCATCAGGCGATCGATATCTGCCGGCGGACCGGTTAGAAATAACCAACCGTTGCGGTCCGCGCCTTGCTGCTTTGTGTAGTTGAGTAAGTCAGCGGGATGGTCGTGCTCGGGATCGACCGTAACCGATACCAATTGCACCTGAGCGCCGAGCAGAGAGCCTAAGTGGTTAGCGACGGATTTCATTCGAGCGGTAAGCATCAGGCAGGGGCCCGGACAGGTGGTATAGAAGAAATCGAACAACAGCGGCTTACCCTTGAGTGAAGCGAGATCGACTTTCTGGCCATGTTGATCTACGAGAGTGAGGTCCTGCAAGACGTCGGGAGAATCGCTGACGGCGAAACCTCCGCTTTCATCGACGGTGTCGGTCTGGCGGTTACAACTCGCCAGCGACAGCCCCGTTGCCAGCAGGATCAGCAAGGCCAATGAACGACTGGAACGCTTTGATAATTGTTTCAAGAGAGTTGCGGACATTTTATATAACTCGCGCGGGTTACTGCGGCCGCGAAGTAGTTTGGATCGCGCTCACCGAGGGGCGATCGCGTTGTTGCCGGGCCGTCCTGATATTCTACATGATCACGCGGCAAGTTCGTCGCTGCACAATCGCTGGATAATAGGACGGACGACTCCGGGAAAATGCCGTCGGAGCAGTGAATACACCGCCAATCGGCGATTTCCACGCAAGTGGGTACTGGCGGTTAGCGGCCGCGTCAGTTAACAATTAATGATCAACCGGCGCTTGAAGCGCGGGTTGGGGATGGGTTGCGGACGATCATGGACTTTCCGAGGATTAAGCGGCTACCGCCCTACGTTTTCAACGCGATCGGTGAACTGTGTATCCAGGCGCGGCGGGCCGGCGAGGATATCATCGACTTCGGGATGGGCAATCCCGATGAGCCGACCCCGCCGCATATCGTCAACAAGCTGATCGAGGCGGCCTCGAAGAACGCCAACCATCGCTACTCGGTGTCGCGCGGCGTCTATAAGCTGCGGCTGGCGATTTGCGATTGGTACAAGCGGCGCTATGGCGCGGAGTTCGATCCCGACTCTGAAGCGATCGTGACGATTGGTTCCAAGGAAGGCATCGCGCACCTGGCGCTCGCAATGCTCGATCAAGGCGATGTGGTGCTCGCGCCGACGCCCACATATCCGATTCATCAATATGGATGCGTTATCGCAGGGGCGCAGGTGCAGGGCGTGCCGATTCGCAACGGCGATGAGTTCTTCGACGAGATGTTGAACACCGTCAGCCGCTGCTGGCCGCGTCCGAAACTGCTGATAATCAACTTCCCGCACAATCCGACGACGGCGATCGTCAACCTGGCGTTCATGCAGCGAATTGTCGATTTCGCGCGCGACAACGACATCCTGGTGGTGCACGACTTCGCTTATGCGGACCTCTGTTTCGACGGCTATCGCCCGCCCTCGATCATGGAAGTGCCGGGCGCGCGGGACGTTGCGGTCGAGTTCTTCACGCTCTCGAAGAGCTACAACATGCCCGGGTGGCGGGTCGGCTTTGCGGTTGGGAACCGCGAGATGATCGCGGCGCTGGGGCGGCTGAAGTCGTACTTCGACTACGGCATGTTTGCGCCAGTGCAGGTGGCGGCGATTGCGGCGCTCAACGGGCCGCAGGAATGCGTCAGCGAGATCGTCGAGAACTATCGGCAGCGGCGCAACGTATTGGTGGAAGGACTGAATCGCGCGGGCTGGCCAATCGAAAAGCCGAAAGCCACGATGTTTGTGTGGGCGCCGATTCCGGAGCCGTTTCGTGCGATGGGTTCCCTCGATTTCGCCAAGTTCCTGCTGCGCGAAGCCAAAGTCGCGGTCTCTCCGGGAATTGGGTTCGGCGCAGACGGTGACGGCTTCGTGCGGTTCGCGCTGATCGAGAATGAGCATCGATCGCGCCAGGCGATTCGCGGTATCCGGCACGCGCTCACTCATGCCGAAGTCCCTGGCATGCCGAAGCGAATGGCCGTCGCAGGCTCCTGATCGCGCCGCGATCGCTCACATCGGCGAGCATTCGATAATCGCTTGGAACCTATCCGTCTAGCCTTGCTCGGATGCGGCACGGTCGGCGAGGGCGTGGTGCGCCTGCTGCGCAGCAACGCCGCGATGTTCGAGCGTAAGCTCGGCGCGCCGATCGAATTGGCGGGTATCGCCGATCGCAGCCTCAAACCGATTCCTGCGCTGGGTATCGACGCCAAACTGATCAGCCGCGACGCCACGGACCTGATCGGACGCGGCGATATCGATATCGTGGTGGAACTGTTCGGGGGCTATGAGCCGGCGCGCAGTCTCATTCTGAGAGCGCTCGCAGCGGGCAAAGACGTGGTTACCGCGAACAAGGCGCTGCTCGCGAAGCATGGCGCGGAGATCTTTCGAGCGGCGGGAAAAGCAGGTCTGGCGATCGGCTTCGAGGCCAGTGTCGGCGGCGGCGTGCCGATTATCCGCACGCTGCGTGAGGCGCTCGCGGGCGATCGGCAACGCGCCGTTTACGGCATCGTCAACGGCACCTGCAATTCGATTCTCAGTATGATGACGGACGGTGGTGCGGAGTTTGCGGACGCTTTGAAGCAGGCGCAGCGGGACGGCCTGGCGGAGGCTGATCCGAGTCTCGATATCGACGGTTACGACGCCGCGCACAAACTCTGCCTGCTGGTGACGCTGGCGTTCGGTGTGCTGCTGGAACCGCAGCAGGTGCATACCGAGGGTATCAGCGGGATGACGCTCGCGGACATCGATTATGCGCGCGAACTCGGTTACGCCATCAAACTACTGGCGATCGCCAAGGATGACGGCGGTGCGATCGAGGCGCGGGTGCATCCGACGATGATCGCGGCGCGTCATCTGCTAGCCGGTGTCGGCGGCGCCTTCAATGCGATCTACATCCACGGCGAGGCGCTGGGTTCGAGCATGTATTTCGGACAGGGCGCGGGCCAGATGCCGACGGCGACGGCGGTGATGGCGGACATCCTCGAGATCGCCCGCCATCGGAGCGCGGGTGCGCGTGGCGGGGCGCATGCGTTTGGGTACCCGGTTGCGCACCTGAAGCGAGCGCGTGTCAAGCCTATGGACGACGTGATATGCGAATACTACCTGCGCTTCAACGCACGCGATAAGCCGGGCGTGCTGGGTGCGATTGCGTCGGTGCTGGGGCGAAACGGGATTTCGATCGTGTCGGTGATCCAGAAGGGGCGCGGAGTGGAGACGACGGTGCCGGTTATCATGCGCACGCATGAAGCGCGCGAGAAGAACCTGAAGCGAGCACTGGCGGCGATCAAACGGCTCAAGATGGTCTCGGGGCCTCCGGTCTTCATTCGCATCGAGGAGCAACTTTAAGCGCGATGGCTGAAAGCATAAAGGCGGGGGCGCAAGCTGCGAGGCTCACTCGATGGCCGGGGCTGATCGAGCATTACCGGCGCTTCCTGCCGGTTACCGACAAGACTCCGGTGGTGACGCTCAATGAGGGCAATACCCCGCTGATCGAGAGTCCCGCGCTGGCCGATCGCGTCGGACGAAACATAAAAGTTTACTTGAAGTATGAGGGGCTGAACCCGACGGGCTCCTTCAAGGATCGCGGCATGACGGTAGCGATGAGCAAGGCGCTGGGCGAGGGCGTCCGCGCCGTCATCTGCGCTTCGACCGGGAACACGTCGGCGTCGGCGGCGGCTTATGCCGGTCGCGCGGGACTTCAAGCATACGTTTTAATTCCTAAAGGCGCGGTCGCGCTCGGCAAGCTCTCGCAAAGCCTGATGCATGGCGCTCGCGTGGTCGAGGTGATTGGCAACTTCGACATTTGCTTGAAGGTTGTGCGCGATGTTGCGGAACGCGATCCGTTACGAATACGGCTCGTGAACAGTGTTAATCCCGACCGTATTGCGGGTCAGAAAACCGCGGCCTTCGAGGTCTGCGATCAGTTGGGCGATGCGCCGACGCATCATTTTCTACCGGTTGGCAACGCCGGCAATATCACGGCTTACTGGGCTGGCTATCGCGAATATAAGTCCGTCGGATTGTCGAATCGGCTCCCCAAGATGATGGGCTATCAAGCGGCGGAGTCTGCGCCGATCGTAGTCGGCCATCCGATTGACGATCCGCACACGGTCGCGACCGCGATCAAGATCGGGAACCCGGCGAGTTGGAAGAGCGCCACCGCCGCGCGGGACGAATCTGGCGGCATCATTGATATGGTGACGGATTCGGAGATTCTCGCGGCCTATCGATTGATTGCGGCGCACGGCGTTTTCGCGGAGCCGGCGTCGGCGGCGTCGGTCGCAGGGCTGCTCAAGTTCAGCGCCAGCGGCGGGCTCAAGCCGGGATCGATAGCGGTCTGCACGCTCACCGGCCACGGACTGAAGGATCCGGACACCGCAATGAAAAACCTGAGCCATACGATAGTGGTCGAGCCGGACATCTCCAAAATCCTCAAAATTCTGGACAACTGACTTGCGATCGGGGTTCGTCGGACTTGCGGCGACAATTGGATTGAGCCTATACAACTTGCGAGAAAAAAAACATCAAGTGATGCTTTAGCTTTAGGGGGCCGCAACCTTGAAATACGTCATCATCCACGGGGACGGCATGGCGGATTGGCCGTGCGACGAACTCGGTGGCAAAACACCGCTCGAAGCCGCGCACAAACCCAACATGGACCTGATCGCGTCGCGCGGCGAGCTGGGACTGGTCGCGACGATTCCCGAAGGCATGCCGGCCGGCAGTGACGTCGGCACGATGACGATGCTGGGTTACGATCCAGCGCGCTACCACACCGGTCGAGCGCCGATTGAAGCTGCGAGCCAGGGGATTGCTCTCGCGCCCGACGACGTCGTGTTTCGCATGAACCTCGTCTCACTCGCCCCGGGCGACGGCGGCACGACGCTGATGAACGATTTCACGTCGGGGCATATCACGAGCGAGGAGGCGGCCGAAATCGTTGACGATATCCGGCGCGAACTGGCCAGAGACGGAATCGAGTTCTTCAACGGCGTCAGCTATCGTCATTTGATGGTGTGGCGCAACGGTATCACCGGAACGAAGCTGACGCCGCCGCACGACATTACCGGCCAACCGGTCGCACCGCATCTGCCGCAAGGGGAGGGCGCCGATCGCCTGTCCATGATAATGCGCCGGGCCGCTGAAATCCTGCGTGAGCATCCGGTGAATCAGGCGCGCCGCGAGGCGGGCAAGACGATGGCGTCGGCGGTGTGGTTCTGGGGGCAGGGCAAGCGTCCTGCGGTGCCGACTCTGAAGGATCGCTTCGGGGTCGAGGGCTCCGTCATCTCGGCGGTGGACCTGGTCAACGGCCTCGGACGGCTGGCCGATCTCGACGTGATTACAGTGCCCGGAGCGACCGGATTTCTCGATACTGATTATGCCGCGAAGGCGCGTTACGGGCTCGACTCGCTCAAGCGCCGTGACTTCCTGCTGCTGCATATTGAGGCTCCCGACGAGGCCGGACACATGGGCCGGTCAGATTTCAAAGTCGAGGCGATTGAACGTATCGACGAACTGATTGTAGGCCCGATGCTCGCGGAGCTTCCGTCGTTCGGCGAGTGGGCGCTGCTGCTGATGCCCGACCATGCGACTCCGTCGATTCTGAAGACGCACTCGAATGAAGCAGTGCCGTTCGCTATTCTCAAAGGGGGCAAACCCGCGCTCAAAGGCGCTGAATCGACGCGGCGCTATACCGAAGCGGAGGGCGGCCGCACCGGCCTCGTGCTGAAACAGGGTTACCGCCTCATCGAATCACTCTTCGGCAAGGAACTGGCGTCTAATTGAATCGTCGTAGTTAGTAACCTGTGCCTGGTCGTATCAGGCCTGATCCAATGCTCAAATAGGAGCCTCGCGATGGAGCGAAATCTAGCCCTTGAAGTGGTTCGGGCGACCGAAGCCGCGGCGCTGGCCGCCGCACGGTTTATCGGCAAGGGCGACGAGCAGATGGCCGATCGGGTCGCGGCGGAGGCGATGCGCAATACGCTCAACTCGATCGCGATGGACGGCAAGATCGTGGTGGGCGAGGGCGATCGGGGCGCGACTGATCTGCTCTACGCTGGCGAGATCGTCGGGACCGGATCGGGGCCCGAAGTTGACGTGGCGCTCGATGGTCTCGAAGGTTCCTTAATCTGCGCAACCGGCGGTCCCAATGCGCTTTCGTGCGTGGCGCTGGCGGAGCGCGGCAAGATTCTGCGCTGCCCGGATACCTACATGGACAAGGTCGCCTGCGGACCCATCGGCGTCGGGGTGATCGATCTGGACAAGTCGCCGTCCGACAACTTGAAGGCGCTGGCCGAGGCCAAGAAGGTTTACGTCGAGGACTTGCGGGTGGCGATCCTCGACCGTCCGCGGCATGAGAAGTTGATCGCCGAAGTGCGGCGGGCGGGCGCGGGAATCAAGCTGCTGACCGCAGGCGATCTCTCGGCCGGTATCGCGACGACTCGGCCCGAGAGCGAGGTCGATCTGCTGATCGGCGTCGGCGGGGCGCATCAGGGGGTGCTGGCTGCAGCCGCGATCCGATCGGCGGGCGGCGTGATGCAATGCCGCTTCGCGCCGCGTAACGATCGCGAGGCGGAGCAATGCCTGGCGGCGGGCATCCTCGATTTGCGGCGCAAGTTCCTGCTCGAAGAACTGGCGGGCGAGGACGTGATGTTCGCGGCGACGGGTGTGACTACCGGCGATTATCTGCACGGCGTGCGCTTTTTCTCGGGCGGTGCGATGACCAACAGCGTCGTGATGCGATCGAAAACGCGCACGATTCGCTTCATCGAGGCGATCCATCACTTCGACTTCAAACCCGAGTATTAGACGCCGACGGGCCGTTTACGAAGCAGGAGAATAAAACTCGCGTTGATCGGGCGACTCTAAATCCCGGCGATTTCGAGCTAATCGAGTATCCGAACGAGGATGACGCCGCGATTGCAAGCGCTCTCAGGTATTCGTAAGCTCGCAGCATGGCGGCTAAAGACCTGCGCTTCTATCTCGATTACAAGAGTCCCTACGCGTACCTCACGAAAGATCCACTGTACGATCTCGAGCGCGAATTCGGCGTGGCATTCACCTGGCTGCCGATTAACCTTTATATTCCCGATTTCCTAGGTACTGTCGAGGGTCGCAACGACCATCAGTGGCGGCGCGTGCGCTACAGTTATATGGATGCGCGCCGGCTGGCGAATCGCCGCGGTTTGACGGTGCGCGGGCCGCAGAAGCTATTCGACTCCACGCTGGCCTCAGTCGGGATGATCTACGCGCAGCGGCGCGGCACCTTCCGCAAGTACAATGACCTCACCTTCGAGCGTTTCTGGAAGCGCGAACTGGATATCGAGGATCGCGAGGCGGTCCGCCGCGTGCTCGAAGAGAGCGGCGCCGAGACTGCAGCGTTTTACGATTTTGCCGAGGGCGAAGGTCGCCGCGAATTGGAGCGGATCACGCACGAGGCCGAGCAGTTAGGCGTCTTTGGCGTGCCGACGTTCGTTATCGACGGCGAAGTCTTCTGGGGCGGCGATCGGCTCTGGATGGTGCGCGAAAAGCTCGCTGCCGCGTAGCCCAGGCATTGCCGGTAGCCGCACCGCTGCGGGCCTTGGCAGATACCTTGAACAAGTGAGGAGATTTGGTGGAAGACCTGATTTTTGAAAACGGCGCGATCGCGACGATTACGATCAACCGGCCCAAGGCGCTCAATGCGCTCAATCGCGAAGTGCTCGAGGAGATCACGCGGGTGCTGCGCGATGTGCGCCACGATCCGTCGGTGCGCGTGTTGATTGTTACCGGGGCGGGCGATCGCGCCTTCGTCGCGGGAGCGGATATCGCCGCGATGGCAGACATGCAGACGGTCGAGGGCCTTGAGTTCACGCGCCTGGGTCATCGCGTAATGAACACCTTCGAGGAGTTGCCAATCCCGGTAATCGCGGCGGTCAACGGCTTCGCGCTTGGCGGCGGACTCGAACTGGCGTTGGCCTGCGATTTGATCATCGCGAGCGAAAAAGCGCGCTTCGGACAACCTGAGATCAACCTCGGAATCATCCCGGGATTCGGCGGAACGCAGCGCCTGCCTCATCGGATTGGTCATGCGCGGGCTCGCGAGCTGATCATGACGGGCGAGATGTTCGACGCCAAGGCCGGCCTCGAATGGGGCCTCGTCAACAAGGTCGTTGCGCCGGATCAATTGATGGCCGAGACGCGGAAGCTGGCCGAGAAGATCGCCTCGAAATCGGGCTTCGCACTGCGCCAGGCCAAGGCCGCCTTGCGCGCCGCTGCGACGATGGAGGAGGACGCCGGCCTGCGCTTCGAGCAGAACACTTTCGGCGGCCTGTTCGGCAGCGCTGACAAGAGCGAGGGTATGAAGGCCTTCCTGGAGAAGCGCGAAGCGAAGTGGCAGCACAAGTAAAGACGTGGGGAGAGTTATCGAGGAACACAGAAACTTTAAGCTTTTTCTGAAACTTACTCTAACCACCTCATGGGGTTGACTGCTCGTTTTGCTTCGCTTCACTCAGATTCTTATCTTTGCGCACGTCGCAGACTCCTTTGCTCGTTCCGCATCGCTTCACTCAGATTCTTATCTTTGCGCACGTCGCAGATTCCTTTGCTCGTTCCGCATCGCTTCACTAGTGTGCGCTGGCGTCGATCAAGATAAATCAATACGATTCACGAGCCGCACTCTAACGTTCTTATCGACGCGGGAATGCGGCTGAGGTACAAGTGATAGCGGGCTTATGAGAGCCTCGCGAAAGGTCAGGAAATCGGCGCTGGCAAACATGATGGACCTTGAACTAACCGAAGCTCAACGCAGCACCCGAGATACCGCTCGCCGCTTCGCTCGGGAACGGCTTGAACGGGTGGGCGTCGAAATTGATCGAACGCATCAATTTCCCACAGCGGCCATCGCCGAATTGGGCGGTCTCGGGATGCTCGGTGTGTTCATTCCGGAGGAGTATGGCGGCGCCGGCCTCGATTACGTCTCGTATGCGCTGGTGATCGAGGAATTGTCGGTCGAATGCGCCTCGACCGGCGTAATCGTTTCGGCTCATGCGTCGCTCGGTTCGTGGCCGATTCTCGGCACCGGCAACGAGGATCAGAAGCGTCGCTTCCTGCCGAAGATGGCGACGGGCGAATGGCTGGGATGCTTCGCGCTGACCGAGCCGCAAGCCGGCTCCGATGCCGCCGGTCAAAAGACCCGCGCGGTGCGCGACGGCGACAGCTACGTCATCAATGGCACCAAGAACTTCATTACGAACGGACCCGAGGCCGGAATCGCGATCGTCTTTGCGATGACGGCAGCCGAGAAAGGCAACCACGGTATCAGCGCGTTCATCGTTGAGACCTCGTCACCGGGATTTGCGGTCACGCGGATCGAGGACAAGATGGGAATCAACGGTTCCCATAGTGCGCAGCTCGCGTTCTCGGATTTGCGGGTACCGCGCGAGAACCTGCTGACCAACGAGGGCGAGGGTTTCAAGGTCGCGATGAAGACGCTCGACGGCGGCCGCATCGGGATAGCGGCACAGGCGATCGGAATCGCGCGGGCGTCGCTCGAGGCGTCGCTCAAGTACTCGCAGGAGCGCAAGGCCTTCGGGAAGCCGATCGCGAGTAACCAGGCGATTCAGTGGAAGCTCGCGGACATGGCGGTCGAAATCGATGCGGCGCGATTGCTGACCTTGCAGGCGGCGTCGTTGAAGGATGCCGGCAAGCCGTACACCAAGTACTCCGCCATGGCGAAGCTCTTTGCCGCCGAGACCGCGATGAAGGCCGCTACCGAAGCCGTGCAAATCCATGGCGGCTACGGCTATACCAAGGAGTTCAAGGTGGAGCGGTATTTCCGCGACGCCAAGATCACGGAGATTTACGAAGGCACCTCGGAAATCCAGAGGCTCGTGATATCGAGCCAGGTGCTGATCAACCGATGAGGACACCGCTGTGAGCACGAAGCAGGAATGGCTGGAAAAGGTTTACAAGCGCAGCGATGAGCGGCCAGTCCGTTTCTCGACCCTGTCGGATATGGAAGTCGAGCCGCTGTACACGCCGGAAGACGTCAAGGACGACTATAATGCGTCGCTGGGCCAACCGGGCGAGTATCCATACACCCGCGGAGTTTACGAATCGATGTACCGCGGGCGGCTGTGGACGATGCGCCAGTTCGCCGGCTTCGGGCTCGCCGAGGATACCAACGAGCGCTTCCGCTTTCTGCTCGCGCAGGGACAGGATGGCCTTTCGACCGCGTTCGACATGCCCACCCTGATGGGCTACGACGCCGACCACGAACGCTCGATGGGCGAGGTTGGCCGCGAGGGCGTCAACGTCACCTCGATCCACGACGTCGCGCGGCTGTTCGATCAGATTCCGATGGGCAAAGTCTCCACCTCGATGACCGTCAACTGTTCGGCCTCCGCGTTGCTCGCGATGTACCTGGTGCAAGCCGAGCGTACCGGCGTGCCGTGGAGTCAGGTCAGCGGCACGATCCAGAACGACATGCTCAAGGAATTCACCGCGCAGAAAGAGTGGATTTGCCCGCCAGCCCCGTCGCTGCGCATCGTCACCGACATGGTCGAGTTCTGCGCGAAAAAGGCCCCGCGATTCCACCCCGTCTCGATCTCCGGCTATCACATTCGCGAAGCTGGCTCGACCGCGGTGCAGGAACTGGCTTTCACCATCGCCGACGGACTCTGCTACGTGCAGGATGCCGTCAGCCGTGGCATCGACGTTGACGATTTCGCGCCGCGCCTCTCCTTTTTCTGGGACCTTCACAGCGACTTCCTCGAAGAGGTCGCCAAGCTGCGCGCCGGCCGCCGGATGTGGGCGCGGTTCATGAAAGAACGCTTCGGCGCGAAGAATCCACGCTCGATGATGTTGCGCACGCATGCGCAGACCGCAGGCGTATCGCTGACGGCCCAGCAGCCGATGAACAATATTGTCCGCGTCGCCATCCAGGCGTTGGCCGGCGTCCTCGGCGGCGTGCAATCGTTGCACACCAATTCGATGGACGAGACGCTTGCACTGCCCACCGAACAGTCGGTCATGGTGGCGCTGCGCACTCAGCAGATCATCGCCGAAGAGACTGGCGTTACGAACACGATCGATCCGCTCGGCGGCAGTTACGCGGTCGAGGCGCTCACCGATCGGATGGAGCGCGAGGCAATGGACTACATCAACAAGATCGACGAGATGGGCGGGATGCTCAAGGCGATCGAGGTGGGCTATCCGCAGCGCGAAATCGCCGAAGCTGCGTTCCTCTATCAGCGCCAGCTCGAGCAGGGCGTCAAGACCGTCGTTGGCGTGAACAAGTATTCGATTCCTGAGGAAATTCCGATCGAGGTGCTCAAGATCGATCCGTTGATGGAAGAGCGGCAGATTCAGCGCGTGCGCAAGATGAAGCGGGAGCGCAATTCGACCGCGCTCAAAGAGGCGTTGAAGCGCGTCGCCGAGGCCTGCCGCTCGGGTGAAAATTTGATGGGACCGATATGCGACGCGGTGCGTCAGGACGCCACCGTGGGCGAGATCAGCGACATCTATCGCGCCGAGTTCGGCGTGTACAAAGATCCGGGTTGGATTTAGCCGGTGGCAGAAAAGAGATTACGCATTCTGGTGGCGAAGCCGGGCCTCGACGGCCATGACCGTGGCGCGAAGATCATCGCGCGAGCGCTCCGCGACGGCGGCTTCGAGGTGATTTACACCGGGCTTCATCAGACGCCTGAGATGATCGCGGAAGCGGCCGTGCAGGAAGACGTCGATGCGGTCGGCCTCAGCATTCTGTCGGGCGCTCACATGACGCTGTTTCCCGAGGTCATCCGCCTGCTGACGGAACGCGGCGCCGGTGATGTTTCGGTTTTTGGCGGCGGTATTATCCCGGACGAGGACTCGAACAAGCTCAAGACTTTGGGCGTCAAGCAGGTCTTCACGCCCGGCGCTTCTACCGAAGATATCGTGAAGTGGGTGCGCGAGAACGTACAGCCGCGCGACTAAGCAACAATGGACTTCCAACTGACCGACGAGCAGCAGCAGATTCGCGATACCCTTGCCGATTTCGCCGATCGCGAGATCAAACCGCATTCATCGGCATGGGACAAGGACGATACCTTTCCGCGCCACGTCGTCGAACAGCTGGGCGAGCTAGGTTTTCTGGGCGTGGCGTTTCCCGAAAAATACGGCGGGGGTGGCGCCGACACGCTCTCGCAGGTCCTCGTGGTCGAGGGTATTTCGCGGTACGACGCGGGCGTCGGCCTGTCGTGCGCGGCGCACATGTCGCTGTCGTCCGGCCATATCGGGATGTTCGCCTCGGAGGCGATCAAGGCGCATTACCTGCCCGATATGCTCTCGGCGAAGAAAATCGGGGCGTGGTGCCTTACCGAGCCGGAGTCCGGTTCCGACGCGGCCGCGATGCGCACCAAGGCGGTGCGGACCGGCGATAACTATCGCATCGACGGCGCGAAGATGTTCATCACCAACGGCGGCGTCGCCGACGTTTACGTCGTGATGGCGGTGACCGACGGCGGCGCAGGACGCTCCGGCGTTTCCGCATTCGTCGTCGATCGCGGAACTCCAGGACTCAGCAACGGCCGTAAAATCGAGAAGCTTGGATTGCATTCCTCCGATACTGCCGAAGTCGTGTTCGACAACGTCACGGTGCCCGCGCGCAATCTCATAGGCGAGCTTGGTGCGGGCTATCAGCAGACGCTGAAGGTGCTCGAGGCCGGACGCATCGGGATCGCCGGATTTGCTATCGGAATCGCGCGCGGCGCGATGGAAGACGCCGCGGCCTACGCGAAAGAGCGGCGTCAGTTCGGCAAGTCGATCGCCGATTTCCAGGCGATTCAGTGGATGATCGCCGACATGGCGACCCGCATCGAAGCGTCGTGGCTGCTGATGCTGCGCGCCGCTGGACTCAAGGATCGCGGTCAGCCCTTCGCGCGGGAGGCCTCGATGGCGAAGCTCTATGCCTCAGAGACTGCGATGTGGACGACGACCAAAGCGGTCCAGATTTTCGGCGGCTATGGCTACGTCAAGGACTTCCCGGTGGAGCGATACATGCGCGACGCGAAGCTCTCCGAAATCGGGGAAGGCACCAGTGAAGTCCAGCGCATGATCATCGCGAAATCGCTTTTGCGCGACGGTTACATGCCCGCCTGACCGGCTGGGCTTTGTCTCGACGGGTCCGTTTTACGCTTCAGTCAGTCTTGCGAAGAGCGAGCGTCGATTCGGCGACAGTCACGATCTGCGAGGCGCGTTTTTAGTCGTTCGCATCTTCCAGCAGATCTTCGCGAATCGCTCGGATGTCGGCCGGTCCGATCATCAGAATGTCGCGCATGAAGCCTTCGATGCCGCCATGCTCATCGATCAGTGCAAAGATCGGTTCAAGTTGAGTTCCCTTCAGCGGGATCTGCGGGAAGGTAATGTTACTCACCAGAAAATCTTCGAGAATGCGTTCGCGCGAAACGCCGAGCATTTCGAGTAGAATCGCGGCGCCGACTCCGGTGCGATCGCGGCCCGCCGAGCAGTGGAAGAGCAGGGGATAGACCTCGCGTTCGGCGAGAATCTTGAAAAACGACTGCCAATCGGTGAGGAACTCAGTGAGTATCACCAGATGCTCATGCCCGGGTTCGGTTTCGATCTTATGGAAGCCGTCCTCGCGAAACCACGGGTCTCCGATCGGCAGATGCTCCCAGCGAACTCCTGACGCCAGGAACTCCGGTTTCGGCGGACCCAGGTGGCGGACTTCGAGACGGCTCTGCAGCGTAATCAGCGTGCGCAGCGTGAGCTCTCTGAGGGGATGCTCGTCCGGGACAGTCGCGAGATGCGCCGATCGATAGATTTTCCCGCTACGCACACGGCGCCCGTCGCTGACGGGATGCCCGCCCATGTCGCGGAAATTCCGCCCGCCGATTCGCCGCAGCAGATCGAAATCCACCACGACTCGCGGCTGCTCGCCGACAACCTTGATTTTGTAATCTTTCTCTCGCGACAAGCGTTTCAACCGTTGGCGCTGGATAGAGCGCGATTCATTGGGCCTGCAGAGGACGATGACAACTACATACTAACGCCGGCTCCTCCGGTGCGAAAGTGCCACGCGATGACGATCGTGCTTCGAGTGCGTTTCGCAACGATTACGCGCACGTACCGATGAGTTAGCCGAACTCACTATGAGGCGGCGCGTCGGCGAGAAGGGTCGGGCGGTGTCGCCGATACCGCAACGGGCGGAACCTGCTCAATCCTGGTGGGCTCCGGTTTGTGTTGCAGCCACTGCTGCGTACGTGCCTGGAACGAATCCATGTAGGTGTAAACCACCGGCGTGATATAGAGCGTCAGCAGTTGCGAGAAGACGAGGCCGCCGACCACGGCCACTCCCAATGGACGGCGCGCATCTGCGCCGACCCCGAGGCCGATCGCGATCGGCAGCGTGCCCATAAATGCCGCCATGGTCGTCATCATGATCGGCCGAAAGCGAACGATGCAGCCTTCGAAGATCGCGTCCGCCGCCTTCTTGCCCTCGGTGCGCTGCGCGTCAAGTGCGAAGTCAATCATCATGATGGCGTTTTTCTTGACAAGGCCAACCAGCATGATGATGCCGACGAACGCCAGCAAGTCGAGCTCCATGCCGAACGCCATCAGCGTCGCCAACGCCCCGAACCCGGCTGCGGGCAATCCAGAAAGAATTGTGATCGGATGAATGAAACTCTCGTAAAGGATTCCGAGCACCAGGTAGATGACG
>Ga0302325_10014023_pt1 | contig 17070 bp, 12 predicted proteins | sample Palsa_T0_2_FD_201948 | JGI IMG/M metagenome (GOLD analysis project Ga0302325, IMG submission 201948) | Peat permafrost microbial communities from Stordalen Mire near Abisko, Sweden - Palsa_T0_2 | ecosystem: Environmental > Terrestrial > Soil > Palsa > Peat permafrost | place: Sweden: Abisko... | reverse complement strand
TGTTGCTCGACGAAAACCCTCAAAACGAGGGCACCGCTGCTATTGGAACAAAACGGACGTACGAGAAAATTATTGAAGCGCGTAAGTTGCTGAAATAATTGGCGTCCCCGACGGGATTCGAACCCGTGTTATCGCCGTGAAAGGGCGGTGTCCTAGGCCGGGCTAGACGACGGGGACGCGGAATGCATTCGGGGTGGCCCCCAACAGCACTCTTTGAGGCTAACAACTTGCCGCCTCAATGTCAAAGACTGGGGCTGCTATGTAGAGCGGAATTTAGAAGGCAGAGTTGACCTGTCACGGAGCACCGAGAGCGAAAGCAGAGGGTGCCTCATGGCCCCGTTGGCCAAAGTTTTCGTCGTGCGAGGGAACCTTTTTTTTGGCTCAGCGGGTAATCATGGATGTCTATGTTGAAACGGCTAGGGCGCAGAGGGCTGGATGGCGAGTTGAGCGATGCGGAATTGCATCGAGCGGCGCTGGCCGGAAGCGGCGACGCCATGGCGGCGCTCTATCGGAGGCATGGCGGGCTGGTGTACCGGTTCACTTTGCAGATGAGCAGGAACGAGGCGGTTGTGGAGGAGATTGCGCAGGAGGTGTTTCTTGCCCTGCCGACTCAGATGGAGCGATTCGACGCCGGGCGCGGGCGCTTTCGACGTGGCTGTGCGGGATTGCTCGAAGGCAGCTGTGGAAGCATCTGGGGCGCAACGAGGCTGCTGTGCTGTTCGATCTGGATGAAGAGGGTGCGGCGGAGTTGCCATGTCCGGCCGATGGCCCTGCCGAGTTATTGCTGCGCAGTGAAGCGGGTGCCATAGCAGGGATTCCATCTTGCAGGGCCGAAAAGCGAAAAGTTGGCGAATTTGAATTGATGCGAGAAGCAATTCTCAAGCTCATCTTGTTTATTTTCAACAGTTTAACCATGATTTTCTGGGCTTAAAGGGGCGCTTTTGCTGGGAAAAGGGGCGCTTTGGGGCGCATTTTGCGCCGATTTTTGCCGCGCGCGGTGGGAGCGATTGTCCTGGACCTGGGATGCCACGCGGGCGGCGTAGAGGAGGCGTGCTCCCTCCGAGTTGGTGACGACTTCCGTGAGCATGGCGTATCCGACGCAGGCGATAAATTCGCGGATGTTTGTACGGCCAATGAGAGGTGGAAAGGCTTCGCGGTAGGCGTGCCGAGCCGCTTTGTAGCAATGGTATTCATCCAGTTTGCGTTCCTTGGCGGCTTCGAGGGCTTTGTTGTGGGCGGCAATGCAGCGGGCGACGGCGGGGTTCTTGGACGGTTTTTGCTCCTGGGCCTCGGGGCTGGGTGTGGAAGCTTCATCGGATGCCAGAATTGTTATGAACATGGTGGTTCTCCCTTCGCTTTGCGCCGGTTGAAAATGGCCTGAATTTGTGGCTTAGGATGATTGTGCGCTTTTCGCCCATAATTCAACGCAATTTGGGACGAAGTTTTTTTTGTGGTCCGGTTGGGGTAAGTTGTGGCCACGGTTGGAACGGTTTACGGGAGGCGCCATACAGCGGGCTTTCAGCCCTTGGATCTTCTCTTTGGCGGCCTTTTCGTGGGCCGTTGGCCCAGGCTGGTTTGACGGCGCGCCTTTGGCGCTTGGGATTGCGGCGATGGCGGCTTCCGCAGGCTGAGCTTCCTCGGGCGCGGCGAATTTGAGACCGTCATAGCAGCAACGCGTTGGATTTCCTTAGAAAATTGCGCGCATGAGGATGGCTCCGCTCAGGGCGGCGAGCAGGGCGATAGGCATGGCGATGGCGCCGACGCGGAGGAAGCTCCAGAAGCTGACGTGGAGATTTTCCCGGCGCAGTGCGAGCAGCCACAGGATGGTGGCGAGGGAGCCGGTGATGGAGAGGTTGGGGCCGAGATCGACGCCGATGAGGACTGCGCTGGCGACGAGGCCGTGGGCGTGGGCGGCCTGGAGGGTCGATCCCGCGATCAAGCCGAGCGGTAGATTGTTGACGAGATTGTTGGCGATGGCTACGGAGAAGCCGGTGAGGAGCGTGCCGGGGGCGGGGGCGAGGGATTGCGCCCAGTTGAGAGCCTGGTGCGTGAAGTGGAGGGCGCCGACGGATTCGACGGCTCGCACGAGGATGAAGAGGCCGGCGACAAGCGCGATGGTGGACCAGCTGATTTCTTTGGCGAGGGGCCAGGGATTGCCGCGGGACTGGATGGAGACGACGGCGGTGACGGCTAAAGCGGCGAGGCAGGTGGGCAGGCCGAGATCCTTTCCCAGCGACGAAGCGATGAGGAGGACGGCTGCCATGGCGGCGAGGCCAGCGAGGACGAGTTTGCCTTGCGTGGTGAGCGCAGGGGCTAAAGCCCCATCGTTTAGCGTGGCTTTTTCGGCACGACTGAAGTCGTGCCCTGTTACAAGTACAAGGCGCGATAGTGGGCTTTGCAAATCGGCGCGGAAGTGCCAGCGGAGAACGGCGTAGGTCGCGAGGATGGAGAATGCGGAAGGGATGATGTAAGCGGCGAGCCATCGCGCCAGTGGAGGCATTTGGCCTTGGAAGACGACCAGGTTGGCGGGGTTGGAGATGGGCAGGACGAAAGATGCGGCGTTGGCGATGAGGGCGCAGGCGAAAAGGTATGGGAGCGGAGGGACTTTGGCTTTGCGCGCGGCGTGGAGGATGGCTGGGGTCAAAACGACGGCCGTCGCGTCATTGGACATAAAGGTGGTGACGGCGGTTCCGGCGAGATAGACGAGGGTGAAAAGGCGCACAGCGCTTCCCCTGGCGTGGCCGGCGGCCTGCGACGAGAGCCATTCGAAGACGCCGTGTTCGCGGGCGAGTTCGGAAAGAAGCATCATGCCGATAAGGAAGAGATAGACGTCGACGCCTTCGGCAACGGCGCGGCCGGCGAGTGGGAGTGGCACAAGGCCGAGCGCGATGAGGAGCAGCGCGCAGCCGCCAATCCAATAGACCTCGGCAATACCGCGCGGGCGCATGAGCATCAGGAGAATGCTGGCGGCGACGATGAACGCGAGAAGGGTATGCGCCAGTTCGGGAGGGATCATTGGCTGGATCCGGGATCGAGAAAAGAGAGCATCGATCTCAGTCTAGTGTCCTGAGTCTGAAATTCGTTAAACAGGCGCGGGAGTAGCGTCGAGCGCAAATCCCTGATAAGCGGGTCCTTCGCTGCGCTCAGGACGACAACATTTGTTAAAACAACTTCAGACTCAGGACACGAGCTGTCGCGCAGCGGGTTGAAAATTTTACTTTGACACCGGTTTAGTCAATCGTTTAAGGTTCCGTTCAACCTTTCGATTGACCAATTTAGAAGCGCTTTGCGATGGGCCGGCCGGAGGCTTGCAATTCTTCGCGGCTGCGCAACGACGCGCCGGCACAAGATCGCCGGTTCAAGCTGACTCGAAGAGCCCTCAGAATTTCGCTTCTGTTCAGGTGACGGAAGGCCGGTGGCTCGCTCAGCAAAAAACTCCGGCTTCGGCGGCTGCGATGGTTTCTGCCCGGGGGACGACGGAGTCGACCCTGGTGATCTTGAACAACTCCAACACGCGGGAGCAGACGCCGACTGCAACCATCTTCTTTCCGGCCGACTGGCACTGGGTGAAGTGGTTGACGATGAGGCCCATGCCGGCCGAGTCCATATAGGGAACGGCGCTCAGGTCGAGAATGGAGAGTTCCGGGCACGGCTGGGAGCGCAGATCGGCCTGCAAGTCGAACATATTCCGCAGAGTCAGCGGCCCGTCGAGAACCAATATCCGGGTTCCAGGGAGCTTACCTTCTTTGCGTTCGACAGTGAGAGGAGCATCATGGGCCATAACTCCCCAAGTGTATGGAACCGCAGCGGATGTTTGGTTACAAATGTGTGAATCGAACAGGAACGGGGAGCGAAAAGAAACGGCCCGGACAGTTGGGTCCGGGCGCAGGGTGAGGGGGCTTAGATTTCCCTCAGGGGCTAAAGCCCCGTTCGTTGATTGGCTTTGACGGCGCGGCTAAAGCCGCGCCCTTTCAAAGCTCCGATTTAGTTTGAAGCCTTGGTCTTTTCCTCGGGCTGGTTGGCTACCTGCAAGTGGTTGGTTACGCTGAAGACCCCTGGGACGCCGTTAGCGCGAAGATAAGCAACATCGCTGTCGGTCTTGGTATCGACCACGCCATAGAGTTCAACGTGACCGTTCTGCACCGAGATGCGAATCGGCTTACCTGGATCGATGGCGTACTTATTGAGCGAAGGAAAGCCGTAGACCGCACCGGCGACCGCAAGGCGGATGTGGTCGTCCATGATGGAGACTGGATCGACTGAGATTTCTTCCACCACGTCTTTTACGCCGGGATACGTGCTAGCCAGCGCCATGGCCGAATCCTTGTCTACATCGGTGCGGGCGTGGCCGCCAAGGGTGACGATGCCGTTCTGCACGTCAAGCGAGATGGCGTTGAAGGCGTTGCCATATCCGACGCGGTCATACTCCAGCTTTTCGAGCAGCTTGGACTTGAGCTGATCGTCGGAAACGGCGGGACCGGCAACCTGGATCTGGTTGCGAACGCCGGCGATGCCTTTGACTTTCTGGACGCGTTTGCCGGCGTCGGCTTTGTACTCATAGAGATCGACGGTGCCGGTGAGGGTGGCGATGCCATTTTCGACGGTGACTTTTACGTCTTTGAATTGCTTCTTGTCGAGTTTGGCGACTGCTGTGGAGCTCTCATCTTCCATGGTTGCGGCGCCGTTGATGCGGGGCGCAGCGAACGAACTGAGGGGAAGGCTGAGGAGGGCCCCAACGACGAGTCCGGCAAGGGTTGCGGAGCCGGTAATGCGAGTGGGAATCATGCTTGAATCCTCCGTGTTGCAACTTAAGTACGGTGGATGGCCGGTCTCTGGATGTGTTTCTCTGCGATCTAAGACTGGCTGCCTCGACCGTTCCCTTAGTTAGACACGGATATTTTCGGCGAGTTGCTGAGCGAGGCGGGATTTGCCCGGATAGAGCAGTGTTGCTCTATTTGTAGCGGCGGCGATTCTTGAGGACGACTGAGAAGATACCGGCTTCATCCTGCGTAACTAATAGAGAAAGATGGCGGTTAATGGCGATTTCCGCCTGAATCAACTGCTGGGTGGTGGTATTGACGTTGCTGGCGTAAGTAAAAGTTACATTGTTGCCGATTTGTTCGACGACGGTAACGCGGGCGGTGGAGTTTCCGAGGGCGCCGATGAAGTTGGGGTCGATTTTGACTGCGCCTGTGCCGAAGAGGCGCTGCACGCGGTTGGAGACGGTGGCGTTGAGCGCGCCGCCGAGCAAGGCGTCGGTGTTGGGGTTGTCGCCGCCCTGTTGCTGCTGCTGGCCGCCGTAGACAGCGCCTTCGTCCTGGGTGTGGCCGAGGGCCAGCAGGGCGATGATGTCGGCCTCGGGCAGGGGTGGTTCGGAGCGGTAGGTGAAGCGCGGCTTGTCGGAGCTGCCATGGAGGCCGAGGGTGATGTCGTAATCCTCGACGCGGGCGGTGGCGTCGATGTCGATATTGGGCTGGATGCGAACCGGGTTGGTGAAGTTGATGTCGCCGCGTTCCAGCTCGTACTTGGTGCCACCGATGGAGGTGCTGCCTTCGGTCAGCGAGATGCGGCCGAGCACCGAGGGCGAGGCGAGGGTGCCGCGCAGATGCAGGTCCACGTCGCCGGCCAGCTTGGCGTAGGCGTTCTGGAAGTTGAGCTGCGGCCCGGAGGTGAAGTGGATGTCGAGACGCAGGTGATTGGATGGGGAATCGGTGGCGACAACGGGCTGCGCACCGGTCTGCGAGGCCAGGGCGGCGATATCGAGGTCGGCGTTGATGGCAAAGCGGACGATCTGCACATTGCCGCTGAGTTGCAGGTTATTTTGCGGGCCTTGCAGTCTCAGGCTGGCGTCGGCGAGCGAACTGATGCCTTGGGGATAACGAATTCGGATGGATTTTCCGGTAGCGGAAAGATCGGCGTAGAGGCCATGCTGGAAGCCGAGATAACCGGCTACGCTTAGCTGGCCTCCGCCGCTCATGGCGGTCAGGGAGCGGATTTCCAGGCGATTCTGGATGAATTCCAGCGTGCCTTTGATCTGACTCAAGCCGTTGGGAAAGTCGTTCAGAGCGAGGGCGACGTTTTGGAACTCAACTTTGCCTTGCAGCGTAGGATCGCCGAGCGGTCCGTGGGCTTCCATCTGAAAGTTGGTGACGCCGGACGCGATCAGGTCGGGATCGAGCGTGGCGGCCAGACGCATGTTGACCGAGCCATTGGCCTGAATATCCAACTGCTGCTTGCCCTGGATGGCGAGACTGCCGTTGACTTTGAGGTCGGTGTCTTCGCCGGTGATTTCAAGTGGATCGAGGCGGGCTATGCCTTCGACGAGCGTAGCGTGGACGGGGCCTTTGCTAGCCAGGTGAACGCCCTCGACGTTGACGGCAAGCTGGTTGAGATTGGCTTCGCCGCGAATCTTCTCCGGATGCGTTAGGGGGCCGGAGATGTTGGCTTTGCCTTCGAGCGCGGACTGGCCGGTGATGCCGGTTACGCGCATGAGCTTGAGCAGCGCGCCGATGTCGAATTTTGAGAATTGCAGGCTGGCCTGGGTGTAGTAGTCGGGCGTAAAGCGGGTTTCTCCGTGGGCGGCAAATTCGCCCGTGGGCTGGTGGGAGCTGAGGTCGTAAGTAACCGCGTGCTCGGCGGCCGAGGCTGAGAGCTGCAGGTCGGAGACCGGCTCGCCCGCAATTACCATGCTGCTGAACGTGGCGCGCGCTTCGAGGTGCGGGTCGGCGAGAGTGCCGTGGCCGACGGCCGTAAAGCCGAGTTTGCCGCCGATTGCGAGGCCGGGGCGCTTCAGTTGCTGAATGGAGGCGAGATCGATGGCTGCGCCGCGTGCATCGAGCTGGAAGGCGCGTTGGGCGAGGTCGTAGCTGCCGCTGGCGGAAAGCTGGCCGCCGGTCTGGCTGGCCGTGAGGCTGGCGACTTTGATCTGCTGCCCGGCCACCGACCCGCTCGCATGGAGGCGCTCGATCGACTCGCCATAGACTGTCGCTTTATCGACATCGAGGCTGCCGGAGCCGGTCAGGTTGTTCATCTGGCCCTGAACGGCGATTTGCGCGCTGAGGTTCCCTGTGACCGGCGCGGTGACGCCGGCTACTGGCAAAATCTGGTCAAGCGGGAAGCCTTGCGCGTTGAGCTTGAGGACGAGCGGCGAGTGGCTGTCGAACTCGTCTTCCGTATCGCCGAGCTTGTATTTGGGATCGTCCGCGTCGAGATGGCCTTCCAGAGTGAGGTTCGATGCGCCGCGACGCAGGACACCGTGGCGGATGACGATGCTGGCTGGAGTGTAAATGCCATCGACATCGACCGAATCCCAGTTGAGGTAGGAAACTTTCTCGCCGGCAACGGTGGATACACTGACTCCGCTAACACCGCTAACACCGCTCGCGATCGGCGGCAGCTCGATGCCGAGATGCGTCGCCGTCACTCGGCCCTCGACCCGCGGCGTCTGCCACGAGCTGTTCAACTCGCCGTGGAACTGCGCCTGGCCTTGGAGGGCGACGGGAAGAGCCGCTGCGCCGACGCGGTCGCCGTGCTTGAGGCCGAGCACTTTGAGCGGGCCGTCGAACTCGCTCAGGTCGGTGGAAGCGAGATCCAGCGCCATCTCCGAGGCGCGATCGGCGGGGTAGACGCCGAGCAGGCCGGTTCCCTTCAGCGTGCTGCGAGGCATCTCGGCGTCCAGTGTGTTGACCTTGATTGCACCCTGTTCGCTGATGTAGGTTGCGTCCACCGAGCCATGTACGGGAACCTCGCCGGCAACGGGCGTGGCGGAGGGCGCGAGAGCCAGTTGGCCGCCGATTTGCAGGTCCAGAGCCAGTCCGGTCCAGGATGCCGTGGCCGGGCCGTTGGTTATGGTATCGAGACCGAGATGCTGATAGGGCGGCGAGGCGAGCATGACCAGGATGGTGTCCAGCGTGACGCCCTGCAACTGCGCGCGCACGGAGCCGGTGGGGTGGGGCCAGCTCTGATGGGCGCGGATCATCTCGCGCTGCGCGGCCGGCGATGGAGTCGAATCCAGCCAGTTGTCGTATTGGAACTCGCCGTTGAGATCGCCGCCTCGGGCAAGGCGGATGCGGACATTGGAGACGAGGAGCTGTTTGGGATCGGCGTGGAAGCGGCAGGAGAATGCCGCGGTCTGTGCGTCGACGACGGGGTCCTGGTAATGGAGAGCATTGGAGACAATATCGCCGGAGCTTTGAAACTGGGAGCCGGAAGCGGAAATGGATGTGTGGAGGGAAACGACGCCGCTGCGGATGTTTGGGAAAGCCGCGTACGGCGCGAGGATGCGGAGGTCGACCTGACCCTGAGCCTGCGCCTGCCAGGCGGGATGAGCGAAGCTCAGAAACTTGCCGTAAACGGTCAACGTCTGGCCAAGAGCTGCCAGGCGGAGCGACTCAAGCACCACGCTGTCGTGGAAGAGGTCCAGCGTGGCATCGATGCGGCTGGGGATTGGGCTGAATTTGTGTTGCACGAAAGAGAGATTTCCCAGACCAAGCTGGATGCGGTAGCTGCCGGCGTTCTGGCCAGCGGCTGGAACCCAGTTCATCTGCACATTCACGTCGCTGGCCTGGAGATCGAAAGGAACAGTGGCGTTGGCGATGTGCATGGTTCCCTGCTCGATCGCCAGCTTGCCGATCTTTGCGTCGAAAAGGGTGTCCATGGCCGGCTTATTCGAGGTCGGCTTATGACGGGTGTGGGGCTGGTTGGTCGAGCCGTCGGGATAGACGATGAGGTGGAACTCGGGACGGGTGATTTCCGCTTCGCGTAGGAGGATTGTTGGGGAAAACGGCGCGGTGAAGAGATTGAGAATGGCGATCTGGGCACGCAGGCGATCGACGTGGGCGTAGGGCGCTTCCTTCGCTGCTTCGAGGCCGTGGATGGTGAGGTTGTCGGCTTCGACACGCAGGTGCAGCAAATCCCAGTGGAAAGCGCCGACCTCGACGCGGCCGCCGGTTGCGTCTTCGAGAGCGGCGATGACGCGGCGGCGCATGGAGTCTTCAAACCCCGCTGAGCTGGCCCAGAAGAAAAGCCCGACGATGACAACGACGAGGAAGGCCAGCAGCCAGAAAACCGTCCAGGAGGAGTGGTGCAGCCAGCGGATTTTTTTTTGCGGCGGCGGGGGATTTTCGGGGGCCTGGGCAATTTCCGGCTCGGTCATTGGCGGCCTCCGGAGGGAAACTGCGCGAGCGAAGATTGAGGCGTCCCGGCGCCGATAAAGCGGGCTTTCAGCCCTTGGTTGTCAACGTTGGCCCGGCTAACCCAGCCCGTTGGGCTGGGCTGGGATGGCGGCGCGCCGTTGGCGCTCCCAGGAGGAGGATCCTCTTCGGGCTTGCGCAGGGCGGGGTCGAGGATTTCCACCTGGCCCTGATCCTGCAGGCTCTTGAGCCAGTCGTTCAGGAGCAGATTGACCCGCTCCTGGAGCAGGATTTCCTGAATGCGCGGCGAAATTTTCTCAAGCGGCGGAGCGTCTTCGGGGTGCGCGTACTTGGGAACCAGCGAGTCTTTGTAGTACGCGGCAATCTCTTCCGGGGTGATGCGAATACCGCTGCGGAAGCGCAGTTCAATGAAGCGCAGCACAGCCATCCGATGCGCCCAGTACTCGGCCACGCGATCGGGAGTGAGGCCGAGCGTGGCCAGATAGGATGCCCAGCCGGCAGCGGTAGAGCAGTCGCGTTGTTTGCAGGCCGGCAGATTCTGGCGCATCTCGTCGAGCGAGTCGTTCAGCTCCTTGGGCGAGACATCCATGCCGTGCGGATCCTGCTGGACGATCTGCTGCTCAATGAGCGCGCGAGTGGTGAGGCGCTCCAGCGAACTGGCCGGAGTCAGATCCCGGCGGCTGCCGATGGGCAGGAGCTTGAAGACGTGCATCTCGAAATCGAGATCGCTGGCCAGGATGGCCTGGTTGTTGACCACGGCGACGACGCTGTCGAGTTCCTGCGGAGTTTGCTCGCGGCCAGACTGCGCTAGGCCAGACAAGGCGCAGAAGAGGGCGAGCGCGGCGGTCGCGGCGATTCTGAGTATCGGGTTGGCCTGCCTTTGCCGCATCAGAAGCTCTGCCCCAGGCTGAAGAAAAAGTTGAAGTGCGCGCCTTCGCCCACGTAGGGTTTGGCCAGATTGGTGTTGGTGGTGGCGTCGAAGGTGACCGGGTAAATGGGCGGATTCAGGTTCCAACTGAAGTCTACGCGGACCGGACCGACGGGGGTGCGATAGCGCAGGCCGAGGCCGAGCGCGTGCGAAAAGAAGTTGAACGAGCAGGTACCCTCGGTTCCCGTGGAGGTCACTGTTCCAGTGGGCGGGCCGGACGTGAGGTTGCGGCAGCCGGCGCGGTTTTGCTGGCGGAAGCGGAGGAAGCTGGGCCAGATGTCGCTGGCATTGGTGAATACGTTGCCCATGTCATGAAATAGGACGAAGCTCACCTGATTGCCGACATAGGGCAGGGTGGGCGGCGGCATGCGCAGTTCGGTGGAGTTGACGAAGACGCCGGCTCCGCCGATCGGAAAACCGGTCTGCGGGTCGCGCGGCCCGGCAGAGTTGACGCCAAAGCCGCGGTGGGAGTTGCCGCCTCCGGCGTAGAGGCGTTCGGGGAGCGGAATCTGTTCATCGACCGCGGCGCCATAGGCTCGCTCCTGGCCATAGCGGGTGTTGCGCGCCAGCACGAAACGATCGTGATCGAACTGGTAGTAGCTGGAGTTGGAAGCGTCGAGCTGGTTGAAGTTGGCTTGGGAATCGAAGATGGCGGAGGAGATAAATTCCTGAAAGCTGGAGTACGTGCCGCGATGCGCGTCGAGCGGCGCATCGCGGGAGTCGCGAATCCAGTTGACGCTGGGACCGCCGACGCGCACGGCCTCCAGCAGAAGCGGAATCTCGTCCGCGGGCAACTGGATGCTGTTCTGGTCTACTTTTACGCGGCGATAGACAAACTGGTAGACGAACGTGTTGGCCTTGGAGAGCCAGCGATGGTCGCCGGTAAACTTCTCCGTAAGACGGAAACTGCCTTCCAATTGCGAGGCGCTGTAGGTGACCACGTTCTGGCTGTTGTTGTAGCCGGCAGTGAAGCTGAAGCTGAAGTTGCGATCTCCGAAGATGTGCGGATACTGGTAGACGAAATCGAGGCGCTGCTCGAGCAAGCCGAGGTTGCCGCGCAGGGAGACGGTCTGGTCGCGTCCGAAAAGGTTGATGCGGCTCACCTGCAAGACCCCGCGCGGGCTGGCGCCGACGGTACCGTTGGGGCTGGCGGTGCTGGCGCCGTTGACGGTGCCGGTTTGCAGCTCGAAGCCGGCGCCGTAACTGACATCCCAGCGGCGCGCTTCGGTGGTCTGGAGCAGGACGGTCTTGCTCGGCTCTACGCCGGTTGGATTCTGGATGACCGGGTTGACCTCGTTGAAGAGGGCCAGATCGTAAAGGTTGCGTTGGGTATCGAGCAGCGCGGTCTGGTCGAGCGGCTGGCCTTCCTTCATCGTGATGGCATGGGCGATGGTTCCAGAATGGGTGTAATGCAAACCGGTGATGAGAACGCGACGCAAAAAGACCTGTTCGCCTTCCTTGACGCGAAAGACGACATCCACTAGCCCGCTATTGCCGTTCTGGCTTCCAGTCGCGTCGGGGAGCACGGTTTGCGTCACTTCCACCTGCGCCTGGTCGAATCCCTGGCTCAGATAGTAGGTCAACAGCGTTTCGCGGTCGCCGGCCAGGCTCTCCGGCGATAACGGCTGTCCGGGCTGCGTGTTGAGCAACGCGGTCAACTTTTCCTGCGGTATCTTTTCCGTCCCGATCAGTTGCACGGAGTGGACGCGCTGTTGCCGGCCTTCGTCGATGTGGTAAACGATGCGCAGGCTCACATCCTTGCCATGTGGGGACTTCCCCAGCGATTTGGCTCCGTTTGCGGCGGGCTGCGCTGGATTTCGTATGCCGCTGTCTTCGTCCTTTGTCTCCGGTGTCACTTTCACCTGCGAAAAGCCGTTGTTCTGGTAGATCGCCTGCAGAGTGTTGACGTCCGCCTGAAGCAGTGCCTGGTTGTAGACGCCTTCGCGGTCGAAGGCGTCGTGCGCTCGAACGCTCAGCCGCTCCTCCAGCGTGGGCAAATCGAAATATTTCGCGCCGGTGATAGTAACGCCGCCCACCCTATGCCGCGCTCCCAGATGGACGTGAAAGACAATTTCGACCAGTTGCGCGGTTGGCGGCCGCTCTTCGTGGTTGGCCTTGACGTCGAAATAGCCGAGGCGCTGGTAGTAGTTTTCCAGGCGCCGATTGCCTTCATTGAGTAGATCGTCGTCCACGCTGCCCTCCTCGTAGACCGGCAGCAGCTTGCGTATCTTGTCCTGGCTGAGATTTACGCCGTCGACCAGCACATGGACGATCGGGCCGCGGTTGGCGGAAAACGCAAAATCGAGGGACTTCCGCTTTGAAACGTAGTCTTTGGACTCCAGCTTGACCTCGGCTTCGAGGCGCTCTTCCTTGCGGTAGTAATTCTGGATGCCGTCGAGCGCCTTGCCGGAGGTTTCCTGGTTGACGGAGTGTCCGGGCTTGAGTTTGGAATATTTCAGGAAATCGGCATCGGAAAGACCGCTATCGCCGCTCACCTCGACGGCGCCGGTCTTGGCCTGGGGTCCGGAATCGACGGTATACGCAATATCCACGAGTTGATCGGAGGGATGCTCGGTGATCTGGTGAGAGAAAACCGGCTCGTAATAGCCGCTCTGGGCCAGGGAATGCCGCATGGCGGCTTCGGCGCGGTCGAGCGCGGACAGGGTAAAGCGTGTTCCTGGGTTCAGGCGGCTTACCCGCTCCAGCAGCGAGTTGGTGTTGGCGCCCTTGGCTCCGGTCACGCTGACCACGCCGATGAAAATGCGCGGGGCGCCGCGAAAGGTGAGCGCCACGCCGCCCGTTTCGAGCGTTCCCTCGACCGAAATCGTGTCATACAAGCCGGTGGCGTAGAGGCGGCGCAGGCTCTGGCTCAGATTTACCGCGCGCAGCGGAGCGCCGGCCTGCTGCGCCAATTGTTCCGGCAGCGGGGTCATGCGGCTGGCGGATACCCCGGCGAAATCGATACGCAGCACCGGTTTCCCCTCCCACATCCGCAGCGATTCCTGCCGGGCCGCGTCGGGAACCGCGCCAGCGGCTTCCGGCGTCACCCCGGCAGCGGTCTGGCCCCGCGCAATGGGCAGGAGAATCGCCAGCAGGCACACGAAAAAAAGCGGGCCAACGCGAAAAACTCTGCGCTTGCGAGGCCCGCCTTTCGCTTTCACCATGAACAGAACCGCTCCTCATCGCTTTGCGCCTGCGGGCGCTCGGCGAACACCCTAACCGTGCGGAGGTAGTTTCCACGGCCGCAATCTGCCGCTTGCCGACAGCCGCTTCCAGCCCATTTTATTCAGCCGCAAGCCTATCCGGCGGTCAAATTCGACCCCCGGCCGGCGAGCACAACGAGAACTTCTTCCCCTGGACGGCGTTCCGATCATTTCTACCCGTTGCACATCGCCGCTGCTCCTTATACTAATAACCAGAAGCAGATTACGCTGGATCAAATGCTTCCCTTCGCTGGGCTATCTCCGAGAGGCATAGCTCTCCACTTAAGTTGGACGCGGAACCGTATTTTTTTGGTTTGAAGGAATCCCCCATGGGTGTACCGAATTCCGGTGACTTTTCAGAAGGCCATCGGACCACCGAGAATTTTCAGCCTGACAAGATCGCCCCGGCAGTGACATTGCCCTCTTCGCCGAAGTCTGCATCCAAGTCAGAGGAGCAGGAAGCTGCGAGCGCATCGGCAGCAATTCCTGTCGCCGGGAAGGAGGCGTCCCCATCGGATTTGCCCCCGGATTCTACGCCGGGCGCAGGGAGCGCGGAAAAAGACGCCGCTATTCCTTTGTCCCCGGAAGCCATTCTTCTGGCCAAGGCTCAGGAAGGCAACCACGCAGCCTTTGCGCAGATTTATGCCCTGCACAAGCGCCGCGTTTACTCGCTCTGCCTGCGCATGCTGGGCAACGTGGCCGAGGCCGAGGATTTGACCCAGGAAGCTTTCCTGCAGTTGCACCGCAAGATTGCGACGTTCCGGGGCGATTCGGCGTTTTCGACGTGGCTGCACCGTCTGACCATCAACGTAGTGCTGATGCATTTGCGGCGCAAGGGGCTCAACCTCATCTCGCTCGACGAGGCGCTCGACCCCGGCTCCGAACATGGCGCAGCCCATGGGCCGTCCCGCAACTTCGGCGCGCCGGATCTACGGTTGACCGGCTCGATCGACCGCATGACGCTGGAGAAGGCCGTGGAGGATTTGCCGGCAGGCTACCGGCTCATTTTTGTCCTGCACGACATTGAAGGCTACGAACACAATGAAATTGCAACACTGCTCGACTGCTCCATTGGCAATTCGAAATCCCAGCTGCACAAAGCACGGATGAAGTTGCGGGAAGCGCTCCGCTCCCCGGCAGATGAGGTGGTGACCAAATGACCGAACCAATCTTCCAACCTGGCAATTATCTATCGGAAGCCGATTCAGCCGAGTGTGCCGAATTCCAGGCCAGCATGGCAGAGCGCATCGGCGAGGGCGAAGATCTGTGGTCCAACCCTCACATGGCGACCTGCGAGCGGTGCACCGCACTGGTTCGCGAACTGGAAGCCATTGCCGAAGCCGCACGGCAGTTGATGCCGATCGACGCCGATCCGGACGATGACCTGTGGTCCAAGATCGAGAGCAGACTCGTGTTGGAAGAGTCTGATTCGGAAGACAGCGAAGCCCCCGGCCGGGTCAAAGAAAAGTCCACAATTGCGATGGAGGACGGCCTCGCATTTGAAGGCGGCATGGCCTGAAATGCAAGAAATTTCGCTTCCCCCCGCGCCGGCCGCCCTCCCCCCGCCCCGGCGCCTCGTTCTCACCGGATTTATGGGCGCCGGCAAGACCACGGTCGGCCAACTGCTGGCCAAACGCCTGCATTGGCGGTTTCAGGATGTGGACGCGCACATCGAAGCCGCGACCGGAAACACCATTTCCCAACTTTTTGAAACGCACGGCGAACCCTGGTTTCGCGAGCTGGAACACCAGACGATTCGTGAATTGCTGAATACGAACTCTGTAGTTCTCGCTCTGGGAGGCGGCGCGATTGAAGACGGGCGCACTCGCGAGCTGCTTCTGACGAACCCCACCACCCGCCTGATTCACCTGGAAGTTTCGCTCGAGACCGTCCTCCGGCGCTGCAACGGTACGGAGGCGATTCGTCCGATTCTGCGCGACCGGGAGGGCCTGGAAAGCCGCTACCAGCGGCGCCTGCCCCTTTACCGGCAATCCCATCTGAACGTGCCTGCCTGCGAGGTTTCGCCAGCCGGGGTGGTGGACGCGATTTATGCGGCGCTGACGGAGTAAGGCAATCCTGGCAAATTGGGAACGGTTCGTGGCAAATTTGCAGTTCTCATTGCAAAAAGACGCCGTTCATCGCACTGCGAATGCACCTACACTGCCTCTTGTTATCATCAGATAGCTGCATCCCGCATTTCGGCGACGAACCCTTATGTCAACTGCCTCCTCAGCCACGGCCAAGCGCAAACTCTCCGTCATCCACTCGGCAGAGCACGCCGCCGCGCCTGCGGAAACCTCCGCTGCAATGCACCCCGCGCCCGGTGCGACGGCCACTTTCATCAGCGACCTGCGGGAATTGTTCAAAGTCAAGGTTCTGACCATGGTGCTGGTCACGACCTGGGCCGGCTATTACCTGGGCGCGATGCGCTCTCACATCTCCAGCGTGCAGGGCGGACTGCTGGAGGCGCTGGTGGGCGTGGCGCTGATCTCGGCCGGCGCGAGCGCGCTGAACGAAGTGCTGGAGCGCAAGACCGATAAAATGATGCTCCGCACCGCCAACCGGCCGATCGCGGCGGGACGCATTTCCCTGCCCGTGGGCTTGTCGCTGGGGCTGGGCGCGGTGATTGCCGGAGCCTTTTGGCTGCAGCACTTTACCAATTTGCTGACCCTGACGCTGGGGCTGATTACGGTTTTCACCTACGTGGCCGTTTACACCCCGCTGAAACGGGTAACGACCCTGGCCACATTCCTCGGCGCTTTTCCCGGCGCGGCTGGTCCTTTGCTGGGCTGGACGGCTGCGCGCGGGCAGATTGAATGGCCGGGCGTGGCGTTATTCGCCATTCTTTTTGTTTGGCAGTTCCCTCATTTTTCGGCGATTTGCTGGCTTTACCGGCACGATTACGCTCGCGCTGGGATCAAGATGCTCCCAGTGGTGCAGCCGGATGGGCTTTCGACCGTAATCCAGGCGATGTTTTACGCGGTGCTCATGATTCCGGTCAGCCTGGCGCCGTGGTGGCTGCATATGGCGGGTGTTCCTTACGCCGTTTTGGCTACGCTGCTGGGGCTTTTTTATCTGGGATACACCATCCGCTTCGCGCGCATTCTCAAGGCGACGAGCGAAAACCAAAGCCGCATGTTTGCGCGCGACCTGCTCAAGGTGAGCGTGATCTATCTGCCCCTGCTGCTGACCGGCCTGATGCTGGCGGCGACCGTGAACTAGCGGCGCAGCAAGCCAACGGAACTAGAATCGAAGAATATGACCACCCAAATCAAGCCGTCCGCAGCCAATCCCCGGTCCGTCGCGCCGGCGGTTGCCGCTATGCTGGCCGTCAGCGTGGCAGCCACGCTCTTTCTCTTCTGGCTGATCTACGTTCACCCCGCCGATGACGCAGCCGGATCGAGATTCGCATTTCTGCCCTCGCTCAATGCCGTCTTCAATGGCTTGAGCGCCGTCGCGCTGCTGATCGGATTCACATTCGTCAAGGCGCGCCGCATTGCGGCGCACCGGGCCGCGATGTTTACGGCGTTCGGCTTCTCGACGCTGTTCTTGATCGGCTACATTCTTCACCACAAGCTACATGGCGACGTGCTCTATCCAGCGGGCGGCGATTTCCGGACTTTCTATCGATGCCTGCTTGCCTCTCACATCATTCTGGCTATCGTGGCGCTGCCGATGATCCTGACCACGTTTTTCTTCTCGCTTTCCGGGCGCATTCCCATGCACCGCAAAATCGCCCGCTGGACCTTCCCCATCTGGCTCTACGTGTCCGTTACGGGAGTGATCA
>Ga0302325_10014021_pt1 | contig 17071 bp, 21 predicted proteins | sample Palsa_T0_2_FD_201948 | JGI IMG/M metagenome (GOLD analysis project Ga0302325, IMG submission 201948) | Peat permafrost microbial communities from Stordalen Mire near Abisko, Sweden - Palsa_T0_2 | ecosystem: Environmental > Terrestrial > Soil > Palsa > Peat permafrost | place: Sweden: Abisko... | reverse complement strand
CTCCGGCTCGAAGGGGAGGGCACCCAACGCGACCGGGCCGGTGCCCGGAAGCCCGAGGGGATCGTCGCGTTCGAGTCCGGCCAGCCAGGCCACCGCGGCCACGACTGCCGCCGGATCGGCGAGACCGCCGGCGAGCGGGAGCGTGGCGGCGAGGCCGGTGCCGGCCAGGATCAGCTCGTCGTTGGCGAAGAACACCCCGGCGTCGCCGGCGATGCGCAACGGGTCGACCGATGCGCCAGGCTCGAGCGGCCGGGTGAGCGCCCTCACCGGGCCGGCTCCGCCGGCATGCCCCGCCGGGTCGCGGTGAGCACCTGGCTAAGCCCACCGTGCAGGAGCTGTCGGCCCACGGTAGCGAAGCCGGCCTCCACCAACATGGCCCGCAGCTCGTCGGGTTCGGGCAGATACGCGGTCGACCGGGGCAGGTACCGGTAGGCGGCGGCGTCGGACAGGAGCCCGCCGATGGCCGGCACGCAGCGGCCGAACCAGACGTCGAAGCCCCGCCGCATCAGCGGGTTGGCCGGGGCGGCCACCTCGAGCAGGGCCAATCGGCCGCCGGGCCGCAGCACCCGGGCCGCCTCGGCCAGCGACCCCGCGAGGTCGGTGAAGTTGCGCAGCGCGTAGCCGCACACCACGCCGTCGAGGGATCCGGTGGCGAGCGGCAACGCCGATGCGTCCGATTGGGCGACGGCGAACCCGCCGTGCCGGGCGGCCAGCATCCCGGCCGAGATGTCCGAGCCGACGACCCGGCAGCCCCGCCGCACCACCAGGTCGGCGAAGTCGCCGGTGCCACAGGCCAGGTCGAGGACGACCGATCCCGGCGGCAGGCCCAGCGCGTCGAAGGTCCGGCTCCGCCAGCGCCGGTCCAGCCCGAAGGTGATGACCCGGTTCACCAGGTCGTACCGCGAGGCGATGGCGTCGAACATCGCCCGTACCTGCGCGGTCTTGGCCTCGCCGGTCGGCAGGTCGTATTGAACAGGCGCCCCCCCTGTCGTGCGGATCACCGGGGCACCGTGACGCTCAGCGGTAGAAGCGGTAGACCACCTGGGCCACGCAGGAGGGCTTGGGGGCGTCCTTCAGCTCGAAGGCGGTGTCGAGGGTGACCTGGACGCCCCCTTGCACCTCTTCGACCGAGGCCAGGGTCGCGCCGAGACGCAGCTCGGCACCGATCGGGACCGGGGCCGGGAACCGCACCTTGTTGGCCCCGTAGTTGACCCCCATGGAGATCCCCTCCACCACCAGCACCTGGCCGAGCAGGGCCGGAATCAGCGACAAGGTGAGATACCCGTGGGCGATCGGCCCACCGAAGGGCCCGCTCTTGGCCCGCTCGGGATCGATGTGGATCCACTGGTGGTCGCCCGTCGCATCGGCGAACAGGTTGACCTGCTCTTGGGTGATGGTCTGCCATGCGCTGTATCCGAGGTGCTCGCCCACCTTGGACGGCAGGTCGGCGATGTCGATCACGGTGGACATGGAGGCTCCTGGTCGCCCGGGGTCGGCCCAGCGGGACGCGGCCACGTTAGATCACCGGCGGACCGGCTCCCCAACGAGGCCCCAGCTGGGCCGACGGGGACTCAGCCGTAGCCGGGGCGATTGACCCTCGGGGGTTTTGGCCGCTCCGGAGCTACCGAAACCAGATCTTTTGATAGCGACGGCTGTCCGGATGCAGGAGCAGGAAGATCAACAGCGCCGCAAAGGCCAGGTTCAGCACCGAGGAGAGGCTCTTGGAGAACGTGACGAAGGCGATCAGCTGGATCACCACGTAGATCGCCGAGGAGGCCACCGCAACCCAGTACCCCCAGCGCTTCTCGTTGGCGATCCCGTTGGCCCCGACCGCCGCCACCAGCAGGATCAGGGGCAGGGCGACCCCCACCGCGATCAGGTACAGGATCGACAACGCCGCGTTCAGGTAGCAGAACAGGACGGCCGCCTGGAGCGTCTGGGGCTGGCTCTGGTCGAACCACTTGTGCGGGGTTGCCACGAGGCGATTCTGTCAGCGCAGGGCCCGGGGCGGGGGTCATGGCCCCTGACCGGGATCGGTACGCTGGCCCCGGCGTGACGCGGGGAGGGTGATGGCGGGCCAGCAGCCGTTGGAGGAGCCCGAGCAGCCGGACGAACATCACCACCGGGATCTTTCCGGCGGTGGGTTCCGGGCCGCGGTCTTCGGTCTGAGCGACGGCCTGGTGACCAACGTCTCGCTCATCTTGGGCGTGGCCGGTGCGCACCCCGGTGGGCCGTTCGTGCGCTTGGCCGGCGTGGCCGGCCTGGTCGCCGGGGCCTTTTCGATGTCGGCCGGCGAGTTCGTGTCGGTGCGGGCCCAGAGCGAGCTGATGATGCGAGAGCTCGAGGTGGAGCGCTCCGCGCTGCGGCGGTGGCCGAAGGATGAACGCAACGAGCTGCTCGCCATCTACGAGCGGCGGGGGATCGACCGCGCGGTGGCCGAGGAGATGGTCGACGAGGTCATGAGCGACCCCGAGCTCGCATTGCAGACCCATGCGCGTGAGGAGCTGGGCTTCGACCCGGACGCGACCGGCTCGCCGGTCCAGGCGTCGATCTCCTCCTTCTTCTCCTTTGCCTTGGGCGCGGTGCTTCCCCTGATCCCGTGGCTGGTCGGTTCGGGCACCGCGGCGACGATCGGATCGGTGGTCATCGGCCTGGTCACCGCGGCCGCGGTCGGCTGGTTGCTCGGTCACATGACCGGACGATCCCGGTGGCGCACCGCACTCCGCCAGGTGGTGGTGGCCGCGGTGGCGGCCGGGGTCACCTATGGGATCGGCCGCGCCGTCGGGCTCGGGACGGGCACCTGAAGCGGGGCCCGGAGAAGCGCCGGTTGCTCGGCCGAGGCAGGGGTGGGCCGCCCGCGCCCCTCAGCCGTTGGCCCGGCCGCCCGGACCCTCGAGCAGGTAGCAGCGATCGACGTGGTCGATGGTGAAGCCGAGCGAGCGGTAGAGCTCGACCGCCCCCCGGTTGGTCTTCTCCACGTACAGCATGCCGACCGCCACCCGCCGGGCGAGCCAATCGAGGCCGGCCAGTGCGAGGGCCCGTCCAAGCCCGCGTTGCTGGAAGGCCGGGTCCACCGAGATGACGTAGATCTCGCCCAGGGGAGGTTGGTGGTCGGCGTGCACCTTGGTCCAGCAGGAACCGGCCAGCGTGCCTCCGGCCTCGCAGAGGACGAAGCCGTCGGGGTCGAACCAGCTCGTCTTCTCGCGGGCCTCGAGCGTGGCCACATCCCACCCCCCCTGCTCGGGGTGGGTCGCGAAGGCCCGGTTGTTCACCTCCAGCCACGCCGCCTCGTCCTGCCCCGGTCGGAACGGGCGGAAGGTGAACCCCGCATCGATCGGCCGGCGATCGACGTCGAGGGGGAGCGGGACCCGCATCTGGAGGAGGTCGCGTTCGGTGCGAAAACCCAACGCTTCGATCCCGTCATCGTCAGGGTCGTGCCGGTTGGCCCAGTAGCGGAGCTCGGTCGCGCCGTGGTGGGCCGCCGTCGACGCGGCGGCCTCGAGGAGGGCGCGCCGGGTGGCGGCACTGTCGGGCCGTTCGGGGTCGAGCGCGATCTCGACGGTGAAGGACCGGTCGCGCCAACCCAGCTGCGCGTAGCCGGCCACCGCGCCGTCGGTGCGAAGGACGAGACCGAGGAAGTCACCGGCGGCGCCGGCCCAGGCCAGACGGCTCGGTTCGGCCAAGGGGGGATGGTCGCTCGCCGACTCGGCCCGTTCGAGCAGCGCCGTCACGGCGGCCCGGGTCTCTTCGTCGGACGGGTCGAAGTCGCTGACCCCGGAGCGCTCGTCGGTGGTCACGGTCGGAACCCTACGCGGCGTCGGCCGCCGGGCGACCGGACCGACGTTGGTCACCGGTAGCCTTCGACGCGCATGGCACCCCGAGCACCGAGTGCCCGGTCGATCAAGGCCAGGGCGCACACCATCTCGGCCCGGCTCGCCGACGAGTACCCCGGCAGCGCCCGGGAGCTGTGTGCCCTCCAATTCGAGACGCCGTTCCAGCTTCTGGCGGCGACGATCCTGTCGGCCCAGAGCACCGACGTCCGGGTGAACATGGTCACCCCGGAGCTGTTCGCCGCCTACCCGGACCCCGAGAGCCTGTCCGGCGCCGACCCCGAGGCCGTCGAGGAGATCGTGCGGTCGACCGGGTTCTTCCGGGCCAAGACCAAGAGCCTGATCGGGATGTCGGGGGCGGTCGTCGAGCGCTTCGGCGGCCAGGTCCCTCACGAGATGGAGGATCTGGTCACCCTCCCCGGTGTCGGCCGCAAGACGGCCAACGTGCTGCGCAGCGTGGCCTTCGGACTCCCCGGGCTGCCGGTCGATACCCACGTCACCCGGTTGACCCGGCGGCTCGGTCTCACCAAGGAAACCGATCCGGTCAAGATCGAGCTCGAGGTGTCGGCGATGGTGGCCCCCGAGGAGCTGGGCGCGCTGAGCCTGCGGTTGATCCTCCACGGCCGGGCGGTGTGCGTCGCCCGCCGGCCCAGATGTCCCGACTGTCTCTTGAACGACCTCTGCCCCTCCGCCGACCTCGGCGGGGCGGCCCCCGCCACGAAGGTCCCGGGCAAGAAATGAACCCTCATCTGGTGTTACTTTCGGTGCTACCCTCGGGCCGTGGTCGTGAAGCGCTCGGTGTCTCTGGGTGACAGCGTGGCGGCGGCCGTCGAGGTCGCGGCCGGTGAGGACGGGATGTCGTTCAGCGCCTGGCTGTCGAGCGCGGCCGAACGACAGCTGCGGGTGCGCCAGGGACTGCGCGGGGTGGCCGCCTGGGAGGCCGAGGCCGGGTCGTTGACCGACGAGGAGATCGCGGCCGGTGAGGCGCTGCTGGCCCGCCTGCTCTCGGGTGCCTCGGGCATGGTGTCGCGGGTGCGGCGTCGCTGATGGCGGTCACCCGGACCGGACTGGTCTACGGGGTGGGAGCGCTGCGGGCCGGGGCCCGCGGCGACCGGGTGTTCTGGGCGGTCCACCGGGCCGCATTGGCTCATGGGATCGTCCCGGTGGTCCCGGTGTCGGTCATCGCCGAGGGGTTTCGCACCGAGGCCCGGGGCGACCGGATCCAGGACCTCCTCGACGGGTCCGAGATCGAGGCGATGGACGCCGAGCGGGCCCGACGGGTCGGCGAGCTGGCGGTCAAGGCCGCCACGACCGACCTGATCGCGGCGAGCGTCGCCGAGACGGCGGCCAGGCGGAACTGCGCGGTGGTGGCGTCGCGGCAGAACGCGCTCAACACCGCGGCGGGCCTGCTCGGACACAAGCTGATCCTGCACGCGGTCTGAGTCGTCCCCGCGCCGTGGGTCAGCCCCGAGGCGGCTCGGCCAGCTTCCTCAGGCGGCGCAGTGCGCCGGAGAGGGCCCGTTCGACGCCGAACAGCTCGACCGCTGTCTCCTCGTCATCGGTGTGCGCCGATTCGGCGAGTGAGCTCACCCGGCGGGTGAGCTCGTCGAGGGTGGTGGCGAGAGAGCCGATCTCGGCGCGGGTGGCCATGGCCGCGATGATGGCTCAGGCGGAGCGGGGCCCGCGCCGCGGGGTCACCGGGACCCGTCGGCGCCGGATTCGTCGACCGCGAAGACGCGGACCGGTTCCTCGACCCCCCGCACCTCGGTCGGGCCGAGGTCGCGCACGGTCCAGCGGTCGGGGGGAAGGGCCGACGCGACCTCCTCGGTGACCACCAGCTCGCCCGGTGCGGCCTCCTTCACGAGACGCGACACGACGTTGACCAGCGGCCCGAAGTAGTCGCCCTCCCTCGGGGTCACCAGACCCTGGCCAACCGCCGCCCGGGCGGGCGGCAACATCGGATCCTGCGCGGCGGCCCGGCACACCTCGAGGGCGACCCGGCAGGCGGCGTCGGCCGAGGGGGCGGCGAAGAACGCCTCGTCACCGATCATCTTGACCACCCGCCCGCCGGCCAGCACCGCGCTCGACCAGGCGGCCGACTCGAATCGGGACAGGGCCAGGCTCTGGTCGCGCAGGCTCAACCCGGCCGCCCACGCGGTGGAGCCGACCAGGTCGACGAAGCCGAGCGCCGCCATCTCGTTGGCCCCCTCGCCCCCGGCAGGCAACGACCAGCCGCGGGCGGCCAGGGCTCGGCGGCTGACCCGGTCGAACTGGGCCAGGATCACCCGCCGCAGCACCTCGGGGATGCCGGTGAAGGCCAGCGTGGCCCGTTCGACCATGTGGGCCCGCGACAACTCGTCATTTCCCTCGCGCGCCGTCCCCGGTCCGAGCTCGGCGTAGAAGAGGGCCACCGCGGCCTCGGCGATGTTGGTGGCGGCCGCCCCGAGCACGCGGGTGAAGGCCAAGATGGCGTTCTCACCCATGAGGTCGGCCCCCTGCACGAACGCCGAGATGAGCGCGTCGAGTTCCTGGGAGAGCTTGGCGTCGCGGGCGAGGGGGAGGCCGGCGGCCAGCAGCACCCGCTGCACGGTCTCGACCGGCACCCCACAGCGAGCCGCCAACTGCTCCACCGACAGGGTGGCCGGTGGTCGGGCCAGGACCAGGTCTCCGGCCACCGAGGGCAGGCTCCCGAGGCGCTGCGCGTCGACCATCTGCTCGAGGGTGGCTCCCCGCTCGGTCAGGTACTCGAGGAGGGCCAACCGTTCCTCGGCCCCCGGGGTGCCCGGCTGGTACAGGCCGGCACCCTCCCAGGCGTCGGTGTCCACGGACTTCATCGTCTCACGGGCTCCCGGTCGCGTGCGGGGTCGCGCCGGTCGAGCCTCCGGTGGCCCGACGACAGCGGTGCGGCCAGGTCACGGGCCCTTCGGGGCCCCAAGTGGCCCCAACTAGCATCGAGAAGCTATGGCCCTGCAGCACCTCGACGTTCGCGGCCTCGGAGACCGCCTCGAAGAGGTCCTGCCGCGGCCGAAAATCCTCGACGACAACCTGCGCGAGGTCGTGGCCACGATCATCGCCCAGGTCCGTCGGGACGGCGACGACGGTCTGCGGGCCCTCACGGCCCGTTTCGACCGGATCGAGATCGACGCGATCGCGGTCCCACGGGCCGAGCTCGAGGCCGCACTGGCCCGGGTGGGCGAGGACCTGCGCGAGGCCCTCGAGGTCGCCCACCGTCGGATCGTCGCCTACCACCGGGGCGACGTGGAGGAGCCACGCGACTTCATCTCCGAGGGGGTCCGGGTCACCGAATTCACCCGACCGATGGCCCGGGCGGGCTGCTATGCCCCCGGGGGGCTGGCCCGGTATCCCTCCACCGTGCTCATGTGCGCGGCGCCGGCCCGGGTGGCCGGGGTGCCAGACGTTGTGCTGTGCGTGCCCCCGGGCCCCGACGGGCACGTCGACGACGCCACGTTGGCCGCTGCCGCCATCGCGGGGGTCGACGAGGTCTACCGCATCGGCGGCGCCCAGGCGGTGGCGGCCATGGCCTACGGCACCGAGTCGGTCCGGGCGGTCGACGTGATCGTCGGCCCGGGCAACCGCTACGTGGCCGAGGCCATGCGGCAAGTCTCGGGCGTGGTGGGGATTCCGGCCGCCTTCGCCGGGCCGTCCGAGGTGGTGGTGGTGGCCGGGCCGGACACCCCGGCCGAGCTGGCCGCCATCGACCTGGCCGTGCAGGCCGAGCACGGCCCCGACGGGCTCTCGTGGCTGGTCACCTGGTCGGCCGACAAGCTCGACGAGATCGACCGGGCACTCGATCGGATCGTCGGCGCCTCGCCGCGCCGCCAGGCGCTCGAGTCCACCCTGTCCTCTGGCGGCTACGCGTGCCTCGTCGAAGGGCCCGAAGAGGCCATCGCGGTGGCCAACGTGGTGGCCCCCGAGCACCTCGAGCTCCTGATCGACGACGCGCGCCGGCTGCTGCCGTTCGTGGAATCGGCCGGGGCGGTCTTCCTGGGCCCGTGGTCGCCGGCCAGCCTGGGCGACTACCTGGCCGGACCGAACCACGTGTTGCCGACCAACCGCTCGGCCCGCTTCTCCTCGGCCCTGTCGACCCGGGACTTCCGGCATCACATCCACGCGGTGGAAGCCGACCGGGACGCGCTGGCGGTGCTCGGGCCCCACGTGGTGACCCTGGCCACCACCGAGGGCCTGGCCGCCCACGCCCAGTCGATCGAGGCCCGTCGGTGAGCGCGCTCGTGCCCCGCCGCGACGACCTGGCGTCGCTGGAGGGCTATCACTCACCGCAGGTGCACGCGTTGGTGCGGTTGAACACCAACGAATCACCGCTGCCGCCGCCGGGTGGGTGGCCCGACGCGTTCGCGGCCGAGATCGCCCGCATCGACCCCCACCGGTATCCCGATCGGGCGGCCAGCGAGCTGCGCGGCGCGTTGGCCGAGCTGCACGGGGTGGACGCATCGGAGGTCTTCTGCGCCAACGGGTCCAACGAGGTGCTCCAGTGTCTGCTCCTCGCGTTCGGTGGACCGGGACGGCTCGCCGCCACCTTCGAGCCGACCTACGCGCTGCACACCTTCATCGCCCGTCTGACCGGGACCCCGCTCGTCGCCGGGACCCGCAACGAGCGGTTCGAGGTGGAGTTCGACGAGGCCAAGGCGTTGCTCGACGAGCACTCCCCGACGATCACCTTCCTGTGCTCGCCCAACAACCCGTCCGGCAACGCCGATCCCCCCGAGCTGGTCGAGCGGATCGTGGACGTGGCCCCCGGGCTGGTGGTCGTCGACGAGGCGTACGGGCAGTTCGCCCCGGCCTCGGCGACCGGGCTGCGGGGCCGGGCCGGCTCGGTGGGACTCGTCGTCGTCCGGACCTTCTCCAAGACCTGGGCGCTCGCCGCGGCCCGCCTCGGCTACCTGCTGGCCGACCCGGCGGTGGTCGAGGCCTGCGAGTCGACCGCGCTCCCGTACCATCTGTCCGCGTACACGCAGGCGGCCGGGTTGGCCGCCCTGCGGTTCCGCGCCGAGATGGAGGAGCGGGTGGCCCTGGTGAGCGAGGAGCGGGGCCGGGTCGCCGCGGGGCTCGGGACCCTGGCGGTGGAGGCGTGGCCGTCGGACGCCAATTTCATCCTGTTCCGGCCGACCGGGCACTCGGCGCCGGAGGTCTGGCGGGGCCTGCTCGAGCGTTCGGTGCTCATCCGAGACGTCTCGGGCCGCCCCGAGCTGGACGGGTGCCTCCGGGTGACCATCGGCACCCGGGCCGAGAACGATCTGTTCCTGTCCGCCCTCGAGGAGTGTCTGAGATGAGCGATCTGCGCCAGGCGACCACCGCCCGCTCGACCAAGGAGACCCAGGTCACCGTCACCCTGTGCGTCGACGGCACCGGTCAGGTCGCCGTGTCGACCGGCCTGCCGTTCTTCGACCACATGCTCGAGCAGCTGGGCCGTCACGGCGGGTTCGACCTGGCCATCGAGGCCAAGGGGGACCTGGCCGTCGACGCCCACCACACCGTCGAGGACGTGGGCATCGTGACCGGCCAGACCCTGGCCGAGGCGCTCGGGGCCAAGGTCGGGGTGCGTCGGTTCGCGTCCAGTTTGATTCCCCTGGACGAGGCGTTGGTCGAGGTGGCCCTGGATCTGTCGGGCCGGCCGTTCCTGGCCTATGAGGTCCCGTTCGCTCCGGACACCCCCGGGCTCGGCTCGCCGCCCTTCAATCCCCAGCTGGCCGAGGAGTTCTGGCGGGCCTTCGTGACCGCGGCCGGCATCACCCTGCACGTCCGCCTGCGGGAGGGCCGCAACACCCACCACATCCTCGAGGCCGCGTTCAAGGGGGTGGCCCGCGCGCTGCGCGACGCGGTGAGGGTGGAGGGAGGCGGCGTTCCCTCGACCAAGGGGACCCTATGAGCGCCGAGGCCGGCGGGACCATCGCGGTCCTCGACTACGGCATCGGCAACCTGGCGTCGGCGCACCGGGCCTTGGTGCACCTCGGGGCCAACGCCCGGCTGGTCGCCGACCCGGCCGAGGCGGAGGGGGCGGCCGGGGTGGTGCTCCCCGGCGTTGGTGCGTTCGGCCGGTGTGCCGAGGCGCTCGAGGAGAGCGGGCTGGGCAAGGTGGCCCGCAACGCCCTCGAGTCGGGCGTGCCGTTCTTCGGGATCTGCGTCGGCTTCCAGCTCCTCTACGAGGGCTCCGAGGAGAGCCCGGGCGTGGCCGGGCTGGGGGCGCTGGCCGGGACGGTGCAACGGCTGCCGACCGGGGTCAAGTGCCCGCAGATCCAGTGGAATCCGCTCCGGCTGGCCGGCGACCCATCGGCGATCCTGGCCGGACTGCCGCCGGACCCCTGGATGTACTTCGTGCACTCCTTCGTCCCGCCGATCGGACCCGAGACGGTGGCCACGTGCGACTACGGGGGCGATATCGCGGCGGCGATCGAGCGCGACCACATCTGGGGTACCCAGTTCCACCCCGAGAAGTCCGGGACCCTCGGGCTGGCCGTGCTGGCCAATTTCGTGGAGCGGACCCGCGCCCGGAGTGCCGCCCGGGGGACCTGATGGATCTCTACTGCGCCATCGACCTGCGCGACGGCCGGGCGGTGCGCCTCCTCCAGGGAGACTTCGCCAAGGAGCGCGCGTTTGGCGACCCGCTGGAGCTGGCCGACCGCTACGTGGCCGAGGGCGCCACCCACCTGCACGTGGTGGACCTCGACGCGGCCCGGACCGGCCGGCCGATCAACCGAGCCGTGGTGAAGGCGATCATCGACCGCGTGGCGGTGCCGGTGCAGGTGGGCGGGGGAGTGCGGGGCGACGATGACGTGGCCGAGCTGGTCGGCCTGGGTGCCCGGCGGGTGGTGATGGGCACCACCGCGCTCAAGGACCCGGCGGTTGCGCACCGCTGTGCGGCCCGCTTCCCGGGTCACCTGGTGCTCGGGCTCGACTACCGCCGCTGGACCGAAGGGAAGCTGGAGGCCGCCGCGTCGGGGTGGCTCGAGGGATCCGGGATCACCGTCGCCGAGCTGCTCGATCGCTGGCGCGACGATCCGCTGGCGGCGATCGTGGTGACCGACATCGATCGCGACGGGACCGGGTCCGGACCCGACCTGGCCGGGCTGGCCGAGGTGCTCGACGGCTGCGCCCACCCGGTGGTGGCGTCGGGCGGCGTGGGCTCGTTGGACCACCTCCGGGCACTCTCCTCGATGCGGTCGCCCGGGAGCGGCCGGACCCCCGAGGGCGTGGTGGTCGGGACCGCGTTGGTCGATGGAACCTTGTCGGTGAAGGAGGCGATGGCGGCGTGCACAGCATCCGTGTGATCCCGTGTCTCGACGTCGATGCCGGCCGGGTGGTGAAGGGGATCCGCTACGTCGACCACTTCGATGCCGGGGACCCGGTCGAGCTGGCCGCCCGCTACGACGCCGAGGGGGCCGACGAGTTGGCCTTCCTCGACATCACGGCGTCGCATGAGGAGCGCGACACGATGGTCGAGGTCGTCGCGCGCACGGCCGAGCAGGTGTTCATCCCGCTCACGGTGGGCGGCGGGGTGCGCAGCGTCGAGGACGGGCGCCGGCTGCTGCGGGCCGGGGCCGAGAAGGTGGGGGTCAACACCGCCGCCCTGGCCGATCCCGACGTCGTGCGACGGCTGGCCGACGAGTTCGGCTCGCAGTGCATCGTGGTGGCGGTCGACGCGCGGCGACGCACCGAGGGGGGCGGGTGGGAGGTCTACACCCATGGAGGCCGGCGCTCGACCGGCGTGGACGCGCTGGAGTGGTGCACCACGGTGAGCGCGCTCGGGGCCGGCGAGATCCTGCTCACCTCGATGGACCGCGACGGCACCCGGGACGGCTACGACCTGGAGCTGACCGCGGCGGTGTCGGGTTCGGTGGGGGTGCCGGTGATCGCCTCTGGGGGAGTGGGGACGCTCGCCCACCTGGTCGAGGGGGCGGTGGAGGGAAAGGCCGACGCCGTCCTGGCCGCGTCGATCTTCCACACCGGCCAGCACTCCGTGGCCGAGGCGAAGCGGTACCTGGCCGACCACGGTGTCGCGGTGCGGCCGATCCTCGAGCCCTGATCACCGGCGACTCCCGAGGTGGCCGGTTGGCCGAACATTCCGTTGGTCCGTCGCCGGTGCGGTCGCGCCCCCGGCCATGTCCGGTGTGATACATCGAATACCAGAAGTGATACATCGATCACCCGATGTGATACACTGAGCGGATGAGAAGCCTCCGGCTGGATCCCGAGCTCGACGAGAAGGTGAAGCGAGCGGCCGCCATACGGGGCGAGTCGGTGTCGGAGTTCCTGCGACAGGCCGCGGCCGAACGCGCCGAGGAGACGCTGAGCAAGCGGGTGAGCTTCGTCGACGTCGTCGGGGTGGTGCACGGCGGTGGCGGGCGGGCGCGACGAACCGGCAAGGCGTTCACCGAGGTCACAGCGGACAGCGAAGCGAAGAGGTGACCCTCACCGACGCCGGTCCGCTGGTCGCCATCATCGACGCCGACGAGCCGGACCACCGGGCCTGTCTCGAGGCCCTCGATCTCCTCGCCCTGCCCTTGACCACGACCTGGCCGGCGTTCACCGAGGCGATGTCGCTCCTGACCGCCTCCGGAGGCATCCAGGGTCAGCGCGCGCTATGGAGGCTGGTGCACTCCGGACGACTGGTCCTCGCTGAGCTTTCGGCGTCGTGCATCGAGCGAAGCGCGCGGCTGATGGACCGAGAGACCGATCGGCCGATGGACCTGGCCGACGCCAGCCTGGTCGCCTTGGCCGAAGAGCGAGGCCAACGACGGGTGTTCACGCTCGATCCGGGTTTCGCGGTCTACCGCTTCCGGGGCCGACAGCGCTTCGAGGTGGTCCCGGCTCCCGGGCGCGGGTTCGGCTGACCGAGGGTGCGGACGGGGTAGCGTGCCCTTGTGGAACGACCGGAGCTCAATGGCCCGGGTACCTCCAAGCTCCCGATCACCGTTCTCTTCGATCGCGTGCTCGTCCAGGTGACCCAGGGTGACGGGGAGCGCCGCTCGCGCGCCGGCATCCTCATTCCGGCCACCGCCCAGGTGTCCCGGCGGCTGGTCTGGGCCGAGACGGTGGCCGTCGGGCCGCACGTCCGCGCGGTGAAGGCGGGCGACAAGGTTCTTTTCAACCCCGAGGACCGCTTCGAGGTCGAGGTCCAGGGCGACGAGTACGTGATCCTGCGCGAGCGGGACATCCATGCGGTGGCCTCGGAACGAAACGACAGCGGGACGGGGCTCTACCTGTGAGGGCCGGGGGTCGCCGTTGCGGGAATCGAGCCGAGCTGCCATGGCCGGGCCCAGCGGCCGGTCCGGCCGGCCAGGCTTGAGTCTCGCGGTCGGCGACCAACCGCGGCGCACCGACGCCGACGCGCCGGTGACCCTTCCGTTCTCGCCGAGCCCGGCCGAGTTCGCCCGCCTGGCGGCCGACCACGGCATCGTCCCGGTGTGGAGCGAGGTGGTGGCCGACACGCTCACCCCGGTGGCGGCATTCCTCCAAGTGGTCGGCGACGGACCGGGCTTCCTGCTCGAGTCGGTTGAGGGCGGGGAGCGATGGGGTCGGTTCAGCTTCGTCGGTCGAGCGCCGCTCGCGACCCTGGTGGCCCGGGGGCGCCGGGTGAGCGCCTCGGGCCCGCTCGCCGTGCCGACCGGGGACAACGGGGCCCTGGCCGCGCTCGAGGCGTTGCTCGACACCTACCGCTCGCCCATCTTGGCCGGGCTCCCACCGCTGTTCGCCGGCGTGGTCGGGTACCTCGGCTACGACGTGGTGCGCGAGATCGAGCACCTGCCCGACGTCCCGCCTGACGATCAGGGGTTCCCCGACGCCGCTCTGGCCGTCATCGGCCAACTGTGCGCGTTCGATCACTGGCGCCAACGGGTCATCCTCGTCGACAACGTGATTATCGACGACACCTGGGGGACCGAGGAACTGCAGCGGGCCTACCGGGACGCGTGTGAGCGCCTCGAGGTCCTGGCCTCCGACTGCATGCGCCCGACGGCGTCGCACCCGATCGCCCCACCGGACGGCCAGGCGCCGGTCACCGACCTCACCCGCACCATGACCAGCCGCCGCTACCAGGACGCGGTGGCGGTGGCCAAGGAGCACATCACGGCGGGCGACATCTTCCAGGTGGTGCTCTCCCAGCGCTACGACGTCGAGCTCGACGCCGACCCGTTCGACGTCTACCGATGCCTGCGGCTGCTCAACCCGAGCCCGTACCTGTACTTCTTGCGCTTCGACGAGGTGACGGTGGTCGGCTCCTCACCCGAGCCGATGGTGCGGCTGCGCGACGGCGTCGTGATCTCGCGTCCGATCGCCGGGTCCCGGCCCCGCGGCGGCACCGAGGGCGAGGACGAGCTGGCCGCGGCCCAGCTGCTGGAGGACCCCAAGGAGCTGGCCGAGCACGTCATGCTGGTCGACCTGGCCCGAAACGACGTGGGCCGGGTCGTTCACTTCGGGACCGAGAAGGTCGACGAGTTCATGACCGTCGAGCGCTACAGCCACATCATGCACCTGACCTCCCAGGTCACCGGCAGGCTGCGCGAGGACAGCGGACCGATCGACGTGCTGCGGGCCACGCTGCCCGCCGGCACCCTGTCGGGGGCTCCGAAGGTCCGGGCCATGCAGATCATCGACGAGCTCGAGCCGACCAAGCGCGGCATCTACGGGGGCGTGGTCGGCTACCTCGATTTCTCGGGCAACCTCGACACCGCCATCGCCATCCGCACGATGGTGGTCGCCCCCGACGGCCGGGCCTCGGTGCAGGCCGGCGCCGGGATCGTGGCCGACAGCGACCCCGAGACCGAGGACGCCGAGTGCGCGCACAAGGCCGCGGCCCTCTTGGCCGCGCTGGCCGCGGCCCGACAGTTGGATCGGGCCCGTCGGAACCACCGCCAGGGGAGCGACGGGTCATGACCACCTCCGACACGTTGTTGGCCGACTACCGGCACCTGCGAGACGACGTGGGCGCCTACCACCTCGGTCGCGACTTCGTCCGCCTGGACGGCCCCGAGGCGTCCTCCTATCTGCAGGGGCAGTGCAGCCAGGAGCTGTCGGGACTGGAGGTCGGGGCATCGGTCGACAGCCTGCTGCTCGCCCCCGACGGCAAGATCACCGCGTTGGTGAGGATCCTCCGGTTCGACGACGAGGTGTTCCACCTCGACGTCGACGGCGGGCACGGCGACGCGGTGTTCCAGCGACTGGCCCGCTTCAAGCTGCGGTCACGCTTTGACCTGGACCGCCTGGACTGGTCGTGCGTGGCGCTGCGCGGACCGGCGCTCCCCGAGCCAGGGGCGCTGCGGGCCCCGGCGGTGGTGCCGTTCGAATGGAACGGCTGGCGCGGTGTCGATCTCTTGGGCCCGGCCGACTCGATCGAGGTGCCCGACTCGGTGCACTGGTGCGGAGAGCCGGCATGGGAGGCGGCCCGCATCGAGTCGGGCATCCCGGTGATGGGCCGCGAGCTCACCGAGGGAGTGATCCCGGCCGAGGCCGGGGTGGTCGAACGGACGGTGAGCTTCACCAAGGGCTGCTTCACCGGCCAGGAGTTGGTGGCACGCATCGACTCGCGGGGCGCGTCGGTCCCGCACCAGCTCGAGGGTCTCGTCGTGGCCGGGTCGTCCGATCCGGGCGTGCTGGTGGGCGCCGAGCTGGTGGTCGAGGACAAGGACAAGCCGGTCGGTCGGGTCACCTCGGCGGCCTGGTGCCCCGGGGTGGGTTCGGTGGGCGCGCTCGCCTACGTACACCGGTCGGTGTCGGTTCCCGGCCAGGTCCTGGTGATTCCCCCGGGCGCCGACCGGGTCGACGCGCTGTCGGCGTCGGTGCAGGCGCTCCCGTTTCTCTAGGCGGTCTGGCCGAACCTCCGGCTTCCATGGGCTTGGGGACATGGACCGTCCGGTGAGGCGTACCGAGTCAGGGCAGTCCACCGGCGTGTCGCGCGAAGAGGTGCTCGAGCCGCAACAGGAGCGGCTTCGCCGGGCCGCTCGGCACGATGCGGGTCGAAAGGAGGCCGGCGAGAACGAAGGCGGCTGCGACGAGCATGGCCACCGCGGTGCGGTGGGCCTCGCTCCCATGCACGGTGACCAGGGTTGCCGACACGACGGCCACGCCGAGCGCGGAGCCGACCTGACGCGACGCAGTCAGCACCGCGCTGGCCGAGCCCTCGCCCCGTGCGGCCACCGGGCCATGCGTTCCCGCAAGCGTCGACGCGACCTGGACGATGCGGGCCGAGATCCCGAGGAAGAACAGAGAGGCGAGCAACCCGGCCAGCGGTCCGCGGGCGACGCTGAGCGCGGCCCCAATGAGCGCGAGCAGGCCGAGAGACATGCCCGCAGCGAGGGCTCGGCGAGGCCCGAGCGCAGGGACGAGCTTCGAGGCCGGACCGGCCAGGGCGAAGGCCCCGACGGCCTGCGGGATGAAGCACAGCCCCGTTTGCAGCGGCCTGAGGCCCCGGCCCTCCTGCAGGTAGAGCGTCACCAGCAACACCGCGGCCGCGTTGCAGGCGCCGTAGGCGAGCAGGCACTCGTTCGCGCCGAGGATGGCCCGGTCCTTGAGCAGGTCGAGGTTGAGCAGCGGCGACGCCGTCCTGCGCTCGCGGACGACGAACCCGACGAGCAGGATCACCCCCGCGCCCACCGCCAGGGCGGGCTGCGTCGGCTCGAGGGTGTCGCCGGCGCGTGTCACGCCCAACACGAGCAGGGCCACGCCGACGGTCGCGGCGAGTGCGCCGACGACGTCGAGCCGGCCGGAGCGGCGGGGCGGATCGGCCGGCAGCAGGCGCCACGACGCCACGAACAGCGCCACCCCCACCGGGACGTTGACGAAGAAAACGAGCCGCCAGCTCACCTCGACCAGCAATCCGCCGATCACGGCGCCGGCGGCAAAGCCGGCCGACGCGACCGCTCCGTAGATGCCGAGCGCGTGGCTGCGCTGCTCCCCGTCCGGCCAGCTGGTGACGAGCAGGGAAAGCCCCGCCGGAGCCAGCATCGATGCGCCAAGCCCCTGGATGGCTCTCGAGGCGATCAACAGCCGCGGCTCGACCGCCAGGCCTCCCGAGATGCTCGCAAGCACGAAGATGCAGAGCCCGATCCGGTACAGCCTGGCCCGTCCGAACACGTCGGCGAGCCGGCCGCCGAGGAGGAGGAAGCCGCCGAAGGTGACGGCGTACGCGCTCACCGTCCACTGGAGTGTCGTCGTGGCGACGTGCAGGCCGTGCTCGATCGAGGGCAGCGCCACATTGACGATGGTGAAAT
>Ga0302325_10014019_pt1 | contig 17072 bp, 12 predicted proteins | sample Palsa_T0_2_FD_201948 | JGI IMG/M metagenome (GOLD analysis project Ga0302325, IMG submission 201948) | Peat permafrost microbial communities from Stordalen Mire near Abisko, Sweden - Palsa_T0_2 | ecosystem: Environmental > Terrestrial > Soil > Palsa > Peat permafrost | place: Sweden: Abisko... | reverse complement strand
GCCGCCGGATACACGCCGGTCCGCCGCAACTCGACTTACGAAACGTTTCCGCACGATTGGACGCCGCCCACGCCGGAATCCAGCAAGGAGCTGGTGACCGCCTAGTGTCTCTTCGTTGCGGACGGATCATCTACACCAACGATCTGCCCATCTACACCGCGTTCGATGTCGATGCGATTGGGTATCCCGGCTCGCTGCACGCTGACGTTCCGGCAAAGCTCAACGCGATGCTCGTTTCAGGCGAGCTCGACTTGAGCCCGATCAGCGCGTTTGCCTGGGCGCAGCATGCCGACGAGTTGGTGCTGCTGCCGGATCTGTGCATTGGGGCGCGCGATGAGGTCGTCTCAGTGGTGCTGGTCTCGCAAACGCCGCCGGCGCTCCTCGACGGTGCGACGATCGCGCTGACCAGCGAGTCCGCCAGCGGAAGAAACTTGTTGCGCGCCGTGCTCGAGCGCCGTTACGGCGTGCAGCCGCGCTACGTCGACTCGGATCGTCCGCTCGAGTTCGCGGCGGAGGGCAAACCCGCGCTCTTGATCGGCGACTCGGCAATCGATGCCCTCGAACGTTTTCCGCGCGAGACGGTCTACGATCTCGGGCGGCTTTGGCACGAGTGGACCGGCCAGCAAACCGTGTTCGCGGTCTGGGCGGCGCGACGCGATGCCTACGAGCGCAATCCCGAAGCGATTCGGGAGTGCATGCATGCACTCACCGACAGCTATACCTGGTCGCGCTCCCACATGGACGTGGTAGTTGCGGCCGCGCAACGCGTCAAGCCGCGCGCGACTGGCTTTTACGAAAGCTACTACGGCAAGCTGAATTTCACGTTCCACTCAGCGGCGCAGAGCGGACTTGGTGCGTTCTGCCGCGAGCTTCACGCGATCGGCGCCATTGCGGCCGTTCCGCATTCGTTACCGGAGGCCATTGGTGTCGTCTCTCGCTAATTTGCTCGACCACGCCGCAGCCGGCGGCCGGCTATCGTTCGAAGAGGGCGTGCGGCTGTATCGTGAAGCCGATCTGCACGAACTCGGTATGGCCGCGCACGCGCGTCGGATGCAGCTCCATCCGACGAGCGACGTCACCTACGTCATCGACACGACGATCGACTACACCAACGTCTGCAACGTGCACTGCACGTTCTGCGCATTCTTTCGTCCCGAGCATCATAAAGAAGGAAGAACACTTTCGCACGATCAGGTTCTGGCACGCGTGAAATATGCGGCCGATCAAGGTGCGACGCAAATCATGATTCAAGGCGGCGTCAACCCCGATCTGCCGCTTACCTGGTACGAAGAGCTTTTCGCGCGCGTGCGCGTCGAGCACCCGAATGTCGATATTCACTCGCTCTCGGTTTCCGAAATCACCGGCCTCGCCAAAGTCGAGAATATGACGCCGCGCGCGGTTCTCGAGCGACTCAAGACGGCCGGCTTGAAGTCGCTACCCGGCGCCGGCGCAGAGATCTTGGTCGAGCGGGTGCGCAAACGCATCTCGGCGCGCAAAGTCACGCCGCATGAGTGGCTCGATGTCATGCGCCAAGCGCACCATCTGGGGATGCCGACGACCGCCACGATGATGTACGGCTCGATCGAGACCGATGAGGAGCGCCTCGAACACATGCACGTCTTGCGCGAATTGCAAGACGAGACCGGTGGCTTTACCGCGTTCATTCCGTGGTTTTACGTACCGTTCAAGACGCCGCTGCGCGGCAAGGAAGCAACGGCGCTCGAGTACCTGCGCGTGCTCGCCGTTTCGCGGTTGTACATGGATAACTTCGCGCATCTCCAAGCCTCCTGGCTCACGCCCGGACTCAAGATGGGCCAACTTGCTCTGTTTTATGGGTGCGACGATATGGGCGGCGTGATCATTGAGGACCGCGTCGTGCGCGACGCTGGCGCAAACAATGAAGCAACGCGCCGCGATCTCGAAAACGTTGTGATCACCGCCGGGTTCAATCCGGTGATTCGCGATACGTATTGGAATGTACGCCGCGATATGGCGTTGGCAACGGCCTAAGTCTCGTCCAGCGCGGCCTCGATCGCAAAACGCAGTGCCGTCACGCCGAGCCGGTCGAGCGACTCAGGCCAGGTGACGCGCGCCGCGACGCCGTCGCGAGCAAAAACGGCGATCCGGCGGGCCTCATCGATGTGGACCGAGCCGTTTGCGCTAAAAGTCAGTCGTTCTATGGACGCACCAAACGCGCCGCGCAGAAGGACGCCGAGCGCTTCAATGCGTTCCGCCGGTCCCTTCGCGCGGTCGAGCTCGGGGAGCATCGTGGCTAGTTCGATAACCCTCGCGTGCGCGCTGCGGGTTTCCGCGCCTTTGGTTGCGAGAATTCGTTCCTGCGTGAGCACCGCCTCGAGACGGCTTTCGTTGCGAACCGGCCGCGCGGCCATTTGCACGAGTTCCGAGTCGCCGCCCTCGTCGCTGCGCGTGTAAGTCAGAACGAGGTACTCACCGCTCTCCAACCGGCGCCGTGTCGAGCGGCTCTCTGCATCGTCGCGGCTCCACAGCTCGAGCAGATGATAGCATTGCCGTTTGGCTGCAATCTCGTTCTCGTAGGAGAGCGTGAGTTCGCCGTCTTCGTTCGCGTCGTAAATCGCAACCGGGGTTTCTGCCTTCTCGGTCGCCGCGAAGAGCAGCGCGATTTGGTTGGTCGACCGCCGCCGCAGTGTAATGTCGCGTCCGACCATTAGGCGCAGCCGCCGGCCGTAACGCGTGACGAAGGGTCGATCGACGAATTCGATCCAGAACTCGGTTCCGTCCTTACGTTGCGCGAGGACTTCGCGATAATTCGAGTGGTCGGCTTCGATTTCGGTGCGGATCGCGCCCATCATGCGTGGCGTGTTATGCGGTGAATACATGACGGTATACGGCTTGCCGATGAGCTCCGCTTCCGAAAAACCGGTGGCTTCGAGAAACGACCGGTTCACGTTAAGGATCATCGGACCGTCCTGGGAAGGCAGTGTGTCGTCGGTGACGATCATGAAGTCACTCGCTTGCGCCACGCCTTCCGTGAGCAGGCTCATCGCGTCCTGCGCTTCGCGTCTCGCGGTCGTGTCGAGCAGGACAACCGCGCAGTGGACCGTCGGCGTTTCGAGCGGGTGCGCGCGAACCTCAGCCCAGAACGGCGTTCCGTCCTTACGACGGTGTTGGAGTTCGGTCACCACCGGTTCTCCGCGCAAGACGGCTTGCGCGTACTCACCCACCAGCCGCCGATTCGTATCCTCGCCGAGGATTCGCGGGTACACGCCGGCTTCGAGCTCGTCTTGGGTGTAACCGGTCATGCGCGAGAAGGTCGGGTTGCTGTAGACCACCGGAGGCGAGAGTAGGTCTGCGCCGCGCAGCCGCACGATGAATATTCCGGCCGGAGCATTGTCGGCCATCGCGCTCATAAGTCTACTGTGGCGCTGGTACGCCTTGCGCCGATCGATCACATGCGATGCACAAACGAAGCGTGATGCACCGTTGGGAGCCGGCTCGAGCGCCTGTACGGCGCATTCGACCCAAAACGTGATGCCGTCTCTGGCGGTCAATTCGACTTCGAACGGGCTCTCATCGCCGGCGTCGACATGCTCGCGCGCGATGTCGGTTAAGCGCGCATTGTTAGCGATGGAGAGGAACGTCGGATGTTCGCCCAGCAACTCGGCGCGATCCATCTTCGTGCGGGCGATGACGACATCGTTCGCCCACTCGTAACGAGGGTAGCGCTTGGATGGTTCCCAACAGAAGATGGTCAAGCCGTTCTGCGCGAGCCCAGCTGCAGTATCGAGGATCTTGAGATAATCGTCGCGCGGAAGGGTCGCCATGCTGCACTCCCGCTGCAACAGTTAGCCGATGTCGCGAATAGTTCCCGCGCCCAAAACCTCGTCGTCGTGGTTGTCTAAGACAGCAACCAGCTGTCCCGGCGTCACCGCGCGTAGCGGTTCATCGAACCGTAGGTATAAAGCCCCACTGGCGTCCACCGTAGCTTGGGCCGCGGCGGGAGTCGCGCGATAGCGAACCATCGCACGAACGCTGGTAGGCCCCTGAGAAAATCGTTGCGGTTGAAGAAGATTCACCTCATCGGCAACGAGTGTCGTCGAAAGCAGCTCGTCCTCGCGCCCAATCACGATCGTGTTGCTGCCTGGATCGATACGCGTAACGTAGCGCGCGCCGTCGTTTCCGGCGGGAAGTTTTGCGCGCTGACCGATCGTGTAATTCGCGATGCCCGGGTGCGTGCCGACAGCCGCGCCGGCCGCGTCGACGATCGGCCCCTCGTGATTGATCTGCGGTTGCAGGCGTTGCAGGACGTCGCGGTAGTCGCCGCCCTCTACAAAGCAGATGTCCTGCGACTCGGCTTTTTCGTGCACCGGCAATCCCATGCGCCGGGCGTGCTCGCGCGTGACCGGCTTCTCCATCGTACCGACCGGCAAGAGTAGCGTGGCGAGCTGGTCGCGCGTGAGCTGAGCAAGGGTATACGATTGATCCTTGGCGTTGGGAGTGTGGTAGAGGTGCGTTCCGTCCGCGTCGCGTTCGAGGCGTGCGTAATGTCCGGTCGCGACGAATTGGGCGCCCAGGCGGTCGGCGTACTCTGCGAGCGTGCCGAGCTTGACGAAGTTGTTGCATGAAACGCAGGGGTTGGGCGTGCGACCGTGCGCGTAGTCGTCGACGAAACGATCGATGACGTTGCGGCGAAACGTTTGCTCGAAATTCAGCACGTAGTGCGGGATCCCGAGGACGGCCGCGCTGCGTCGTGCGTCGTCGAAGTCATCGACACCGCAGCAGCTTTTGGCATGCGGTGCTCGCGTCGGTGTATACATCTTCATCGTGACGCCAATGACGTCGTAGCCCGCCTCCACCAAGAGACCGGCGGCCACTGCTGAATCGACTCCGCCGCTCATCGCGGCAATAACCCTGGGTTTGCTCATATTCCGTTGCACAGGATAACAGGAGAAAGGGACTAACTCAAAGCCCCAATGCCAGCGCTGGGTGAGCGGTTTCGCGCCGCACGCGAGGCTCGCGGCCTCACACTTTCGGATGTGGCCGAGCACATTCGCATTCGCTCGGTCTATCTGGCTGCCATCGAAGAAGAGAATTGGACCGCGATTGGTGCGCCGGTCTATATCCGAGGGTTCCTACGAACCTACGCGCGCTTTCTCGGGCTAGAACCTGAAGAAGTCGTCGCCGAGTTCAACAGCCAGGCCTCGGCGCCTCCCCCGCCCGTTCCGGCAGCGCCTGGGGCACCGCCGCGAACCACCTATCTGGCTGACGAGGAGCCGCCCGCTCGAGCGCTCTCGCCGCTCATCTGGATCGCGTCGCTCGTCGCCGTCGTCCTCATTGCGATCGTGGTCTACAACGAGGCTACCTTTCGCGCGCGGCAAAGCGCGAATGCACTTCCTTCTAATAGTCCGACAGTCGTCGCATCCGTCGCGAGCGACGCGCTGGCCGCCGACGGCACGCCGAGTGTCGCTGCTAGCGCGAGCCCAGGCGAAGGCTCAAGCGCAAATCCCAGCGAGAGTCCGAGCCTGAGTCCTAGCCCGCTCGCATCCGGAACCGCCAATCTGGAGGTGCGCCTCTCGGCCCCCTCCTGGCTTAGAGTCACGGTTGACGGGAATGTTAGCATGGAGGGTACGTTTCCGGCCGGGACGGTTCGCCAGTTCCACGGAAAGACCGCGAGGCTGCGGATCGGCAATGCCGGCGGCGTCGAGGTCATTATCGACGGTAAGAGCGTGGGAAGGCTCGGCTCAGCAGGCGACGTTGTCGAGCGCATTTTCACGCTGTAGTTGCACGTAATAAGGAAGCCCTGATTATCCATGCCGAGCGAAGCATCGTTCGATGTCGTATCGCGCATCGACCAGCAAGAGTTAGACAACGCGCTCAATCAAGCGCGCCGTGAAATCGAGAATCGCTTCGACTTCAAGAATTCGAAGACGTCGATCGAGAGCGACGGCAAGAAGATTACCGTTGTTTCCGACGATGAGATGAAGATGCGTAACGTAATTGACGTCCTGCAAGGCAAGGCGGTCAAACGCGGGATCGACATCAAGGCGTTCGATGTCGGTGAGCTCGAGCCGGCCTTCAGCGGAACCGTTCGGCGCGTAATCACGCTGCGCAACGGCATTCCGAAAGAGAAGAGCAAGCCGCTCATGGAACGGATCAAGGCACTCAAGGTCAAGGTGAACGCGCAGTATCAGGACGAGCAGATTCGAGTCTCGAGCAAGAGCCGCGACGACCTGCAAAAGGTCATCGCCGATTTGAAATCGATGGATTTCGAGATGCCGTTGCAGTTCGTGAATTTTAGGTAGCGCGTGAAAGCTCACTTCGTCAGCCTTGGCTGCGCCAAGAATCTGGTCGACACCGAAGTCATGATCGCCAAGCTCGGTGCCGCAGGGTACGAGCTCGTCGGCGATGCGCAAGATGCGGATACGGTCGTCATCAACACCTGTGCGTTCATCGATCCGGCCAAAGCCGAATCCACCGAGGTCATCCTCGAGCACGCGCAGCGTAAGCGCCGCGGTCAGCAGTTGGTGGTTGCGGGTTGCCTCGCTCAGCGCTATGGCGAACAGTTGCAATCGCTCGTTCCTGAGATCGACGGCGTCATCGGCACCGGATCCTACGGCAGCATCGTCGAGCTTCTCGACGACGTGAAAGCCGGCCAGCGCCCAATTCGCCTCGCTTTCGAGGCCGAGCCCGAGCACGATTTTCTTCCGCGCCTGGTGACCACGCCGCGCGCGACGGCATATCTCAAGGTCGCCGAGGGCTGCGATCATCCGTGCACCTTCTGTATCATTCCGAAACTGCGTGGCAATTTTCGGAGCCGAAGCGAGGAGTCGATCCTAGGTGAGGCCCGCGCGCTTGCCGATGCCGGAACCAAAGAATTGATTTTGATCGCACAGGACACGTCGATGTACGGCCGAGATCGTGGGGCGCGTCGCGGTGGCCTTGCGCACTTGCTCGAACGGTTGCACGAGATCGACGGAATCGAATGGATCCGCCTGCTCTATCTTTATCCGGCCACCGTCGATCGCGAGCTGATCGATACGATGGCGGCGCTGCCAAAGGTTTGCAAGTACATGGACATGCCGCTGCAGCACGCACACCCCGACGTGCTGCGCGCAATGCTGCGGCCTTCGAATGGCGAGCGGTATCTCGAGATCATCGATGACTTTCGCGCGCGCGTGCCGGGCATTACGATGCGCTCGACCTTCATCGTCGGTTTCCCAGGCGAGACCGAGGAACACGTGTCATATCTGCAAGAGTGGATTGCGCGAGCCGAGCTCGATCGGGTCGGTTTCTTCGAATATAGCGCGGAGGAGGGAACGCCGGGTGCGGAGCTTTCGGGGAAAGTGCCGGCCCGCGAGCGGCGCAAACGGCTCGTGCGTTTGCGCGAGGCGCAACGTATTGCGTCCGAGCGCGCGCGCGGGAAGCGGGTTGGCGAGCGCGTGCGCGTGCTCGTCGAAGAACGTCGTCGCCTTCGCAAGAGCGATCCGCTGCGCGCAGCTCTGGGCGCGCACGACGTCTGGTTCGGTCGTTCGCACGGAGAGGCACCCGGCGTCGACGGAGGGGTCTATTTCAGCGGCGAGGCGCGAGTCGGCGACTTCGTCGACGTAACGCTGGGCGGTCACGGACCGTTCGATTTCTACGGGCATGCGTCCGTGCGGGAGTCAATCGAGGTTGGGTAAGCACTTGGATCCGTCACCGTCACCGAGCGAGGAGACTCGCGAGGCTCGTTTTCCGCTCTGGCTGCGGCGGACCGCCCTCGTGCTGGGGTTCATCCTGCTCGGAGCCGGATCCGCACTTGCCGGTTTTGCGATTTTCACGCATCGCAACCCGATCCAAGTGATCGCGGAAACCTTTGTGCCGACGCCGCAGGACGTGTTCGGAAAACCGAACCTGGTCGTTTTGGTCGAGGGTATCGATTACGACTACACCGGAAACGATATCGAGTTCTCCACCAATTCGCGCAGCGACATGATCAAGGCCGTGAATCTGGACTTCGGCAACAAGAGCGTCTACGCGCTTTCGATCTTGCGAGATATGGAAGCAACGTATCCCAACGGAAGCGTGCGCAAGATCAATCAGGCGCAATCCGACGGCGGCCCGGCCGAAGCACAGAAAGTCATCGCCACGTTCCTCGGGATCCCCGGCTTCGACCGCTACGTGCTGCTGCGAATCGACGCGACGAAGGACCTTATCAATGCGATCGGCGGCGTAGATGTCTACATCAGAGACTCGGACTGTCTGATGAACCACACCGGCTGTACCGGCGGCCGCGTCGACTATGACGACTCATGGGGCCATCTGCACGTCCATCTTTCCGAAGGCGTGCATCATCTCAACGGCGAGCAAGCCGTGAGCTACGGACGCTTTCGCCACGACTGGTGCAGCGATCCATGCCGCGTGATGCGCCAGAACGACGTGATCATGGCCGCGCTCAATAAATTGCGTGGCGACAAGCTCAACACATTCATGCACGCGAGCGCAATCATGAATGTGATCAATCGCGACGTTCAAACGAACTTCACGCAATCGGAGCTGGTAACGCTGGCGTCGTATTTCTCGGGCGTCTCGCTGAAGGACGTTCATTTTGCCCAGACGCCCTACACGGCCGATGAAGAACGCGCCGACGGCGACGATCTAGTCCCGAACAAACCGGAGATCGCAAAGTTAGTTCAGACGATGTTCGTCGCTCCGCCTACGCCCGAGCCCTCGCCCGACGCGATGGCGCTCGCGGCAATCGTTCCAAGCTCGCTGCGCGTCGATGTCAAGAACGGCAGCGGCGTGGCCGGCGCCGCGAAGATTGTGGCGGCTCAATTGAAGCATGCGGGATTCATTATCGGCGACGTCGGTAACGCCGACAGCGACGATCACGTGAAGAGCGAAATCTACGAGCACTCGACGATGACGTTTGCCGGTGCGAAGGTGCGCACCGCGCTTCCCCCCGCATTCGAGAATCTTCCGGTCGTCGGCCAATCCGTTTCTGCCGGTTCACCGCCGCCGAGCGATGTCACCATCATCGTCGGCCGGGATCTTGCCAGCGCCGTTGTGGCACAGGTAAGCCCACAGCCTTCGGGAGCGCGGTGACCAGGGGCGTGAAAGGCATTCTCGCAGTCCTGGTCGCGCTTGCCCTCGGAGCAGGCGGTTGGCGGCTTTTCCGTCACGAGAGCAACCTGGTTCCGGCCATCGTTACCCCGCAGATGGACGTGCACAATGAGTTCTCAGGCGATTTCTCTGCGCGACTCTACCGCGTGGTACATCGGACGGTTGCGGCCGACAGCTCGCCGCGCCCCAAGCTCATCGCATTGACGTTTGATGACGGCCCCTACCCGATCTTCACGCCACTGCTGCTCGACGAGTTGCACAAAGAGGGCGTTCCCGCGACGTTTTTCTTGATTGGTCGCGATGCCGAGCAATGGCCCGAGATTACGCGGCGCATCGAAGCCGAGGGAAATGAAATCGCGGATCATACGTATTCACATCCCGATCTCGACAAAGAAACGCCCGCCCAGGTGCAGGACGAAGTGCTGCACGGCCGCGATGTGCTTTGGTCGATCGCCCGCGATCCCTCGGTTCGCTTTCTCATGCGTCCTCCGCACGGGCGCTATACGATGACGACGCTGCGCACGCTGCAGGGCATCGGATACCACGTCGTACTGTGGACCGACGACTCGGGTGACTGGCGAACGCTTACTCCGCAGCACATTGCAAACGACATGATCCGCCATGCAAGCGCGCCCGACATCGTGTTGCTTCATAGTGGTAAGCTGGCGACGATCGAGGCCCTGCCGGCCGTGATCGAGCGTTTTCAGCGAGCGGGATACCGTTTTGTGACCGTCGGCGAGATGCTTCGCCTGACGTCGCCCCAAGCGATCAACCATCCGAAGCGGGTCGAAGTGTAGGTGCCCCGTCAGATCATCGACACCCAATCGAGCCGGCCGGCTTACCGGCGCCGCCTGGCCATTCGCTGGGTGATCATCCTCGTACTCTTTATTGCGGCGGTCTTGGCCGGCGTGCGGATCTGGCAAGTGACCCGTCCCAGGATGGCGGCCGGAGCAGCACTGATTCCAGGAAAAGCGGCCCTCGTAGGAAAACAGGCCCCGGTTCCTCGCTTTAGGAGAAAAGATGCTGCGTAGGCTTACCCTTGGCTTTGCGGGAGTTGTCACGGCTGCGATTGCGATTGCGGCGTGCAGCTCGAGCGATGCTACCCAGTCGATCTCGGTCGGGCCGAACTTCACCAGTCAAACACTGTATGCTGCGGATGTTACGCAGAACGCGGTGAACATTTACACGCCCAATCCGAAAACGACCGCGGGTCCCCAGTATCAAATCGGGGGAGGCAGCACCTCGCTGGCCGGCCCGCAGTATCTGACCTTCGATAGTGCGAGCAACTTGTGGGTAACCAATTGGCTCTCGAGCGTGACTTCGGGCGAGGTCCTGGAGTTCAAGGCCGAGGCGACCGGCAACGTGATTCCATATCAAACGTTCTCGACGGGCAACGTGCGTCCGCGCGGTATCGCCGACGTCCTCTACACCTTCAGCGGAACGACCACGACGGCCGACGTGCTGGCTGTCGCGGTGGTCGATCCCAGCCAGTCGGCGGGATTCAACAGCGGCGTTCAGTTTTTCACGGCAGCCTTGCTCACGTCTGCCTACCAGACGATCGCGGGTCCGGCGACCGGTTTGAATGTCCCGAGCGGCGTTGCGTTTGACGCGAAGGATAATCTCTACGTCTCGAATCTGCAGGGCGCGTCGGTCGAAGTCTTTTCGCTTCCGTCGGTGACGCCCGCGCCCACACCGACCGCTACGCCGACTCCCTCGCCTACGCCGTCGCCGACGCCGTCCAATTCGACACCGACCCCGATTCCAACGACGGCGGCGACCGCGACGCCGCTCAACATCGCGCCGGTCGCGACGATTTCGGGAAGCGCGAGCGGCATCCATCAGCCGACGGGACTTGCGCTGGATACGAACGGCAGAATCTACGTCGCCGATCAAGCCTCGACGGTGTGCACGCCGAGTTGCCCGGCTATTCTGATCTTCCCGGCGGGTTCGAACGGTGCGGTGACGCCCCAGTCGATCTCCGGGACGAACACCGGGCTAACGGCGCCGACCGACGTGAAGGTAGATAAGAGCTTCAACATTTACGTGGCCGACGAGAAGGCCGGCCAGGGCGTCGTCTATGTGTTCGCAGCAGGTGCCACCGGCAATGTGGCGCCGGTCGCGACGTTGAACGCAACGGGTGCACTGATCGGTCTTGCTCTGACGCCGTAGCCGTCGGAGCGAAAGGAGCGCCCCGGTTCCAACCTACGTCGATCGCCTTGCATCTCTGACGCGGCTGGCCGATGCTACCACGCCCGAGGCGAAGGCGTCGGCGCTGGCCGTAGGCGCCCTTTCGTGCCTGACGCGCGGCGTAGCGACAGTATTGCTCTTCGATGACGACGCAGTTGTCGGCGCCACCGAACCGGCCGATTCCTCGGGCTTTGCCCTTCGCGACGGATCGACCGAGTTGCGGCGACTCTTTTTGCACGCGCTCGCGCGCTTCGGCGGCGGAGCCGCATCGTTCGTCGCGCGCGATGCGCAACGTGCATTCGTCGGCGTTAGCTCCACGATCGGCGAGCACGATCTACTCTTTGCACCGCTCCTCATCGGCGGCCGCACTATCGGTGTCGTAGCGATCGCGCTCGACGGCGAGCCGCCGGAGGCGGAACGCGATGCGCTAGCGGCATTTTGCGCCGTCGCGACGCGAATGCTCGATACCGAACGCTCGCTCGTTGCGGCGCGACGGCAATCGCGCGACAGCCAACTGCTCTCGATGGTGAACGAGCGCTTGCACAAGTCTTTGGATCGCCGCGACGTCCTCTTCGGGATCGTCGAAGGCGTGCGCGCGGCGTTTTCGGCGGATCGCTGCTTCGTGTACGAACGCATGGTCGAAGGCGACCGCGCGACGGTGGTTGCGGCGGCGGTCAAAGGGGCAGTCGGCACGACGCCTAAGGCGCCGGTTGCGCTCGATGCAGACTTGCGCAAGGTGTTCGGCGGCCTCACGGTACGGCGCGACGAGATCGACGGCGCTGAGATCTACGGTGCAGGCGCTCGCAGCGCCATAGCGCTCCCGTTTGTCGTCGATGGACGCGTGGAGGATGCGCTCGTGCTCGCGTTCGATCGGCCGCGTGGATTCGATGACGCCGATATCGCCGCGCTGCGGTCGCTGGCTTTTCATGTTGGGCTTGCGCTCTCGAACGCTCGTCTGTACGAGCGCGAACGCGCACGCCGCGGCCAGGCCGAGTCGCTCGAGCACGTCGTGCGTATCTTGCGAGATACGCAGTACGTCGATGAAGTACTCTTGGTCTTCGCGGTAACCGTTTCGCACGAGTTGCCCTTGGACTGCGCCGCCTACGCGCTCGAAGGCGATTCCATGGTTCGGCGGGCCCTTCGCATTCGTGAGCCGCGCGGATTCGAGCCCGCGGCGTCGATCGATCGCTCGCTGCTGGAGCCATTTCTCGCGGTCGACGAGCCGTCCGATGTCTCGACGCTCCCGCGCGTTGCGCGGGATGCTCTCTTTGACGGACGAAGCGGCGTCATCATCCCGCTGCGACTCGAAGGAACGCTTTGGGGGTGCTTCATCGTGCGCGCGGTCGACGGCGGGTTGGATTGGCCGCCCGAAGAACGCTCGACTTTCTTTCGCACGCTGGGCTCGCATCTCGAGATCGCGCTTGCAAACGCGCATGCGTATGAGCGTGAACTGCGCCGCGCGCAGGAGCGCGAAACCTTCGCTGAAGCGGCGCGCACAATTCTTAGTCACACGGCGATCGGGTCGCTGGCCGACGTGATGTGCCGTCTTGCAATCGCACTAGTGCACGCCGATCGGGCGTGCGTGCTGCGATGGAACGGCGAGCGTTATACGATCGTTGGCCAATTCGGCGTCGACGTCGAGGAGACGATCGCTCAAAGCGGCTTCGACCTCGTGCATCGAGCCGAGCGGCTTAGCACGCTTGTCGGCGACGAGCGCCGCGTACAGCGTTTGATCGACGGACCGGGATATCTGGTGACCCCGCTTGCGCAGACCGGACCCGTCGGCGGAGACACGATCGATGCGTTCTTGCTCGTCGGTCGCGGGAACAGCGAACGCTTCGGTCGCGACGATCTGCGCATTATGCAGGAGCTGGGTGCGCTGCTTGCTCTTGCGCTGCGTAATCTCGAACTGTATGAAGCGATGGAATTTGCCAATCGGGCCCTGCAAGAGTCCAGCGAATTCAAAGACGACCTGCTAGCGATGTTGGCTCACGACTTCAAAGGACCGCTCACGGTAATCCTCGGCTATTGCGAGTTGCTCCTGGAAACGGCGAGCCAGTCGCGCGACGAAATCGAGACCGTCTATTCTCAAACCAGACGTTTGGTGCGTCTTTCGGAAGACGCGCTCGTGCTCGCGCAAACGCAGGCCGAGGGCTTTTCGCTCGCGCGTACGACCGTTGACGCCGGGTCGTTTGTGGCCGAGTGCGTCGAGACGACTGCGCCGAACAATCCGCGTCTCCACGTGCAGGTCCCGCAGACCCCGGTCGTGGTCGAACTCGATCCGCATCGCTTCCGCCACGTAATCGACAACTTGGTATCCAATGCGCTCAAATACTCGACCGAGGACGTGGAGGTGTCGGTCGCAGCGCAAAATGGAAGTGTGGTAATCAGTGTGCACGATCGAGGCATTGGAATCCCAAACGAGGAGCTGACCAGCCTCTTCACGCGTTTTGGCCGGGCCAGCAACGCTCGGAACAAGGGCATCTCGGGCTCGGGAATCGGACTCTACGTAGCGCGCAAGATCGTCGAGGTACATCAGGGCTCGATCGTGGTCGAGTCTCGCGAGAACGAAGGGTCGACCTTTCGTGTCACGCTGCCCGCCCAGGCCTAGAGACCCTCGCAAGCAAACTTTTTCTCGTGGAGAACGTTAGAACACCGGTATGGCTTTCCTAAAGACCCTCTTCGACGGCAACGAACGCGACATCGCGCGGCTGCGCCGTACAGCCGAGCGGGTGAATGCGCTCGAGACCGAGACCGCGGCACTTTCGGATGAGGCGCTGCGCGCCAAGACGGACGAATTCCGCGCCCGCTTAGCAGACGACGAGTCGCTCGACGCGATGCTGCCCGAGGTCTTCGCGGTCGTCCGTGAGGCCAGCAAGCGCACGCTCGGCATGCGTCACTTCGACGTGCAGATCATGGGCGGTCAGGTGCTCTTCGAAGGCCGGATCGCCGAGATGAAGACCGGCGAGGGGAAGACCCTGGTCGCGACGCTGCCTATCTATGCTCGCGCCCTCGAGGGCCGCGGCGTACATCTGGTGACGGCCAACGACTACCTCGCTCGGCGCGACGCGGAATGGATGGGGCAAATCTATCAATTCCTCGGGTTGACTGTCGGCATCATTCAGCACGGCCTGGAACCGGCCGAACGTCGGGCACAGTACGCTTGCGACGTCACCTACGTCACTAACAATGAAGTCGGCTTCGATTACCTGCGCGACAACATGGCGTGGCAGGTGGAAGATCTCGTGCAGCGCGGACTCTATTTCGCGCTCGTCGATGAAGTCGACTCGATCCTCGTTGACGAGGCGCGCACGCCGCTCATTATCAGTGGCCCGTCGCAAGAGTCAACCGAGCTCTACGAAAAATTCGCGCAAATCGTCCCACGGTTGAAAAAAGGCGAGGACTATACCGTCGATGAGAAGGCGCATGCGGTGCCGATCACCGAAGCGGGCGTCGCCAAGGTCGAGAAGATGCTCGGCATCGGCAATCTCTACGACCAGCGCAACATCGAACTCGCACATCAGCTCAACGCCGCTCTCAAGGCGTGGAATCTCTTCCACCGCGATCAGCAGTACATCGTCAAAGACGGCGAAGTGATCATCGTCGACGAGTTCACCGGCCGCTTGATGCACGGGCGCCGCTACTCGGACGGCATTCACCAAGGAATCGAAGCCAAAGAAGGCATCAAGGTGCGCGGCGAGGATCAGACCCTCGCGACGATCACCTTCCAAAATCTCTTCCGGCTCTACGATCACTTGGCCGGTATGACCGGTACCGCGAAGACCGAAGAGCGCGAATTCCGCGACATCTACGGTTTGGATGTGGTGGTCGTGCCGACCAATCGTCCGATGGTGCGCAAAGATAGTCCGGACATCGTCTATAAATCGGAAAAAGCAAAGTTCGACGCGGTGGTCGAAGAGATCATCAACGAGCACCACAAAGGACGGCCCGTACTCGTGGGTACGCGTTCGATCGAGAAGAGCGAACTGCTCGCAGCGATGCTGCGCCGCAAGGGCGTCGAGTGTAACGTGCTCAACGCGAAATACCACGAGCAAGAAGCCGAAATCATCAAGGACGCGGGCCAAGATGGCCAAGTGACGATCGCCACCAACATGGCGGGCCGCGGTACCGACATCAAGCTAGGTGAGCGAGTGGCGCAGAACGGCGGCTTGCACATCATCGGCACCGAGCGTCACGAGTCGCGCCGGATCGACAATCAGCTACGCGGCCGCTCCGGCCGCCAGGGCGATCCGGGTTCATCGCGGTTCTATATTTCGCTGGAAGACGAAGTGATGCGGCTCTTCGGCGGCGATCGCCTGACGAGTATCATGGAGCGCTTCGGCTTCACCGACGAGCAACCCATCGAATCGGGCATGGTCTCTAAGTCGATCGAGCGCGCGCAGAGCAAAGTCGAGAATCACAACTACGAGATTCGCAAACACGTTCTCGAATACGACGATGTGATGAACAAGCAGCGCGAGATCATCTACGCGGATCGCCGTGCAATTCTCGAAGGAAAATTCGATTCGCGCACGTTCATGTTGCAGTCGCTCGAAGCCAAGATCGACGAGGCCGTCGATCACAATGCGCCGGAGAACGCGCACCCCAGCGAGTGGGATTTCCAAGAGATGCTCGATTCGCTGGACACCGTCTTCCCGGTCAAGCGCGACCTGAACGTCGAGGATCTCGCCGGAAAAGATCGCGAAGAGATTCGGCGCGTGCTGCGCGACCGCGCGGTTACGACGTTCGAAGCCAAGGAGAACGAAATCACGCCGGAGATCATGCGCGTGGTCGAACAGCGCTATCTGCTCCTGCCGATCATCGACCGGCAGTGGGTCGATCATCTCTACGTGATGGATCACCTCAAGACCGGTATCGGTTTGCGCGGGTACGGGCAAAAAGACCCGCGCGTAGAGTATGAGAAAGAAGCCTACGAGATCTTCGAATCGCTCAAAAACAACATCGCGGACGAAGCGATCAACGGTGTCTTCCGCGTCGTAATCGAGCACGGACCACCGCCTGGGCAAGAACCGCCGTCGCAGCAGTTCGAAGCGATTCCCGCCGGTGCGATGGTGCCGCAGGCAGCGCCCGAAGGCCGTCTTTCACCGCAGCAGGCCGAGCAGCTACTCGGACCGGCGCCCGGTGCGCCGCGCCGCCCGCAACAACTGCACACCAACCTCGGCGACGGCGAACCGGCAAAGCCCGCGCGATCCGACGCGAAGGTCGGGCGCAACGAGCTTTGTCCGTGCGGAAGTGGCAAGAAATATAAGAAGTGCCACGGCGCCGGCGTCGCTTAAAGGAATGTAGCCTGCCCGTCCGGCTCTAGGCGCTGATAGATCGGTCGCTGTGGGTTGGACCCACTCGAATTTGAGCCGTTGACCATTGCGCCGCCGAGATCGACGTTGCTGGCCGAGACGTTGACATCGACGCCGTTGCCGTTTTGACGCATCGTGGTGGTGATCTGACCGCCGTTTTGGTTGGTGTTCGTGATTTGCAGCGAGCCGTCTTGATTTTGCGTCACGGTCTCATTGCCCAAATTGACCGTCTGCCCCGGCGAAAGATTCGAGGTCAGGCCGTCTTGCGTGATCGTCGCGTTGCCGTTGTTGTTGAGCGTGACTGCCGTCGCGCCGTTGTGCGACGTTACGGTGGCCGATTGATTGTACGTCACACCGCTCGCGTTTGGCGTCGTCGTTTGCGTCGAGAGCTGGTAACCGCCGTGGATCGAATCGGAATGCAGCAGATCGGGCTCGCTGTGCATGTCGTTCCAGGTGCTTCCATTGAACGACAGGTGCGGATCGCCGACTGAG
>Ga0302325_10014018_pt1 | contig 17072 bp, 17 predicted proteins | sample Palsa_T0_2_FD_201948 | JGI IMG/M metagenome (GOLD analysis project Ga0302325, IMG submission 201948) | Peat permafrost microbial communities from Stordalen Mire near Abisko, Sweden - Palsa_T0_2 | ecosystem: Environmental > Terrestrial > Soil > Palsa > Peat permafrost | place: Sweden: Abisko... | reverse complement strand
TCGCGACCGCGGCTACTGGCGCGACGTGGGAACGCTGGATGCGTTCTACGACGCCCACATGGATCTGGTGTCGGTGCATCCGGTGTTCAACCTGTACAACAAGCGCTGGCCGATCCGCGGTGAGTCCGACAACCTCGCGCCTGCCAAGTTCGTCAACGGTGGCTCCGCTCAGGAGTCGGTGGTCGGCGCGGGCAGCATCATTTCGGCGTCGTCAGTGCGTAACTCGGTGTTGTCGTCGAATGTCGTGATCGACGACGGCGCGATCGTCGAGGGCAGCGTGATCATGCCGGGCGCCCGGGTGGGCCGCGGCGCGGTCGTACGGCACGCGATCTTGGACAAGAACGTCGTTGTGGGACCCGGCGAGATGGTCGGGGTGGACCTGGAGAAAGACCGCGAACGCTTCGCGATCAGCGCCGGTGGCGTGGTCGCCGTGGGCAAGGGTGTCTGGGTCTAGCTCTCACGCTTGCTGCGAAACAGAAGCCGGGGTCGCTGGATCGCCGACTTCACAGCCGCTGCTTCTGTTTCGCGTGTCACCAGACGTAGGGCACCAGGCGGTAATGCACCTGCCGCTCGTAGTCCCGGTAGCCGGTCAACTCCTGCTCGAGACCAGCTGCTGACCCGATTCGACCCTGACATTGGCTGCTGCATAACTGTTTTGGATGATCACCAGCATCGCCAGGCCCAGCCCGACCGCGACCAGCACGTCGCCGACCACCGACACCGGCGCGGGTATCAGCGACCATCCGAAGCGATGATCGAGACCGCCTATGACGAACGAGGCCGGGAACGCGATGAAGATGACGCTGATGAGAATCCGCTGCAGCGGCCGGGTTTCGGCGGTCGGCCCGGCCGGCAGGAACAGCATCGACCCGAACGCGATCACTGCCGAGAGTAGGCCGTTGGCAACAGTGTTCACGGCAACTTCATCAGGCCCGGATATCGCGACGGCGGAACGCCGCCATTCCCAATGCGATCAACGCGGCGTCGATCGCCAGCAGAGCGAGCAACGGGACTGCAGTGAAGGTGTCGCCGGTGACCAGCGGGGTGTGGGCGAACGGTTCCAGGTCGAGCACCCATTGCGGAAAGCCCGACAGCTCACCGATCAGATACAGCGCGACGAATCCGACCAGCACGCCCCACGCCACCGGGCTGAATCGAGGTGCCAGCCCGAACAGCGCGACGGCGACTGCGGCGGGCAGCCACACCGCGGGGAGTTGAACCAGCGCGGTGCCCACGACCATCAGTAGCTTGCCGCTGACGTCGTGAGCAGCGAGCCCGTAGGTCAGCCCGGCGACGATTCCGGCGATCACGATCGCCAAGGCCGACCCCACCAGCGCGAGCACGAGATGGCCGGTCAGCCAACGGTTTCGGCTCACCGATCCGCTCAGCAGCGTTTCGGCCCGCCGGCCGGCCTCTTCCTGGTGCAGACGCAGGATCAGCGAGATGGCGAACGCGGCGGCCATCATGCCCACCATGCAGAATGCGGCCGCGACGAATGCCTGCTCCACGACCTTCGTGCCACCCATCCGGACTACGATGCCGCGCGCGTTATCGCCGCTGAGTTCGTTGCCGATGCCGTGCACGATGCTGCCGATCAGCATGCCGTACAGACACAGCCCGACGGTCCACAGCAGTAGAGCACCGCGGTCCAACCGCCAGGCCAGCCCGAAGGCGTTGCGCAGCATGGGTGTTGCGTTGGCCGGGCCTGGACGTTCGGCGATCAGTCCGGCACCGATGTCGCGGCCGGCCAGCAGCCGGTAGGCCAGCGCGGTGAGCAGCGCCGCGGTCGCCAGATGCAACAGCAGCACCCACCACCGGTCGCCGGCGTACGGGCGGACCTGCAGTGACCAGCCCAGCGGCGAGAGCCACGACAACGCGGCGGACCCGGCGTCACCGGCGGCGCGCAGCGTGAATGCCGTGGCCAGCACGGCGAAAGCGGCCGCGCGGGCGAACCGGGCGCTCGTCGACAGCTGAGCTGTCACCGCGGCGACCGCGGTGAACACCAGACCCGAACACGTCAGCGCGGCCCCGAACGCCAACGAACCGCTCGCAGGGACGTTGGTGCCCAGCAGGCCTGCGGCGCCCAGCATCCCGGTCGCCAGCGACGCCCCCGACGACAACAGCAGCGCCGCGGTCAGACTGGCGTACCGGCCGACCGCGGTGGAGTCCAGCAGTTCGGCGCGACCGGTCTCCTCGTCGGCGCGGGTGTGGCGGATGACGGTGAGGATGACCGCAACGCCGATCAGCAGATGGAACATGCCGGCTTTCCAGATGCCGGTCGCTCCGAGGCTGTCGTTGTAGATGTTTCCGTACAGCGCCCGCTGCGCCGGGCTGGCCATGATGGTCGCGGCGAAGCCGGCGCGAGCCGCCTGATCCGGGTAGACCTTTTCGATGCCGCCGATGTAGACGGTGGCCAGCGGCAGCGACAGCAGTGACACCCACAGCGGCAACACGATCCGGTCGCGCCGCAGGTAGAGCCGCAGCATCGCCGACGTGCCGGTGAAGGCCGTAACGCGTTGTGGCACTTCGTGTGCGGGCTGGTGTGGGCGGTTCAGCGTGCCGGTGCTCATGAGCGGGCCATTTCGCGCTGACCGTCGGCGCCGTAGTGCCGCATGAACAGTTCCTCCAGGGTCGGCGGTTGGCTGACCAGGCTGCGCACGCCGGTGTCGCCGAGCACCCTGATGAGTTCGCCGAGTCCTTCGCTGTCGACGTGGGCGTGCAGCGTGGTCCCCTCGTAGCTGACGTCCTCGACGCCGCGGATCCGGGTGAGATCGCCGGGGTCGCGGAGCAAGTCGGCCGTGATCGATGTCCGGCTGAGGTGTCGCATCGAATCCAGCGTGCCGCTCTCGACCGTCCTTCCGGCGCGGATGATCGTCACTCGCTCGCACAGCGCCTCGGTCTCGGCCAGGATGTGACTGGACAGCAACACCGTCGCGCCGCGATCGCGGGCTTCTTCGACGCATTGCTGGAAGATGTTCTCCATCAACGGGTCCAGCCCGCTGCTCGGCTCGTCGAGCAGCAACAGCCGCGCCCGTGACGAGAAGGCGGAGATCAGCGAGACCTTCTGCCGGTTGCCCTTGGAGTACGTCCGCGCCTTCTTGTGCGGGTCGAGCTCGAAACGGTCGATCAGCTCCACGCGGCGCTTCTCGTCGATGCCGCCGCGCATCCGGGCCAGCATGTCGATGGTCTCGCCGCCGGTCAGGTTGGGCCACAACGTGACATCGCCGGGCACGTAGGCGATCTGCCGGTGCAGTTCGACCGCATCGCGCCATGGGTCGCCGCCCAGCAGGCGCACCGTGCCTGAGTCGGCTTTCACCACACCGAGCAGGATGCGGATCGTGGTGGACTTGCCGGCGCCGTTGGGGCCGAGGAAGCCGTGCACCTCGCCCTCGTGCACGGTCAGTGCCAGCCCGTCGAGTGCTCGGGCTGAGCCGAAAGCCTTTTTCAACTCTCGGATTTCGATCGCGGCGTGCTGGTCAATCGGCATCAGATTCTCCTTTTTCTTCGGCTTGGGCCAGGAATGCGTCGTACATATGGCGGTCAGTCATCAGGCCGTCGGTGTACAGCTCGAGCGCAGGCAGCACCATGTCGTCGGCGTAGTCGCGCAAGACTGCCCGCAGATCTGTTGGGGTCTCGTGCATTTGGATGTAGAGCATGAATCCGCCGCCGCCGGTGATCGCCAGATACTTGGCCCGGGCGGCAGGGTCCCGGCTGGGCTTGAGGATGCCGCTGCGGACACCCTCGTCCAGGTAGGTCGCAGCGTTGTCCATCATGCTGCGCCAGAACGTCTTGGCCAGCTCGCCGCCGGCCTGCATGCTGCGCACCAGATAGGCCATCAGCGGCGCGTATTCCTCGATGTCGGCCATCGCGGCGAACCACGTTGCCGGGTCGCTGGAGTTCATCGCTTCGGACTTGCTGGCGCGAATCTCCTCGGCGACGTAGTCGTCGCAGACTTTGCGCAGGCCGTCCTTGGAGCCGAAGTGGTGGATGACGAGCGCCGCGCTCACCCCGGCCGCCTCGGCGATCGTGCGCAGCCCGACGCCGAAGCCCTGCTCGCCGAACCGCTCGATCGCGGCGTCGCGGATCCGGGCCACGGCAGTCAGATCGTCGGCTGAACGCATGTTCAATACACTAAACGCGCGTTCAGTCGCGCGTCAAGGTGCTAAAGCGTCATGAATTCATAAAGAGAAGAAAAGGAGCGTCAGTCGCGAACGGCGGCCAACAGGCCGTCGCCCAGCGGCACCAACGCGGGGGTGAGCAGCTCGTTCTCGGCGATCAACCGCGCCGCTTCGCGCACCGCGGCCACCTCGGCGTCGCGGGCCGCCGGGTCGCCGGCCCGCCCGCCCAGCGCCGCGCCATGCACCACGATCGCCCCGCCGGAGCGCAGCAGCCGAACCCCCTCGACTACGTACTCCGGCTGGTCGAGTGGGTCGGCGTCGATGAAGACCAGGTCATAGGAGTCGTCGGCCAGCCGGGTCAGCACGTCCTGCGCGCGGCCGCTGATAAGCCGGGTCCGCGATTGGCCGATGCCCCCCTCGGAGAACGCCTCCTTGGCGGTCCGCTGGTGTTCGGGCTCGATGTCGATCGTGGTCAGCACGCCGTCTTCGGCCATCCCGGACAGCAGCCACAGGCTGCTCACGCCCGCGCCGGTGCCGACTTCGACGACGGCTTTGCCGCCGCTGAGCTTGACCAACAGGCTGAGCAGCGCGCCGACCGCCGGGGTGACTGCGCCGGTACCGATATCGGCGGCGCGCTCGCGCGCGGCCAGCAGCACCGAGTCCTCGGAGATCGACCCTTCGGCGTGCGCCGAGAGGGACTCCGCTCGGGTCGGCGCCGACTGGCCCGCAGGGTGATCGGTGGTGGCCATGCCCGCAGCGTAGATCCAACCCAAGGCGGCTGCAGTCAGGCGCGCCCGGTGTCCGCGCGGGACACGCCGATGGCGTCAACGTGATCAAAATGAGATGTGAGGCGAATCACCAGGTAAAAGGGGGTAAAAGAGCCATTCTCAGTCAATGCTCAGTGCGGTCACATACCGCGCATACGCCGGTGGACGAGCGTACTTCTCATGGAGCGTGGAAGCCGCTGGTCCGGGAATACGTCTCGGTCTCTTCGCGTTGCCCGCGGTGACGAATTGCCCGGTTTTGCCTGCACTCTGAACCCGGAGGAATTGAAAATCGCCACACTGATGAGTCCGGCCAGCATGTCGCACCCTGAGAGGTACCGCGACGCTGACTGGGTGGAGCCTGCTGAGGAGCCGTACGGCACCGCCGTCTTCGACGCGACCGGAGACAAAACAGCGATGCCGTCGTGGGACGAGTTGGTGCGTCAGCACGCGGACCGGGTCTACCGGTTGGCCTACCGCCTCTCCGGTAATCAGCACGACGCCGAGGATCTGACGCAGGAGACCTTTATCAGGGTGTTCCGGTCGGTGAAGAACTACCAGCCGGGGACGTTCGAAGGCTGGTTGCACCGCATCACCACCAATCTGTTCCTGGACATGGTCCGCCGCCGCGGCCGGGTCCGGATGGAGGCACTGCCCGAGGATTACGACCGGGTGCCCGCCGACGAGCCCAATCCCGAGGAGATCTACCACGACTCGCGGCTGGGCCCTGACCTGCAGGCTGCCTTGGATTCGCTGCCGCCCGAGTTCCGCGCCGCGGTGGTCTTGTGTGACATTGAAGGGCTGTCCTACGAGGAAATCGGTGCGACGCTGGGCGTCAAGCTCGGCACCGTGCGCAGCCGAATCCACCGTGGACGGCAGGCGCTGCGCGACTATTTGGCGGCGCACTCCGAGGACTCCGCAGCACTGTACGCCGGCGGCGCGCCGGACCTCGCCGACTGACGACACACGCCCGCTGATCGGCTGTTCGTTGGTGTTCTGGATCGCGCAGCGCGCTACATTCGAAGTAGTGCCCAACGTTTCTGGATGAACCGGACGCTGATATCGAAGGGAGCTGGTGATGGCCGAGCGGGGTCATGTCTTCCGCCGTGCGTTCTCCTGGCTCCCCGCCCAGTTCGCCTCACAAAGTGACGCTCCGGTCGGCGCGCCGCGGCAATTCGGCTCCACCGAGCACCTGTCGATCGAGGCCATCGCGGCATTCGTCGATGGCGAGCTACGGATGAACGCCCACCTGCGCGCGGCGCATCACATCTCGCTGTGCCCGGAATGCGCCGCAGAGGTCGACGGCCATCGCCGGGCGCGCGCCGCGCTGCGCGACTCCCTTCCGATCAGAATCCCCAGCACGCTGCTGGGATTGCTGTCGCAGATTCCGCACTGCCCGCCCGACGAGGACACGGGCAACACCGAAAACCGTCCGTGGGGGCCGCCCCGCCCACAGCGGAACGCCGGACCGCCACCGGAACGGCGAGCAGGGCCGTCCGATCGATTCGCCGACGGCAGCCCGCGCGATCACCCAGAGCCTCGGTAGGGTGGAGGCCAGGTTTGGTAAGCCGGTGCGCGGCGCCGTGCTCGAGTCCATAGCGCGCGTTCGCCCCGCGCTCGGAAGAGGATGACGTGAGCTCCGATCAAGACAACAACGGCGCACCCCGGCTGGCGCCCCGGCCCGTTTCCCGGCCGCCCGTCGACGCCGCGTCGACTCAGGCCTTCGGCCGTCCCGACGGCGTGCAGGGCTCCTTCGTCGCCGAACGGGTGCGCCCGTCGAAATTCCGCGAGCAGACCGAGTTCGCTCCGCACAAGGAACCCGCCGACCCGGTACTGACGGAAGCATTCGGACGGCCGTTCGCCGGAACAGATTCACTGCAGCGCCATCCCACCGACGCGGGCGCGCTCGCCGACGGCAAAGACAAGGACCAAGCGGACGACCCCGAAGACCCGTGGCGCGATCCAGGCGCGGCCGCGGCGCTGGGTGATCCGGCGGTCACACGTCCCGCCGCGGTCGGAGCAGCCGATGGTGGCGGCCAGCTCGGCGTGCGTGATGTGCTGTTCGGCGGGCGGGTGTCCTATCTGGCACTCGCGGTGCTCGCCGTCTTGGCGTTGCTGATCGGCTTGGTCGGCGGCGTGATCGGACGCAAGACCGCCGAGGTCGTCCAGGCGTTCACCACGTCCAAGGTGTCGCTGTCGACCAACGGCAACAGCGAGGCGCCCGCCGGTCGATTCGCCAAAGTGGCTGCGGCGGTGGCTGATTCGGTGGTGACGATCCAATCGGTCAGCGACCAGGAGGGCATGCAGGGCTCCGGCTTCGTCGTCGATGGCCGCGGCTACATCGTCACCAACAACCACGTCATCTCCGAAGCGGCCAACAACCCGAGCCAGTTCAAGACCACCGTGGTGTTCAACGACGGCAAGGAAGTGCCGGCCAACCTGGTCGGCCGCGACCCGAGGACCGACCTGGCTGTGCTCAAGGTCGACAACGTCAACAACTTGACTGTGGCCCGACTCGGTGACTCCGACAAGGTTCGGGTCGGCGACGAGGTGCTGGCCGCGGGTGCTCCGCTGGGTCTGCGCAGCACCGTCACCGAGGGCATCATCAGCGCGCTGCACCGCCCGATCCCGTTGTCGGGGGAGGGTTCTGACACCGACACGGTGATCGACGCCATCCAGACCGACGCCTCGATCAACCACGGAAACTCCGGTGGTCCGCTGATCAACATGGACTCCCAGGTCATCGGCGTCAACACCGCAGGCAAGTCGCTGTCCGACAGCGCCAGCGGACTCGGGTTCGCGATTCCGGTCAACGAAGTGAAATTGGTTGCGCAGACGCTGATCAAGGACGGCAAGATCGTCCACCCGACGCTGGGCGTCAGTACGCGGTCGGTGAGCAACGACATCGCGCAGGGCGCGCAGGTTGCGAACGTCAAGGCCGGCAGCCCTGCCGAAAAGGGCGGGATGCTGGAGAACGATGTCGTGGTCAAGGTCGGCACCCGCGGCGTGGCCGACGCCGACGAGTTCGTTGTCGCGGTGCGCCAGTTGACGATTGGGCAGCCCGCGCCGATCGAGGTGGTTCGCGACGGTCGGCACGTCACGCTCACAGTGACCCCGGGGCCGGACGGCGGCTAATGTTCGCCAACGTCGGCTGGGGGGAGATGCTGGTCCTCGTTGTCGTAGGGCTGGTGGTTCTGGGACCCGAACGACTTCCCGGCGCGATCCGCTGGACGTCGAACTCGCTGCGGCAGGCCCGGGACTACCTGAGCGGCATGACGACTCAGCTTCGCGAGGACATCGGGCCCGAGTTCGACGACCTGCGGCAGCCACTGAGCGAGCTGCAGAAGCTGCGCGGTATGACCCCGCGGGCAGCGTTGGCCAAGCATCTATTCGACGGCGACGACTCGATTTTCACCGGCAACTTTGACCGGCCCGTGGCCTCGACGCCGAACAACGGTGCGCCACAACCGGTCACGCCGCCACCACCGCCGCAGTCATTCAGCGGCGGGCCGGCGCCGTTCGACGTCGACGCTACGTAGCTACGAGCCGCGAACGGCGGCTGTGGCCTTGACCAGAAGATCCGACAGCACCTGCTGAGGGTTGAGTTCGTCGGCGGCGCCGCCCATGACGGCGATCGACGTCTGGTCTCCGAGGTCGGCGGTGAATATGAACTCCCCAGGCGCGTTTTCGTCGGAGGGAGTCAGCTTGACCCCGGTCGTCGTGACACCGTCGATCTGGGGTCCGGGCACCGCTTCAGCGCTTCCGGTCGAGTCGGGCGAACCGGACAGCCCGACATGATCGCAGTCCGCCGGCAGCGGGGCGGCGGTAACCGGCTTCGGCAGACGCATTGCGACGACGAAGATTTCACCTTGGTCGCCCTCCGCGCTCAGCCCGGCGGCCTTGGTGCCGACGGCCGGGTCGATGTAGGGCGGAATGACCAGCGCGCGGCATTGCGGCGGGTCGAACGTGGCTTTGGTGAACGGGATGATCTTCGGGTTGTCGACATCGCTCTGGGTCAGGGTGATCTCCGGGCGTGGGTCCGGCTTGAAGCCCGCGGGCAGGGCGTCTTTGACGTTGTCGACCTTGGAGATGTCGTACTTGGCTGGTGCCGCGGCGGCCCCACTCGACGACGGCGCCTGCGTGCCCGACGAACCCGACGGCATCGCTTGGTCGGACCCTCCGCAGCCGGCGACGGTCAAGGTGACTAAGCCGAGTGCGGTTAGCGTGGAAGCGATCTGCCGCGTTGCCCGATGCGAAGAAGTCAGCATGTCGCCAACCCTACCGTTGGGATGCTGTGTGCAATCTAGCCAACAGCTGTGACGACGAGAAGGCCTCAGTGGCGGCTGGTATCCAGCCCCAGCGACATGCCCGCCAACCCGCGGCGCCGTGCCGAAAGGCTGTCGGCGACGCCGCGCAGCTCCTTGCCGACGGGCGAATCGGGGGCGCTGAGCACGACCGGCACCCCGGCGTCACCGGCGGCGACGAGCGCGGGGTCCAGCGGAATCTGCCCGAGCAGCGGCACGTCGACGCCCATTGTGCGGGTCAGCCGCTCTGCGACCTGTGCACCGCCGCCCTCGCCGAACACCTGCAACGTCGAGCCGTCCGGCAGCAGTAATCCGGACATGTTCTCCACCACGCCGATGACGCGTTGTTTGGTCTGCAGCGCGATGCTGCCGGCCCGTTCGGCGACTTCGGCCGCCGCCTGCTGAGGCGTGGTCACGACGACGATCTCAGCGTTCGGAATCAGCTGAGCGACCGAGATCGCGATGTCGCCGGTGCCCGGCGGCAGGTCGAGTAGCAGCACGTCCAGGTCGCCCCAATACACGTCGGCCAGGAATTGCTGAAGGGCCCGGTGCAGCATCGGGCCGCGCCACACCACTGGCGAGTTGCCTTCGACGAACTGGGCGATCGAGATGACTTTCACCTCGTGCGAGATGGGCGGCAAGATCATCGACTCCACTTGAGTGGGCCGGTCGGTGGTCCCCATCATCCGCGGGATCGAGTGGCCGTGGATGTCGGCGTCGAGCAGTCCGACCGATAAACCGCGCGCGGCCATCGCCGCGGCCAGGTTGACCGTCACCGTCGACTTGCCAACGCCGCCCTTGCCGGACGCGACCGCGTAGACCCGGGTCAGCGACCCAGGCTGGGCGAAGGGGATGACGGGCTCGCGGGAGTCGCCGCGCAACTGCTTACGCAGTTCGGTGCGCTGCTCGTCGTTCATCACGTCCAGGCTGACGCGCACCGCGCCGGTGCCCGGCACGTCGGCGACGGCCTGTTGGACGCGTTCGCTGATCTCGGCCTTCTTCGGGCACGCGGATGTGGTCAGGTAGATCTCGACGTGTACGTCCCCGCCCGGGCCTACCTCGATCCCTTTGACCATCCCGAGTTCGGTGATGGGGCGACGGAGTTCAGGGTCGATCACCTTGGCCAGCGAGGCGCGAACGCTTGCAGTTAGATCGGACATCACCGCCAAGTCTAGTTCGCCGACGATGCAGGCCGGGACGGCCTGCTGAGGAGTCGGACAATTGAGCCTGAGTCGCCGACGATGCAGGCCGGGACGGCCTGCTGAGGAGTCGGACAATTGAGCCTGAGTCGCCGACGATGCAGGCCGGGACGGCCTGCTGAGAAGGCGGACCATCAAGCCAGGGCGGTGCGGAAGGTCCGCCTAATCAGCCGGCAGGTGCAGGTGCAGGCTGTGGTGCCGGGCCGGCCGGCTGAGCGCCGGGCACGACGGCAGCCGGTGGGGCGGCCGGCGCTGCCGGCTGAGGTGCGACGGCAGGCGCGGGCGCAGGAGCGGTGGGCGCGAACGGCGCCGGCGCGGCGGGCGGGAAGAACGGCGCCGGCGCAGCGGGCGTGAACAGTGGAGCCGGTGCGGCCGCCGGCGACGGCGCGGGGAACAAGCCGGGGAAATTCGGGAACGGACCCGCGGGGGCGGGCGGCGGCGCATCGCCCGGCGGCGTGTTGAGCGTCTGCTGGGGCGGACCGGCTTCCTGGCCGATGCAGATCACCGTGCACGACGGCAGGTATGTGGCCGCGGGCTGTTGCTGCTGCCACGGCATCGCCGGCTGGTTGATGCTGTTCGGCCCACCGCTCAGGTCGATCAACGGCACCCGGGCCAGCGGGTCGGTCGAGGGTAGTCCGTGCATGTTCAGCGGCAGGTTGGGTCCCAGGCCTTCGGCGTTTTCCAGGTGTGCGTCGCCCAGCGGCGGCGCGGGCCCGGTCAGCGCCGGCAGATCGACCGGCACGACGCCGGTGGCATACGCCGCGGCCCAGCCCAGCACGTTCTGCGCGTAGGGCATCGAGTTGTTGTAGCGCAGGATGGAGGACAGCACCTGTGACTGGTCGCGCAGGTTCAGCCCGCCGCTGCACAGGTAACGGGCAGCGGCCAGGGTGGCGTCGTACAGATTCTGCGGGTCGGCCTTGCCGTCGCCGTCGCCGTCGGATGCATAGCGCGCCCAGGTGCCAGGCAGGAACTGCATCGGCCCCATCGCCCGGGCGTAGCTGACCCGTCCACCGGAGTTGCCTTGAACCACAACCTCGTTACCGGGCAGCGTCCCGTCCAGGGTCGGCCCGTAGATCGGTCGCACCGCGGTGCCGCGCGCGTCGGTGGCGCCGCCGTTGGCGTGCCCGGACTCGATCCGCCCGATACCGGCGAGCAGGTTCCAGCTGATGCCACAGTTCGGGTCGGCGGTGGCCATCATTTTCTCGGCGTTGCGGTAGGCCGTCAGTGCCATCATCGGAATGCCCAGCGCACCAGGTGCATTCACGACTACGGTCGGCGGGGGAGCCGACACCGTGGCTTGTGCGATGTGAAAGCCGACCTTCGGGTGCTCGACGGCGACCACCAGTGGGCCGGTCGGGTCGGTGGAGGCGCGGGTGACCGCGGCGACCGGGGTGAAGGCGGCGCCGCGCACGGTCGACTTCTGCACCGGGAAAGGCGGCGCGGCAGCGCCTTCGACGCCGGTGAAGATCAGGACGGCGATGATCGTCACCCCGAATGCGGGGCTGCGTGCCGTGCGAGTCAGCGCTTCGTCAACGGCCGTCGTGGTCGCCGTCAGCGCGGCCGGAATCCCCGTCGCACGGGCGGCGCCGACGACGCTGTGCCGCACTGTCGTCGCTGCGCCCGCGACGGCGCCGGAAATTTTAGAGGCTTTGGGCAGGCGGAAGATCCGCTGCCGCAGTTCTGCAAGGGCCGGACGTAGACCCATGCGTCCCCCTACCCGCACTCGATTGAACTCCGTTGTTATTCGAGCGTTCCAGTACTCGATAACTGCTCAGCCACCGTGAACTACGTCACCATACATAACAGCGGTGACGGGAGTGACAACAATGACGGAGTTATCTGCCTGTGAAAACACTGCCGAACGGGCTGCGGTGTCAATTAGCTGACGAGGCGGGTTCGTCCAGTTCTTCATCGGTGTCGTGCGCGCCGTCCAGTTGCCGGTTTTGCATCAGACGGCGTAGCTCTTCCAGCTCGCGCCGGATGTAATCGCGGGTCTTTGCGACGTCACCGATCGCCAGCCGTAGCGAAGCCAATTCCCGCGCCAGATACTCGGTGTCGGCCTTGGTTTCTTCGGCGCGTCGGCGATCGGCGTCGAGCGTGACGCGGTCGCGGTTCTCCTGTCGGTTCTGCGCCAGCAGGATCAGCGGCGCGGCGTAGGCGGCCTGCGTCGAGAACGCCAGGTTGAGCAGAATGAACGGGTAAGGGTCCCAGCGCAGATGGACCGCGAAGACGTTCAGCACGATCCACACGATCACCAGGATCGTCTGCAGCAACAGGTAACTGCCGGTGCCGAAGAAGCGAGCGATCCCCTCGGTGAACTGCCCGACGGCGTCGGCGTCCAACCGCGGTGTGGGCACTCGGGAGTTGCGCGGGGTGTAGAGCCGCGGGCGCGACGACGAACTGCTCATCGTTGCCCCAGGGCGCCGTCGAGCGCCGGCTCTTCGTTGGTGGCCCGCCAGTCATGTGGCAGCAGATGGTCGAGCACGTCGTCGACGGTCACCGCGCCCAGCAGGTGACGCTCCTTGTCCAATACCGGGCCGCAGACCAGGTTGTACGCGGCGAAGTAGCGGGTCAGCGCCCCGAGTGAGGTGTCGGGTTCTAGCCAGGGCAGGTCGATGTCGACGATCCCGCCGACCAGCATGGACGGCGGCTCGCGCAGCAGTTTTTGCAGCGGCACGCAGCCCAGGTACTGGCCGGTCGGGGTGGCGGTAGGCGGACGGACCACCAACACCAGCGACGACAACGCCGGAGTCAGGTCCGGATCGCGAACGCGGGCCAGTGCCTCGGCAACAGTTGCATCGGGTGTCAACACCACCGGTTCACTGGTCATCAGGCCGCCCGCGGTGTCGGGCGAGTGTTTCAGCAGCCGTCGTACCGGGTCGGACTCCTCGGGGTCCATCTCCCGCAGCAGCCGCTCGGCCATCGTCGGTGCCATCGTGCCGAGCAGGTCAGCGGCGTCGTCGGGATCCATCTCCTCGAGCACGTCAGCCGCGCGTGCGTCGCCGAGCTGCATCAACAGCTCGGCCTGCTCCGCCTCGGACAGCTCCTGCAGGATGTCGGCCAGTCGGTCGTTGTCCAGCGCGCTGGCCACCTCGTAACGACGCTTGGCCGGCAGGTCGCGCACCGCATCGGCCACCTCGATCGGTCGCCACTTCTCGAACTGATGCAGCAACTGCGCCACGGCCTGGCCCGGCATCGCCAGCGCCGACGGCGTCAGCCCCTGCACGCTGCGCCAGTTCACGATGTGCGTGGTGCTGCGCCGGCCGATCCGCCGGGGGACCCGCACCGCGACGCGCGTCACCATCCAGTCGCGCATCCGGGTTTGCTCCAGGCCCAAGTCGGTGACGACGACCTCGCTGTCGGCGAGCTGCGGCAGCTCGGGGTCTTGGACGGTCACCTTGGTGTCGATGATCTGTCCTAGCACCAGAACTTCACCGGGCCGTTGGTCGAACCGGAGCATCGAGACGCTGTTGGTGTTCAGCGTCACCGCGTCCGGCTCGATCGAGGCGACACGCAGGATAGGTACGAAAATCCTTCTGCGCGAGGTCATTTCGATGACGAGTCCAAGGACTCGGGGTTGCTGGCGAACGATGCTGATGCTGACCACGACGTCACGCACTCGGCCGAGTGACTCGCCCATCGGGCCCAGTACCAACATTCTCGCCAGTCGCGCCGCGTACACCCTGTTGATCGAGGCCATGGTGCACAGGGTATTCAAGAGAGGTGAGCGAAGCGTGACCACTACCTATCGGCCCCGCCGCACATGTCTCTCGGTGCCGGGCAGCAGCCAGAAGATGATCGACAAGTCCAAAGGCCTTCCCGCCGACGAGGTCTTCCTGGATCTCGAAGACGCGGTCGCGCCGGACGCCAAGGCCGACGCGCGCAGCCGGGTGGCCGCCGCACTCGCGGCCCCGGGATGGGCCGGGCAGCTGCGCGGCGTTCGGGTCAACGCCTGGACGACGCCGTGGACGCACGCCGACATCATCGAGGTGGTGTCCGCGGTCGGCGCCGCGCCCGACGCCAAGCTCGACGTGGTGGTGCTGCCCAAGGTCTCCGACGTCTCACACGTCCAGGCACTCGACCTGTTGCTGACGCAGCTGGAGACGATCCACGGGCTACCGGTCGGCGAGATCGGCATCGACGCGCAGATCGAAGACGCCCGCGGCCTGCTGAACATCAACGAGATCGCGGCCGTTCCGCGGGTGCAGGCGCTGGTGCTCGGGCCCGCAGACCTGATGGCGAACCTGAACACTCGCACGCTGGTCGTCGGCGAGCAGCCCGAGGGCTACGACGTCGGCGATGCTTACCACCACGTGCTGATGACGATTCTGGTGGCGGCGCGTGCTCACGGCATCGCCGCGGTCGACGGCCCGTACCTGAAAGTGCGTGACGTGGAAGCCTTCCGGCGGGTGGCGGGCCGTTCGGCGGCGCTGGGTTACGACGGCAAGTGGGTGTTACATCCTGACCAGATCGCTGCCGGCAATGAGATTTTCAGTCCGCGGCAGGCGGATTACGACCACGCGGAATTGATCTTGGAAGCCTACGAGTGGCACACCTCCGCGGCCGGCGGCGCCAGGGGAGCCGTGATGCTCGGCGACGAGATGCTCGACGAGGCCAGCCGCAAGATGGCGCTGGTGATCTCCGCGAAAGGCCGGGCGGCGGGCATGGAGCGTCAATCGGAACGATTCGAGCCGCCGACCAGCTAGCGGAACATCGTCAGCGAGTGCACCACTGCGACCAGCACGGCGATCAAGATCATCACTATCGCCGCGGTGGTCGCTCCGATCGCGAGACCGGCGATGGCGTATCCGCGGCCCTGCTGATTGGTCTGCTTGATCTGGCTGAGTGCGACGCCGCCCAGCACCGCGCCGACGATGGGAATCAGGATCCCGATGTAGCAGAAAACGGCGAGCGGAATGCCGAGGACGACGCCGGCGATCGAGGTCACCAACGACGCGACGGCCAGCCTGTTGGTGTGGTGATGGCCGGCGGGTTGGTAGCCCTGATAGGGGTCGTACGGCCCGGGGTAGTACGGCGGTGGACCGTATCCGGGCGGCTGGGGTGCATAGCCATAAGAGGGGCCGGAGGGGCCGGGCGGACCCGGCGGCAACTGCTGCGGCGGATACCCGTAAGGCGGCGGCTGCTGCGGATACTCGGGATAGTTGACCGGCGCCTGTGGGTCCACCGGCGCGTACGGGTACTGCTGCCACGGTTGGGACTCCGCGGGCCGCGCGAAGGGCGGAGTGTGGTCCTGGGATTCGTCCCCGTACCTGCCGCCCTCACTCGTCATGCTGTTCAACCTAGCGCGACCGCGGGCCGCCCGAGATACGTCAACTAGTCGGCGGTAGGTCGGCTTGGCAGCGCGCGACGGCGCACAATGGAAACCATGAGCAGCCCCTTTCAGCCTGGACAGGTTCCCGGTGCCGCACCCGGCGCCCCGGCAGGGAGCCGTCGTGCTCCGGGTTTGCCGACACCGCCGAAAGGATGGCCGGTCGGTTCCTATCCCACCTACGCCGAAGCGCAGCGAGCCGTCGACTACCTGTCCGATCAGGAGTTCCCGGTGCAGCACGTGACGATCGTCGGCGTTGACCTGATGCAGGTCGAGCGGGTCACCGGGCGGCTGACCTGGGCAAAGGTCCTCGGCGGCGGCGTGATCAGCGGCGCGTGGCTGGGTCTGTTCATCGGCCTCGTGCTGACCTTGTTGTTCTCCAGCCCGCACCCGTTGGAGTCATTGACCACCGGTCTGGTCGCCGGGGTGTTCTTCGGCTTGATCACCTCGGCGATTCCGTATTCGATGGCGCGCGGCACCCGCGACTTCAGTTCGACACTGCAACTGGTTGCCGGCCGATACGACGTGCTGTGCGATCCGCCGAATGCTGAGCAGGCCCGCGACCTGCTCGCTCGTTTGACCATTTGATTCACCGCCGTCGGCGTGTTGCACGGCGGGTTCTACCGTCTGGCACGAAAGGAAGGACTGTGTAGTGGCCAGCGGACTCGCACGCCGGCTGAGCGCGGCAGCGTTGGCGGTGTTGTCGACCGTGTCGACGCTGACGGCCTGCGGAGCCTCCGACGACGGACGGGTGGTCAGCTTCTACACGCCGGCCAGCGGCGCGATGACATTCGGCGCGATCGCCCGACACTGCACCGAACAGTTGGGCGGACGGTTCACCGTCCGGCAATTCAGCCTGGCGCGGTCCACTGACGACCAGCGCATTCAGCTGGTCCGCCGGCTGAGCGCGAACGACCGGTCGCTGGACGTGCTCGCGATGGACGTGATCTGGACAGCCGAGTTCGCCGAAGCGGGCTGGGTGCTGCCACTTTCGGACGACCCGGCCCACCGCGCCGAGGCCGATGCCATCGCCGACACCCTGCCCGGGCCGCTCGCCACCGCGGCCTGGCGGCATCGGCTCTACGCCGCGCCCGTCATCACCAACACCCAATTGCTCTGGTATCGGCCGGATTTGATGGACAAGCCACCGGCGACGTGGAATGCCATGGTCGACGAGGCCACCCGATTGCACGCCGCAGGCCGGCCCAGCTGGATCGGTGTGCAGGCCGCCCAGAACGAAGGCCTGGTGGTCTGGTTCAACACGCTGCTGGAAAGCGCTGGCGGCCAAGCACTTTCCGATGACGGCAAGACGGTCACGCTGACCGATACCCCGGCGCACCGGGCCGAAACGGTCTCGG
>Ga0302325_10014015_pt1 | contig 17074 bp, 15 predicted proteins | sample Palsa_T0_2_FD_201948 | JGI IMG/M metagenome (GOLD analysis project Ga0302325, IMG submission 201948) | Peat permafrost microbial communities from Stordalen Mire near Abisko, Sweden - Palsa_T0_2 | ecosystem: Environmental > Terrestrial > Soil > Palsa > Peat permafrost | place: Sweden: Abisko... | reverse complement strand
CTCGCGTCGACCAATCCGACGCCATAGATGCCGTACGACACCCAGTCGTTGCTGATGTAATGCGTGGGTCCCGTGAATATATCGACGATGCGGGCTGGACCGTCACGTGTGTCGGAAGGGCCCAGAAAAGGCAGCTCCAAAAACGGACCGGGCGGAACGCCCCAGTGGCCGAGTGTCTGCCCAAAATCTTCGTCGTGCTTCTCCAAACCCATCTGCGTTGCCGGGTCCAGCAGGCCTCCGAACCCGACTGTCGTATTAACGACCAGGCGCGCCAGATCACTGGCGGCCGCGCCGAACTTGCCCTGCAAGGCATCGTTGACCATGACCGTCGTGGTGCGCAGATTCGACAGGAAATTGCTGACGCCGGTGCGCGCCGGCGCCGGGACAGCGCGCACGTAGGTGCGTGCAATAGGCTTGGCGACCGCGCGATCGAGCTTGTCATTGACCTTGTAGACGCCGCGATTCCAGGATTCCCATGGATCCTGCGGAGCAGGCTTGGAATTGGGCGGCAGGGTGACGCATCCCGTTAGGGCGAAAGTCAGTACGACGCCAAGCAGCGCGTGCGCCTGATCTACTCTCCGCATATCGAATCTCTCCCGCGTCCCTAGGGCTTCAGCCAAAGATACACTATTGCGAGAGCGAGACGGGACTAGTATTTGCCGCTATTGACGCCGCGTTCGTCGGCCATGGTGTTTTTGTTCTTCTTCGGCATTGCCGCGCGCACTTCCTCGAGTCGCGCGCTGTAGCGAGCGCGTTGCACGGCGTCGAGTCCCGGGAGGGTCAATGCCAGCTGCAATTGATTCGACGCCATCTGGAGATTGCCGGTCATCAAATAAAATTCCGCCATGTAGCTATAGGAGTCGGCGTAGTCACCGGCGGTGCTGGCGGCTTTCGCGATGAGCCGGGTCTGATCCGGTGTCGGCTCGACGTTGTTGAACAAGTCCAGCAACACCACGTGCGCGCGCTTGTTGTCGCCGGAATGCATCAAAGACTCCGCCAGCCGAATCGTGATCGGAACATTGCGCGGGAACAAGGTCATCGCTCTTTCAAGAGTGGCGGTTGATTCTTTGAACTGATTGTTAGCCAGGTATGCCTGGCCGAGCGCCCCATAGAACTGCGTGACCTTGGGGTATTCGCGCACCAGCTCTTGCAAATCGGCGATGGCGGGCACGGGATTTTTTGTTTCGATCTGCGCCACGTCCATGCCGTAGCGCTCTTGAATGGTTTTGCCGCCGCCGTTCTTGAGCAGGTTCACATAGTATTGGCGCGCCTTCTGCGGGTCTCCCGCCACGGTTCTCAAGCGCTCGCGGATAAGCAAGTAGCCCAAAGAATCTTCGTGATGGATCCGGCCGATCTGATTCGCGCGATCCTGTGCTTCCGCCACACGGTCTGAAAAGATCGGGTGATCGATCAGGAACTGCACCGCATTGACGCGGCTCGGTTCCGGGCCGCTGCGGCCCATGTAATCGAAGAAGCTGGCCATTCCCAGCGGATCGTAGCCCGCGTTCGCCATGGTCGTGATGCCGATTCGATCCGCTTCGGATTCGCTGCTGCGCGTGTAGTTGATCTGATGCTGAATCATGGCGCTCTGTCCCGCCAGAATGGCGCCCTCGATCGCATCGGGGGAGCCGCGACCCGCGGTCGCGCCCAACAACACGGCCGCCAGCATCGCGGCCGAGGCCAACAGTCCTTCATGACCTTGGTCGATGATCTGGCGCACGATATGGCGCTGAGTGACGTGCGCGGTTTCGTGCGCCAGCACTCCCGCCAATTCGTTTTCGTTGCGCGTCACCAATATCAGGCCGCTGTTAATGATCACGAACCCGCCCGGGATCGCCTCGGCGTTGATGTCCGGGTCGCGGATGACGAAATAATAGAACTGGTGTTGGCCTTCCTCCGCCTCGCTCGAGAGGCTATGACCAATTTCCTGAGCATACTGGCTGACTTCCGGGTCCGTGAGGATGAGGCCGGTCTTGCGAATCTCATTAACGAAAGACAGGCCCGCGTGATACTCATCGTCGATGGAAATTGCCGCGTTGGCCGGACTTCCTAACTCGGGCAGATCTTGGCCGGAGCCTTTGATGGATTGACCGACGCCTTGCGCATAGCCCACGCTCACGCTCACCCCGACTGCGGCGGCGGCCAGAAACGCGGTTATGGATTTCAGCGCTGACATGGTAACTCTTGGACCTTGGAGTGTAGGCGCATGCCAAAGTTCGCTCAAAACAGAAGCAAAATCAAAGAACTTCGGAGGCGTAGTCCGCCAGACGCGAGCGTTCGCCCCGTACCAGCGTGATATGTCCCGAAAACGCCCAGCCGTGAAATCGGTTTACCACGTACGTGAGCCCGGTCGTGGTTTCGGTGAGGTAGGGTGTGTCAATTTGTGCAATATTGCCCAAACACACCATTTTGGTGCCGGGTCCCGCCCGGGTGACCAGCGCCTTCATTTGTTTCGGCGTCAGATTTTGCGCTTCATCAATGATGATGAAGCGGTTCAAAAACGTTCGTCCGCGCATGAAGTTCAACGATCGAATCTTGATGCGGTGCCGTAGTAAATCATTCGTGGCGCCCCGGCCCCAAGTGCCGCCGGGCTGGCTCTGAGTTAGAACTTCCAGATTGTCCATGAGCGCGCCCATCCAGGGCTCCATTTTCTCTTCTTCGGTCCCGGGCAGAAAACCGATGTCCTCGCCGAGAGGAATGGTGACGCGCGTCATGATGATTTCGCTGAAACGATTGTGATCGAGCGTTTGCGCCAGACCCGCCGCGAGAGTCAGCAGAGTTTTGCCCGTGCCGGCCGGACCTAACACGGTCACGAAGTCGATTTCCGGATCCATCAACAGGTTCAAGGCCAGATTCTGCTCGCGGTTGCGCGCCGTGACGCCCCACACATTGTTGCGTTCGGTTCGATAGTCGGTGGTCAGCTCGAGAATCGCGGAATCAGACTCGAGCTTGCGCACAATGGCTTCCACACCATTCGCGCCGGGGTCATAAACGAATTGATTGGTCTTCCACTCGCGCACCAGCGGGCCGCGCACACGATAGTAGGTCCGGCTCTGATGCTGCCAGGACTCCATGCCCTTGCCGTGCTTTTCCCAGAAATTCTGCGGCAGCTGCTGCACGCCGCTGACCAACAAATCCGCATCTTCGATGGTTTTATCGCTGGAGTAGTCCTCGGCGTGTACGCCGAGAATCGCCGCTTTGATGCGCAGATTGATGTCCTTCGAGACCAATGTGACGCGCGCGGTGCGAAATTTCTGCTGCAGAGCGAGGGTATTGGCCAGAATGGCATTGTCTGCGCCTTGGCCGGGCAGGCTGTCCGGCAGCACCGATTCGAGCAACTGAGTCTGGAAGAACAGCCGGCCGCCGGGAGGCCGCTTGCCATGATTGATCGGTACGGCAGTCGGCAAGGCGAGGCCGCGGTCGATCTGTTTCTTGGTCGCGCCATGCATCAGTTCGTCCAGAAAGCGGCTGACTTGACGCACGTTGCGTGCCGGCTCCGACAAACCTTTTTTGCCCGCATCGAGCTCCTCGAGCACGGTCATCGGGATGTAGATGTCGTGTTCTTCGAAGCGGAAGATGGCGGTGGGATCGTGCATCAAGACATTCGTGTCGAGCACGAATATTCGACGCTCAGCCTTGCCTTGACGGCTCTTCAACACAGCGGCCCCCAAAGGCCGCACATTGCCGGTCACAGTGCCTTCACCGCTGCCAATACAGCCTCGGGATGATCCTTGACCTTCACCTTGCGCCATTCTTGCCGCAGCATGCCCTTGCCGTCGATGAGAAAAGTGCTGCGCTCGACTCCCATGTACTTCCTGCCATACATGCTTTTTTCCTTGAACACGCCATACAGGTCGCACACCTTATGGTCCGGATCGCTCAATAGATCAAATGGAAAGGACATTTTTTTCTTGAACTTCTCGTGCGACGCCACGCTGTCGGGCGAGATGCCGAACACCACGGCCTTGGATTTTTTGAACTGAGCGTTGAGCGCCGCAAAGTCCAGGCCCTCCTGGGTGCATCCTGAAGTGTTGTCGCGCGGATAAAAATACAAGATGATCGCCGAACCCTTGCCGTCCTCGAGCGACCAGCTTCCAGCCGTGCCTTCGAGGCTGAACGGCGGCGCCTTCTTGCCGATTTCAATCTTGCTCATGGCTGTGCTAACTCTTCACGGGTTCAAAAATGGCGTCCAAATTCAGGTGGTCGCAGAAGTCCATGAATTCCTCGCGCAATACGCCGATGTGCAGACGGCTGGGGACATTCACGATCATCTGCACGGAAAACATCGGAGCGCCGGTGTGCGCAGCGGCGTACGAGCGCGTTGACAGCTCGGCGATGTCGACGCCGCGTTGCGCGAAGAATCCAGAGAGCCCGGCCACGATGCCGGTCTGATCAAGACAGACCACGTCGATCGAATAGGGCAGCATGTCATTGCGCGCCGACCGTTCCTCGGTGCGCCGCAGCTGGATATTCATGCCGGTGGCATCGGCAAGTTTCTTGAATTCCCCTTCGAGTTTGGCGAGGGTGTGCCAATTGCCGTTGACCAGCAGCAGCATGGCGAACTCGTTGCCGAGCGAGGTCATGCGGCTCTCGCTGATGCTCCCGCCGCAATCGGCGATTGCCTTGGACAGCTCATGAACCATGCCGACGCGGTCGCTGCCGACCGCTGAAATGACGATATGTTGTTTCATCGGGGTAAATTCTACCGGATGGGCGCTTGCCAGGGTGTATGTCTGGCACTTAAGGTAGCGATATTTCCCGCGGAGCTCTTTGATGTTTTCCGGAAGCATGGTAGCAATCGTCACCCCAATGACGGCCGAGGGGGCGTTGGATTGGCCCGCATGGGATCGGTTGTTGGATTTTCACATGCGCGAAGGCAGCGATGCAGTCGTTGTGGCCGGCACCACGGGAGAATCGCCGGTCCTATCCGCCGCGGAGGTCGAAGAGCTGACGCGGCGGGCGGTAGCGCGCTGCCGCGAAAAACTCAAGGTCATCGTCGGCGCCGGATTTAACTCGACGGAATCGACCGTGGCACGCACCCGCGCGCTGTCCCGGCTGGGCGTCGATGCGGTGATGCTGGTTACGCCGTACTACAACAAACCTCCTCAGGAAGGCCTTTTCAGGCATTTCGCGGCAGCGGCCGATGCCTCCGCCGCGCCTGTTATTCTGTATAATGTGCCGAGCCGCACTGCGGTGGATCTCTTGCCGAGCACCATCGCACGTTTAGCGCGGCACCCCCGCATTGTGGCAATTAAAGAAGCGACAGGCTCTTTGAGCCGCGCGCGCGAGATTGTCAGCACCTGCCCGCCGGAGTTTGTCCTGCTGTCAGGCGACGACGCGACGGCGATGGAACTGATGGGCGCAGGGGCGCGCGGGGTGATTTCGGTGACGGCGAATGTCGCGCCGCGCCGGATGCATGAGGCTTGCAAAGCCGCGCTCGCGGGCGATCTGATCGCCGCGCGGGCGATTGACGCGAATTTGCAGCCTTTACATAAGGATCTGTTTGTTGAAGCGAACCCGATACCCGTGAAGTGGGCGGTGGCGAGGATGGGCATTATCGGGAACGCAATCCGCCTTCCGTTGGTCGAACTGGCATCCGCGCACCACGAGACGGTGTTGCGTGCGATGCGGGCCGCCGGAGTTACCCTTGAGGACCAAGCTGCATGAGTCTTGATCGAATATTACTGTTGCTTGCGGCAGGCGCTTTGCTGAGCGGCTGTCATTTATTCAGCAAACTGACGCCCGACTGCCACTCAGCGCAGGAATATCAGCACGCACTGTCCGCGCCGCCCTTGAAAGTGCCGCCCGGACTTGATTCGCCCAACACGGCGGGCGCGCTGGTTATTCCGACCGTTACCGATGCACCGCCGCCGCCGGGTCCTCACGACACATGCTACGACGTTCCGCCGCGCTACATCCCAGCTCCGCAGAACAAGGCCGCCGGCGGCTAGACTCTAGGATTTGATCGCTTGAGTCCGCTCCGGTACCCTTGCTGCGCTTCGGAGAGGTGGCCGATTGCCAGGACGGCCCGAGTCAATCCCACCCTGGAAGTACGGTTTGAGTAAATTGTTTCTGGAGAGGTGGCCGAGCGGTCGAAGGCGCACGCCTGGAAAGTGTGTAACACCTAACCGTGTTCGTGGGTTCGAATCCCACCCTCTCCGCCAGAATGTTTCCAAAAGCTACCGTTTATGGTGGCTCGCGTTTGCATCTTCGCGACGACTGGTCACGAACCCCGTCAGGCCCGGAAGGGAGCAGCGGTAGAGGCTTAAAGTCGGGCGCCGAAGTCCTGCTGGCGCGGGCCGCCTCCCAAAAGGCGTGCGACAATATCTTATGAGCTACGTCGTATTAGCGCGCAAATGGCGCCCCAAACGATTTGCCGAAATGGTCGGGCAGGAGCACGTGCTGCGCGCGCTCAGCAATGCCCTCGACAGCGGCAAGGTGCACCATGCTTTCTTGTTTACCGGGACTCGCGGCGTCGGCAAGACGACGGTTGCGCGCATTTTGGCGAAATCGCTCAATTGCGAAACCAATGGCGTGAGCTCCAATCCCTGCGGCGTCTGTGCCGCATGCAAGGAAATTGACGAAGGGCGATTCGTGGATCTTCTCGAAGTGGACGCCGCCTCGCGCACCAAGGTCGATGACACGCGCGACATGCTCGACAATGTGCAGTACGCGCCCACCCGGGGCCGATACAAGGTGTACCTCATCGACGAAGTGCACATGCTCTCGACCCACTCCTTCAATGCGCTGCTCAAGACGCTGGAGGAGCCGCCGCCGCACGTGAAATTCTTGCTGGCGACGACCGATCCACAAAAATTGCCGGTTACCGTGCTGTCGCGCTGCCTGCAGTTCAGCCTCAAGCGGTTGCCCGCGACCTTGATCGGCGAGCGCTTGAAATTCATCGCGAGCGCGGAGAATTTAACGTTCGAGCCCGCGGCAATTGCGCTGCTGTCGCGTGCCGCTGAAGGCAGCATGCGCGATGCCTTGAGCCTCATGGATCAACTCATCGCTTTTGGCGGAGGTGCCATCAGCGAAGCCAATGCCCGATCGATGCTCGGCACCATTGATCGCGGCCATGTCGGCCGGCTTGTCGAGGCGCTGTCGCGCGGCGATGGCGCCGCATTACTGGGCGAAGTGCGCGTGCTGGATCGCGATGCGCCGGACTATGATCGCGCGCTCGTGGATTTGGCAACGCTGCTGCAGCGCATAGCCATCGTGCAAATTGTTCCTGAAGCAGCGCCGCAGGATGAAGAGTTCGATGCGGCCCTGTTGGCGCAGCTCGCGCAGGCAATTTCGCCCGAGGACGCGCAGCTGTATTATCAGATCGCGCTCGCGGGCCGCCGCGACTTGAACATGGCACCGGAGCCACGAATCGGTTTCGAAATGACCTTGCTGCGAATGTTGGCATTTCGGCCGGACGCTGCGGCGCATCCGTCGAAGCCCGTCAGCATCGCCAGCACGACGTCGGCCGCCGCAACCAGCCGAGCCGCCGGAAGTGGCCCGGTCACCGCAGCTGCCCCGGCCGCCGCAGCTGCCCCGGCCGCCGTAACTAGCCCGGTCGCCCGAACCAGCCAGATCGCCGGAGCAGGGCCGATGGTTGAAGCGGCGCGCCTGACGAGCATTGATGCCGCAAATTGGCCGGCCGTCGTCGAGGCAGCGGGATTGAGCGGCATGGTGCGTCAGCTGGCCCTGAACTGCGTGCCCGCCGGTATCGAGCACAACCTGCTGACGCTGAAGCTCGATCAAGCGGCGTCGGATCGGCGCACGCGTCCGATTGAAGAGAAGCTTGTGCAGGGTTTGTCGAAGTACCTCGGGCGCGATATCCGCGTCGCATTTGAAACCGCTGAGTCGGATTTGAACTCGCCGGCGCGGCAGCGGGTTCAGGCAGAGCAGGAGAGAGTTGCTCGCGCCGCGAGCGCGTTCGAAACGGATCCGGCCGTGAAAGGGCTGCGCGAACGCTTCGGTGCCGACGTCGACGCCGCGTCGGTAAAACCATCGAACTAGCAAGAGGGGGCTCTATGATGAAAGGTGGATTGGGCAATCTGATGCGCCAGGCGCAGCAAATGCAGGAGAGCATGCAGAAGGCACAGGCCGAACTGGCGGAGATCGAAGTGACCGGTGAATCGGGCGCGGGCATGGTCAAGGTGACGATGAATGGCAAGCATGAAACCAAGAAGGTCTTGATAGAGCCAAAATTGTTGGGCGAGGACAAGGACATGCTCGAGGACCTGTTGACTGCCGCCATCAATGATGCAGTTCGGAAAGTCGCCGCACGGACCCAGGAGAAATATTCCGGCCTCATGTCCGGCATGAATTTGCCGCCCGGAATGAAACTGCCATTTTGAGGCGCTGCACTCGATGAAGTACACACCGACGCTCGCGCGTCTGATTGATTCGCTGCGCTGCTTGCCCGGTGTCGGCCCGAAGTCGGCACAGCGCATGGCGTTCTACCTGCTGGAGCGCGATCGCGATGGCGGCAGAACATTGAGCCAGGCCTTGGCGGAAGCGCTGCAACTGGTGGGTCACTGCAAGCGTTGCCGCATGCTCACGGAGAGCGAACTCTGCTCCATATGCGCCTCCGCTCAACGGGATTTGACGCAGCTCTGCGTGGTCGAGTCTCCGGCGGATGTCGTCGCCATCGAACAATCCGGCGGTTTCCGCGGGCGCTACTTCGTGCTGATGGGGCACTTATCGCCGCTCGATGGCGTCGGACCTGCAGAGCTGGGCCTGGATGAATTCGAGCAATTGCTGCGGGCAGGGGAGGTTCGCGAAGTGATTCTGGCAACCAATCCCACCGCCGAGGGCGAGGCCACCGCCCATTATCTCGGCGAGCTGGCACTGCGCTTAGGCCTCAAGGCGTCGCGCATTGCGCATGGCGTCCCGGTGGGCGGGGAGCTGGAATACGTCGATGGCGGAACCTTGGCGCATGCGCTCGCCGGACGCACGAGTGTTTCCTAAGAGATTGAGAGATTGCGCGGATTGCGCGTTAGGACGCGAGCTTTTGGTAGAGCCGAAACAAGCGCCGATAGCTTTCGTAGCGGCGCGCTGAAATTTGTTGATTGATCACGGCGCTGCGCACCGCGCAGCCTGGCTCCTCCATATGCCGGCAATCCTTGAAGCGGCATTGCGCGCTGCGCGCATGTATTTCGACGAAGCCGCGTTCCGCGGCGCGCACCAGATGCGCGGGCGGGGCAAAGTCGCGCACGCCGGGCGCATCGACGATGGCGGAAGTCGCGTCGAGCTGGTACCAGCGCGCCGTGGTGGTGGTATGCCGTCCCTCGGCATCGCGCGTCAATTCCGCGGTCAGCGCTTCGGCGGTTGGCGCGAGTGCGTTCACCAGCGAAGATTTCCCCACGCCTGACTGACCCACCAACAAGTTTACCTGGCCGCTCAAAGCCTGAGCGAGCTCGGCAATGCCTTCTCCAGATTGACAGCTCACCTCGATGCACTTCAGTTCCAAACGCCTGTATTCGTCGAGTTGCGCCTCGATCGCGGCGGTGCCGAGGTCTTTCTTATTTACAATGATGAGGGCGTCCAGATCTTTGAGCGCAGCACCTGCCCAGTAGCGGTCCACGAGAAACCAATCCGGTTCAGGTTGAGGAGCTGCGACAATAGCCAGCCGGTCGACATTGGCCGCCACCGGCTCGGCGCGTCCGCGTGCGTCGATTCGCTCGATCAGGTTGCGGCGCGGCTCGACCGATTCTACCGAGGGACCGTCCGCCGACGGCGGGTATCCCCAGACAACCCGATCGCCGCACACCACGCGCAATTTGCGCCCTTTGAGGCCGCAGCGCACGAGCCCCTCGCTCGCCTGGACCAAAACGCTTCGGCCGAAACTCGCAAGGACGATGCCGGTTCCGCCTGCTACCATGCGTGATAGGTCTTTTGATACGCCATGAAATCTCCCGACAATCTCATTTGGATCGATTTGGAAATGACGGGCTTGAAGCCCGACTCCGATCTCATCATCGAGATCGCCACGATCGTAACCGACAAACACCTCACTGTGCTCGCCGAAGGGCCCGTGATCGCCGTACACCAGAGCGAATCGGTTCTAAACGCCATGGACGACTGGAACAGAAATCAGCATGGCCGCTCGGGCTTGGCCGCCCGGGTGCTCGCGAGCGACATCGATGCGGCAACCGCCGAGCGCCGCACGGTGGACTTTCTCGCGGCCTGGGCCGAGCCCAAACGCTCGCCGATGTGCGGCAACAGCATTTGCCAGGACCGGCGCTTCCTGGCGCGCTACATGCCGACATTGGAGGCTTTCTTTCATTACCGCAATCTCGATGTGAGTACGCTCAAAGAGCTGGCCCTGCGCTGGGCCCCGAATGTCGCCGAGGGCTTTCGCAAGACCTCGACGCACCTCGCGCTCGACGATGTGCGCGACTCGATCCGGGAACTGCAATATTACCGCGAGCGTTTGTTGCGCACGTTCTAGCAACCCGGTGTTACTTCTGCGCGTCCTTCGCCAGGAACATCCAGGTCTCGACCACGGTATCCGGATTCAATGACAGGCTGTCGATGCCTTGTTCAACCAGCCAGCGCGCGAGTTCCGGATGATCCGAGGGCCCCTGGCCGCAGATGCCGACATACTTGCCCTGCGCTTTGCATGCCTTGATGGCCATGGCCATCAGCGCTTTCACAGCCTCATCGCGTTCGTCGAAAGATTTGGCGACGACGCTGGAGTCGCGGTCCAAGCCCAATGCCAGCTGCGTCATGTCGTTGGAACCGATAGACATGCCGTCGAAGTACTCGAGGTATTTGTCCGCCAGCAGTGCGTTGGTCGGTAGTTCGCACATCATGATGTGCTTCAGGCCATTGTCGCCGCGCTTCAAGCCATTCGCGGCAAGCAACTGCGTCACTTCCTTGGCTTCGCTCAAGGTGCGCACGAACGGCACCATGACCTGCACATTGGTGAGCCCCATTTCATCGCGCACGCGCTTCAGCGCGCGGCATTCGAGCTCGAAACAGGGCCGAAATACTTTGTCGATGTAGCGCGACGCGCCTCGAAATCCCAACATCGGATTCTCTTCGTGCGGTTCGTAATTCTTGCCGCCGATCAAATTCGCGTATTCATTAGACTTGAAATCCGACAAGCGCACGATGACCGGCTCGGGCGCAAACGCGGCCGCGATCTGAGCGATGCCCTCGCTCAGCTTGTCGACATAGAAATTCACAGGTCCGTCGTAGCCTGCAATCTGTTTGCCGATGGTGTCTTTGAGCTCGGCGCTCTGCTTGTCGAATTCCAGCAGCGCCCGTGGATGCACGCCGATCATGCGATTGATGATGAACTCGAGACGCGCCAGGCCCACGCCGCGATGCGGAATGCCCGCAAAATCGAAGGCGCGGTCCGGATTGCCGACATTCATGGTGATCTTGACGGGAATCGCGGGCATGGCATCCATTTCGATGCTGCGCTGATCGAATTCCAGCATGCCGTCGTAGACGTAGCCGGTATCCCCTTCGGCGCAGGAAACCGTAATCGGCTGGTCTTCCTTGATGTCGCTGGTGGCCGTGCTGCAGCCCACCACCGCCGGAATGCCCAGCTCGCGCGCGATGATGGCCGCATGGCAGGTACGCCCGCCGCGATTGGTGACGATCGCCGAGGCGCGCTTCATGACCGGCTCCCAATCCGGATCCGTCATATCGGCAACCAGAACGTCGCCGGCTCGAACCCGCGACATTTCTTTCGCGTCCTTGATGATTCGCGCATGGCCCGCGCCGATCCGCTGTCCGATGCTGCGGCCGCAGGTCACCACCTTGGATCGCGATTTAAGCGTGTAGCGCAATATCGTGCGCCCGGCACGGCTCTGCACGGTTTCAGGACGCGCTTGCAGGATGTAAATCCTGCCATTGCTGCCGTCCTTGCCCCACTCGATGTCCATGGGCGCGCCGTAATGCTCCTCGATGATGAGCGCTTGCTTCGCCAACTCCGTGATGTCGGCTTCGCTGAGCGAAAAGCGGTGCCGGTCGGCAGGCGCGACGTCGACGGTCCGCACGCGCTGCTTGGAGCCCGGATCGGCGTAGATCATCTTGATCGATTTGCCGCCGAGATTCTTTCTGATGATTGAGCGGCGGCCGGCGCGCAGCGCCGGCTTGTAGACGTAGAACTCATCCGGGTTGACGGCGCCTTGGACCACTGTCTCGCCCAAGCCGTAAGCAGACGTGATGAAGACCACATCGCGGAAGCCCGAATCCGTATCCAGCGTGAACATAACGCCGGCTGCGCCCAAATCGCTGCGCACCATGTGCTGCACGCCGACCGAGAGAGCCACGGCACTGTGATCGAATTTATTGTGCACCCGATAGGATATCGCGCGATCGTTGAACAACGAGGCGTACACTTCGTGCATGGACTTGAGCAAATGCTCTTCGCCGCGCACGTTGAGGAATGTCTCCTGCTGGCCGGCGAAGGAGGCTTCGGGAAGGTCTTCCGCCGTCGCCGAGGAGCGCACCGCAACCGCGAACTCGGCGGGATCGCTCGCGCCTTTCATCTTGCGCCAGGCTTCCAGTGCCTCGGTTTGCAAGCGCTCCGGGAAAGGCGTCGCCAGCATCCAACCGCGGATTTCCGCGCCCACAACCGACAATCTTTGCACATCATCCACATCAAGCGTCGCGAGCACCGAGCGGATGCGTTCATCGAGGCCGCCCTGGGCCAGGAAGTCGCGGTAGGCGTGCGCGGTCGTCGCAAATCCGCCCGGCACCGAAACCCCCAAGCTCGCCAAGCCGGAGATCATTTCTCCGATGGACGCGTTCTTGCCGCCGACCAGTTCGACGTCTTTGTTTTTCAGTTCTTCAAACGGAATGATGTAAGGCTTCATGGTGCACTGCTTGTCCGACGGAAGTATAAGTGAAACACTTTACGGCGAAAGCGCCGATTGAGGTGAGGTTACCGTGATTAAACGAACCGTATTCTTCGTTTCCGACCAAACGGGGATTACCGCAGAAACAATGGGTCACAGTCTCATGACGCAGTTCGACGGCATCGAATTTCGTCAAGTGACTGTGCCATTTATCTCCACCGTTGACAAGGCGATTGAAGCCGTCCGCAAGATCGATCTGGTGGCGGCGCAAGAGGGCACGCGGCCGGTCGTCTTCAGTACATTGGTGCAGGAAGATGTGCGCAACGTGGTCCGCGGCAGCACCGGATTTTTCTTGGACTTCTTCGACCCGTTCCTAGCACCGCTCGCCGGCGAACTCAAGACGCAATCGAGCCATACCGCCGGTAGGACGCATCGCATGGCGGACACGCATGCCTATGCCACGCGCATCGACGCCACCAATTTCGCGCTGGCGAACGATGACGGCTCGGTGGTGCGTGATTACGAACGCGCCGATGTTATCCTGGTCGGCGTGTCGCGTTCCGGCAAGACGCCGACTTGTTTGTATCTGGCCATGCAATATGGAGTTTTCGCCGCGAATTATCCGCTCACCGATGATGATCTGGAATCGCGTAAATTGCCGCGCGCGCTCGACGGCTATCCGCAGAAACTATTCGGCCTGACCATCAGACCTGATCGATTGCAACAAATTCGCAACGAGCGCAAGCCCGACAGCCGCTATTCTTCCGCGGCGCAGGTGGCGTTCGAGGTGCGCGCCGCGGAGTCCTTGTTCGACCGGCACGGCGTTCCGGTTCTCGATGCAACCGAAGTCTCGATTGAAGAAATTTCCACCAGAATTCTCGATCGCATGGGCATCGAGCGTCGACTGCGCCCCTGAAATCTCGAAGCTGCGTGGTATAGTTCAAGCATGATAGCGGATCAATGGTGTGCGACATCGTGGCGGGCGCGGCCCGGCAGTTTTGTCAGTCTGATGACGCTGTACGAAAGCAACTTCGTGCGTCTAGGCTGGATTGTGGACGAGCTTCGCAATGTCACAACTGCGCGCGTATCGAAAGTCACCTCGGACTGTGATCTGCATCTCACCCCGCTGGAACTGTGCCGCTACACCAGCGTGTTTCGGCTCACCTATGAGTTCGAATTCGAGGCATCGCGGCTCCGCGACCCTGATTTGGAGGTTTGCGTGTATCACGATGCCCGTCTGGCCGAAGTGCGCAGCTTTCGAGGCTTTCAACGCCACCCGCAACTGGCCAAGCTGCAGTCGGGACTCAAGCGTGAACTGGATCAGCGCTGGGCGCGAAACATGATGCTAAATAAATGGCTGGAATATTGCGCCGAGCGGGGACATCACTTCTAGCCGCGAAGATTGGCTTCGTATCGGGTGACCTGCGGTTGTCATGGGATGAGGCGGGACTTTGATCGATAAGCTGACGTTTCTAAAAGGCGGTGCGGAAGGGGGCTCAGCAAGCGCCGACGAAGAACGGCTCATGCAGCTGTTCCAGAACCGTGCGGGTCTGAAGAAAGCCTACGCCGACCTCAAGGACGAATTTCACCTGTTGCGCGACCGGCTCAAACAGCAGGAAGGCGCGACCATCCGCATTCAGGAGCAGATGGATGCGCTGGGCGATTTGCTGGGCGATCCGAAGACCGGATTCGGCGCGTTGGTATTCTTTCAGCTGCGGGCGCTTTGGAAGGCCTGCCATCAACAGCTATCAACTTTTGCCGGCGATCTGACCCGTCAGCAGGAAGCGCGCGAGGTAGCGAAGCACAAGGCCGATGTCGACGCGGAAAAAAACGCGCGGCTCGCCGATGCGGATCAGCGGCTGCGCACCGCGGCCGCCGAAGCCGACGCGCAGCGCCGGCATCTCGCCGAGGAGCAGCAAGAGATCGCAAGACTGACGGCCTTTTGGCATTACTTCAAGCGCCGCCGGCGCCTGAAAGCTTTGGATCTATTGCGCAATCACGTCGTGCTGGCCGATGCGGCCGTCGGCGACCTGCATTCCGAGCGCAGCGCGATCGAGAACGAGGCCTCGCCGGAGTTCCCCGGCCTGTCGCTGGCCGCGCGGCGCAATATCAACCTGGCCATCATCAGCTACGCCGAATTGCTGTGCGAGAACGCGGATGCGTTCGGGCTCGCGGCGCGCGCCAAGGAGGCCGTGGCAAGGCGCGTTCATGAGATGAATTTTGGTACCCGCGCCGAGTGCGAGAACCACATGCAGCGCGTGCAGAAGGCGCAAGCGGCGGTGGCCAACCAGAAGCAGATCGGCAGCTTGATCAAGGCTAAATTGGATCGGCTGCGCGCCAATTGCGAGTACCGCAACGCGGCCGATACCGTGCCGACGGCCGACTCGCTCTCGCCGCCGGTGACCGAATTGGATTTCGACAAGCCCAAGCCCGCCTCCGCCAACACCTGGAATGTGTTGGCGGAGGATTACTGGGATCTGTACACGCTACTGCTGCGCTAGCGGCTGCCGGCGCGCCGGGTTGGCGTCCGTATCATTGCGGCGCGCTTGCGTCGGCGCCGCTCGCTTGGCCGAGACCACGACCATGTCCGCCGCGATTTGCGAGGCCTCATCCAGCAGAATACCCGCGGTGGCATCGTCTTTGATCTCTTCCAGCGCTTTGGCCGGCTTGACGTCATGCGCGGCGCGCCACGCGTTCTCGCGCTCGAGACGCTCGTCATCCATGCGTTTGCGCTCTGCTTCGCGCGTCTTGAGGTTCAGCGACAGCGTCTTCTGGCTGCGCATCGCGTCCAATGCCGCAATATCCTCGCGCAGGTATTTGAAGTCGGCACTCCCCGCGGTGCGCTCCGTATGCAGTTTTTCGAGCGTCGCGGCGAGCGGTTTCAAGTCGCCTTCGACTCGAAAGGTGGCCGGTTCGATGTGATCCCAGGGCAGGGCGCGATCACGGGTGCTCTCGCCGACTTCATTCGCATCGATCAGCGAGGGCAGCGCGATATCCGGCGTGACGCCGCGATCCTGCGTGCTCTCGCCGGTGATTCGGTAGTACTTGCCGATGGTCACGTTGAGTTGGCCCAACTCGGGCTTGCGTCCGAAGATCGTGTAGTTGAGCGGATGCGCATTTTGCACCGTGCCCTTGCCGTAGGTTTGCTGCCCGACGATGAGGCCGCGGCCGTAGTCCTGGATGGCGCCGGCGAATATCTCCGAGGCCGAGGCGCTGAATCGATCGACCAGCACGAGCATCGGACCGCTGTAGAAAATCGCAGGATTCGGATCATCGTCGACTTCGATATGCCCGGTGGTATCGCGCAATTGCACCACCGGTCCGCGATCGATGAACAAGCCGGTGAGCGACTCCGCTTCAGGCAAATAGCCGCCGCCGTTGGCGCGCAAATCCATGATCAACACCTCGGCGCCGTCTTTGCGCAGCTCACTGATGAGGCGCTGTACATCGCGGGTGGTGCTGCGGTAGTCCTTCGCGCCGGCGCGGCTGGCATCGTAATCCTGATAGAAGCTCGGCACCGTGATGATGCCGATCTTGATTTCCTTGCCGTTGCGTACCACGGTGCGCATGGCCTTGTGCGAAGCCTGCGCTTCGAGCGACACCCGGTTGCGGGTAAAGTCGACCACTTTCTGCACCGAGCCCGGCGCGGCGCCGGCCGGTAGAACCTGCAGCCGCACCGTCGTGCCGCCCGGACCGCGGATCTTTTGCACGACATCATCCAGGCGCCAGCCGATGACATCGGTCAGCTCGCCGGATTTTCCTTCGCCCACTGCCGTGATGCGATCGTTGGCCGCGATCTTGCCGCTGACGGCCGCGGGACCGCCGGCGATCACATCGACTACGGTGACGTAGTCGTCGGTCAAACTCAGCGAGGCGCCGATGCCCTCATAGCTCAAGCTCATTTGAATGTTGTATTCCTCGGAATTGCGCGCCGAGAAATAATTCGAGTGGGGATCGAGCGACAGCACGAAGGCGTTCATGAACGCCTCGAACACATCGTCAGGCTTGCTCTGATCCATGCGCTTCGCCACATGCTCGTAGCGCTTGCGCAGCACGTCGACCACCTCGGGCCATTGCTTGCCGGCGGTGACCAGCGAGAGTGCGTCGTTTTTGACCCGCTTGCGCCACAATTCGTTCATCTCCGCCGCATTCGCGGGCCAAGGTTCCTTTTCACGGTCGAAATTGAACGACTCGTCGACGTCGAAATCCGGCTTCTTGTTGAGCAACTCGATGGCGTAGGCCATGCGCTCGCGGCTACGCTGCTGGTA
>Ga0302325_10014014_pt1 | contig 17075 bp, 15 predicted proteins | sample Palsa_T0_2_FD_201948 | JGI IMG/M metagenome (GOLD analysis project Ga0302325, IMG submission 201948) | Peat permafrost microbial communities from Stordalen Mire near Abisko, Sweden - Palsa_T0_2 | ecosystem: Environmental > Terrestrial > Soil > Palsa > Peat permafrost | place: Sweden: Abisko... | reverse complement strand
ACTCCTCTTTGTCGCGCTCTTGATCGCGCTCGGCTTCGAGTTCGTCAACGGCTTTCACGACACCGCGAACGCCGTAGCGACCGTCATCTATACGCGGGCGCTGCCGGCGAACTTCGCCGTGGTCTGGTCGGGCATGTTCAACCTGGCCGGGGTTTTGGCCTCCTCCGGCGCCGTCGCCTTCGGCATCATCTCGCTGCTTCCCGTCGAACTGATCCTGCAAGTCGGCAGCCACGCCGGGTTCGCGATGGTCTTCGCCCTCTTGATCGCGGCCATCATCTGGAATCTCGGAACCTGGGCCTTCGGACTGCCGGCTTCGAGCTCGCACACTCTGATCGGCTCGGTCATCGGCGTCGGCATCACTAACGCGCTGCTGCACGGCCGCAGCGGTACGGCGGGCGTCGATTGGTCGAAAGCCAAGGAAGTGGGCGAGGCGTTGCTGGTCTCGCCCCTGTTCGGTTTCGCGCTTGCCGCGGCTTTGTTGTTGCTGCTCAGGTCCATCATCCGCATTCCGGCGCTCTATGCCGAGCCGAAAGGCGAGCAGCCGCCGCCCTGGTGGATCCGCGGCATCCTTATCCTGACCTGCACGCTGGTGAGCTTCTTCCACGGCTCCAACGACGGGCAGAAGGGCATGGGCCTGATCATGCTTATTCTGATCGGCACGATGCCGACCGCCTATGCGCTCAATCGCTCCATGCCCGCCAACCAACTGCAAACTTTCGCGTCGCGGTCGCAGGCGGCCAGCACCGTGATCGAGCAGAAAGCATCGGGTTACAGCGTGCTCGGCAACCCGCGTCCGGCGGTGACTGCTTACGTCTCCAGTCACGGCCTCACTGAGGGAACCTTTCCCTCATTGGCGGCGCTGGTCCGCGATATCGCCGACCAAGTCACCAAATACGGCTCGCTCGCCAGAATACCGATGGATACAGTCGGCAACACCCGCAACGACATGTATCTCACCTCGGAAGCGATACGCTTCCTCATGAAAGACAAAGAGAGCGACCTCGCCCCGGACCAGATCAGAACGCTGAACGCCTACAAGCTATCGCTCGACGAGGCGACCAAATTCATCCCGACCTGGGTCAAGATCGCGGTGGCGATTGCGCTTGGGCTGGGAACGATGATCGGCTGGAAGCGCATCGTCATCACGGTCGGCGAGAAGATCGGCAAGACGCATTTGACCTATGCGCAAGGCGCCTGCGCCGAGATCACTGCCGCCGCGACAATCGCCGCTGCGGACATTTATGGACTGCCGGTCTCGACCACGCACGTGCTGTCGTCGGGCATCGCCGGCACCATGGCGGCGAACGGTTCCGGCCTACAGCTCTCGACCGTGCGCAATATCGCACTGGCCTGGGTGCTAACGCTGCCGGCGGCCATGGTGATCTCCGGCACGCTTTACTGGGCGTTCTCGAGAATCTTCTAAAGCTGTAAATCTTTTAAAGCTGCATGAGATAACGCAGCTCGCTGCATCAACCAACAAGGGCGCCGGGACGGTCCGACGCCCTTTATCGACTCTGGGTTTTATTTCCGATGTGCCGGCACTCCGGAGAATTGTTCCATAAATTTCACAAACGAAACCCAGCTTTTCGCGATGATGAAAGCGAGGAACACCCTCTTGGCTTTTGCGTTTCCGTCTGAGTGGACGAACTGAGAGTTCGCTTAAGGAGGAAGATGATGAAAAAACTCGCACTTGGTCTTGTCGCCGCCGGCGCGCTTTTCACAGCCACCGCGGTGCCGGACATGGCTCAGATCGGCGTCTATGCCGGGCCCGGCGGCATCGGTGTCGGCGTCGGCGCACCGGGTCCGTACTATTACGGCAGGCCATATTACCCGTAGGACGGCTACTACAACTATGCCCCGGGTTGGGGGTACGGCCTCCGGGATGGCGGGGACGCCACTTCCACGGCCATCACCGCTAAGGTGTGCTCGTAAGGAAAGGCCCGGCGGCCTTTTCTTTTTCATTTGTGTTGCGGCGCACAATTGCAAAGGTTCGAATTATATACACTGCTTTGTGAAGAGATGAGCCGCGCGATCGCGAGGTTTGTGTGTGGCGTCAAAGCGGCGATGGCGCGATGATGTTTGTGGCAAGCTTTTGCGGCCGATGATCGCAGACGCGGCCGAGCCGAACATAAAAGGTCAGGGAGGCGCCCATGGCTGCTTCACATCTTCTCGTTGGCGTAAGCGCACGGCCCGCAAATCTCGCGATTCGTCACATTGCACCAGCGGATCTCTATCAGGCGCTCGCTCGCGGTCTCGATGATTTTTCCGCAATGCCGAGCCACGCTGTGTTCCTCTGCGTGATTTATCCGTTGCTCGGCCTGTGCTTGATATCCCTCGCGTCGGGCTCCTCGATGCTGCCGCTTGCATTCCCGCTTGCGGCCGGCTTCGCGCTCATCGGGCCATTCGCCGCGATCGGTCTCTACGAACTGAGCCGGCGCCGGGAAGCCGGGCTCGATACGTCCTCCAGCCATGTCTTCGACGTGCTGTACTCGCCTTCGCGCGGCGCGATCCTGGCGCTGGGACTGCTGCTCATGGCGATCTTTTTGATTTGGCTCGCGGTGGCCGAAGCCATCTATGTCGCCAATTTCGGTTATGCGGCGCCGGTCTCGATCCACCAATTCGCAGGCGACGTATTCACCACCTCGGCGGGATGGACTCTTATCGTCGTCGGCACCGGCGTCGGCTTCCTGTTCGCCGTGTTGGCGCTGACCATCGGCGCCGTTTCCTTTCCGCTACTCCTCGACCGCGACGTCGGCGTGGCGGTCGCGCTGTTCACCTCGATCCGCGTGGTGGCCGCGAACCCACTGACCATGGCGTTATGGGGTTTTATCGTCGCCGCGCTGCTGGTGGTTGGCTCGCTGCCGTTTTTCTTAGGCTTGACGGTGGTGATGCCGGTGCTCGGCCATGCGACCTGGCATCTCTATCGCAAGGCGGTCGAGCCGGACCCTGCACCGCATCCGAATTATCGGCCGAGAGAACGCGGCCACCGGAACGCCGCGGATTTTCCAGCCGCCCTGTTCCCGACGCGCCGCTCATAAGATCGTTCCGCATTCGCTCATTGCCGGCGGCGCTTTTCGCACTGGGATAATGCGGGCAACCGCTGGGACGAAACCGGTGGCACCTCCGCGCTTTCGTCAACGCACCGATTTGTCAGCGCGCGGCGAACGCCTATCATGCGCCGAACAATCGGGGCCCGCTCCGGCCGCGCGGCAAAGGAAAAGAGCGGGGGGGACGAGGGGGGAAGCAGCTCCATGCTGGACGACTTGCTACAGCGCAAGCCCTATAACGCCGTCACGGATTTCGTCGATACCCCGGTGGCGCGCGGCCTCGGCGAAAAAATCGCCTTCATCGATACGGATCGTTCGCTCACTTACGGCGAGCTGCAAGCGCGCAGCTGCCGGTTTGCGGCGGCGCTGAGCGATCTCGGGCTGCGCCCGGAAGAGCGGCTCGCTATGCTGCTCTACGACACTGTGGACTTTCCCGTCGCGTTCTGGGGCGGTGTGCGTGCCGGAATCGTGTTGTTGCCGCTCAACACGCTGCTTACTGCCGATCAATACGCCTATATTCTGGGCGACAGTCGCGCATCGGCCATCGTCGTTGCGGCGCCGCTCGCCCGGACGTTGCTGCCGATTCTCGATCGCTTGCCGCGTTTGCGCACCGTTATCCTGGTCAACGCCAATGCCGACGAGCAGGCCGCATTCGCCGGCCGCGACGTCCGCGATTTCGGCGATCTCGTGGCGCGCGGATCGTCGGCTGTGTTCAAAGCGCCGACTCTCTCCGATGAGGTCGCATTCTGGATGTACACGTCCGGCTCGACCGGCGAGCCCAAGGGCGTCAAGCACGTCCACACGACGTTGATGGCGGCGGCGCGGCTGATGGGTCAGCGCGTGATCGGCATTCGCGAGGATGACGTCGTGTTCTCGGCGGCAAAGCTGTTCTTCTCCTACGGCATGGGCAACGCCATGGCGTTCCCGATGTCGGTTGGAGCGACCACCGTGCTGCTTTCGCGGCGGCCGACGCCGGAGACGGTGTTCGAGATCATGCGCCGGCATCGGCCGACGATCTTTTTCGGTGTCCCCACTCTTTATGCGTCGCTCCTGGCGCATAAAGATATGAGCCGCGGGGCCGGCTCCGACCGCCTGCGGCTTGCCGTCTCCGCCGGCGAAGCCCTGCCGGCGCATCTGGGCGAGCGCTGGCGCGCCAACGCTGGTCTCGATGTGCTTGACGGCATCGGCTCTACCGAGATGTTCCAGACCTTCCTCAGCAATCAGCCCGGCGCGGTGCGCTTCGGCACCACCGGCAAGGCGGTGCCCGGCTACGAGCTTAAGATCGTCGACGAGCAGGCGCGCGAAGCCGCCGACGGCGAGATCGGCGAACTCATCGTGCGCGGGCCGACCGCCGGCGAAGGCTATTGGAACCAGCGGGTGAAGAGCCGCCGCACCTTTGTCGGCGAATGGACCTATACCGGCGACAAGTTTTTCCGCGATGCGGACGGCTATTATCATTATTGCGGGCGCACCGACGACATGTTCAAGGTCAGCGGCATGTGGGTATCGCCGTTCGAGGTCGAGGCGGCGCTGGCCTCGCATGAAGCCGTGCTCGAAGCCGCCGTCATCGGCAAGGAGGACGCCGACGGCCTGATCAAGCCCAAGGCTTTCATCGTGCTGCGCGACGGTTATGCGCTCGACGACCGCTTGATCGAAACATTGCGGGTGCACGTGAAGACATGCGCCGGCCCGTGGAAATATCCGCGCTGGATCGATATCCGCCCCGATTTGCCGCGCACGGCGACGGGAAAGATTCAGCGATTCAAATTGCGGGAATTGGAGTCGTAAGGCGTCACGATTCGAACAGCCGCTGCACCAGCCGACGCGCCAAGACGCCGGCGACGCGGCGGCGATAATGGCCGGGTGTGAATGTCGTTTTCATGGCCATGATCTGGTTGCGCACCAACGCGTCGAGACCCGAGAACACGCGCGCATCGAGGCCGCCGCCGCACAGTTTATCGGTTCCGGCAAGACGCACCGGCCGCGGATTGGTGCCGGTGAAGGCGACGCGCAGATCGGCGAGCTTGTCGGCCTCGCGCCGCAACGCCACGGCAACGCCGGTGACCGGATATTCGATCGACCGGCGGATGCGGATTTTGTCGTAAGCCGAGCGCAAGCCGGGCGTGTTGCGCGCGCGCACCGCCGTGACCACCTCGCCCCGCCGCAGCGACAGGAAGAATTTGCCGTCGCCGCGCGTTTCCGTTACCCGCTCATCCTGGCGCGCATAGCCGATATAGAGATCGGCGAGCGGCATCGTCCGCCGCCCCGAGGGTCCGGCGACGTCGATCTCGGCGTCAAGCGTGAGCAGCGCCGGCGCCAAGTCGCCGCTGAACGTGGCGAAGCACACGCCGCGGCTTTTCGGCGCCACGTGGCAAATCTCGCCGGTGGTTTTCAGGCAGTGATGATTGGCTTCGCGCCACCATTCGCTCTGATTGTAGAAAATGCAGCGGGTGTCGAGCGCGATATTGCCACCGACCGTTCCCATGTTGCGCTGGGTAGGGCCGGCGATATGGCCGGCCGCCTGCGCCACCACAGGATAGTGCCGCACCACGCCCGGATGCGCGGCAAGCTCGGAGAGCGTCGCCGCCGCGCCGACTTCGAGAACGCGCGCATCCGCCTTGATGTCGCGTAATTCGCGCACGCCATTGATGTCGATGAGCACCGGCGGGGCAACGATGCCGCGCCGGATGTTGACCATGAGGTCGGTGCCGCCGCCAAGGAGGCGGCTGTCCGGGTGGGCGGCGCGCGCCGCGATCAGCTCCACGAGCGTCCGCGGGCGGACGAGATCGAAGGACGGCAACGCATCCATTACGCGCCGCCGTTGTTCTTTGGTCCCCGTGCCCGCTTCTCGATCGCGGCGAAAACGCGATCCGGCGTCACCGGCAGATCGTTGACGCGCAGACCCGTGGCGTCGGCAATGGCGTTGGTCAGCGCCGGCAGGAACGCCGCCAGCGAGCCTTCCCCCGCCTCCTTGGCGCCAAACGGCCCATGCGGGTCGTTGCTTTCGACAATGCCGACTTCGATCGGCGGAGAGTCCGCAATCGTGGGCACGCGGTAATCGAGCATATTGGCCGTGAGCATGAGGCCGCCGTGATAGGCAGCTTCCTCGCTCATCGCTTGGCCCATGCCCATCCACACCGAACCCTGCACCTGGCCCTCGACGGAAAGCCGATTGAGCGCTTTGCCGCAATCGTGCGCCACCCAGACCTTGTCGACGGTGACCACGCCGGTCTCCTCGTCGACGCTGACTTCGACCACCTGCGCCGAATAGCTGTAGCCCATGGTGCCGCCGATCGCGGCGCCGCGATATTTCTTGCCGCCGTGAGATTCGGGGATGGTCGAGTAATTGCCGGTCACGGTGATGGTGCCGGTATCTTTGAGCGCCTCGGTGACCACCTCGTTGAAGGTCAGTCCCTTGTCCTGGGCACCGGCGCGGTAGAGCTCGCCCAGGCACTCGATCTCGCCCGGTTTGGCGTCAAGCTTGCGCGCCGCCGCGGCGATCAGCACGGCCTTGAGATTGTTCGCCGCGTCGATCGCGGCATTGCCGACCGTGAAGGTGACGCGCGAGGAATAGGAGCCGTTATCCTTCGGCACCACGTCGCTGTCGCCGGTGACGATGCGGATGCGGGAAAGATCAAGCCCAAGCACCTCGGCGACGCTCTGCACGAGGACGGTCGAGGAGCCCTGCCCGATCTCCGCCGCGCCGGTGAGCAGCACGATCGAGCCGTCGAAATCGAGCTTGAGCTTGATCGTCGCATGCGGTTCGCCGGTCCAGTTCACCGGCTTCGCCGCGCCGCTGATGTAATGCGAGCAGGCCATGCCAAGGCCTTTACTGATATGGCTTTTGCCGCGCGGGAACTTGCCCTTGCGCGTCTTCCAGCCGCTCTCGCGCTCGACCCAATCCAGGCATTCGGGCAGGCCGTAGCTGTTCACCATCAGGTCGTTGTCGGTAAAGGTCGGGGCGGTCGGCAACAGGTTGACGCGCCGCACGGCAAACGGATCGAGCCCGAGCGCGCCCGCCATTTCGTCAAGCAGGCTTTCGAAAGCAAAGCGGATATCGACGGTGCCGTGGCCGCGAAAAGCGCCGCATGGCGGCGTGTTGGTGAGCACGCGCTTACCGAAATATTTGACGTTGTGCAGATCGTAGATCGCGTAGAGCATCGAGCCGGCATAGAGGATGGTGACCACGCCATAACCCGAATGGGCGCCGCCGCGCTGGATGCATTCGCATTCGACCGCGGTGATGCGCCCGTCCTTGCCCATGCCGAGCTTGAGACGAATGTCGGTTTCCGGCCGGCCGCGATGGGTAATGAACGTCTCTTCGCGATTGACCACCATGCGCACGCAGCCACCGGCCTTGCGCGCCAGGAGCGCGGCGATCAGCTCGACGTTGAGCGTCTCGGTGCGGCAGCCGAAGCCGCCGCCGACATGGGGCTTTATCACTCGGATGCGCGACATGTCCATGCCGAGGATCTGCGACAGCATGAGGTGCACGTAATAGGGCACCTGCGTCGAGGCATGCACCGTGATACGGTCGCGCTCGCCATCGTAGTCGGCGACCGCCGCGTGCATCTCCATCTGGTTCTGGCAGACCTCGGCGCAATTGTAGGTGCCTGCGCGCACCAGATCGGCGGCGGCGAAAGCGGCCACGACGTCGCCGAGCTCGAAATAAACATCGCGCTCGATGTTCTTCGGCCGGTGTTCGTGCAGCTCGACGGCGCCAGGCGCCATCGCAGCGCCCGCGGTATGATAGGCGGGAAGTTCGCGTACTTTGAGTTTGATAAGCTTGACCGCTTCCTTTGCCGTTGCGTCATCGACGGCGGCAATGGCGGCCACCGGCTCTCCGCAATAGCGCACCCGCTCGCGCGCCAGCGGATGCTCGGTGCGGGCGATCGGAAGCACGCCGAAGCCCTTGTCGCAATCGGCGCCGGTGACGATCGCCTTGACGCCGGGCAACTTCAGCGCTTCGGAAACATCCACGTCCAAGATTTCGGCGTGCGAATAAGGGCTGCGGAAGATGCGACCGGCCAGCATTCCCGGCGTGATGAAATCGGCCGTGTATTTGGCCCGCCCCGACACCTTCTCCGGCCCGTCCACCAGCGGCACGTAGCCGCCGATCGTATGCGTCGGGACGATTTCGTTCATTTCAGATGTCCGCTCCGCTCACGTCAGATGCCCGCTCCGCTCACGTCTCACGGCGAGACGCCGGTGGCGTGAAGTTCGGCCGCATGCATCACCGCTTCGATGATCTTCACATAGCCGGTGCAGCGGCAGATGTTGCTGCCCAGCGCCTCGCGGATCTCGTCTTCGCTGGGTCGCGGATTGCGCCGTAGCAGGCCGGCGGACGCCATGATGAATCCCGGCGTGCAATAGCCGCATTGGGAACCGAGCTTCTCATGGAAGCCGCGCTGCACCGCGGACATGCGGCCGTCGCTGACCAGCGATTCAACCGTGTCAACGCGCGTGCCGTCGGCGAGCGCCGCGAGCGAGAGACACGAAAGGCGCGGCTGGTCGTTGATGAGGACGGTGCAGGCACCGCACTCGCCGCCGTCGCAGCCCGTTTTCGTTCCGGTGAGACCGACGATTTCCCGCAAATAGTCCAGCAGCAACACGTTTTCACATATCGCATCGCTGCGTGCGCGGCCGTTGAGCGTGAGCTGAAGAATGCGCGCCATGCGGGCCTGTCGGTGGCTTTTCTGTTTATGCCGGCTTTAATATCAGCATCCGCCGTGGCGTTCAAATCGGATGCGTGTGAGGCGATCCGGCATTTGTCGAGCGCGTTCACTGCGCCTGGAAGCGCGCGATGACGTCCTCGGGAACAGGCTGCGCCTTGATCTGCGACGGGTCGGTGGCGTTACGCGTCGCCCACACGCGAGTCTCGTTGCCCTCGACCGCGAGCGCGCCGCGCACAATCAGCCGGTGCTCGATGTCGAAGCTGGAGCGGCGGAACACTCTCATCTGCGAAGAAAGTTCGACGACATCTCCGAACTGAGCCGGCGCATGGAAGCGCGCGCTGGCGTCGACCAGCGGAATACCGATGATGCCGAAAACGCCGGCCAGGTCGGCCGGCCTCACGCCAAGCGCCGTCTCGAACAGCGTCCAGGTGCCCCAGTCGAAGAATTCAAAGAAGCGGCTGTTGAACACGATGCCCGCGGGATCGCAGTGCCCCCATTCGATCGTGAATTGCCGTCGGCTGACGAAACCGGCCATGGCCTCTGTTTTTCAGGATTGGCGTCGAAGCGCAACGTTTGGATCCGATGTCCAACGGGCTATACGCCGCCCTAGCCTGCCCAATATTTGAACACGATTTTTTTGCGATTTCCAACGATCCCGCCTAAATAATAGGCGATTTTAGGTGGGGAATCGGATTCAAATTGGGCGCAAGGCGCATCGCACTTTTGTCTGCTCACCTCAATCTTCCCCTGAAACCAATGGATTAGCGTCGCTGATTGATTGGCACACTCCTTGCGATTTGCCCCGTCGCGTGACGGCGCCCTGCCGATTGCGCGCGTCAAACAGAGGAAATCGCGATGCTCAAATCCATTGGCGTGGTCGCTCAGCGACCACGGGGCAGCCGCTGGCTTGCCGCCGCGGCTGTTCTTGCCCTTGGCCTTACGGCGGCATTGCCCGCTCAGGCCCAGGATACGATCAAGGTCGGTATTCTCCACTCGTTATCCGGCACCATGGCCATCAGCGAAACGACGCTGAAGGATGTGGTGCTCATGCTCATCGACGAGCAGAACAAGAAGGGCGGCGTGCTCGGTAAGAAGCTCGAAGCCGTCGTCGTCGATCCGGCCTCGAACTGGCCGCTATTCGCGGAAAAAGCCCGCGAGCTGATCAGCAAGGACAAAGTCGCTGTCGTGTTCGGCTGCTGGACGTCGGTGTCACGCAAGTCGGTGCTGCCGGTGTTCAAAGAGCTCAACAGCCTTCTGTTCTATCCGGTGCAGTATGAGGGCGAGGAGAGCGAGCGCAACGTGATCTACACCGGCGCCGCACCGAACCAGCAGGCGATCCCGGCAGTTGAATATCTCGCGGGCCCGGAGGGCGGCAATGTGAAGCGCTGGGTGCTGGAAGGCACCGACTACGTCTATCCGCGCACCACCAACAAGATCCTCGAAGCTTACCTCAAGGACGTGCTTAAGGTGGCCCCCGAGGACATTATGATCAACTACACGCCGTTCGGATTCTCCGACTGGCAGACCGAAGTCTCCAAGATCAAGGCGTTCGGCTCGGGGGGCAAGAAGACGGCGGTGGTGTCCACCATTAACGGCGACGCCAACGTGCCCTTCTATAAGGAACTTGGAAACCAGGGCCTCAAGGCGACCGATATCCCTGTCGTCGCGTTCTCGGTCGGCGAAGAGGAACTCGCCGGTCTCGATACCAAACCGCTGGTCGGTCACCTCGCGGCCTGGAACTACTTCGAGTCGATCAAGGACCCGAAGAACGAGGCCTTCATCAAGGCATGGCACGAGTTCATCAAGAACCCGAAGCGGACCACCAATGATCCGATGGAGGCTCACTACATCGGCTTCGCCATGTGGGTGAAGGCGGTTGAGAAGGTCGGCAGCACCGATCCCGATAAGGTGATCGAGGCGTTGCCCGGCACGCAAGCGCCGAACCTGACGGGCGGCATCTCAACGCTGCTGCCGAACCATCACATCACCAAGCCGGTGTACATCGGCGAGATCAGGGGCGACGGCCAGTTCGACGTGGTGTGGAAGACCAAGGAACTCATTCCCGGCGCCGCCTGGTCACCTTACCTGCCCGGATCGAGAGATCTCGTGGCCGATTGGGTGAAGCTCAAGTGCGGCAACTACAACTCCGTTACGAAGAAGTGCGGCGGCGCCTAGTAACGACGCCGACTCTGTGACAATGACCTCGCGGGAAGGCGGCGTATCGCCTTCCCGCACCAAGGCCGGGAACCTTGCGATGCGTTTCAGCCGAGCTTGTCTCGTCGCTTTGCTATTGGCCTTCAGCTTCGCGCTGGGCTGCGCGGTCGCGCGCGCTGCAAGCCTCGAAGACGCACTTGCCCATTTCACCGCCAACGATTTCAGCGAGACCATTGCCGGTATCAACGAGGTTGCCGCCAGCGGCGATCCGCGAGCCGAAACCATCATTCGCGCTTTGCAGGATGGGCAATTGTTGTTCAGCGCCGAACGCAAGGCGGTCTACATCAAAAACGATTCCGGCAAGCTGACCGACGCCGCCACCGGGCAGCCGATCGACGGCGCAGCGCCAGGCGATGCCGACGTTGTCCGCCTCAACAATCGGCTGCGGGGAGCGATCGACGCCGCGGTCGGCGGGCTGACGCTGCTCGCCAAGGACCCCGGCGTGCGCTACGACGCCGCGCAGGCTGTGTTCAAGTCGCGTCAGGCCAGCGCCCTGCCGACGCTCGAAGCCGCCATCACCAAGGAACAGGATCCGCAGGTCAAGCGGGTGATGATGGCGGCGCGCGCCGCGATCATCCTGTCCAGCGGAAAGGCCAGCGATGAAGACAAGCTCGCTGCCATAGACGTTATCCGCCAGCGCGCCGACCAGGATTCTCTTGGACTGCTCTCAAACCTGCCGGCCGACACCTCAGCGCCAGTCATGAAAAGCGCCGCCGCTGCGATCGGCGCCATCAAGAACCGTCTTGTTCTGTGGGAGGCGGTGCAGAACGCCTGGTACGGAATTTCTCTCGGCTCGGTATTGCTGCTTGCCGCTATCGGGCTCGCCATCACCTTCGGCGTGATGGGCGTGATCAATATGGCGCATGGCGAGATGGTCATGATCGGCGCCTATGTCACCTTCGTCGTGCAGGAGGCGATCCGCAACAACAATCCGGCGCTATTCGATTATTCGCTGGCGATTGCCATTCCGCTCTCTTTCCTGGTCGCCGGTTGCATCGGCATCGTGATCGAGCGCACCATCATCCGCTTCCTTTACGGAAGGCCGCTCGAGACGTTGCTCGCGACCTGGGGGTTATCGTTAATCCTGCAGCAGGCGGTGCGCTCCACATTCGGTCCGAATAACCGCGACGTCGGCAATCCGTCGTGGATGAGCGGCGCGTTCGATCTCGGCGGCATCACTATCACCTATAATCGCCTTTGGATTATCTGCTTTGCGCTTGCCGTGTTTATCGCGTTGCTGGCATTGCTTCGCTACACGCGCTTTGGCCTCGAGATGCGCGCTGTAACGCAAAACCGTCCGATGGCCGCCTCGATGGGCATCCGCACCAGCCGTGTCGACGCGCTCACCTTCGGGCTGGGTTCCGGCATCGCCGGCATGGCCGGCGTGGCGCTGTCACAGATCGACAACGTCAGCCCCAATCTCGGCCAGGGCTACATCATCGACAGCTTCATGGTCGTCGTGTTCGGCGGCGTCGGCAATCTCTGGGGCACGCTCGTCGGCTCCTTCGTGCTCGGTATCGCCAACAAGTTCCTCGAACCCTATGCTGGCGCGGTGCTTGGCAAGATCGCGATACTCGTGCTGATCATTCTGTTCATCCAGAAGCGGCCGCGGGGTATGTTCGCCCTTAAGGGCCGGGCAGTCGAGGTATGACCACGCACATCCTCATCCGTTCGCTGGACCGCGGCGCGACGCTGTTCTTGATCGTCGTCGCCACGATCGCGGTCGGGGTGCCCATACTCAATCTGGCGCTGCCGGAATCTTCGGCCTACCACGTGCCGACCTACCTGGTCGCGCTGTTCGGGAAATACGCCTGCTATGCGCTGCTGGCCCTGTCGATCGACCTGATTTGGGGATTCTGCGGCATTCTCTCGCTGGGTCACGGCGCCTTCTTTGCACTCGGCGGCTACGCCATGGGCATGTATCTCATGCGCCAGATCGGCACCCGCGGCGTCTACGCCGACCCGATTCTGCCGGACTTCATGGTGTTCCTGAACTGGAAGGAGTTGCCGGTCTACTGGTACGGGTTCCAGTATTTCCCCTATGCTCTGCTCATGGTCATGGTGGTGCCTGGCGTGCTCGCTTTCGTCTTCGGCTGGTTCGCGTTTCGCAGCCGCGTCACCGGCGTGTATCTGTCGATCATCACACAGGCGCTGACTTTTGCACTGATGCTCGGCTTCTTCCGTAACAATTTCGGCTTCGGTGGCAACAACGGGCTGACCGATTTCAAGGATCTCCTCGGCTTCAACGTACAGGCGGAGACGACGCGCGCGGCGCTGTTCTCGATCTCCTGCGTGGCCATCATGCTCGCTTTTCTCCTGTGCCGCGCCATCATCACCTCGAAGTTCGGCAAGGTGCTGATCGCCATCCGCGATGCCGAATCACGCACGCGGTTCCTCGGCTACCGGGTCGAGTCCTACAAGGTCTTCGTGTTCACGCTGTCGGCGTGCATGGCCGGCGTTGCCGGCGCGCTTTACGTGCCGCAGGTCGGCATCATCAATCCGAGCGAGTTCGCGCCGGCCAATTCCATCGAAGCTGTGATCTGGGTCGCGGTCGGCGGCCGGGGCACGCTCTCCGGCGCGGTGATCGGTGCTGTCCTGGTCAACTACGCCAAGACATATTTCACCTCGGGATTCCTCGCCCCTTATTGGCTGTTCATGCTGGGCACGCTGTTCGTCGCCGTGACCCTGCTTTTGCCGCGCGGCATCGTTGGCACGGCGCGGCACTGGACCGCTCTTCGGCGCGATCGGGCATCTGCGGCGGCCGAGGACGGAGTCAGGGAGCCGCTGCCGGCGGAATGAGCTTTAGGCCATGGAAGCGCTGACCACCGCACTCCTCTATCTCAATGGTGTCACCGTCTCTTTCGACGGCTTCAAGGCGCTCAACAATCTTTCCTTCACCATCGAGCCGGGCGAGATGCGGGCCATCATCGGCCCGAACGGCGCCGGCAAAACCACCATGATGGACGTGGTCACCGGTAAGACCCGTCCGGACCTCGGCGACGTCATGTTCGACGGTTCGTGCGATCTCACGCGGCTCGACGAGGCCGAAATTGCCGAGCTCGGCATCGGCCGCAAGTTCCAGAAACCGACGGTGTTTCAGAGCCAAACCGTCACCGACAACCTCGAACTCGCGCTCAAATCCGACCGCCGCGTCCGCGCCACGCTGTGGTGGCAGGAAGGTCCGAGCGAGCGTCACCGCATCGATGAATTGTTGGCGACCATTCGCCTGACCGCCGTGCGCGATCGCCTTGCTGGCAGCTTGTCGCACGGGCAGCGGCAATGGCTCGAAATCGGCATGCTGCTGGCGCAGGATCCCAAGCTCCTGTTAGTCGACGAGCCGGTCGCCGGCATGACCGACGTAGAAACACGGCAGACCGCGGAACTGCTCAAAGAGATCAACCGCGATCGCACCGTCGTCGTCGTCGAGCACGATATGGCCTTCGTGCGCGATCTCGACGTCAAGGTGACCTGTCTGCACGAAGGCTCGGTGCTCGCCGAAGGCACCATCGACCAGGTCTCGGCGAACGAGCGGGTCGTGGAAGTTTATTTGGGACGCTAACGAACATGCTCGAAGTCAAAGCCATCGATCTCCATTACGGCGCCGCCCAGACTTTGCGCGCCGTGTCGCTCAAAGCCGAACCGGGCAAGGTCACCTGCGTGCTCGGCAGAAACGGCGTCGGCAAAACGAGCCTGCTCGATGCGCTCGCCGGTCAGCATTCCGTGAGCCGCGGCACCATCACCTGGGAAGGCGAAGACATCACCGGGCTGCGGCCGCCGGATCGCGCGCGGCGCGGTATCTCCTACGTGCCGCAAGGCCGTGAAATCTTTCCGCTGCTGACGGTCGAGGAAAATCTAAGGACCGGCTTTGCGCCGCTCAAGCGCGAAGACCGCACAATACCGGACGATGTATTCTCGCTCTTCCCCGTTCTCAAAGACATGCTGCGACGGCGCGGCGGCGACCTCTCGGGCGGCCAACAGCAGCAGCTCGCCATCGGGCGGGCGCTGGTGATGCGGCCGCGGCTTCTGCTGCTCGACGAACCGACCGAGGGCATTCAGCCTTCGATCATCAAGGATATCGGCCGCGCCATCGCCTATCTGCGCTCGCTGGGTAAAATCGCCATCATCCTGGTCGAGCAATATCTCGACTTTGCGCAGGAACTCGGCGACTATTTCGCCGTCATGGAGCGCGGCGCCGTCGTCTATGCCTCCGATCGCGCCGGCCTCGACGAAGGTGCGTTGAAGCGAGCGATGGCAATTTGATCGATGAATGATTGTCGTCGGGGAGAGTAAACGTGTTTGCGGATGCGCCGGCGCATGGTGAGATCTTCGCCGGCAATCGCGCGGTCGGCCATATAGCGCTCTCTGTAAAAGCCACGCCCGGCGGCAGCCGCCGCCAGCGCGTGTATGAGGCTGGTGCGCTGCGCGTACGTTTCCCGAACGGCATGAACAGCGGCACGCTCGATGCCGTCATCGTCAACACCGCCGGCGGAATGACCGGCGGCGACCGCTTCGGCATCGACGTCGCCGTCGGCCCTGGCGCGCAGCTTACCGTGACCACCGCTGCCGCCGAAAAAATTTACCGCTCGCTCGGACCGGGCACCGAGATCAGCGTCAAGCTCGATGTCGGGCGAGGCAGCGCGCTCGCCTGGCTGCCGCAGGAGACGATCCTCTTCGATCAGGTGCGGCTACGGCGCACGATCGAGGTGGACCTCGCGCCGGACGCCAATCTCATTGTCGCCGAAGCCGTCATATTCGGCCGCTCGGCCATGGGCGAAAAGGTGGTGCGCGGGCATTTTTTCGACCGCTGGCGGGTGCGCGTCGGCGGCGCGCTTGCCTTCGCCGAGAGCCTGCGCCTTGACGGCGCGGTTGCGCAACGGCTGGCGCAGCGGGCGATTGCGGGCGACGGCGTGGCCACTGCCAGCGTCCTCAAAATTCCCGGTGATGACGCCGCGATTGCCGCAATCCGCGCAATGGCGAAAGATTTCGCCGGAGAGGTCGGCGTATCGGCCTGGAACGGACTTGCGCTCGCGCGTTTGGTCGCCGCCGATGGCGCCGCTTTGCGCCGCGATCTCATCGCAGTATTGACGGCGCTCGGCGGCATACCATTGCCGCGGCTGTGGCTGAACTGACGGACAAGGCATGCATCTCACTCCGCGCGAGAAGGACAAATTGTTGATCGCCATGGCCGCGACGGTGGCGCGGCGCAGGCTCGAGCGCGGGGTCAAGCTCAATCATCCGGAAGCGATCGCGCTCATTTCCGATTTCATCCTTGAAGGCGCGCGCGACGGCCGCAGCGTCGCCGAGCTGATGCAAAAAGGCGCGCATGTGGTCACGCGCGCGCAGGTGATGGACGGCATCGCCGAGATGATCCCGGAGATTCAGGTCGAGGCGACGTTTCCCGACGGCACCAAGCTCGTTACCGTGCATGAGCCGATAAGGTGAGGCGCAGATGGTGCAGACAATCCCGTCATGCCCGCGCTCGTCGCGGGTATCCACGTCTTCCTTCGTTAGCAAGAAAGTCGTGGATGGCCAGGACAGGCCCGGCCATGACGATTGAGAGGCGGCCAACATGATTCCCGGCGAAATGTTCATCAAGAGCGGCGAAATCGAGCTCAACAAGGGCCGCAAAAGCCTGACGCTCTCGGTCGCCAACAGCGGCGACCGGCCGATCCAGGTCGGTTCGCACTATCATTTCTTCGAGACCAATCCGGCGTTGAAGTTCGACCGCAAGAACGCCCGCGGCATGCGCCTCGACATTCCCGCCGGCACCGCGGTGCGCTTCGAGCCCGGCCAGACGCGCGAGGTGAAGCTCGTGGCGCTCGCCGGTACCCGCACCGTGTACGGCTTCCGGCAAGAGATCATGGGAAAGCTATGAAGAGCGGTACTGCACGAATCATGACGAGTGGGCTTGCGCAAGCCCACTCGCCACGTTCTCAGCGCTGCTACCGCGGCTGGGACCAGGATCTCGTTAGCGCTTGGTACGACTCCGGTAGCGGCTTCGGCACCAGTCCAACCTGACCTTGGCGACCTCTCTCATTCGGCAGAACCAAACGCGAGTGATCTGGAAGTGACAATACCGCGGCGACGCCGCGAAGCAAGCAAAAGCGTGCGACCGCGCGTTGATGAAGTGCGTTGGGGA
>Ga0302325_10014013_pt1 | contig 17076 bp, 8 predicted proteins | sample Palsa_T0_2_FD_201948 | JGI IMG/M metagenome (GOLD analysis project Ga0302325, IMG submission 201948) | Peat permafrost microbial communities from Stordalen Mire near Abisko, Sweden - Palsa_T0_2 | ecosystem: Environmental > Terrestrial > Soil > Palsa > Peat permafrost | place: Sweden: Abisko... | reverse complement strand
CACCACTTTTCTCCAGTTTTATAGATGTGCCACGTACCCCTCATGAGCATGTGCGTAACCAGAATGAGATCGCCCGAAAAGAAGATGAGGCACCACTTACCGCGAGCTTCCACCTTCTCTACGGTGCGGCCAACCAAAGGTGTCTCATCGTTGACGCTCGCAAGTTTCGCAAGCCCTGTTTCAAACGCAGTGACAACTTTGCCGCCGAGAGCTTTCTGAAGGGCGCGGGCGGCACGGTAAATTGTGTCGCCCTCAGGCATCGGACCTCGCTTCTGCAGCGCGACCTGGAAGCGCAGGCAGATTGCGCCGCACATTAAATCCCAGCGGAGCAGCCTGGAAGCCTGCGTCGAGCAGGAATCGCGCGAGCGGATGTTCCGCGACAGGAACTCCGTTCACCTGCGTGATGAGCATGCTGGTGCGCCCACGCCCTTCGGGGTTATCGCCACGCTGAACGTGGTGCACCAGGAACTCCGCAAGCGCGCGTGCCGTCTGCGAACGCTGCGGCTCCTCTTCGGGCAACAACACTTGAACGTTGGGATTGCCACGCCGTATATACGCTGCGAGAGCCCCATCGACGACAACCACGCGCGCGCCGACGCTGCGCGTAAGCGATGAGCCTTCTTCAGGAGCCGTGGGCCAACGCAGCAGCGCACCGTATGGGTTCGCCGGATCGGTCGCCGCAAGCATCATCACTTCGCTTTGGTCCTGCTGCGTGATCCGGAGGGAGCGCAGCAGATCGACAGCGGCCGGCATCGCAAACTGCGTAGCACCAAGATCGGCGGCAAAATACCCGCGACGAACCCGACCACTCTCTTCCAACGCCTTGAGCACGTCGTAGACCGCAGAGAATCCCCCAGGAAGATTCTCTGCATGCGCCGTTTCGCGAAAGACAACGCCGTATCGCATAAGCAACTGCTGCGCGACAGCATGACTCCATGCTGTCTGTCCCGCGGGAGTATCACGCGTGACATCGAAGGCCACCGCGTTCAAACTCCAGCGCCCCTGTGCCGTTGGAGGCGTCGTCCGGCGGCTGCGGAAGCTGCTTTGGTTATGTACGCGCCGCGCAGGTCTGGCGTTGCGGCCGGTGCCTGCCGGCTTCTCGCAGTACGCACGCAATGCGTGCAGCGCGTCATTGGTAAGCAGGCCACGCCACACCAGTGACCAGAGCGCATCCAGCGTCTCGCCCGGATACCCGCCCCCGATGCTGTCGTGCAGCGGTTGGAAGAACGATGCTCCGTTGCTCTGCAGATACGTCACGATCGCCTGCTCACGTTCGCTCAGCGCGCCCCCGCTGTCGGCGGCTTTCATGGGCCACAGCAAAGGCAACTTCTCAGCAAGATAGAGCCCGACTCGACCATCGCGCTCCCCCAGCGGTTCGAGACCGGCCCACACCACTTCGCCAGCGGCAATCAGCGTGTCGAGATCGGCTGGCTTATAGTCCACGATGCGCGCTGGCAGTATCTCCGTCTCCAGCAAACTTGCCGGAAGCGGTGCGCCCTGCAGATTTTCAATAACGTCCAGCAATGCGTCAAGCCCGCGCCGAGGTTGCACCACTCCCTGCCAGCGCGTAAATAGCCGCGCCAGCGTGCGCTGTTCCACCGGCTCGACTTCCTTCCGCAACTTCGCAAGAGATTTACGGCGGATAGATCGCAGCACTTCGGCGTCAATCCATTCCCGATTAACGCCGCCAGGTCGGAAGCCGCCTTCCGCGACCCGGCCCGAACTGACGAGACGTCGCAACGTGGCTTCTACGGACGCCTTTGGCAGTGAGTATCGATGGGCAAGATCGTTCGTAGTGAACGGACCGTGCGTGCGGGCATAACGGCGAGCGATATCCAGCAGCGCATCGGGAACGGATTCCAGAAATGCCGCTGGAAGTCCCGGTGGCAACGGAACTCCCAGCGCATCCCGCATCCGAGCAGCATCTTCGACGGCCATCACGCGTCGTTCGCCGGCGACCATCAGCTCCAACGCTCGACGCGCTTTGATCAGGCGATCCACGCCCGTTGCTACCTCTTCGCTGGTACAGCGTGCGGCGATTTCTGCGCGAGTCATATCCCCGAGCCGCAGCAGCAAATCGTTAACACCATCCACCGACCGCGCTTTGTACGGATCGACAACGCACTGCAGCTGCTCTTCCACCTCCTCGATCGCTCCCACGTCGAGCAACTCGCGCAGGTCAGCATCGCCGAGCAACTCACGCAACTGTTCCTGGTCGATGCTCAGGGCTTGCGCTCGCCGTTCAGCCAGTGGTGCATCGCCGTCATAGATGTAGTTCGCGACATAGCTAAAGAGCAGCGACGCCGCGAACGGCGAAGGAGTTCGCGAGTCCGTGACGTGAACGCGGATGCTGCGGCTGCCGATCGCGCGCAAAGTCTCCATCAGCGCGGGCATGTCGAAGACATCGCGGAGACACTCTCGATAGGCCTCAAGCAACATCGGAAAGCTCGGGTAACGTGACGCGACATTTAATAGATCATAGGCACGCTTGCGCTGCTGCCACAGCGGCGTGCGGCCGTCCGCGCGTCGTCGCGGAAGAAGCAACGCACGTGACGCGGCTTCGCGAAACTTCGCCGCAAAGAGCGCCGTGGCGCCCAGTTGCTGCATCACAAGCTCTGCGGCTTCTTCTGCCTCCATCAGCAGCAAGTCAATCTCCGGCGGCGCGTCCGTCTCCGGAAAGCGAAGGACAAAGCCATCTTCGCTCCACATCGTTTCGACGTCGAGCCCCGCAGCCTTCAGCTTGGCAGTCGCGGCCATCGCCCAGGGCGCGTGAATGCGGCTGCCGAACGGGGTGAGAACGCACACCCGCCAGTCGCCAAGCTCATCGCGTACTCGCTCGATGACGATCGTGCGATCATCCGGAACTTCCTTGGTTGCAAGCTCCTGGTCGACGAGAAAACGCAGCACGTTCTCCGCGGCCTGCGGGTCGAGATCGTGCTCCCGTATCAGCTTTGTGATCGCAGCGCTGTGGGGCATTCCGCGCAGTTCGCGCATGAGCGCGCCGATGCGCCGGCCAAACTCGATCGGCCTCCCCGGCCGGTCTCCATGCCAGAACGGCATCTTGCCAGGCTCGCCAGGTGCGGGGCTTACGAGGACGCGATCATGCGTAATCTCGTCGATCCGCCAGGTCGAGGCGCCGAGCACAAAGGTCTCGCCCGCCCGCGCTTCGAAGACCATCTCTTCGTCAAGCTCGCCCACCCGCAGCGGTTTGCTGGATCCGCTGAGGAATACGCCATACAACCCGCGATCTGGGATCGTGCCGCCGTTCAGGATTGCGATGCGCTTTACCCCCTGCCGCGGCGTAATCCAGTTGCGCGTCCGGTCCCACGTGACGCGCGGACGTAGTTCCGCGAACTCGTCAGACGGATACCGCCCTGCAAGCATGTCCAGCACGCCATCAAACACCGCAACGCTCAATCCCGCGAACGGCGCGGCACTGCGCACAAGCGCGAGGAGAGCTTCGTACGAAATTCCCGGCTCCTCTTCTTCGCCTGGCTTGTGCTTGCGACGACGTTCAACCTCGGCTATGGGAAGCGGCGGCTGCGCGATGACGGCAACCATCTGCTGCGCCAGTACGTCGAGCGGATTGCGTAGAAAGCGCGTCGACTCCACATGGCCTTCGTGCATGGCCTGCGTGACTGCGGCGCAGGCAACCAGGTCCGCACGATACTTCGGAAAAATGATGCCGGCTGAAGGTGCGCCCACCTGGTGACCAGCGCGCCCGATGCGCTGCATGCCGCTTGCAACGCTCGGCGGCGCTTCAATCTGCACCACCAGATCCACCGCACCCATATCAATGCCTAACTCAAGCGACGACGTACAAACCAGCGCCTTGATCTTGCCTGCCTTCAGCATCTCCTCGATTTCACTGCGCTGCGCCGCCGCCAGCGATCCATGATGTGCGCGAGCAATGGGCTCGCCGGCAAGCTCGTTCAACGCGCCGGCAAGCCGCTCAGCCACACGACGCGCGTTCACAAAGATCAACGTCGACGTCCGCCCGCGTACGATCTCGAGCAAGCGTGGATGAATGCTCTGCCAGATGCTGGTGCGCTTAGGTCCTTGCGATGCCGGCCCGCTCGGCAGCTCGTCAAGCTCCCCGAGCTTCGCCATATCTTCCACCGGAACTTCAACCGTCAGCTCCAGCGTCTTCCGCGCGCCCGCATTCACGATCGTGACGGGACGATAGCGCGGCCCCGCCGCTTCGCCTATAACTGGCCGCGCATCGTCGCCTTCGCTCTCCTTGAGAACTCCATCCACGCTGATCTCGCTCTCGATGGAGAGCCTCTTCCCTTTCGGTTCAGTTCCGACGCCAACCGCTCCGGCTAGAAAGCGACCGACTTCTTCCAGCGGACGCTGGGTCGCGCTCAACCCGATGCGCTGAATCGGTCGACCCGCGAGCGCCTCAAGCCGTTCCAGCGATAGCGCCAGGTGCGCACCGCGCTTCGTCGGCACCAGCGCATGAATCTCATCAATGATGACAGTCTCGACCGAGCGAAGCGCTTCTCCGGCGTCGGAGGTCAGCAGAAGGTAAAGAGACTCTGGCGTCGTGATCAAAATTTCGCCGGGATGTTTCTTGAACCGCGCACGATCTCTCGGAGACGTGTCGCCGGTGCGGACGCTGATCTCCGGTATATGCACCGGGACGCCTTTGCGCTGCGCCATGTTCGCGATGCCCGCGAGCGGCGAACGAAGATTGCGCTCCACGTCAACAGCCAGCGCCTTGAGCGGCGAAATATAGAGGACGCGACATCCCTTCCCAGTCGCAGGCTCGCGCAGCATGAGTTTGTCGAGACACCAGAGAAATGCCGCCAGCGTCTTGCCCGTGCCAGTCGGCGCGAGGATGAGTGTAGATTCGCCGCGAGAGATCGCCGGCCAGCCTTCGCGCTGCGGCGCCGTCGCGTCATCAAAAACCGCACGAAACCATTCGGCGGTGATTGGATGGAAGAGATCGAGCACATCGTCGCTGACGCCGGCGGCCGCGGCAACGCTCTCCCCGCCAGCCAATTTTCTAGTCTTTCCTGCAGTCAGTTTCCGTCCAGCCACTTGATTGCGCTCCGCACCCATCGTCTATGCTGCTGCAGATTAGATGCAACACCAGAGAACACGAATCCGCTTGGAGCAAGGGCTCTCTATATAAGAGTCAAGCATGCCCAACGGCACCGACCCAGAATCTATACATTCATAGCTTCGCCAGCTCTGTATTTACATCCTTCAGAACCGGCAGATCGTGATCCGCATTCTTCCACGCGCCAAGGAAGGCCTCGTACTGGTCGCGGCTTGCACTCGTGTTTCCAAGTTCTGCGTACGATCGCGCCATGCCTAAATGCGCCAGTGGATAGAGAACCGACGTCGGGTCTATCCCCCGATTCCCAAGGATCTTCTTGTATTCCTCGATTGCCTTACCTGGTTCTCCGGCTCTCAGAAAGGCCTGCGCTCGCAGCGAAAGAACGTTGTAATCGCGCATTTCGTACGGCCTCGCCAGCTCGAGCGCGGCAATCGCATCCAACGGCTTCCCATGTTCCAATGCCAACACCGCGCGGAGCCGCGGCAAGTCTACATACGTCAGCAAAGTATCCGGCGACGGGCTGTCGTGTGCCGCGAGGAATGCTTGCGCAGCCGACGGATCTCCCAACTCCGCTCGAAGTTGGGCATAATCTGGAGTTTCAGAATCGGGGGGATGAATCCGATCTAGCGTCCTCCGAGACGCTCCAGGCATGCCCAGCTTCAGCTCGACCAAGGCTTCATCGATCAATATTTTGTCTGCCGTCTCCGGCAACTTCACTCGTTCCGCACTTTGATACGCCCCCTGAAACAGATCGCGCGCCTGTCGATATCTTCCCTGGACGGCAACCGCTCCACCGCGAAACGATGGGAAATACCACACGCTCGTCCCGTCCTCGTGAGTCTCAAACCACTCTGTCTCTCGGGCAAGCGAATCTGCATCATCTTCCGCCAGCGCGATCTCAAACAGATTAAGGTGCAGGCCTGTATCACCCCTGCCGATCCGCGCGGCCATCAGAGTTGCTCTCTTACAATCTCCGAAACGATTAACGTCCTTGTAGGCCTCCGCGAGGTTTTCATACATCAACGCGTTCGTTGGGAATTGCTTTACGCCCAATTCTCCGGCCGCGACGGCAGGACCATACTGTCCCAACTTTAGGTATTCATCGATGATATTGACCGGTCCAGTCGCTTCTTGAGGATAGGCCGAGGCCAACACCTGGTTTGCCTTAATTCCTGCAATCAGATCATGCTGCCCGTAGGCGTAATATCCAGCCCGAATCACAAGTTGCTCATACGCGCTGATATGGTCGCTTAGATCCAGGGCCTTCTTGTAGTATTCGGCCCCAATGGCGTTTTGGCCGCTGTTTATATTCTCAACTGCGAGCTCACGATAAGCCATCGCAAACTGAGGATCCAGTTCGACAGCTCGCTGATAGGCAGCAATGATGTCGCTTCGGCTGCTCCCCTGCGACTGCAAATATTTCCCAATCGAATAGGCTCTCAACGCTTCTAATGACGGCGTCGTAGCAACACGCAGAGGCACCTCATAACTCTCAACCGATTCGGCAGACTCATTCAAACCTCTACGAACACGCTCAGCAACCGTGTCCAATGCCTCGAGAACCTGTTCTTTGTTTTTTGCCTCCACCTTTGCGCTCGCCAGTTGCTTTCCCGTAGTGCACGATGAAGCCTCCAGCGTTACGAGGTATTTGTTCCCGATCGTCGATATCGTGCCCGTCAGCAGCGCTTGCCGGTTTGTGCGTTCACAAATCTCCTGCCCGATGTCCGCGGTAATTGGCGTATCGCTCTTGCGTCCCATGAAGAGAAGCGTGCTCACTCCACCTCGCTCACTCAAAACATTCATGTAGGGAGACTGCTCCAGATCGATCTCAAGCGCCCGTTTGAGAGTCCGATCAAACGTCACATCTCCCGTCGCATTAACAAAATCCGCCAGCACGACCGAGGCTACCGACGGCTTTGGATGGAGTCGGGCCCACATCGCACGGCCCACAGCGATAACCGCAAGCACTGCTGCGACGAGCGCTGCAACTACGACCCAACGTGAAATGAAACTGCCCTGCCGTGTTTGCCTTTCTTCCGTCACGATGCTGGTGGTCACCGTGCGCTGTTGAAGCAACAAGCCCCCACCCTGGGGCGTGTCTCCGAGCCTCCTTCGTTGATTAGCGCCTTCAGCTTGCCCCACGGTTTGTACCGGCACAACAAATTGATAGCCACGGCCGGGGAGCGTCGTAATGAAGTTATTTTCCCCCGGGCGTTGATCGAGAGCTTTTCGCAGTACCGAGATGCTCTGGGTGAGATTGTTTTCGTCTACGTACGCATCCGGCCAGACGTTTTTCAACAATTCATCCTTGGTGACCACCCGTCCGGGGTTCTGCACCAGGTAGAGCAGCACGTCAAACGCACGACGTTGCAGGGCCACGGCGCTGTCATTGCGCCGCAATGTCCTTTCAAGGGGATCAATCCGGAACTCGCCGAACTGGAATATCTCGCTCATTTGATTGAATTTATCGCCATTCACAACTTGTCAGTCGCGGTCAGAATGGGTCACTGGCGTTTTTGCAGCTCTGTACGCACAATTCGCGGACACTGAATTTCGAGGAGCTTGGTGACACGACTTTATCAATGGTTGAGGGAACGGGCAATGCTCTTTCGCATCGAGTCGCAAGACGATGGAACGCGGCGCTGCGTGCGTACCGAGGTCACCGTCCACGAGAGAGAACAGACCCTGTTGCTCGAAGGCACCTCCTGGGGTGGGCCCAAGACGTGTCCCTTGTGCGGAAACCCAATGTTTCCCGTACCCGAACCCTTATCCGAAGAGAAGGCGCAGGAACTCAAGTTGGGACATCGCGACGGCCAGGGAACATGTCCTGGACCCAAACAACAAAGCGGAATCAAGAGCTCGCGGCAGAGCGAGGACAGAAGGAGGCTCCGGTGAGCGGTTCAATTTACGACATACTTAGCCCGGTTTCGCGTCTCAAATCGACGTCTCTAGTCCGGTTTGGGGTTGCACTCGCTCTCTTCGGGACGGCGATCACGGGTTTCTCCCAAACAGTCACACCCGCAGGCACAAGTTTGACCTTCACCTCGGCGCAAGTGGGGATCACCGCCCAAACCGCCGAGAGTCTTACCGAAACATTTACGCTCACAGGCTTCAGCACCGTGATCACACCCACGGCGGCAATGCACTATGGGCTCTCGTACACGGCAGGAGCAGTCAGCTGCACGGGCTCGTTGGGGAACCAGAGCTGCAGCGTGTCGGTGAAGTTTACGCCGACGTATCCTGGCGGCCGGAGAGACGCTCTGTTCCTGATGAATGGCACCACCCGACTGGCGACGGTGCTGGTGTATGGAATCGGAGAAAGCCCCTTCGCGCTCCTGCAACCCGGAATGTTCAGCACCTCCGTTCCAGAGTCCGGCTATCTCTACGAATCGGTCGTCGACGAAAACGGCGTGCTCTACCTCCTTGAAACCGAGGAGAACACCGTCCTCCAGCGAACCAAGGCAGGCGTCATCACAGCGCTGCCGATCACGGGCCTCAACTCTCCGCGGTCGATCGGCATCGACGGCGCAGGCGTCCTATACATTGCCGACCAGAAGCCCTTTGCATCGATCACGACCTACGACACGGTACAGGGAACGCAGGGCAACTTTCCCTTCCCTTCCTCAGACCCCGCGTACATTCAGACCGTAGCGGTCGGCAACACCGGCACAATCTACGAGGCTGATTACACCAACATCTATATCTTCCTTACACCCGGCGACCAAAGCACCGTGCCCATCTCTCCCGCCATCACGCAGCCCAGCGTCTCGACGGTGGACGACGCAGAAAACTTCTTTCTAGGTGGATACACGATCAACGAGCTGACGTCCGGCGGCACCCAGACCGAGGTCAACACGGTAGGCGCCGGCGACGGCCTGTCGACCGACGCTGCCGACACGCTATATGCCACGCGGTACACAGGTGGTGGCGTGGCCGAACTACCCGCAACCGGCTACGGCACCGCCGAGGCTTCTCTCGACACGGCCGCTTCCCCGCTGGGAACTTCTGTCGGCCCTGACGGCACAGTGTTCGTCGGAAACTATACCAACCTGGACGTCATCGATCGCTCTTCGGGCGCCGTTGCCTTTGGATCGCAGCAGCCTGGCACAGCAGCCACACCTCAAACCATCACGTTATACAACGGTGGCAACGAACCACTGGTGGTGTCAGGCCTCGCACTCACCGGCTCTTCGACCTTCCTGATCGGGACGCCGTCTTCGGGAAATTGCACGTCGACCACAACCCTTGCTCCAGGCGCGCTCTGCCAGATCCAATTGGGATTCACGTCCGCAAGTCCCGGAAACTTTACGGGCACGCTCACGCTCACCACCAACTCGCTGAACCAGACGGCAGTCACCACCACCGTGGCACTCACCGCCTATATCAACGGAGCAAACCTGGTCGCATCGCCCACGTCGCTCAACTTTGGATCCCAGACGGATGGTACGACGAGCACCGCTCAGTCGATTACGCTCACGAATCAGGGATACGGTTACGCCGCCGACGCCGCTACCGTCAGCACAACCGATTCAGCCTTCACCGCGACCCTCGGCAGCGGCTGCGCCAGCGTAGCCGTCAATGCGACCTGCACGTTGAATGTCACCTTTGCGCCGACAGCCGTACAGACCTACAGCGCGACCGGCACAATAAGCGTCATCGCTGTGGGGCTGGGTTCTTCACCATCAGTCACCTTCAGCCTCTCGGGCAATGGAACTTCGGCGTCGGCGCCGATTGCCGGCCTCTCGCCCGCAACGCTCGTGTTCCCCGCCGTCACGGTGAACAATTACACGCAAGCCACAGCCACGCTGACCAATACCGGCAATGCGCCGCTCACCAATATCGTAGCCACCATCATGGGAACGAACGCCAGTGTGTTCGTCATCTATCCGACATCGAATTGCGGAAGCACTCTGGCAGCGGGAGCCAGCTGCCAGTATTTGATGAACTTCTCTCCGACAGCCGCCGGTGGTTTTTCGGCCACGCTTTCGGTAGCGGATAACGCCAGCGGCTCACCGCAGACGGTTACACTCACCGGCATCGGCCAGCCTGCCGCCGAACCCGAAGTCCAGTTCACCCCCACCATCCTCAGCGCGATCGCGGGAACAGGCACCATGCCAACCAACTGTGTGAGCCCAGCCATGCCAGGGCCGGCATTGCAGACGCAACTCTGCGCACCAACCTCTGTTGCCGTCGACTACAGCGGCAATGTCTATATCGCAGAGCAGACCGAAAACGTCGTCCTGAAGATGAGCACGAACGGAAACATCACAACCTTTGCGGGAGTTCTAGGCAGCACCGGCAGCTACAGCGGCGACAATGGCCCTGCAACGGCGGCTCATCTGAACGCGCCGATGGGCCTCGCAGTCGATGGCCTGGGCAACGTCTATATCTCCGACTCCGGCAATGGACGCATTCGCGAGGTCAATGCAACCACCAACACCATTACGACCTTCGTGGGCGGAGGAAGCGGGACGTACTTCAGTCCTGGAACGGGAACTGCTGTTGTGCTCGCGCCCGCCGGCATAGCCTTTGATCCGTCCGGAAACCTGTACATCGCTGAACCAACGCAACAGATTGTGGTGAAGGTGACAGCGTTGGGCGCGGCCACTCTCTTCGCCGGTGTGCAAGCTTCCGGCGGCGCTGGTGTAGCCGGATACAACGGCGACAACATCCAGGCCAATACCGCGGAACTGAATGCACCCACCAGTGTGGCCACGGATCGGGCCGGAAATGTCTATATCGCGGACTCCCTGAACTACCGCATTCGATACATCAATGAGAATGCTGTAGCTGGACAGATCTCGACGGCTGCTGGCAATGGGACAAAGGGCAACACGGGTGACGGCGGTGTATCGACAAGCGCCGAGATCACTCCCCTGTATATCGCGATGGATGAGGGCTATGACCTCTTTATCTCCGATGGAACGACGCTGAGGAAGGTCAGCAACCAGGGGTACATTACGACCTTTGCCGGAGGCGGAACCGGCGGCCTGGGCGGCCCCGCGACAGCGGCTGCGCTCTCGGGCGTTGGCCAGCCGGGCATCGACAACAATGGCAATGTACTGATTCCGGTAACGGGGACGCCGCAATTATTGTCTGCTGGTCCGACGGGCCTGCTGCAGTTTGGCAACCAGGCGGTGAACACAACCAGCTCGCCACTCACCATCACGGTAGAGAACACGGGCAGCAATTACCTGAACTTCAGCAGCCTGAACTTTACGGCGACAGGCCCCTTCAGCATCACGGGAGGAACCTGTGAGCAGGAGACTGACGGAGGCTACAGTCCGGGCGAAGGCTGCACCCTGATCGTAACGTTTACGCCGACAGCAACAGGCGCAGCAACAGGCTCGATCAGCGTAGCCAGCAACGCTACCGGGAGTCCTTCCAGCATCACGCTGCAAGGCACCGGCACCGCTGCGGCGGCGCCGACGGCAACCCTCTCGCCGGCGACGTTGAGCTTCGGCAGTGTGAACACCGGAGTGACCTCGGCTGGGCAGATGCTGACGCTGTCGAATACAGGCAACGCGGCGCTGGCCATCTCAGGCATCACCATTGGCGGCACGAACCCCGCAGACTTCGCCGAGACGAATACCTGCGGCACGTCACTGGCTGCGGCGGCTACGTGCACAATCTCGGTGACCTTCACGCCGGCGTCAGCTGCAAGTTTCAGCGCGACGGTTTCGGTCGCGGATAACGCAACAGGTTCGCCGCAGACCGCGACACTGAGTGGCACCGGAACGGTTCCGCCCGCGCCGATTGCTACCCTCTCGCCGACGACAGAGAGCTTCGGGAACGTGGTGTCAGGCGCGACGTCGAGCGCGCAGACCGTGACGCTGTCGAATACTGGAAACGCGACGCTATCGATCTCAGGCATCACCATCGGCGGAACGAACGCCACGGACTTTGCCGATACGACCACGTGCGGCGAGACCCTGGCAGCCGACGCATCGTGCACCATCTCGGTCACGTTCACGCCGGGCGCGGTGGCGAACTTCACGGCCACGGTCTCTGTGGCAGACAACGCGGTAGGTTCGCCACAGACTGCATCTTTGAGCGGCACAGGGACCGCGGCACCGGACTTTACGGTGGCCGTAACGCCACCCGTTGAGACGGTGGCCTACGGCGGCCTGGCCACGTATCAGGTCACCGTAGGCGAAATCAACGGAGACTTCAGCGGCACGGTTGCACTGAGCGCCACAGGATTACCAACGGGCGCAACGGCCACCTTTACGCCCGCCTCGGTGACACCGGGAGGCGAGAGTTCGGGGAGCGTGCTGACCATCCAGACCGCATCGCTCACCGCGCAGGCCCATGCGCATAACGGCTGGCGCTGGGTACCTGGCGCTACCTTGGCCTTCTGCATACCGCTTCTGTGGTGGAGGCGTAGAGACCGAATTTGGCGGCTGGGCACAGGACTACTGTGCCTGCTGCTCAGTGCGGGAGCGGCGATGCTTGCGGGTTGCGGAGGCGGCTATTACTCCGAAGCGCCCGCACAGTCCTACACCATTACCGTGACCGGCACCAGCGGTTCCACTCAACATTCCACCACCGTCACGCTGACGGTCCAGTAGGAGAGACGCGATGCGAATGGATAGAACCTCTTCAGCGGTTGGTGCAGCGGCGATCAAGGGAATCATCGCGCTGGCAGTGGTCGCGCTTCCCTTTCACAGTCGAGCGCAGGCAACGTCGACGGTCGTCTTCGGGCTGGACCCCGGTCAGATTAGTGCGGTGGACATCGGGCTGGACTATGCGTATGTGCGGGCAAATGCGCCGCCGGCCGCGTGCGGATGTTTTTCGATGAACGGCGGCGGCGGCAACCTGGTAGTGAATATGCCCCGCGGCCTGAGCCTGGTTGCGGACCTGCAAACGACCCACGCGCACAACATCAATGCCACGCCGCAGTCGATCACGGTGTTCGACTATCTCTTCGGGCCGCGCTATTCCTATCGATCGGCTAGCCGGTTTGTTCCCTATGCGCAGGTACTGCTGGGAGGTTCGAATGAATTCTCGAACTATGCGTTTGTAGCAAACACCAACGCGTTTGCCGTGAGCGGCGGAGGCGGCATAAGCCGCTTGCTGAGCCGGCACTTTACATGGAACATCGTCGAGGTGGACTACGTTTACTCGCGACTACCAAATGCCGTCAACGACCATCAGAACGATCTTCGCGTGACCACCGGGTTCGCGTTTCGGATCGGACCACGATAGCTCTGTGGCGATGAAACGTGGCGGGAGGTCACGAAACAATGGCGCTGAATCTTTCGGGTCAGCGCCATTTTCTTGGCAATTCTTAAGCGTGGGCTCGCATCAGCTCCGCAAAGACTTCACGGCTCGGCCGAACGCGATCTTCCGGCAGAGTTGCGAGCGGCTCGTTGACCAGGTTAAGTCGGCTGGCGAAATCAAGTTCTTCGGTGTTGATGTAGAAGACCCCAGTAAGCACTTCGCCCTTTTCGTGGGCCTCCATGAGCATGTTGACGGCGCCAGTCTTGCTGGTAGGCGTGTAATCCTCATGCAGCTTGCGGAGACGAAGGTGAGATCCATCATGCAGCTCGACGTCAACGGTAGTGTTCGGGTCATAGTCGACGTCGATATTTTCGAACTGCGCGATGAAGCCGGTCTCGTTGACCAGTTCGTCATGCTCCTTCATGTACTTGTAGCTCTTGGTAGAGCCTTCGTGATCGTTGAAGGTGACGCACGGCGAGATGATATCGAGCAGCACGGTTCCCTTGTGTGCGATGGCCGCCTTAAGCATGGCGGACAGCTGCTTCTTGTCGCCCGAGAACGAGCGGCCGACGAAAGTCGCGCCCAGTTGGATGGCCAGCGTGCACACATCGATAGGTGGCATATCGTTTACGACGCCGGTCTTCAGCTTGGAGCCGATATCGGCGGTCGCCGAAAACTGGCCCTTGGTGAGGCCGTACACGCCGTTGTCTTCGATGATGTAGATGATGGGAAGATTGCGGCGGAGCAGGTGCACGAACTGGCCAACGCCGATCGAGGCCGTGTCGCCATCACCGCTGATGCCGATCGACCGCATCGTCTTGTTCGCGAGGATGGCGCCAGTAGCCACCGACGGCATGCGTCCATGCACGGAGTTGAAGCTGAAGGACCGCGACATGAAGTAGGCCGGCGATTTGGAAGAGCAGCCAATGCCGCTCATCTTCATCACCGTCTCCGGCTGAACGCCCATCTCGTAGTAGGCCTCAAGGATGCGCTCGGAGATCGCGTTGTGTCCGCAGCCGGCGCAGAGAGTTGATTTACCGCCGCGGTAGTCGAGAATCTCGAGACCAATCAGGTTTGTCTTGGGTGTTGGGACAACAGGTGAGGTCGCCATGATTACTTGTTTGCTCCTTGGTGTGAGGCGATCGCCTCGGTAACAGTGCGCGCGTCGAGCGGAAGGCCGCCGTAGTAGACAACTGAGTACAGCCTGGTCGCGAGCGCCGGATCCAGGTCGACCTTCATCAGGTTCAACAACTGGCCGTCGCGGTTCTGTTCGACGACATAGACGATCTCGTGGCTAGCCACGAAGTCTTCGACTTCCTTCGTGAGTGGATAGGCGCGCACCCGGAGATAATCGGTCTCGATCTTCGACTCGCGCGCCAACTGGTCACGGCTCTCGAGGACGGCCACATGGCTGCTGCCGAAGGCGATGATGCCTACCTTGTGATTCCCTGCCGCTTCGAGAACCGGCTTGGGGACATAGCTCTTGGCCGTCTCGAACTTACGTGCGAGCCGCTGCATGTTGTACTCGTAGTCCTCAGGCCGCTCGGTGTACAGTGCCTTTTCGTTCTTACCACTCCCGCGCGTGAAGTACGCCGCCTTCGGGTGGGGAGTGCCGGGCAGCGTGCGATACGTAATTGCATCGCCGTCAACATCCTTATAGCGTGCGAAGCCGCCAGCCTCTTCGAGCTGCTGCGCGTTGAGAATTTTGCCGCGCGCGATCGGCTTCTCCGGATAGTCGAAGGGCTCGGACATCCAGTTGTTCATGCCGAGGTCGAGGTCGGAGAGCACGAAGACCGGCGTCTGCAGCGTCTCAGCAAGATCGAAGGCCTGGGTGGCGAACTCGAAGCATTCGCGGACCGATCCCGGGAACAGCAGAACGTGCTTGGTGTCGCCATGCGAGAGCCCTGAGATGAATGCGACGTCGCCCTGCGCGGTGCGTGTCGGCAGCCCGGTCGAAGGACCAGTTCGCTGCACGTCGAAGATGACACCGGGAATCTCAGCGAAGTAGCCAAGGCCAGCGAACTCCGCCATGAGCGAAATGCCAGGGCCGGACGTTGCAGTCATGGATCGCGCACCCGCCCATCCTGCGCCGAGCACCATGCCAATGGCCGCAAGTTCGTCCTCCGCCTGCACGATGGCGAAACTTGCTTTGCCATCTTTCTCCACGCGGTAGGTCTTCATGTACTTGATAAGATCTTCGACGATGCTGGTGGACGGCGTGATGGGGTACCACGCAACGACCGTGACGCCGGCGAACATGGCGCCCATCGCGGCAGCGGCGTTGCCGTCGATGATGATCTTGCCTTGTGTGGCCGTCATGGCTTCGACGACCACGCCGTCCTGCTTCACGAGCGTGCTCGCGGCGTAGTCATAGCCGAGTTGAACGGCCTTCCAGTTGAGGTCGGCGACCGCAACCTTCTTGGCAAACTGCTTGCGCACGATGCCCTCAACACCCGCGAGGTCAATGGACAGCAGCTGTGCGGCGACTCCCACGTACACCATGTTCTTGATCAGCTTGCGGACCTTCATCTCGGCGCCGGTGGCTGCAACCAGGCTGTCGAACGGAACGGGGTAATAGATGACGTCATCGCGGCGGTCGATGAGATTGAAGGCCTCGTCAAAGATGACGGCGCGGCCGGGCGCCAGCTTGCGGATGTCTTCGTGAACCGTCTCCGGGTTCATGGCGATCAGGAGATCGTTTTCGCTCTTGCGCGCAACCCAGCCATCTTTGCTCGCGCGGATGAGATACCAGGTGGGCAGACCGGCGATGTTCGACGGAAACAGGTTCTTGCCCGAAACCGGCACACCCATGTTGAAGATGCTGCGGAGAAGAATGCTGTTCGCCGACTGCGATCCCGAGCCATTCACCGTTGCGACGTTGATTGCGAAGTCGTTCACCACCTTTTTGGGGGAAACAGTCGAGTCTGCAACGGGAAGACTCTGAACTTCGAGATTGCTGGTAGCCATTTAAAATCCTTCCATCCTTGTGTACGTCGAGCGCGTTATGCAGTAAGGTCTTGCGAAATTCATGCGTCGTTGCTGGCCTGATCTTTCGCGGCCGTTTAGCGGCCAACTAGGATATGTCATCGGAATTGTAGCCCTTTCGTATCACGACTCGCTATGGGATGACGTGTCAGCAAAGTTACAAAAACCCAGTATTGATAGCCTTTTTACGTAATCAGTCGTTACTGCCAGGTCACATTTTCTGAGCTCGCACCGAGCGAAAAGCCTTGTGGGGTGAGGGCTTCGTTGTTGTTTGCGAACTCAAAGGACGAGTCATTCCCACAGCCATGGAGTGAGCCGGGTTTCCGTGCGATTATCATTCTGCCTGCGCGCTGGGGCTGGAGATAGGTGCCTTTTGTGGTTCCGCTGCGAGAATCGCTTTCGGATCGGAATGGCCCGCGACCGCAGCGCGCGCAGAGTACACCCTCCACTCGCGGTCCACGTCCTCCTGTGCCTCTTCAAGCAGCTTGGCCGCAACGTCCGGATGGCTGCGCGCGAGCATCGTATAACGTGCCTCGTTGTAGCTGTAATCCTTCAACGGAATCGACGGCGCCCGCGAGTCCAGCTGGAAGGGATTCTTGCCCTCCGCGCGCAGCGACGGGTTGTAGCGCATCAGCGGCCAGTACCCCGAGAGCACCGCCTTCTTCTGCTGCTCCATCCCCTGGGCGAGATCGTAGCCGTGAGCAATGCAATGGCTGTAGGCGATGATGAGCGCAGGGCCGTCGTAGGCTTCGGCCTCCTGGAAAGCCTTGATCGTCTGGGCATCGTTGCCGCCCATCGCGACG
>Ga0302325_10014012_pt1 | contig 17076 bp, 13 predicted proteins | sample Palsa_T0_2_FD_201948 | JGI IMG/M metagenome (GOLD analysis project Ga0302325, IMG submission 201948) | Peat permafrost microbial communities from Stordalen Mire near Abisko, Sweden - Palsa_T0_2 | ecosystem: Environmental > Terrestrial > Soil > Palsa > Peat permafrost | place: Sweden: Abisko... | reverse complement strand
TCGAACGCCAGCGCATGGCCGGCGCGATTCCGGTCGGCAAGACCAACATCCCGGAATTCGGCGCCGGCTCGCAGACCTTCAACACCGTCTTCGGCGCGACGCGCAACCCGTATAATCGCGCGCGAACGTCCGGCGGAAGCAGCGGAGGTGCGGCCGTCGCCCTCGCCGCCGGGATGGTTGCGCTCGCCGACGGCACCGATCTCGGCGGTTCGCTGCGCAATCCGGCCAACTTCTGCAACGTCGTCGGACTGCGTCCGTCGATCGGGTGCGTGCCGCGCTGGCCGGCCGAGGACGCCTGGAATACGCTCAACGTCGCCGGTCCGATGGGTCGCACCGTCGCCGATGCGGCACTGCTGCTGAGCGTCGTCGCCGGGGCGGACCGGCGCGATCCGCTGTCGGTCCCACTCGACGGCGCGCGCTTTCGTGAAGCGCTCGACAGCGACGTCCGCGGAAAGCGCATCGCGTGGAGCGCCGACCTCGGCGGCTTGCCGTTCGAGCCTGCGGTGCGTGCGGCATTCGCGGCGCAGCGCGCAGTGTTCGAACGTCTCGGATGCCGGGTGGAGGACGCAACGCCGAACCTGAGCGGCGCCGACGAAGCGTTTCGCACGTTGCGCGGCGTGCACTTCGTGGGCGCGTACGGGAACCTCATCGACCGCCATCCCGACGCGTTCAAGGACACCATCGCGCGCAACGTTGCGTTCGGCCGCGCGCTGAGCGCCGAGCGGATCGCCGTCGCGCACCGCCTGCAGGCCCAATGCTTCGCGCGCATGACGGCGTTTCTCGAGCGCTTCGACGCGCTCGTGACGCCGGTCAATCAAGTGCTGCCGTTCGCGGTCGAAGAGCCGTATCCGACGTCGATCGACGGCGTGCCGATGGAGACGTACATGGACTGGATGCAGTCGTGCTACACGATCACCGTCACCGGTCATCCTGCGATCTCGGTTCCGGCCACGTTCACGCCGGACGAGCTTCCCGTCGGCATCCAGATCGTTGGACGCTACCGCGACGAGTGGCCGCTGCTGCAGCTCGCGCACGCCTTCGAGGCGGCGACCCAGGCCGGGCGGCGGCGGCCGCCTGCCGCCGCCCCGACGAACGAAAACCTAACCGAAACCCACATCAAATCGTAACCTGCGAGCGAACCGCTCCGGCCTGGGCGGCGTTATACTGACAGCAGTCCCGATCTACGCAGCCGCCGGTTCCCCCGGGTCTCGCAAGTCGTAGACACCGCCGGCTAATACGTGAAGCCGGTCCTCCTCGAAAGAGCGCTCCTCCGGGAGCGCTCTTTTTTATTCCGGTTCCGGCGGTCCCCACGGAATCGCGTGCGGCGTTCCCAGCTCGACGTGGCAGACGCGGCATACGCGAGACCCGCGCGGCACGCGCGAACCGCAGAACCGGCATGGCTGCAGCTCGTCGCCCACCGGGACGTTTGCATACTGATGCGGGTTGGGGCGCCAGTCGGCCGTGTTCACGACTTTGCCGGCCTTCGGCTTGCGATGGACGTCGACCGGCGGATACAGCAGCACGATCACCAGCCCGACGACATTCAAGAAAATAAGCAGCACGAAGCCGAGGGCTCCGCTGCGGCCTTTTCGAGACATGACTTCCGCGCACCCGATCGCGATGCCGATGTAGAGGACGAGCGCGATCACCAGGCCTTCGAGTTCAAGCGTGGTGAACGAGAACTTCACCATTCGGGACCTTTACGCGACCCTGCCATGAGCCTTTGCGAGACTCAGTGGCTGCGTGCTTCGACGTACAGGGTCTGCAATCCGTGTCCGAAGTATCCGTCGTCGTCCGCCAGCGACGCGACGCATGTTCCAAGGCCGTCATCGCCGAGCATCGTGCGCGCCTCCAGAAGCGTCCACTCGCCGCGGGGATAGCGCTCCAGCGAGACGGTGAGTGAGGTCGGCACGAACAGCCACGCGCCCATCGGAAGCTCTCCGCTGATCCCGTTCGCGGAATCCACCAGAATGAGGGCGCGATCGAGTTCGTGGATCGCTTCGCCGGCGATGAGCGGAAGGCGCAGTCGCACCCAGGCAGCGGCCGGTCCGGGCTCGTGCGACCCGGAGCTGTAACGCCACTCGAGCGATTCGCCGTAGCCCCAGCCGCGCAGCCACTTCGGCCCGACGAGCGGGCCTGAACGGGGAGGCACGGGATCGGGCGGCGTTACGCCGGGCGGCACGCTCCCCGGCGGCTGCACGACGATGCGCCACGCGCGCGCCGTCACCGCGGTTCGGCCGCCGCTCGTCATCGTCGCCTCGAGCAATTCCACCCGCTTGCCGGGGCGCACGACGCGCGTCGTGACCTCGACGGTCGCGCGCGGGATCGGTCCAAGGAAGTCGGTCGTGATGCGCGCCAGGCGCATGTCGTCGCGCGGATGGTTGGCGAGCATGACGCGCGCCAGGAGCGCCGTCGGCGGTCCGCCGTGCTGCAATCGGGTGTCCCACGGGCTTTCGGTGGCGATCGTCGCGGCGAACGTGCCGTCATCGAGCCGTTCGTAGTAGGCCTCGGCGGCGGACATTAGCCGCTCAACGTGTCGGCGATGGTCGCGCGCAGCCGGACCGCGCCGTCGCGGATTTCGTCGGCGCTGATGATGAGCGGCGGCACGAAGCGCAGCGTGTTGCGACCGGCGGCGTTGATGAACAGTCCGTGATCGAGCCCGTGCTTCACGAAGTCAGCGGCGACGAGCGGCTCGCGTACGGGCAGCCCGAGCATCAGCCCCAGACCGCGCGGCGCCTCGAAGGCATGCGGAAAATCCGTTGCGATGGCGAGCAGTTCGGCGCGCAGGACGGCGCCGACACCCTCGACGTGCGCATCGAGATCGACGACGTCGCGGATGGCGAGGTGTTCGAGCGCCGCGGCCGCCGGAACGGGCGAGCCGCCGAAGGTGGTACCGTGGTCGCCGGGGCCCAGCGACGAAGCCGCCTTGGCGCCCACGATCAGCGCGCCGATCGGTAGCCCGTTCGCAAGCGACTTCGCCAGCGTGAACGCATCGGGAACCACGTCATAGACCTGATGCGCGAAGAGGCGTCCGATGCGCCCCATCCCGCACTGCACTTCGTCGAAGATCAAGAGCGCGCCGCGCTCGTCGCACAGACGCCGCGCCGCCGCCAGGTACTCGTGCGTCGCCGGCACGATGCCGCTTTCACCTTGCACGGGCTCGACGAGGAAGCACGCCGTGTGCTCGTCGATCGCATCCTCAAGCGCAGCGGGATCGTTGAAGTCGACGAAGCGAAACCCGCCGGGAAGCGGACCGAAGCCTTCCTGATAGGCGGGGTTGTCGGTCGCGGCGAGCGCGCCGAACGTACGGCCGTGAAAGCTGCCGTGCGCGGCCAAGATGACGTTGCGTTCCGTCTCGCCCTTGCGCCAGGCATGTTTGCGCGCCAGCTTGATCGCGGCTTCGTTCGCCTCCGCGCCGCTATTGCAGAAGAAGACGGCTTCGAAGCCGGAGAGTTCGGCGAGGCGATCGGCGAGCGTTCCCGCGGGTTCGTGATGGACGAGATTGGAGACGTGCACGAGCGTCGCCGCCTGCTCGGCGACCGCGCGCGCGATCCGTGGGTGCGCGTGCCCGAGCGCGCAGACCGCAATCCCGGCGACGAGGTCGAGATAGGCGTTTCCGGATTCATCGAACAGCCAGCAGCCCTCCCCGCGCACGATGTTGATCTCGAGCTGGCGATAGTTCTGCATCACGTGCGGATGGCGCGTCACGAGACGTGCTCCGCGCGAAACCACGATGGGATTCACGTCACGTCCGATAATGGGCGTTGATGCGGACGTAGTCGCCGGTGAGGTCGCAGCCCCATGCGGTCGCGGTCGCATCGCCGATTCCGAGGTCGAGCCGTGCCTCGACGGCCTGTTCCTCGAGCACGTGATGGGCTTCGGCTTCGCTCATCGCTTCGATCGCGCCGCGCTCGACCCACAGATGCTCGCCGAGGTAGAGTGACCACGCCTCGGGGTCCATGTGCGCGCCGGCCGCGCCCGCTGCCGCGACGATGCGGCCCCAGTTGGGATCCTCGCCGTAGAGCGCGGTCTTGACGAGGCTCGAGTTGATCACGGCGCGTGCGATCGCGCGCGCTTGCGCGACGTCGCGCGCGCCGGTGACACGGAACGTCAACGTCTTGGTCGCGCCTTCACCGTCTTCGACCATCGCGACGGCGAGGTCGCGGCACACCGCGGCGAGCGCGGCCCGCAGCCCCGGCGTTGCCTCGGCGCTGCCGGGTTTGGCGCACGCGTACACCGCGTCGTTGGTCGACATGTCACCGTCGACCGAGATCATGTTGAAGGTCCCGTCGACGGCCTCTCGCAGCGCAGCGGCGAGCGCGTCGCGTGACGCTTCGGCATCGGTGGCAATGAAGGCCAACATCGTCGCCATGTTGGGAGCGATCATCCCCGAGCCTTTCGCGATCCCGCCGATGATCCGGCGTTGGCCGTCTTCGTGCCACGCGTAGGCCGAGAGCTTCGGCACGTGATCGGTCGTCATGATCGCTTCGGCGGCGCCGGCGGCGGCCTCCGGACCTTCTTCGAGCGACTTCGCGGCGCGGTCGAGCCCCTTTGCGAGGCGGTCCATCGGCATCGTCACGCCGATGACGCCGGTCGATGCGACGACGACTTGCGACGGCCGCAGTCCGAGCAGCGTCGCGGCATGGCGCGCGGTCGTTTGCGCGTCGCGCAGCCCGCGCTCGCCGGTGCACGCGTTCGCACAGCCCGAGTTGCAGACGATCGCGGCGATCGCGTCGCCGTCGGCCTCGAGATTCGCCGACGTGACGAGCAGCGGCGCAGCTTTGATCTCGTTCGTCGTGATGACTTGCGCGCAGACGTGCGGTCCCGGCAGCGCGATCAGCGCCAAGTCGGCTTTGCGCTTCTTGATCCCGGCGTGAACGCCGGCGAGGCGCAAACCTGGAACGGCGCCGAGGCCGCCGCGGACCGCGATGAGGCGGACGCCGTCCGTCGGGCTTCCGCCGTTGTGCGCGTCAGCGCGCGATGGTGCGAGCATCGAGTCCGAGCTCCTCTGGAAGACCGAGCATCAGGTTCATGTTCTGAACGGCTTGACCCGCGGCACCCTTGCCGAGGTTGTCGATCGCCGCGAGCACCTGGACCACCCCTTCCCGTTCGGCAACGGCAAGATGGGCGTCGTTGGTGCCCTCGAGGGCCGGTAAGTACGGAGAACGGACGTCGCGGAAGACCGTGACGAACGGGCTCGCGGAGTAAAAGCGCTCGTATGCCGCCAGGACGTCGGCGCGTGTGAGCGGAGCGCGCGGTACGAGGTACACGTCGGCGAGGATGCCGCGTTTGAGCGGCACGACGTGGGGCGAGAACACGATCGGCGCCGCGATCCCGGCGGCGCGTGCTTCCTGCACGATCTCGGGGCCGTGGCGGTGGCCGTCGAGGCCGTACGCGCGTACGTCACCATCGACTTCGGCAAACATCGACGTCGACGCCGGGCTCCGGCCGGCGCCCGTGATCCCGCTCTTCGCATCGACGATGACGGTCGCGATGCACTCGGAGAGTGCGGACAGCGGGACGAGGGCGAGCAGTGCGGCGGTGACGTAGCAACCCGGATTGGCGACCAGGCGCGCCCCGGCGATCTGCGCGCGATACCGTTCCGGGAAACCGAACACCGCCTCGCCGGCATGTTCCTCGAGCCGGAACGCATCCGACAGATCGATCACCCGCGCACCGGAGGCGAGAAACGCCGGGACCTGCTCGCGGGCGAGTTCGCGTCCGCCGGCGACGAACACGACGTCGTCGGGCCGCACGCGCGCAAGCGCCGTGCCGACCTCGTCGAGTTCGACGTGCACGTGCGGCAGCGCCGGAAAGACGTCGCCGACCGCCATGCCGGCGCTGGAGCGGCTCTCGAGCACGCCGAGCGCGACCGACGGATGACGGTCGATGAGGCGGATCAATTCCGCGGCGGCGTACCCCGAGGCGCCGATGATGTGTGCCGTGATCACGCAGAGGCCTCCGAGAGCGCAGCGATCGCCGCGCGCGTCGCGCCGATCGACGCCGCAACGGCGTCGGGGTGTGTCGAGCCGAGCGTCCGCTTTCCGAGTACCGATGCGAGCGCGTCGAGCGGCGCGTCGGGGACGCCGAGCGCCCGCACATCGTCTTCGCTCAGCGGGCGGCGCTGCTCTTCGGCAAGCAGCACGCGGCCTCCGACGGCGGCGTGCGCCGCGCGTGCGGTCGCGCCGGCGCGCACGACGGCGTCGGCAATGTCGGTGGCGACGGTGTACCCGTCACCGGCCGCCGCCGACAGCGCGTGATCGTCGAAGTGCACGTGCGTAAAGGCGCGCCGGAACGCCTCGAGCGCATCCAGCGCGGCCTCGGTGCCGGCAAGCACCTGCGCTTTGGTGGTCTGCAAGTCGCGATGATAGGACAGTGCGAGCCCGTTGAGCGACGCGAGCGCGCCGCCATACGTGCCGATCGCCCGCGCGCCCGCCGCGCGCACGAGTTCGAACGGATCCGGGTTGCGTTTTTGCGGCATCAGGCTCGAACCGGTCGATGCGGCGTCGTCCAGCCGTACGTAGCCGAACTGCGGCGTCGCCCACATGACGAGTTCCTCGCTCGGCCGCGTCGCCGTGAGGACCGCGCGGGTCGCCGCATGCAGCAGGTCTAGCGCCACGTCGCGGTCGCCGACGCTATCGAGCGCGTTGCGGGACGGTCCCGCGAAGCCGAGCTCGCGGGCCGCCGCATCGCGGTCCAGCGGCAGCGACGAGCCGGCCAGCGCGGCGCTGCCGAGCGGACAGAAACGGCGCGCGTCGGCGGCGACGCGGACGAAACGCTCGGCGGCGCGGACAAATCCTTGCGCGACGGCGTCGAGCCAGAACGCAAGCAGTACCGGCTGAGCCGGCTGCCAATGCGTCGTCCCGGCGAGCAGCGTGCGCCGTTCGAGCGCGCTCTCGGCGCGGTCCTCGCACAGCGCGGCGATGTCGAGCGCGAGCCGCGCGCCGCATTCCGCGCGGTCGCGCGCGTACAGCAGCAGCGTCGTCGCCACCTGATCGTTGCGCGAGCGCCCGGCGTGAAGCCGCTCGCCCGACGTTCCGGCATATCCGCGCACGCGCGCATCGATCGCGCCGTGAACGTCTTCAAAGGCGTGCTGCGTCGCCCAGGCGGCGAACGTGCCGTCGTCGATGTCGGACTGCACGCGCGCGAGCGCGGCGCGCAGCGCTGCTGCATCCGGCGCCGCCAGCGTCCCGCCCGATTCCAGCGCCGCCACGTGCGCGTGCGAACAACGCACGTCGAAGCTCGCCAGCGGCAGATCGTCATCGAGCGAGGAGCCGAACGCGATCAGCGTCGCATCGGGTTCCGACGCGAAGCGGCCGCCCCATTGCAAACCGCTCACGCCGGCGACCCCGTGAGGAAACTCATGACGCCGGTTGGATCATCCACAAACCCGAGCCGGGCGTAGAGTGTGCGCGCCGCCGACGACGGGCGTAAGAAGGTCTTGCGCGCTCCGGACCGGCGCACGTCGTCGACGACCGCTGCGACCAGGCGCGAGGCGCAACCCTGGCCGCGATAGGCCGGTACGACGTACACGCCCGACACTTCAGCGTGGAGCGTTCCCTCGGGATACGGCAGGCGCTCGAAGTAGTTGGCGCAGGCCGAGCCGACGACGGTGTCTCCCGCGAGCGCCAGCCACGCGACCAGCCGGCCGGCGTTGAACAGACGTGCGAAATCGGCGGCGGCACGCGGCTCGAAGTGCGTCCGCTCCGCAACGCGCAGGTGCCCGAGTTCGATCAGGCTCGCGGCGCGCAGCCGCGCGAGTTCGGCGGCGTCGGCCGCGCGAGCACGGCGCAGCGTCGTCATCGTCGCGACGTCCGCAATAGAAAAGCGCGCCGTTGCCGGCGCGCCCGTCGATTCGTTCCCCAACTCCGTCTACCGCAGGCTGACGGAGCCCGGTACGCATCGTACGGGCGCGGCGAGGGGCGGTCGGCGAAGCGGCGAGTCCACGAGGTGATATCTATACTGCACGCGCGTCCATCTCGTCAAGCGCATCATGCCGGCTGCGGCTCCGCTTGGCGCGCCGCGGCCGATGCCTGCGCCGCTCCGGCTGCAACCGGCAGGCCGACGAGCGCGATGAAGCCCCCGGCGGCATCGTGGCGGAACGTATCGCCGGCGCCGTAGGTGGCGAGCGATTCGTCGTAGAGTGCGAACGGTGAACGCGCACCGGTGACGACGGCCCGTCCGCGCACGAGCTTCACGCGCACCTCGCCGGTCATGCGCTCGGCGAGCTTGGCATTGAACGCGTCGAGCGCATCGCGGAGCGGGGTCGACCAGAGCGCATCGTAGATCAGCTCGGCATACTTTTGATCGAGCGTCGACTTGCAGCGCAGTTCGTCGCGCGTCAGCACGAGGCGCTCGAGCGCCTTGTGCGCCTCGATCAGCGTGACGCTGCCCGGACATTCATACACCTCGCGCGACTTGAGGCCGACGACGCGATCCTCGATCAGGTCGATGCGGCCGACGCCGTTCGCGCCTGCGATCCGGTTGAGCGTGGCGACCATCGCCGCGCCCTCGGCGCCGTCGAGCGACGGCGTTCCGCGCCGCCAGCTGATGACGACCTCGTCGCCCTCGGCGGGCGCGCGTTCCGGCGCCGCCGTCCAGGCGTACGCATCTTCGGGCGGAGCGTTCCAGGGGTTCTCCAGCACGCCGGCTTCGATCGAGCGGCCCCAGAGGTTCGCGTCGACCGAGTACGGTTTCGCCGCCGTGTGCGCGATCGGGACGCCGTGCGCTTGCGCGTAGGCGATCGCGTCGGGCCGCGAGAGCGGATGCTCGCGCAGCGGCGCAAGCGTCGTCAGGTGGGGTGCGGCTGCGCGCACGCCGACCTCGATGCGCACCTGGTCGTTGCCTTTGCCGGTGCAGCCGTGCGCGACCGCGTCGGCGCCGAACTCCGCGGCGGTCTCGACGAGCAGGTCGGCGATGAGTGGGCGCGAGAGCGCCGCGCTGAGGGGATAGACGCCTTCATAGAGCGCGTTGGCTGCCAGCGCGCGCATGGCGTAGCCGCTGATGAAGCGTTCGCGTGCATCGATCAGCACGGCCTCGACGGCACCGAGCGCGAGCGCTTTGCGCCGCACCGCTTCGAGCGCGTCGTGCGAACCCTCTCCCGCAACCAGATCCGACTCGCCCAGGTCGAGCGTCATTGCGATGACCTCGTGTCCCGCGTCGACGTACTGCTTGAGCAGAACCGACGTATCGAGGCCCCCGGAATACGCGAGGACGATCCGCCGTGGATTCACGCGGAGCGCTCCGCGCGCATGTCTTCGAAGCGCTGCTTGATCATCGGCGTCGTCTCGGGTTTTTCGCAGATCACCAGCACCGTGTCGTCGCCGCCGATCGTGCCCAGGACTTCCGGCCATGCGGCGCCGTCGATCGCGGCGGCGAGCATCATCGCCGTCCCAGGGTGCGTGCGGAGCACGATTTGGTTGAGGCTTGAGCGGGCTTGCACGACGACTTCCGAGACGACGCGATGGAGCCGCGAGGTGTAGGCCGGCCCGTCCGTCGGCTCGACGTACTTGAAAGCACCGCCGGCGCCGCCCTTGAGCGGGATCTTGAGCAACCCGAGTTCCTTGATGTCGCGCGACACGGTGGCTTGGGTCACGTCGTACCCCTGCTCCTCGAGCAGGACGGCGAGTTCGTCTTGGGAACGCACCGGGCGCGCCGCGATCAGCGAGAGGATCGCGCGCTGGCGTTTGGTCTTCGGCTGCTGAAGTGTCGTATCCATCAATCCGTCAATCCGCGAAGATCGGTGAGCAGGGCAAGGAGCAGCGCTTTCTGCGCGTGCAGGCGGTTCTCGGCCTGGTCGAAGACGACACTGCGCGCGCCGTCGATGACGTCGGTCGTCACTTCTTCACCGCGATGCGCGGGCAGGCAGTGCATGAACAGCGCGTGGGCCGCGGCCGCTCCCATGAGCGCGGCATCGACTTGGTAGGGCCGCAGCGCAGCGAAGTTGCGTTCGGCGAACTGCTCGTCGCCCATCGACGTCCAGACGTCGGTGTAGACGACGTCGACGTCGCGTACCGCACGGATCGGCGAGGTGAACGCACGCGCGGTGACGCCGTGCGGTTCGCCCAGTTTCACCAGACGCGCGAGAAAAGCGTCGGACGGGCGATGCGAGGGGGGCGCAGCGAACGTGATCGACATGCCGGAGAGCGCGGCGGCTTCCGCGACCGACACGGCGACGTTGTTGCGCGCGTCGCCGACGAATGCGATGCGCAGGCCCTGCAAGGTGCCGAAACGCTCGCGGATCGTCAGCACGTCCGCCAGCGCTTGGCACGGGTGCGCCGCTTCGGAGAGCGCGTTGATCGTCGGCACGGTCGCCGCGCCGGCGAAACGCGCCAGCGGCTCGTGCGCATGGGTCCGGTAGACGATCGCGTCGCCGTAGCGCGAGAGCACGCGCGCGGCGTCCTCGGGCGTTTCGCGGGTGCCGATCCCGACGTCGCTGCCGTTGACGGCGATTGCGTGGCCGCCCAGCTGCGTCATCCCGGCCTCGAACGAGACGCGCGTCCGCAGGGACGGTTTTTCGAACAGCATGACGAGCGTTTTCCCGCGCAGCAGAACCATCTGTTCGCGGCCGCGTTCCTTGAGGGTGGTCGCGACCGTGAGCAGGCTGGCGAGCTCGTCGGCGCCCAGATCGGTGATCCGGAGCAGGTTCCGCCCCCGGAGACGGGCCGCGGCGGGCAGGGCAATCATGACTGCATGATTATACATTGAATGCATAAATATGCAAGATAGACGGGATAAGCCCCGCTGGGAGGGGGCGCCGGAGTGCTGATCGTCCTCAAATATGGAGGGAACGCTATGGCGGGGCCGGGGGCCGAGGACCCGGTCCTGGACGAGGTCGCGGCCTTCGCGGCGCGCGGCGACCGCGTCGTGCTCGTCCACGGTGGCGGGCCCCAGATCGATGCCGAGCTGAAGGCGAAAGGGATCGTCGAGCCGCGGGTGGCCGGGCTGCGCGTCACGAGTGCGGCGAGCCGCGATGTCGTCGAGTACGTCCTGTGCGCAACGGTGAACAAGGCGCTGGTCCGCGCCCTGGCCACACGCGGCGTCCGCGCGGCCGGCGTCTCCGGAGAGGACGGCGGGCTGTTGCGCGCGCGCCGCGCCGGCGCGGTCGAGGGCGTCGACCTGGGCTTCGTCGGCACGATCGAATCCGTCGACCCGCGCGCCGTGCGTGCGCTGCTCGATGCCGGCTTCGTCGCCGTCGTTGCCCCGCTCGCGCTGGACGCAACCGGCGGGGAGGCGTTGAACTGCAACGCCGATACGGCGGCCGGCGCGATCGCGGGAGCACTGCAGGCCGACGCGTACGTCGTGATCACCGACGTCGCGGGCATCCGGCGCGACCTTGGCGATCCCGCGTCGGTCATTGCGCGCCTGACGGTCGCTGAAGCCGGTGCGCTCTTCGCCGCCGGCGGCGTGAGCGGCGGGATGATCCCCAAGCTGGAGGCAGCGATCGACGCGGTGCGCGCCGGCGCACGGCGCGCGATCGTAGCGGGCGCCGGGCCGGGAGCGATCGAGGCGGCGCTGCGCGGCGGCGGCAGCGAGATCGCCTAAGGCGCGCTACTCCTCGTCCTTGCGCGCGTGTTCGTCGGCGTTGGGATCCGCTTTGATGGGAGCCGGCACGGCCCGCAGGTCGATGACCGCGACTCCGGCCGCGCGCAATGCCTCGTTGAGCGGCCGCACTTGCGCGCTCACAAACGCGCGGTACGTCTGCAAGGCGGCGTCGCTCTCGCGACGCAGCGCGGCTGCTTCGTCGATCTCCGCCTGCGTCGGCGTGCCGGGGCCCAAATCACCGGCGAAACTGTAGACGCGCTCCCGCAGCAAGTCGCGCAAGAAGTCGTTGTCCTGATCGTTGAGGGGCTGCGAACTGATCGTTCCTTCCAATTGCTGCGCTTGGTCGAGCACGCGTTGGGCGCGCTGCTGCAGCCCCGGCTCGGCGAGTTTCGCCAGGCGGTCCTTCAGCGCGAGGCGCACGTTGTCAAGGCCGTTGAGTGCGTCGTCGAGCGCGCTGAGTTCGTCGTACACCGCGACCACGAATGCCGAGCCGCGATCTTCATCGGGAGCCGACGTCAGGGCCGGGTCGCGCCCGATCCGAATCGTCTGCGCGTACGACTTCCCGTCGCGCAGCATCCGCACGACGTACGTTCCGCTATGGACCGGCGCCCCGTGCTCCGGGCCGCGGTTCCACGCTGCGACGCGTCGCCACGGCGTCGGCGGGTCGCGATCCAAATCCCATGCGAGGCGATTATCGCCGGCGAAATTGGTCACGTTGGGAACGACGTTCCCGTCGTCGTCCGTGTGCGTGCCGCCGATCCGGCGTACGACATGTCCGCGGTCGTCGACGATCGTGAACGTCGGCGGGCTCGCGGCCGGCGCGTTCTGCCAGAATGCGATCGTCGCCGGCGCAGGATCGCTGACACCGGTCGCGCCGTTCGTCGTGGGCGTCGCCCGATGCAGCGGGAACGTGTTCCTCAGCGCGAACAAACGTACGCCGTCGCGCAGCGCCGCAGCGTGTTCGCGCAGCGGTGCGAGATCGTCGAACACGTACATACCGCGCCCGTGCGTCGCCGCGATCAGATCGCCCGTCCTCGAGATCTGCAGGTCGCGAACCTCGACCGCCGGGAGCCGCGCAGGAAACGGCTGCCACGATGCACCGCGGTTCCAGCTCCACCACACGCCCTTGCCCGTGCCGGCATAGAGGACTCCGGCTGCGACCGGGTCTTCGCGCACGACGTGCACTTCGGCGGCCGGCAGACCGTGAACGATCGTGCGCCAAGTCGCGCCGTAATCGTCGGTCGCGTAGACGTAGGGCGTGCGGTCGCCGGTGTAGTGCCGATCGACGACGGCATACGCCGTTCCCGCACGATGCGGCGACGCTTCGACGCTCGGCACACGGGCGTCCGCGTCGAGACCGGGGATCGTCACGTTTGCCCAGCGGCGGCCGCCGTCACGCGTGATCTGAACGAACCCGTCGTCGGTGCCGATCCAGATGAGCCCGTTCTCCACCGGCGACGGCGCGATCGTCAGAATCGTGTCGAAGGTCTCCGCGCCGGTCACATCGAGCGTGAGCGGGCCGCCCGCAAGCCCTTGACGCGCTTTGAGGTTGCGGGTCAGGTCGCCACTGATCGGCGTCCAGCGCATTCCGGCGTCGTCGGAGCGGAAGAGCACGTTGCCGCCGGCGTAGAGCACGTTGTGCTGCTGCGGCGACAACGCGAGCGGCGTCTCCCAGTTGAATCTCCAGCGCAGCGCACGCGGTGGAACGACGTTTTGATCGCGCAGGTACGGCGAGACGTCGACGAGCCTCATCCCGCGCGTATCGAGTCTGACCATCTCGCCTTGATTGTCCCCGCCGCCCTCGCTGGCAAAAATCGTCTGCCCGTCGGGCGCCGGAACCACCCACGTGCCGTCGCCGCTGGAGACACGAAGCCAGTCCCCGCGCAGCAATCCCGCTACATCGCCGGTGCGCGACGGCGCGCACCACGAACCGTTGTCTTGTAATCCGCCGCAGATCCGATATGGATCGCCGGCGCTCACGTTGATGTGGTAGAACTGAGCAATCGGGAGCACGTCGTCGCGGCGCCAGCTCTTGCCGCCGTCGCGCGAGAGACCGATGCCGCCGTCGTTGCCGTCGATGATGGTGTGTCCGTCGGCCGAGATCCACAGATCGTGGTGATCGCCGTGCAGCGTCTTGCCGCTGACGTGCCATGTCTTGCCGCCGTTGGTGCTCTCCGCCAGCAGCACCGAGACCGAGAAGAGATGGTCGGCGTCGTGCGGGTCGACGACGACGCGGGTGTAGTAGAAGGGACGCTCGTCGATCAGCGTGTTCGACGACGTTTTCGTCCACGTCGCGCCGCCGTCATCGGATCGCCACAGCAAACCTTCGCTCGACTCGATCAGCGCGTAGATGCGGTTCGAATCGCTCGGCGCGATCGCCAGGCCGATGCGCCCCGTCGGTGTCGCCGGCAAACCCGCGCCGCGCAGCCGCGTCCAGTGCGTCCCGCCGTCGGTCGAACGGTAGATGCCGTCATCGTCGCCGCCGCTGGTGAAATTCCACGCCGAACGGCGGAAACGCCACAGCCCCGCAAGCAAGATATCGGGATTGCGCGGGTCCATCACCACGTCGGAAGCGCCGACGGCAGGCCCGGCGTACAAGACCTTCTCCCAATTGTGTCCGCCGTCGGTACTGCGAAAGATGCCGCGGGCGGGATTGTCGGCAAACGGATCGCCGAGCGCGGCGACGATCAGCCGTTGCGGATCGCGCGGATCGATCAGCACGCGCGCGATCTGCGAGGTCGACGCGAGCCCGGCGCGGCTCCAGGTCTTGCCGCCGTCGAGCGAATGATAGATGCCGTTGCCGGGGATGACGTCGTTGCGCGGCCACGCTTCACCCGTCCCGACCCACACGTCGTCGACGTTCTTCGGCGAGATCGCAATCGCGCCGATCGACTGCGTCGAGACACGGTCGAAGACGGGAGAGAAGTGCAGGCCGCCGTCGCTCGATTTCCATACGCCGCCGCCGGCCGCGCCGACGTACATCAGCGCGGGGTCGAGATCGCTGCCCGCGACCGCCGCGACGCGCCCGCCGGAGATGCTCGGACCCAGGCTGCGCCATTGCAGCGGCGGTGCCGGTGTGGGCGATGCGCCGGGTGACACACTGGGCGCGGGCGACGCGCTGAGCGTTGCGGGATGCGCCGGATCTTCGGCGCCGGCACGCGCTGCGCCGGCGAGTAGCAACAGAATGAGCGCGCCGCTGCGGATCAGCAGCGAGAACGGAGGCATGCCCTCATCCTACGCGGCAGCGATGCGCCTTCCCGCGCAAGCGGGCGATGCGCGTCCTCCGTGTCCGGCGCAGAGTCCGGTCAGGGTGTGACGACACGGCGCACCTGCACCCGCACAGGGGACGCGCATCGCCCTGGTCGTAGCATATTGTGCCGGGAACCGCAATACCACACTGCGCGGGGTGCTCCGTATACTTCCCGGCGTGTCACAGCAGAGCTTCGGAGACCGTCTCCGCGCGCTCCGCACGCGCCGGCGCCTGACGCCGAGCGGGCTTGCGCATGCAGCCGGCGTCACCGAGGGCGCGATCCGGCAGATGGAATCCGGTCAGACCAAGAGCGCGAGCTTCGTGGTCGGCCTACGTCTCGCGCGCATTCTCGGCGTGACGCCGTGGTATCTTGCCACGGGCGAGGAGGGCGACGAGAAGGACACCGCCGCCGAGGTGCCTGTCGTGCGGCTCGTCGAGCAGCTGACGCTGCAATTGCACGCCCTCGACCGGCGCGTGCGCGCGCTCGAAGGCCGCCCGGCGGCTGCGAAGCGGCGGCGCGCCGCCGACTGAACCGTCCAACGCGCGGCCGTCCGCATTGGCCGCGCGGCGCTTGCTTGAAGCCGCTGCATCGGGGAATCTCTTGGTACCTGCTGCGGCCGATTGGTCCACGCAGCAGGAGACGGAGAAAATCTTCGCCCCTCGAAGGCGTTCCGCTAACCTATTTCCACGTATGCCCGGCTAGGAGAGGAAGAGAGCGGTGTCCGAGGCGGTTCTGACGGCTCCGAACGCAGGCACCGGCCCGCAGCGCATTTGGTTCTTCGACGAAGGCTCGGCGGAGATGCGCGACGTGCTCGGCGGCAAGGGCGCCGGTTTGGCCGAGATGACGCGCGCCGGGCTGCCGGTTCCGCCGGGCTTCACGATCAGCGCGGCGACGAGCCTCGCGTATTACGAGGCCGGGCGGACGTTGCCGGATGGACTTCCCGGCGAAATGCGCGCGGCGATGCGCGAACTGGAAGCGCGCACCGGCAAAGGCTTCGGGGACGCCGAGAATCCGCTCTTGGTGTCGGTGCGCAGCGGCGCGCGCGTCTCGATGCCCGGGATGATGGACACGATCCTCAACCTCGGACTCAACGACCGCACCGTCGCTGGGCTCGCGAAGCTGACCGGCAACGAGCGTTTCGCCTACGACGCCTACCGGCGCTTCATGGCGATGTTTGCGGTCATCGTGCTCGGCATCGAGAAGGAGCAGTTCGATCGCGTCGTCGACGAAGCCAAACAGAAGGCCGGCGTTACGACCGATCCGGAGTTGAGCGCCGACCGTTGGCGTGAGGTCATCGCGCAGTACCGCGAGATCGTGCGCATGCACACGCATACGCCGTTTCCGCAGGACGTGTACGAGCAGCTCGAACTCGCCGTCGGCGCAGTGTTCGACTCCTGGCACTCGAAGCGCGCGACCGACTACCGCGCGTTCAACAAGATCCCCGACGATTGGGGTACCGCGGTCAGCGTCGTCTCGATGGTGTTCGGCAACATGGGCGACGACTCGGGGACCGGCGTCGCGTTCACGCGCGATCCCAATACCGGCGAGAAGGTGCTCTACGGCGAGTACCTGCGCAACGCGCAAGGCGAAGACGTCGTCGCCGGAACGCGCACGCCGATGAAGATCTCCGACCTGCAGTCGAGCCAGCCGGATATCTACGCTCAGTTCGTCGCCTTCGCGCATCAGCTCGAAACGCACTATCGCGACATGCAGGACCTCGAGTTCACCGTCGAGCGCGGGAAGTTGTACATGCTGCAGACGCGCAGCGGGAAGCGCAGCGCGGAGGCCGCCGTCGTCATCGCGCTTGATTTCGTGCGCGAAGGAATCATCAGCCGGGCCGAGGCGCTCGAGCGCGTCGATGCGGCCTCGCTCGACCAGCTGTTCCATGCGCGCATCGATCCGTCGCAAACCTACACGGTCGCCGGCAAAGGGCTCAACGCCTCACCCGGCGCTGCGACGGGCGAGATCGTGTTCGACGCCGATAAGGCGGTTGCGCGCGGCGCGCGCGGCGAGGACGTGATCCTGGTGCGCGTCGAGACGGCGCCCGACGACGTGCACGGCATGATCGCAGCGAAGGGCATCCTCACCTCGCGCGGCGGCGCGACCTCGCATGCCGCCGTCGTGGCGCGCGGGATGGGCCGTCCCTGCGTGGCGGGCTTCGACGGGATGACGATCGACCGCCAAGGACGCAGCGCGACGATCGCCGGCCACGTGCTGCGCGAAGGTGATTGGATCACCATCGACGGCACGACCGGTAACGTGATCATCGGCAAGCTCGAGC
>Ga0302325_10014010_pt1 | contig 17078 bp, 14 predicted proteins | sample Palsa_T0_2_FD_201948 | JGI IMG/M metagenome (GOLD analysis project Ga0302325, IMG submission 201948) | Peat permafrost microbial communities from Stordalen Mire near Abisko, Sweden - Palsa_T0_2 | ecosystem: Environmental > Terrestrial > Soil > Palsa > Peat permafrost | place: Sweden: Abisko... | reverse complement strand
ATTAAGCTCTGATGCCGATCTCCCGTTGAACTCATCGGACGCCAAGCCGAGGGAGTCGGCAGCCGCAGCATTGCGGCAAACGGGAACGGCTACGGCCGATATCGGCAATGACCCCGGACCTTCTGCCCCAGGAGGCGCGGCTGCGGGTAAGAAGGGATTACCAGCGGTCGTAAAGAAAGTGGTGGAAGCCGGCGAGGACGATGAGGCGATGAGTGCCATGCCACCCGCAATCGTGAAGCGCACCGCCGCGGAGACGAAGCACGACGCTCCGCTTGCGCGAAGTATTGCCACTGCGAAAAAACCGGCAGATAATTCCATCGACAACGATGCGGCGCCGAGCGCCTTTGATCTGAGTGTCCGCGAGGCCAAGCCTACGGCGCGCGGCGATCGCTCTTTAATTCGCGCCCTGGGACTGAAGATTGGCAAGATCGTGATCGATCCAGGGCACGGCGGCCACGATACCGGCACCATCGGTCCTGATGGTCTGGAAGAAAAAGATTTGGTCCTCGATGTGGGCCGGCGTCTGGGCAAACTGCTTGAAGCGCGGCTGGGTGCGGAGGTGGTTTACACCCGCAAGGACGACACTTTCATCCCGCTCGAAACCCGCACGGCGGTTGCGAACCAAGCGCGCGCCGATCTGTTCGTCTCCATTCACGCCAACTCGAGCCATGATCCCGGAGCCCGTGGAGTAGAAACCTATTACCTGAATTTCACCTCTTCGCCGGAAGCGTTGGAAGTGGCCGCCCGAGAGAACGCGGTTTCGGAGAAGTCGATCTACGAACTGCAGGATCTGGTGAAGAAGATCGCGCTCAAAGAAAAGATCGAGGAGTCACGCGAGTTTGCCGGGGATGTGCAGCAGTCGCTGCACAATGGCCTGGCTATCAAGAGTCCGGCCATTCGCGACCGTGGCGTGAAGAAGGCTCCGTTCATCGTGCTGATCGGGGCGAATATGCCATCGATTCTGGCCGAAATTTCTTTTGTCAGCAATCCAACCGACGAGCACCGCCTGGCCACCGGCGAATACCGTCAGCGCATCGCCGAATCGCTCTACCGCGGCATTGCCAAGTATGTAAACGGTTTGAGCGGCGTCAAGGTCGCCAGCAAAATGGAAAAGGGCACGGGACAATAGGTTCTGTGAATTTCGGTGACTGCCTTCGAGTGACTGCCTTCGAGTTGACTTTCCTCGGATAGTTATTGCAGGGTAGGCCAGCTGGGCTGCAGCGCATTGCTTTCCGGCTCGCGATTACCACAGCCACCCGACTCTACGTTTCCCCGCCCATCCCGGAGGAATACGGCGAAGCGCTTGGCCCCCCCCGAGCTACGAATCCGCAAGGAGCTTCGGCAGCGATTGCTGCAACTCGTCAGGCAACACGGTTACCCGGTGGCTCCAACTCTCGCGTATTGAGATGGCAAGCGACCCTGACGACAATATATTCCTGGAATGTGCCGACGCTGCCGGTGCGGACTACCCGGGGACGGGCAATCGGGCAATCAGAAGCATTTTCCGAGATTCCGGAAGAAAGCGAAAATCATAACGCCGCGGGAGTTCATTGGTCTTGTTGCGCCTCATCTGATACCGCAACGAATTCGTGGGACTTCCGGCGACCGCCGGCATGAAACCTTTTCCCACCCGCTGTGGTCTAATCAAAGAAGGGGATTCTGTGGCTGGCCGTTCATCAATCCGAGTTTCGTTAGCAACAGTCGTGTTTTTGGCGGGCGTAGCCTTCGCTGCCAGCGCGGGCGCTGATTCGGCTGCACCTCCAATTCTTCCCAGGCAGTTTGCCGGATGGCAGATGCAGGGCGCGGCGCAGGCCAGCCGGGAGGCGGCTGCCGCCGATCCCACGAACGCTCCGCTGCTGAAGGAATACGGCTTCACCGACTTCGAGGCGGCTAATTACAAGACTGACGATGGCCGCACGCTGAAAATTCGCGCCGCGCGATTCGCCGACGCCAGCGGCGCATTCGGCGCGTTCAGTTTTTATTTGCAGCCGGAGATGGCTCGGGAAGAAATCGGCGATGAGGGTGCATCGCTCGGCCGGCGCGTATTGTTCTACCGCGGTCACATCGTCGTCGAGGCTCTATTCAGTCAGGAGTCGGTGATGTCGGCAGCGGCGCTGCGCGAGTTGGCCGGGATGCTTCCTCGTCCCCAGGGAAACGCCAGCAACCTGCCACCGATTCTGGCATTCATGCCGCGGCATGGTTACGAGCCCCACACCGAAAAATACGCCGAGGGACCGTTGGCTCTGGGGGCGATCTCCTCTCCGCTGCCGGCGGACTTGATTGATTTCGCCACCAGCCCCGAAGTGGTGTTGGGGCAGTACGCCACGCCGACCGGCGATGCCACGTTGATGCTGATCGAGTATCCGACCCCAGCGTTGGCGGCCTCGCACTTACGTGCCATCGATGCTGTGCATCATGTGGCTCCGCCCCAGGCTGGGGTCACAGCGGTCGAAAGTGTCGGTCCTTTTTTTGCCAAGCGCACCGGACCGATCGTGGCCATCGCATCGGGTCCGCTGTCGCGGAGCGATGCACAGACGCTGCTGGGCGCGGTGAACTGGGACGCCAGCGTCACTTGGAACGAGAATACTTACTTTGATAAGAAGGACAACATCGCCAACTTGCTGGTGAACATCATCATTTTGTGCATCATTGTTGGCGCGCTCTCGCTGGCGGCGGGAGTTGCGTTCGGTGGCGCTCGCGTTCTGTTGCGGCGGTTTTTCCCCGGTCCAGTTTTCGGGCGCGCCGACCAGACCGAGTTCATTTCTCTTCATCTCGAAGAGGATCACGCCGAGGGCTCACCCGCCCGCCCCGGGGGGCCGGCCGAGAGCTCGAATCTTTCCTAGTCCGCTTGAATCCTTGCTTAAGTGCTTTGTAAGTATCGGTTTAGAGTCTGTTTGCGAGGGTTTTGTCTCAAATTGTAGCATTTGCACGATATATTGATTCCTTCTGTAAAGTATTGAAAATAAAAGGATTTATTTCCCAGAAATTGCTTGACACCCCGCTTTTTCGGCTCATAAGATTTTCCCAGAAAGTTTTGACGGAATCTGAAAGCCTCCGTTGGAACTATTCTCCCTTGAAAAGAGAAGGTCGCCCTGTTGCCGGGCGGCCTTTTCGTTTTGCATCGAGCGATCCAGAGCGGAGGGGAGTTTCGAGTTCAGCGCAATTCAAGCTGAACTTCTGATTCCGGTTTGCGTATCATCATCCGACATTTGCTGTTGCGCAGGGTTTGTTGTGCGGCAGCAGCTTCAGTCTCCGAATCGGGCGGAGGAAACCATGTTCTGCGATGGATGCGGCGCGGCGGTGCAACCGGGACAGGCGTTTTGCAGCATGTGCGGTAAGCAGATTGTCGGCCCCGTGATGGCGATGCAGCTGCGGCCTGGGCGAGTGCGGGGGCACGTTCATTTGCTGGGCATTCTGTGGCTGGCTATTTCCGCCTTCAACGCGGTAGGCGGAATGATTCTGTTCGTGCTCGCCAATACTGTGTTCGCGCACCTCCACGAGATGGGAGCGCCGCCGGAGGTGCCTACCGGCTTCCTCCGTTCGCTGCTGATCACGTTTGGTATTCTAATTCTGGCTAAAGCTGCCTTCGGATTCTTCGCCGGATGGGGTTTGTTGCAGCGCGAACCGTGGGCTCGAATTCTCGCGCTGGTCTTGGGGTTCATCTCGCTTTTCAATATTCCTTTCGGAACAGCGGTCGGCGTGTATACCCTTTGGGTCCTGCTCCCGGCCCAGTCGCAACAGGAGTACGACTCGCTGGTGGCCAACCGCGCCGCTTAACTCTGCGGATGTGATGTCTCTCCTTCGGCGGTAGATGGCAAGTCACGGTCACCAGCGGCTGCCTGCGCAGCGATTTGGTAAACTGGATCAGTTCAATCCGAGCCGACGTAGCTCAGTTGGTAGAGCAGCCGATTCGTAATCGGCAGGTCAGCGGTTCAAGTCCGCTCGTCGGCTCCATTCTTTCAAGCACTTACGATCAGTTCAACGCGATCTGCTGCACCACTGCTGCACGAGCTATTCTTGCCTCCTACTGATTCATGGCGTCGGTCACAACTTGGGGCACCGTCTTGCCGTAGCTTCTCTGGGTCGTGCTGACATCTTCGGTGCCGCAGAATCGCTTGGATCACTTTGCCCTGCACTGCCCGGAGTTGCGCGAGACATTCTCGTGGCGCACGCGGTGGATAAGCGATCGCCGGGAAGACCTTCCTGATCTTGTCGCCGCCGTTGACGGATGCGTCACGGCTTGCTTTGGTCGTCGGTCGGCATTGACCGTAGCCTCAGAAGGTATGCTGGCAGACCAGTATTGATTCTCTTAGGTTTAGTAGACCGCCATCCCTCAATTCCGCCGACCCAGTGCCACCGGTCAGGGAATCAGCACGATCTTGCCTTTGAGTCCGCCCTTTTCCGAAATTCGATGGGCATCCTGAATCTCTTGCAACTTCATCGTGCGATCAATCGGAATCGAGAACTCATGGCGAGCGGCGTCGTCAGCCAATTGAAACAGCCGGGAAGCATCAGATTGGGCCATGAACGCTTCGACGCGGATATCGTATTTGTCGGCTCCCTCTGGTTGTCCAAGTACTGAACCCAGCACGCCGCCCTTGCGGATCGTTTTCAATAGCCGTTGGATGGTGTCGCCGCCAATCGTATCGGCGATGGCGTCGAGATCGTGCAGTTGTCCAATCTCTTCTTCGCTGTCGATGGCAACAACCCGGTCAACCTCTAACTTGGCAGCGTCCGCCTTTTTCTTCAGCCGCACTCCCGCCAATACTCGCGCTCCGTGTTTGCGAGCCACATGCACGGCTGTTCGCCCAACGCCTCCCAGAGCCCCGGTGACGAGTACTGTCTGACCGGGGTTGGGCTTGACGGCTCGCTCGATCAATTGAGAGCCCGTGGTGGTGACCAGCGGAAGCGCGGCTGCCTGCTCAAAATTCAAAGTCTCGGGGATGGGCGCGAGGACGTCAGCCGCGACAACTGTGTATTCGGCATAGGTGCGGTTTGCCAATGCCATCACCCTCATGCCCTTCGGAAAACCTGTGACGCTACGACCTGCCTCCGTCACTTCGCCGGAGAGGTCTCTCCCTAAGATGGCCGGCAACGTCAGAGGCATACGAGATTTGGCTGCTCCGCTTCTTAGTTTCAAGTCGATGGGATTGATGCTGGTGGCGCGAACCCTAACGAGCACTTCGTGATCGCCGCATTTCGGCACAGCGGTTTCTTCGTATCGCAATTGCGATGGATCGCCGTATGCATAGAGCAGGACAGCTTTCATAAGCATTTCTCCTCGTGCTTGAGATGCCGAGATTCCGATCACAGGAGTCCCTCCGTTTTTGACCAGGAACTCAACGGACACCTTTGTCGGTTTGTTGCTTATCGGTTGACTTCGCCACTATAGTCGATACGAAAGTATGGGCGATACCATCGTCCAATTGCGCGGCCCATTTTGTTCTGGCCGAATGGCGGCAGCTTTATGCCGCCGGTTGTTTGTGTCACCCGGGCGACGATTCGGATCGAAGTTCTACGTTCTTGAGATTGTCGTCGGCTATGCATGCATTTGCTGCGACGAATGAACTACAAACGGCCCACGGCCATTCTCGGCTTTAATCAACCGGTTCCCGAGACTGACAAATGCGGAGGAAATTCCATGGCAACCATGAACGCACCTACCCAAGTCACACCGATGAACGCACCTGCGAAACCCGCACAGATTCCTTGGGGAGAAAGCACTAGCCCTGGTATTTTGTCCGATCACGCGACTAATCAGGAGTTAGACGCTTCGACGCGGTGTAGCGTCTGGGGTGATCGAAGAAACAGCGCGACTCGACGAGTCCTACACTCCGATTCCGCTAAAGCATTAGCTTCCTGTCAAATTGAGGGCTCGAGATGAACGATCAACAAAAGAAGGAGCAGTATTCTGGAGTGCGAGATCAAGAGATCCGTGCGGCACTGGATCAGCATTGGGCGGCATCCGATGCCAACGATTTCGAAACGGAGCACCTCATCTATCACGAGGACGCGGTGCTGGAATACCCGCAGTCAGGCGAGCGAACCCGCGGTCGACGCAACATACAGAACCAACGCGCCAGTCAGCCGAGCAAGAAGCGGTTTGCTGTCCGACGAATCATTGGCGGCGGTGATCTTTGGATCACCGAATTCATCCTGACATATGACGGCAAGCCGTCCTACACCGTGAGCATCATGGAGTTCAGGGACGAAAAGGTTGCGCGGGAAACGCAGTACTTTGCGGATCCATTCGTGGCTCCCGCATGGCGGGCTCAATGGGTCGAACGGATGGATACATAATCTCGAGGCGCGAGAATTCGCTCACGATGTGTTTGTGATCGGCGCCCCCTACGCTTTCTCGAGATCTGCATCATTTGATTCCCGACGGGAGTTGGTTCATTACTGCCGCCCCTGCCTTGCTCACGACTTCGTCCTGGGAATCCGTGCCTCCCGAGCAGCCGATTGCGCCGATAATCACGCCCCGGTCGATCAGTGGAATACCCCCTCGAGACGCAATGATTCCATCGAACGCGAGCAGATAGTTAAGATGCATAAGCTGGACCCCATCCTCGAAGACCTTTGTTGGCCGCCGGAAGGTCACGGCTGCTCGCGCCTTGTGTTCCGCAATCTGAATGGAAGCGAGCATCGCGCCGTCCATTCGTTGGAAGGCAACTAAGTTACCACCGGAATCGGCTACCGCTACGTTCATCTTCCAATTCCGCTTCTTGGCCTCTGCCACAGCGGCTTGAATAACTGCCTGGGCTCGGTCGAGTAATATCGGAAGCCCATAAGGCACATCGAATGGTATTTCGTTTGGGATGAGATCAAGAGCATTCGACGGGAGCGGTGCTTCAATGGCGATTTCTGCTATGTTGCTTGACATAATTTTCCTCGGCCATAACGTTGTCTTCCACGACGTTTCCGAGATGCAGATTCTGGTTGAACCTGCAGCCTGACGTTATCAAAGCAGAAGCGTGGGCTTTGAACAATTAGACGATGGTATCGGTTGTATCTTTGTGCGGGCGGTCTTCGAAAAACCTTGTAAGAAGCGGACCCGACGCGATGTTGGAAACGCCGACAAGAGCCCGAAGGAGATCATTTACGTCGATGTCCCTGGGTATAATCGCCGGCTTGCGGCAGACCCCAGATCCCAGGGAGGTCTGAGAGCCGTGGATCCATGCAGGTAACAGCCACGATTTTGGGGGCTGGTTGCTTCCCCAGCGTTGAATTGTAATTTCTTGCATAGTTGCGATTTGCTTCCACCGCTTTATCGATAATACTCATCGCCTTCCTCCTCACAGGTCTTTTGCAATGTCGCTCTTCCGACCGAATCGGCTGCGACGGATCGATTACACCCGAGGTGCTCCGGCGAATCAATTGGACGACGGTATTGGCGGTAGCTTGGTATTGGGCCCCGTGGAATAAAGCAAGCACCACTCCGTGCCCGTACGTCCAATCCATACTTTGGTGTCGGTCGATACGTTCGTCCAATAGAATCGTCATCGTGGTTCTGGCTTAATTGCGCTTAGGAACCTGGACGCGATTTGGGTAAAGACTTAAGGAGAAAATATGGCAACTCAACGTGCGTTCCCAAGCAGTGACCGGATCGGCGCCGCCAGCCTCGGGAGAGTAGACATGAAGTTCGAGGTGGTCGTCATCCCGGTCGCGGACGTCGACCGCTCGAAGGAGTTCTACACCAAAGTCGGGTGGCGGCTCGACGCCGACTTCCCCTTTGATAACGGCTTCCGCGTTGTTCAGTTCACGCCTCCCGGCTCAGCCTGCTCGGTCCAGTTTGGCACGAAGATGACATCCGCTGCGCCAGGTTCGGCCCAGGGCCTCTACCTGATCGTCTCCGATGCTGAGGCAGCACGGAAAGATCTTGTCGCGCGCGGTATTGAGGTGAGTGAGGTGTTCCACCCCGGAGCGCCCGGCGCTCAGTTCCAGATCGAGGGCAGCGGTCGCATCAGCGGGCCAGCACCCGAGCATGCCAGCTACAACTCGTTCGCCACGTTTCGTGATCCCGACGGCAATGGATGGCTGCTTCAGGAAATCACGACCCGGCTGCCCGGCCGAGGACTCAGCAATCTGGATGTCGCTACCCTGACGAAGCTTTTGCGAGAAGCAGAGCAACATCATGGCGAATACGAACCTACCGCTCCGAAGCACCACTGGTCGGGCTGGTACGCCGCCTACATTGTCGCGCGTCAGGACGGCAAGACCCCCGAAGAGGCAGCCGAAGACGGCAAGATCAACATCGAGGGGGCACGTTGACCACCACGATGAAGCACTTCGACGCAATCATTATCGGGACGGGCCAGGCGGGACCGCCCCTGGCAGCGCGGTTTGCGGGCGCCGGCAAAACCGTCGCTATTATCGAACGCAATAAATTTGGCGGCACATGCGTGAATACGGGATGCACCCCGACAAAGACGCTCGTGGCGAGCGCCTATGCGATCCATGTTGCCCGCCGAGGTGCGGAATATGGTTTCTCCATTGGTGATCTGCGCGTCGATACGACGCGAGTCAAATCCCGCAAGGATGCAGCCTCCGCGAGGTCAAGCAAAGGAGTGGAGGAGTGGCTGCGAGGAACGACGAATTGCACGGTCCTACAGGGCCATGCCCGCTTTCAGTCGTCGAATACGGTCGTGGTCAACGATGAAGTTCTGCAAGCCGACAAGATCTATATCAATGTTGGCGGACGGGCCTCGATTCCCGACATGCCGGGCATTCACGACGTCCCCTTTCTCACCAACTCATCGCTGATGGACATCGATTTCTTGCCCGAGCATTTCATCATCGTCGGCGGAAGTTATGTTGGGCTGGAGTTCGCTCAGATCTATCGCCGGCTCGGGAGCGAAGTCACGATTGTGGAAATGGGACCGCGCCTGATTGGACGGGAGGACGAAGACGTTTCCCAAGCTGTGCGCGAAATCCTGGAGGCTGAGGGCGTACACATCCGGCTGAATGCCAAATGCATCTCGCTGGCGAAACGCGATGGCGGTGTCGCCGTCGGCCTCACCTGCGAAGAAGGTCCGCCAGACGTAGCAGGCACTCACGTTCTCCTGGCCGTGGGACGCACTCCCAACACGAACGACTTGGGACTGGACCGGGCTGGGGTTGCCTCCGACCACCGCGGCTACATAATGGTTGATGATCAACTGCAAACCAACGTGCCCGGCATCTGGGCGGTGGGGGACTGCAACGGCCGCGGCGCATTTACGCATACTTCCTATAACGACTACGAGATTGTCGCCGACAATCTCTTTAACGCCGACCATCGCCGGGTTTCCGACCGGATCCAAGCCTACGCGCTGTATATCGATCCGCCGCTAGGGCGATGCGGCATGACGGACGCAGAGATACGGAAATCCGGACGTCGTGCCCTGGCTGCGAAATATCCGATGAGTCAAGTGAGCCGGGCCTACGAAAAAGGCGAGACACAAGGTTTCATCAAAATCTGCGCCGATGCAGAAACGAAACAAATTCTGGGTGCTGCGATTCTTGGAGTCGGAGGCGATGAAGTGATTCACGTGCTGCTGGACGTGATGTATGCGAAGGCGCCGTACACGGTCATCCAGCGCGCCATGCACATTCATCCGACGGTCGCGGAGTATCTGCCGGTCATCCTCGCCAAACTGGGGCCGTTTGCGTAGAAGGGAAGAACGCGATTCGTCCCCGAGGGCCGGTGACCTGGATGTATATTGGGTTCGGACCTTTAGAACGAAAGGTTATTTGTGCCGAGCAAGAAAACAGCGATCATCACCGGAGCATCGGGCGGTATTGGCACGGGTCTGGTCGAAGGGTTTCTGGAAGGAGGTTATAACGTCGTCGCAACCTCTCGTGACGCCGATCGAAAGTTGACCACCTCAGGCAGCCTGGTTCTCCTCGATGGCGATATCGGCAAGCAGCAAACTGCCGCCCATGCTGTCGAGGCAGCGATCAACAACTTCGGAACGATCGATGTTTTGGTGAATAACGCTGGCATCTTCCTAACCAAGCCTTTCACTGACTTCACCGCCGAGGACTTCGACGCCCTTGTCTCCATTAATCTGCTTGGATTCTTCTACATCACTCAGCGCACCGTAAAAGAGATGCTGAAACAAAAATCGGGATGCGTTGTGAGCATCACTGCGGCGCTTGCTGATCGTCCAATCGCCGGCGAAAACGGCTCGATTTCGATGATTACGAAGGGTGGCTTGAATTCGGCAACCCAGAATCTTGCAATCGAGTATGCAAAAGATGGCATTCGCTTCAATGCCGTAGCCCCCGGCGTTGTGGATACTCCGATGCACCGCAATGATCCCGACGACTCGACGTTGCAGCCGACAATGAAAAAGGCGACGGTGAAGGATGTTGTCGATGCCGTGCTTTATTTGGCCCAGGCAGGTCATGTGAGCGGGGAGATACTCCACGTCGATGGTGCCGCGCCGGCTCGTCGTTGGTAAAAATAAAATAAGGATGCTAACCACCCGCTGGACTTCGACGAGGTACGCATGCCCCGATTGCTTTCAGTGAATGTCGGTCTTCCGCGCGACGTGACATGGAACGGCAAAACGGTCCGAACGTCAGTCTGGAAATCTCCGGTTACGGGACGGCGCATGGTGCGCAAACTCGATGTCGATGGTGATGCACAAGCCGATCTCGCCGGTCACGGAGGGGAGCACCGCGCCGTATTCGTCTACCAGATGGATTCTTACCATTACTGGGAAGTTTTTTTGGGCCGCAACGATTTTACTTTCGGCCAGTTCGGAGAAAACTTCACCGTCGAGGGACTTCCTGATAGTGAGGTCTCGATCGGCGATCGATACCGCATCGGTGGTGCGATATTTGAAGTAACGCAGCCACGCGTGACCTGCTACCGCGTCGGCATTCGCATGAATGAAGCTCGCATGCCAGCCTTGCTCGTAGAACATCACAGACCAGGATTTTACTTTCGCGTGTTGCAGGAAGGAGAAGTTGGGGCGGGCGATGACATTGTAAAAATTACTGACGGTCCGGAGCGAGTCAGCGTGGCCGAGGTTGACGCCCTCCTGTATTTGCCAGGACATTCCAGCGAGCAACTGCAACGCGTGCTGCGGATTCCTGCACTCAGCAAGGGTTGGCAGAGTTCGTTCCAGGCAATGCTCCAACCAGACTTGAGCCGCAAAACTGCGGCGGGGAATCCGGGACTCGCAAATGAGGGGCAGGCGCCAGCGTGGTCGGGATTCAGACAAATGCGAGTTATGCAGATTCACAAGGAAAGCGATAGCGTAACTTCCTTCGTTCTGGCGCCGATCGAGGGGCAGCCGATTCCTGCCTTCCAGGCAGGTCAATTTGTTGTCTTGCGGCTGCTCGTCGATCCGGGCAAACCGCCGGTTCTTCGCAGCTATTCGCTGTCTGATCTGCCGGCAGCTGACCATTTCCGCATCAGCGTCAAGAGCGAATTGAACGGGATTGGAAGTTCATTTCTGTGCAACCGTGCGCGAGAAGGCGATGTATTGGAGGTGACTGCGCCGCGAGGAAGCTTCACCCTGCGCCCAGGTGACAGTCCTGTGGTTCTCGTGAGCGCCGGAGTGGGCGCAACGCCCGTGATGGCGATGCTGCACTCACTCGCCGCTGAAAGATCGCCACGAGAGATCTGGTGGATCTATGGAGCGCGCAATCGCGTCGCCCACCCATTTGCAGAAGAATCGCGCTCATTACTGAAGCAGCTCTCTCGCGGACGAGGATACATCGTGTACAGCGGGCCCGCTGCAAGCGACCAAGTCGGGGCAGACTTCGATGCTCCCGGGCACATTGACGCAGCTTTGCTGGAGAGAATCGGAGTGTCACGGAACAGTGACTTCTATCTGTGTGGTCCCTCTTCATTCTTGCAGAACATGCGCGATGGCCTGCAAAACTGGGGTGTGCTCGCCGGGAATGTGCACACGGAAATCTTCGGTTCTCTCGAGGCTATTACCCCTGGGATGGCGCAGGTTGTTCATACGCCTCACCTGCCACCAGGGCCGGCTGGAGCTGGCCCCCCGGTCTCATTCGCGCGTAGCGGGATTACCGCCGCTTGGGATCCGAAATTCGGAAACTTGCTTGAACTGGCGGAAGCGTGCGACGTTCCGGTCAGATGGTCGTGCCGGATTGGAGTCTGTCATACCTGCGTGACCGGTCTGATTGATGGATCGATTACTTATAACCCTGAACCGCTGGAGAGGCCCGCTCCCGGGAACGCGCTCGTATGCTGTTCCCGGCCAAAGGCGGGTGTCACTCTGGATCTTTAAGAGAAGATCGTCGAGAGAAACGGGAGGAGTCCAATCATGCGTTCCGATATTGTGCCCGGAGGCATTTTCCCCAACTACGAACTGCCCGATCACACGGGCGAACCACGCAAGCTCAGCGAGCTACAGGGCGAGGATCCGCTGATCCTTACGCTGGCGCGCGGCCACTATTGCCCAAAGGAGCACCAGCAGCATTTGGAACTCGCCGCGTTCTACCCGAAGGTCGCGGTGGCATACACCCAGATCGCCACCATCGCCACCGACGATCACCATACTCTGCAGGAATTCCGTGCGTCAGTCGGAGCCCAGTGGACCTTCCTTTCAGACCCTGGCCGAACCATTCAGAAGGATCTCGACATCCAGGAGTACACCGACCCCGAGCACAATCCGATGATCCCGCATACGCTCGTGCTCAAGCCGGGTCTCGTGATTTACAGCATCTATAACGGCTACTGGTTCTGGGGACGTCCATCGGTCATCGATCTTTGGCACGATCTTCGCGCCGTGACCAGCGAAATCCGCCCAGACTGGGATCTGAGCACTCCTGGACTCCGCGAGGCGTGGAATGCGGGCGATTTCTCGCGTTTCCACGGGTGGAACAAGCAGGCCGGTATGGAAAATGCCTCGGTTGTACGGAACAAATAGCGCCGCCACCAACTTCGATCTGTTGCGGCATCGAATCGCTCGAGGCAAATCATGGCAGAGACATTGGACGAAGGGAAGCCGGATCGCATCCACTCTCGGAGATGAATATGAATGTGTCGCAGCGCTACTCTGATACGAAATACTGAAACGGGTAAAATCAGGAGTCGGAACCTGAGGGAGAGGTCTTATGACTGCCACCACCGCTACCGCGCCATCCGCAGCAACGATCGAGGCCATCCAGCAAAAAGCAAAACGATTGAGCATTCTTTCGATGATGTCGACAACCGCGGCTGGTTCCGGACATCCCACCTCCTGCATGTCCGCGGCAGAGCTGGTGGCCGGAGCGTTTTTCTACGCAATGAAGTTTGATCCGAAAAACCCTAACTCGCCGGATGGCGATCGTTTCGTTCTCTCCAAAGGCCACGCCGCGCCCGTCCTTTACGCCGCCTTCGCTGAGGCAGGCGTTTTCCCGGAGTCGCGTCTGATGACGTTGCGCGAATTTTCCAGCGAGCTGGAAGGCCACCCGACACCGCGTATTCCCGGTGTCGACGCCGCGACAGGTTCGCTTGGCCAGGGATTATCTGTCGGTTCGGGGCTCGCGATCGGCGCGCGTATGGATAAGAGTCCAACGCGTGTCTACGTGCTGATGGGCGACGGCGAAATGGCTGAGGGCCAAGTGTGGGAGGCGGCAGCGTTCGCCGCACATTACAAACTCGATCGCCTCACGGTTCTGGCTGACGTCAATGCGTTGGGCCAAAGCGAACCGACAATGTACCGGCACGACATGGAAGTTTACCGCAAGAAATTCGACTCGGAAGGCTGGGCGACGGAAATCATCGATGGCCACGATGTCGCCGCCGTGCTCGCCGCCCTCGATCGCGCCAAGGCGACCAATGGCCAACCGCAGGCCATCCTCGCGCGGACGATTAAAGGGAATGGAGTGAGCTTCCTCGCCGGCAAGGAGCATTGGCATGGCAAGCCGATTCCGAAGGATCAGCTCGCCGCTGCGATCAAGGAAATCGGAGGGCCCATCGATCTGCCCCCTGACCCCGGCAAGTCCTATGCCAGAACGTCTTTGCCTAAACCCCCGAACTTCCCGGCTCCCGCGCCGCCGGATTACGATCCTTCCAAGCCAGTCGCGACGCGCGAGGCCTACGGATTTGCCCTCAAGCGACTGGGCACGGTGAATCCGCACATCGTGGCGATTTCGGGCGACGTGAAGAACTCGACTTTCTCGGAAATATTTGGCGACGCCTTCCCGGATCATTTCTATCAGGGCTACATCGCCGAGCAGAATATTGTGAGCGCGGGCGTAGGACTCGCCGCGCGCGGCAAGGTGCCTTTCCTCGATACCTTTGCGTGCTTCCTGGCGCGCGCCTATGACCAGGTACGCATGGCAGCCATCAGCCGGAGCAATATCAACCTGTGCGGATCGCATTGCGGCGTTTCGATCGGCGAGGACGGTCCATCGCAGATGGCGCTGGAGGATATCGCGATATTTCGCGCCGTTCATTCCTCGACCGTTCTTTACCCTAGCGATGCCATCTCCACGGAGAGGCTTACGGAAACCATGGCGGGGCGCCCAGGCATCAACTATCTGCGAACGTCGCGGCCGAAATTTCCGATCCTCTACTCGAAGGACGAGAAGTTTCCGATCCCTGGATTCAAGGTGCTTCGACAGAGCCCGCAAGATAAAGTGACGGTGATCGGCGCGGGAGTCACCTTACACGAGGCGCTAAAGGCCGCTGATCAGCTGAAGGCAGAAGGCACAGAGGTGCGGGTGATCGACCTGTATTGCGTCAAACCCATCGAAGGAAAAGAGCTGGCCAAGGAGATTGCCGCCACGGGCGGTCGGCTCGTCACCGTGGAAGATCACTGGGCGGAAGGGGGAATTGGCGAGGCGGTGCTGTCCGCCCTCGCGCAGGCCGGCGTCGCCCCTGCCAAGTCGCAGCTCATCGCGGTGCGGGAGATGCCGCACTCCGGAAAGCCGGATGAGCTCGTTGACGCCTTCGGCATTTCGGCACGACATATTGTGGAGGCGGTGCGCGCAATTTCATAGCCAGCCTCGCGGAGCGCCTGGAGATCCTCGAAAGGGCAAGCAGGAGTGGCCGATCGACGGCCGAGAAGGCTCGATTTCACGTCGAAGATAGAAACTTGACAAGAGTCGCAGGTTTTCGTCGCATCAAGCCAACGGAAGCAATCAGGTGAGCGTATGACCCTCGACATCAACTCATCACCGCGTAACGCTGTAGGTCGTGCCCATGCCGCTTTTGGGCCGAACAGCAACTGGGGTGCCATGACTGAACAGCCCGGAAGCGAAGACTGCGTGCCACGGCCCCAGCCGCTGACCGATTTTTATGGCGAGGATCGTCATGAACTGGTGCAAAAACTCGCTTTCGAGCACTGGGAAAAGAGAGGCAGTCCGCTGGGGTCGCCGGAAATTGATTGGTTCGCGGCCGAAGAGGCCGTGCGTACGTACCTTTTGGCGTCAGGAATTGAGCTCGGGCCAGACCAGGATCTGTACTCTTGAGTGGCGTAGCTTTGAACATTGAACACGAACGGTTCCACAACCTGGAAAACTAAGGACCATCTTATGAGCACCAAACCCGTGGCGAGCCCAAGTTCCGCAAAAGCCGTTCCCCTGACCACCAGCCCTACGAATGTTTCAGATGTCGTGCAACAGTACGGGTGCGGCGCGATGCCGTTTATCGGGACGGAAAACGCTTTTTATGAACGGCACCTGGTTTTTGACAGAGCGATCGATCCCAAAGTGGCGAGTGCGCGTGAGCGCTTTGAAGCGTTTTCCCATTCCGTGCGAGACCTTCTCGCTCAGCGTTGGGTGCTGACCAAGAACACGTATGAGCGAGAGAATGCCAAACGCATCTATTACCTCTCCATGGAGTTTCTCATCGGACGCTCCTTGGCCAACAACATCACCAACCTTTTGCTAGATCCGCTTTTGCGGGATGCCGCGCAAGAGAAGGGTATCGACTGGCTTGAACTGGCTGAGCAGGAATCGGATGCTGGGCTGGGCAACGGCGGCTTGGGCCGCCTCGCGGCGTGCTTTCTCGACTCGATGGCGACCATGCAACTCCCGGGCACCGGCTATGGTCTTCGCTATGAGTACGGCATGTTCAAGCAATCGATCGTAGATGGCTGGCAAAAAGAGAATCCCGACAACTGGCTCCGCTACGGCGATCCCTGGGAGATCGCCCGGCTTCACGAGAGGGTGGAAATTAAGCTGAACGTCTCATTCAAGCTGCAAGAGGGTAATTTTCAAATCATCCCCGACAGACCGTCAAGCCTGATCGGTATCCCGTTTGATCGTCCCGTGGTGGGCTACGGTGGAAAGACGATCAATACGCTCCGGCTCTGGGCCGCGGCGGCGCCCGATTATTTTGATTTTGAGAAGTTTGGCACCGGAGACTTCGTGGGCGCACTCGGCGAAACTCTCCAAGCGGAGTCGCTTACCCGCGTGCTGTATCCGGACGATTCTACGACGAAGGGGCAGGGACTGCGCTTTCTGCAGGAGTATTTCCTGGTCGCCTGTTCCATGGCCGACCTGGTGCGCCGTTTCCAGCGCTACAACTCGGATTGGGAAAAGTTTCCGGAGAAAGCCGCAATTCAACTCAATGACACGCATCCTTCCATGTCGGTTCCTGAACTGATGCGAATCTTGCTCGACGATGTGCACTTGGGATGGGACCAGGCCTGGGACCTGACCACGAGGACGCTCGGGTACACAAATCACACCCTGCTGCCTGAGGCTCTGGAGAAATGGCCGGTGGCGTGGTTTGAGAGGCTGCTTCCCCGTCACCTGGAGCTCATCTACGAGATCAACCGTCGGCTGCTCGATGACGTCCGGGTTCGCTTCCCGGGCGACGAGGGGCGCGTGCAGCGCATGAGCCTGGTGGAAGAAGGCAGCCCGCGCAAAATCCGGATGGCCAACCTTGCCATTGTTGGCTCGCATAGCACCAACGGAGTGTCTGCTGTCCACTCCAAGCTTCTGCGAACCACGACGGTCAAGGATCTCGCGGAAATGTTTCCCGAGCGTTTTAGCAACAAGACAAACGGAGTGACGCCCCGGCGCTGGTTGCTCGAGGCCAATTCCGCCCTGGCTCGCGAAATCACGCAAGTCATCGGAGATCGCTGGATCACGGATCTTAGCCAGCTCAAACAACTCAA
>Ga0302325_10014009_pt1 | contig 17079 bp, 17 predicted proteins | sample Palsa_T0_2_FD_201948 | JGI IMG/M metagenome (GOLD analysis project Ga0302325, IMG submission 201948) | Peat permafrost microbial communities from Stordalen Mire near Abisko, Sweden - Palsa_T0_2 | ecosystem: Environmental > Terrestrial > Soil > Palsa > Peat permafrost | place: Sweden: Abisko... | reverse complement strand
TATTTGAGTCCCAAGGAATAGATTTTAATAAGTTCTGGGCAAAGATAGGAGGCATGGAAGGTATGCCAGGAATGGATCAGATGTAGAAACTTCACAAAGTTTTTCCATCGAACCAACACTATGCTACAACACCACGGCAGAGACACCAGCTCAACAAGTCGATCAATCAAATAGTCAAGCGACATCTCCACAATCGAATGCCATCAATGTTCTCACTACGAGGATTTTGCCAAGCTCTTTCAGAGTTTGAACCTCAAACTCGCTAAAATCTTCAACGTAAGGACTCTCATTTTCTCCACTCCTTACCGTCAACCTGAAAACGCCAGTCTTAGACTTCACAAACTCTGCGAGTGACTGAAGTGGAATTCAGGTGATATTTGTACATCACTCTATATACATATATTCAAGCTAACATCCCTCTGCTTTAGCTTGCCAAAACGACGAATGCGCGACCCTCTTCTTGCCCTGAGCTTTGTAACTCACATCCGTGACCTCGTCTCAGGCGAATGGGATTCAAGACCCAGTTCGTGCAATCGTACCGGGATAAAGAAACAGCTATCCGAGAACTCTTGAAAGCCGCTAATAAACTGCTGTTCATCCCAAGATCTGGGAATACCCACGGAGACAGTCTGTCGGCAGTATCAACCTACGGATCAAGCATGCCAACATGTTGAAAAACCTGCCTTGGTTCTGGTAGCCTCGGAGAACTGCTCATGTAAAGCTGCTATGTTGACAAAAACGTGTTCGATGCGCCATCCACCACAATGTAGAGGTATGTCGCGCGGAAAGCTAAGGGGATTGGCCTCCGAGGTGCTATCGCCAATACATGGTTTGCCTCTTTTTGCACCGGAGAAGCGGCACTTGAAGACATAGTTACGGTGAGCAGGATGTACTGGCAAGGTGACCAATCCTTCCATTCTAGTTCACGCCTCTTCTCAACTCCATGCAATTATTCAATTGTTTCAACATTCCAAATTGTACCTGGCATACCGATGTCAAGCAGGCAGTCTCATTTATGTGTACACAGTGGAGAAGAGTATCCATCACACGTGAAATGAAAGCCTTGATAGAGTGGAAGATATTCTATAACAATTGGTGGTGTTAACCCATTTCCTTCCTCCTAGACACTTCTATGAATCATGCTTCCTCTAATAATCTAACATCTCTCCTCATTTCAATCATTTTGCTATTCAATCTACTCTGACCTAAGCTTTGCCGATGCCATCTACCAGCTTGACCTCCTCAGTCCCCGAACCCCCATCCCCAGAGCTACTTCTAGCTTTGATGCTCCTCCACTCCACTGCCAAGGCTCCTAGAATCATACATACGCTCAGGGCGGCAGCCATGACGAAGACACGGGTCAATGAGTAACTGTATGCGTCAACAACAGTGCTGAGCTGGCTCGCCGGCACAACCCTTCGCAGATCCGTCGCGCCCGTGTTGACAATAACTTCAGCGTCGAGGCCCGCAACCCCAGAGAGGCGATTCACAAGTTTGCTGGTGAAGATATTTTGGCTCACAGAAAGGAAGATAGAGCCGCCGAGCTGCTGCATGAAGAAGACCATAGCCATGCCAAGAGGGACGTCCGCGCGTTTCAAAACGGTCTGCGGAACGAGCGTGGAAGTCTGAAAGCCACAACCAAGTCCAAAGCCGAAAAGGACCTGATATCCGAACCAGTGGCTGTGGTTTGAGCTTGGCGTGAGAGTCGACAGCAGGCCGGCGCCTGTGGCACAGAAAACAGGGGCGAGCAATAGTGCTGGAACGTAGTACCCAATCTTTTGTGTGAAGATTGCAATCGGGATGGCCATGATAACCATAGCCAAGACCATTGGGATTGTGCTGACGCCAGAATGAATGGCGGTGTCTCCCTTGGCAGCTTGGAACCATATTGTCAGATAGTAGATGATAGACATCAAGCATCCTGAGATCAGGAACATGAAAGCCATAGCGCCTGCCACAGAGCGGTTCAGAACTACGCGACCTGGGGCCATGGCTGTCTCTGGCATCAGGGCCTCGACAGCAATGAAAAAGCCGAAAAGAATAGCGAAGGCGACAAGGAGACCTATGATCTTTGGTGCTGACCAAGGGGAAGTAGTGCCGCCCCATTGGAGAGCGAGGATAAGGCAAACAATGGAGGGAACGAAGAAAAAGATTCCGAGGGGGTCGAGATTTTTGATTTGGGCCTTAGCTGAGAGCTTCTCGTGCTTAGGTGATGGGATATGAAGCAGAAGGAGCATCGCAAGGAGTGAAAAAGCTCCAATGGGTAGGTTGATGTAAAAACACCATCTCCATGTCCTGAGATGAGTTAGTAAAGAAGCCAGCTCGCGTAAGAAACTATGTCAACTTACACTTTGTCGGTAAAGGTGCCTCCTAGCACAGGTCCCAGAACCGACGAAATACCATTACTGACGCCAAAAAGAGAAGTGTATACAGGCCGTTTGCGAAGGGGAACGAGTGGAAGTATGATCATCATGCTGCCAGTGAAAAGGCCAGCTGAGCCAAGGCCAGCAATGGCACGTCCAAGGATGAAGATAATTGAGGTAGGAGCCGCACCACAGATACCCGAGCCAGTCTCAAAGATTACAAGGAAGCTAATAAAGGTCCATTTTGTTGAGTAAAGTCGGTAGATCCGCCCGCAGATTGGAAATAGACAGGCGGTAGCCAGCATGTAGGCGCTCCCATACCACCTAATGATATTGCAATTAGCATTTCGAATTCATGGAGATATATAGGAGCCAAAAGGCTTCAATTAGTCTCTACGTTCCAACTTATAGGAGATGGGGGAAAAAAGATGCAACGCATCGACAAGAAGTGTGGGATACAGAGGTATACATACCCGATGTCCTCGATCGAGTTGAACTCGTCGGTTATTTTCGGAATGGCGGTCGCAATGATGGACCGATCCAGTCCGACAAGGAATAGTGACAGATACGTTGCGACGATAATGGTCCAGAACTTCAGCGATTTTGGTTGGTAATTCTTCTCCGAGTCTTCATATTGATCGTCGACTGAGTGAGCTGACTCGTCTGCTTTCGAATCTGGGGCAGCGCATGAGGAGCCAAAAGAATCTGTGGTAGGTTTCATGGCCAGATCAGGCAATATATATCAGTATAGATATTGATGCAGTTTCAATAGAATTGGTGATATATTCGTTCGTTGGAGGGTTGACCACACCGCAGGGCAGCGGCGAACTTCCTTTTATATGCATATTTTCTAAAAATTTGAAACGGACAAAGTTTGAAGGCCAACTTCGCGAAGTTAAAATGCGTTGATGATGACGGAAAACCTTTTGAACCCGAGGGAAAGAAGAGAGAAGATCTCGGGCTTTTAGTAAACCCCGTCAATTTTAGGTCACGTGATTTATTATCCTCTCCTGCTTTTCATTTTCTTCAATCTCCCCCAAATTTTACTTATATAGAATCTGGAAATTTAGGAGGGTTTGATCTTAAGTATCACTAGCTGGAGACAAATGGAGAATGTTTTGGGGTCGTGATTATTGCATACCAGAAAATTAGCTTGGGCAGGGTAAGCTGAGGTTTTCTACATACCTAGACGACGCCGATCGGCTGTGCCTCAACAGATAACAAGAAAAACACCCGCACGGTACCATCTGCGTAGGCGCACGTATTGATCCTGATATTCATGCTGCAGCCGTTTGATGGGTAACGGTCTGCTTCCGGTTTCTTTTGGTTGCTAGTCTCATAGCTGGCAATATCAGGTCATGTCGCCGCTCACGCCTTCTCCATCCTCTCAATCCCAGCCCCCAAAGCCACAACGTGTACTTGCATGTGTTCGCTGTCAGCAAAGGAAGGTCAAGTGTGATCGTCGATTTCCTTGTCAACATTGTACCGCATCTCGAGTACAATGTGTGCCGGCTACCTTGACGCCGCGCGGCCAGAGACGTCGCAGGTTTCCCGAGCGAGAGCTGCTGGAACGTCTCCGTCAGTATGAAGACCTGCTGCGTCAAAACAACATCAATTTCGAACCGCTACATAAGGATTCAGCCAAGCAGGAAGGGAATGAATCTCCCCATAAGCATCGCGGCGATGAATCGGATGAGGATCCATCAGAAGTAGGGGCGTCTCCCGCACCCACTATCGGGTCTGAAAGAGTATATGAAGCTAAGTATGTGCTTTGGGTAATTTGACTGAAGGTGACTAATTCTCTTAGGAACTTGTGGCATGCCCTAGGAGTAAGTTCATGTCACGTGCGTTTAAGTTCAAGCTACGTAGGTATACTAATAATTGAAATAGTCCATCGACTCCGACAATGACAGCAATTCTCAATATGATGATCTGCGCGAAGTAGTCGCCCAAAGGGGATGGGTTCAATTGTTTGGAGACAATGATCACCTTCTCTTTGGCTTTGCGAACTCAAACATCGACCTCTCTACTCTACATCCCAAGCCGTAAGTGCTGCGCAAAGTTCGCTGCTTATTCTTGACTATCGCACTTTTTATCCCAAGCAAGAAAGCCCTCTCATTTATCCTGCAATCAACTTGTCCGAGCAAGTGCTGACATTCGCTTCACCAAGAGTCCAAATGTTTCGGCTTTGGCAGCTTTACCTGGATAACGTCAATCCACTGCTCAAGGTTACACATACTCCTAGCCTGCAAGGTCTCATCATAGAAGCTGCTAGCGACGTACGAAATATCAATCCAGCTCTTGAGGCACTCATATTTAGTATCTATTGCATGGCCATACTGAGCCTCGAAGCGGACGACTGCCAGGCCATCTTTGGATCATCAAAGGAAGATCTCACGACCAGATTTCAATTTGGCTGTCAACAAGCCTTAATAAACTGTGGTTTCCTACGATCGGCGGATCGAAACTGCTTGACTGCATTATATCTCTACTTAGTGAGTCTATCCGAGAGTTCTGCTGTTGGTATCTAATAATGTTAGATCTCCGTTAGACGATATACAGTTCCCCAGTCTCTGTCCGCTATGCTCGGCATTGCGATCCGCATTGCGCAACGCATGGGTATTCATAGCGAGTCGGCATTATCCAAACACTCTCCTCTGGAGGCAGAGCTTCGCCGAAGACTCTGGTGGTCACTTGTCCTCTTCGACACGCGTATGAGCGAGATGGCCGACCACAAGACCGCAACGCTAGCTCCCACTTGGGACTGCAAAATTCCTCTCAATGTGAATGATTCTGATCTCTCACCTGAGATGAAGGAGCCACCGGCCGTGCAAGGGAACTCCACCGATGCGTTGTTTGTCGTCGTGCGCAGTGAGCTGGCGGATTTTGTCCGCCACGCAGCTTTTTACCTTGACTTTACCAATCCGGCTTTGAAGTCCATTGTCAAGCCTGGCCAGCACGAAGGTCTCGTTTCAGAAGCCGCGGCGCTTGAAAACCTGGAGAAGACAATAGACGACAAATATCTCAAGTTCTGTGACCCTGAGAATCAACTTCACTTCATGACCATCTGGTGGACGCGCTCATATCTTGCAAAATGCCGATTCCTGGAACATCACTCGAGACATACCAACTTATCTGTCCCTTTGACTGATGCGCAGCGTGATGCTGCCATAGCCCTCGCATGTCGCATGCTTGAATGCGATACTCGTCTCAGAAGTTCATCTCTTAGCAAACGCTTTCAGTGGATGATATATTTGTACTTCCCATTTCCGGCATACATTCAAATCCTTCAAGACCTGCGAAGGCGGCCCGGCAGCAAGGAAGCGGAACGGGCTTGGGAAATTATGAGCGACAACTACGACACTACTTTCGTCTTCATAAACAAAGATAGTGACAGCCCCTTCTTCAAGGCTTTCACAAGAATGCTGCTCGATGCTTGGGAGGCGCGCGAGGTGGCATCCAGTCAAGGAGGGGATTTAAAGCTATCAATAGCACCACCAATCGTATTATCGGTCAGACACAGAGTGGCTCAAGTAGCCCAAAATGCCCAAACTGCGGACACACAACAGTTCGGCATGGGCATCAATGACGTTCCGATGTCGATGCCAATGCCAATGGGCTCAATGCATAACATGAGCGGACAAGGCAGATACGGGATGGAATTATACCCTGACGTGCTTGGACAGATTGATGTGAACCTGTTTGACTTGTCGGCGATGGACTGGGGCTTTCAGGGCGTAGATCCAGGATCCTGGGATCCGGGACTTTAAAATTGGATACCCAGGAGGGCCCCAGGAGGGGAAGGGAAGTCGCCAATTGTTTTGAAATGAGGAAGTTTATTTTCCGTGAAATCTGTATGTAGAGGAGGCTCAACTCATCTCAACCTGGGCTCTTTAGCTTGGTGATATCAATCTATCCTCCATCTCAGTTGTGCTATCCCTACAGAAAGCTCTAAGATAACTGGATCATTCCTAATTAATAGAAGCCAGCACCTTATTAGGTCTTACATCTAATTCCCCATGGATTTCGCGAGAGGATCAGGATTAGTTCATTAAGTAAGCGAAAGCAAGAAAAAGGGGGAGGGGTGTGGTGAGTTGCGGGGTAAAGTCCTGAAACCCCTCTGGAAATATACTTGGACGGCACTAGAATGAAGATTGAATCATACAATTGGGTACTTGATAGATGCGTGGTCGGACAGATTGGAAGATGCATATTCGTAAAGATTAGGATTCAGAGGATGCAAAGCACTCCTTTGGGACCTGAACAAGGGAGGGCAACCCCTGATTGGCAGGGTTCCGATGGGCTAGGCGTACTACCTACGTGGGGTTTTAAAGGTTAATTGACACCTGATTACCTTAATTAGCACCTGATTACAGGGTTTCTACCGGCGAACCAGCTAGAATTATAGGGTGGTCCCACCAATTAGAACAGCTATCAGAATAGCTGATTACGGCGAGTCTCTTGTTTCTCACGCCGCTATAAGATGCTTCACTCTCGTCCTCTTCTCTCTAACCTTTCAATGGAATCATTAATCTTTATTCCTATACCAAAAATATACTCAAGCCCGTCGACTAGAGATGATCGTCTCCGCATACAAACTCTCTACTATACTGCTGGCTGGACTGTCGCTGATATTCTCCTCCAGAACCCAAAGCTTACTCGCAAGCAGATTGATTACGCCTTACAGTGTCGCCCAACACCTCAAAAGAAACGATGTGGCCGTCATCCACTCCTCTCTACTCCTCAACGCAAGTACCTTATTAGCTGGGCTACCTTTAACTCCCTCTCGCGCGATATTCCGAGGAAGGAGCTGCCAAAATGGCTCGGCTGGAGCTGTGGGGAATACGCTGTCCGTACAGCCTTTAAGAAGGAGGGATATACACGAGGTGTGAGAAGAAGGAAGCCACCGATCTCAGCCGCAAATCAAGCCCTTCGACTTACGTGGGCACAAGAGCACCTCTCCTGGACAGACGAGCAGTGGGATGAGATCTGCTGGAGTGACGAGAGCTGGGTTCAGCCTGGATATCACAGAAGGCAGTGGTGTACAAGGAAAATCGGTCCCTCGGAGCTCTTTCACCCTGATTGTGTCCAGCACAAGTGGCAGCGGCGAATTGGATGGATGTTCTGGGGCTGTATAAGTGGGAAATACGGGAAAGGGAGAGGCTTGTTCTGGGAGAAGGAGTGGAAGACAATCACTACGCAATCATACTGCGAGCACACTTGCCCAGTTATCTTTAATTATCTCTTTAATCACCCAGGCCTTTCTTTCCAACAGGACGGCGGCCCAGGACACAAGGCCCAAGCTACGCTTGATTATATGAAAACGTGGAACCTCGTACCAATCTTCTGGCCACCGTTCTCCCCAGATCTGTCACCAATCGAGGGCATTTGGAACCGCCTGAAGGATATCTTACAAGAGATAGATCCTGAGGTACATCGGAACTCAAGGAGGCTGAGAGAGGCTGTTCTGAGAGCCTGGGAGACGATTACAGATGCAGAAGTAAGAGAGAGGATAAGGACTATGCACCAGCGTTGCTTGGATGTAATTGCAGCTGGTGGAATGGAGACAAAGTGGTAGAATAGCTCTGAATAGCTTCAATTATAGTGATTTGCCACAGTGAAGTGTGTATAAAGCGGCAATGATGGCGTAATATTACCTATAAAGACCCCTGTACGGAGTAAGCCCTGGTGGCCTTAAACGCTACTGTATGTGGGAAGGGGTCGGAGGCAAGTTTCCTCACTCAGTATGCTGGCCCATGATCGCCACCATTGCGCGATGAATTCATGCAGGTATACACGTCAAATTTTTGGGATCGCCACCCCAAAGGGATTTGTTTTTCCCCACGATAGCAGTCCGGGTCGGCGGATTCCCTCCCATCTGTACTAGGCAAGCTTTAGAAATGCACTAGAACACCTTCAGCCGGTCGTGCAGCGCTCTTGAGTTTTTGTTTCTTCGAAGTGGACTGTGACATAACATCCAGGACTGGGGAAGTGGACGAGGCTATCGCGCTCGTTCGGTCGAGATAAGAGGACTCGATAGTCTATTCGATGTCCGATGGTGGCGGGGGGACGGCTCGATGCAACTACGAAATAGCTCCGGAGCAACTGAGACCTTAAGGATTTCAGGTGTCAAAGAGACTTAAATGCGACAACCACTCATATGGCAGACTTGCATTCGGAGGTGGGCCGACCCAAGCACAGGGGAAAATATTTTGACGTAAAATTTGTTCGAAGTTTCATTTCGTTACTGAAGAGCCTGCTCTCATCAACTCTCACAGTCTAACTGTTGGGAATGGTTTGCCATGAAAACTATCCAGACCACTAACCCATATTGGATTATGATGCCGATGCTATCGATTTCGTCTTCTGCAAAATCCTTAAACCAATACCAGGCTAATGTTGGGGAAAAGGGGCCTGAGCAGATCTTGTTAAGATATAATAGGGCAAACATCGGCTGACATCCGAGTACATCGCCGATCGCCCTCGAGTGGCACTCTGGCACATGGGAAACAGCCTAACAGGGGATGGCTCCCCTGATCGAAAGGGCCCGAAGCCGGGTCTCAAACACAGTGGCTTGCGGGGCAATGTCTGTTTTGGCATTCAGGAACTTTCGAAGGATTCTACTCATGCTACCACAAGGTCTGGATCCCATACTGAAGGGAAAAGCGTGCGCCACGGCCACGGTCCATACTTGGCAGGTACCAGTGTAGTTTTGTTCCAGGAGCCTTAATCCCCGCCTTGCATCCCAACTCCGTGATAATCCAGGATATCAGTCCTTTGGGATCACAAGCTTCCTCAGATCGCAAATCCTGTGCGGATCAAAGAACAGAAATCATGAAGGCACGTTTAGGCCTCCTGTTCTTGCTCCTCGGCTCGGTCACCGCCAGTTCTATCTCTTCAGTGATCGCTGAACTTCCCACCTGTGCAGTGCGTAATGCTCTCCGTCCCAAGTTTTGCAAAAGCTGATGAAAACTCTAGCTGGTATGCCTCGAGGGTGCACTTGGGAAATCAACATGCGCGCCCACAAATCAAACCTGTATATGTCTCGATACAACATTGCAGACAAATGTAGCGACTTGCGTAACAAAGTCTTGCACAGTCAAGGAATCACTTGGTAAATCTTCCAACTGGCCATCCTTTTGGAATGACATCAAAGCTCATGGCAACAGTTACCAAGAATGTCACTGAGACCATCTGCGGTGCTCCAATTCGGAGCAAGAGCGAATCCTACTACGCCTTGTGCGTAAGCTTAGGCGTAATTACTGGGGCAATCGTGATCTTGAGATTCATGTCCAAATTCCTCGCCAATGCGGAATTCGGGATGGATGACTTGTTCATCGCTTTTACAATGATAATCGGCGTACCGAGCAGCATATTGACCGTACACGGGGTCATTTCCAACGGCCTGGGCAGAGACATTTGGACGCTTACACCTAAGCAAATCACCAACTTTATACATAACTTTTACGCCATCGAGATTCTCTATTTTGCGGAGGTTTCAACGCTGAAACTCTCCCTCCTTTTCTTCTACCTGCGGATCTTTCCAGGAACGCTCGTTCGACGATTGCTTTGGGCCACTGTTATCTTCGATACTTGCTACGGTTTAGTCTTTGTGTTCCTCGCCACATTTCAATGCAAGCCAATCGACTTCTACTGGAATAACTGGGACGGAGAACATCAGGGGACCTGCATGAACGTAAATGCTCTAGGCTGGTCAAATGCAGTGATCAGCATCCTCCTTGATGCTTGGATGCTTGGTCTTCCATTGTCTCAACTGGTCAACCTTCAGTTACACTGGAAAAAGAAGGTCGGAGTCGCTATGATGTTCGTTGTTGGCACATTGTAAGTCTTGCTCTCCACTGCCATCCCAATCCCTTCGAACTAACCAGCATCCAGCGTCACCATCGTCAGTATTCTACGCCTTCAATCTCTCGTCCACTTCGCTAAAACGAACAACCCAACATGGGACAACTTGGACGTTGCCCAGTGGTCAGACATCGAGATCAACGTGGGCATCATCTGCGCCTGCATGCCCAGCGTCCGCCTCCTCCTCATCCGACTTTTCCCCAAGCTGCTCGGCAGCTCTCTGCATTCGGATAATAGATACTATGTCAACAATAGCCATAGCCATAGTCACATCAGAGGCAATATTTCGGTAAACCGACCAGGCAAATCAGTGAACTCTAGCCAAACTGGGAATGCAGAAGGGATCACGTATTCGCAGACGTATGTTGTGCAGTGGGGGGAGCAGGATGAGACCAAATCGACACAAATGAGTGATCTTGATTCTGAAGCCATGAAGTCGAGTAGTCGAGTTAGTGAACATGAGCTGTAATGCGATTTATGATTTTTGTCTTTTTTTGGGGGAATTTCGGTTGGTCGTGGAAAATATGTGTACAGTATTGTAAGATCACAAAACAACGGACTTAGGAAACGAGTTATGACGGCGGCTTTTACATGTAAATCATGGGGCTACAATATCCTCCAGCCATGGATCTGTAAGGTGGTGTCTGTAGGAAAATCTAATGATGAAGCCAGCTTCGTTCTAATGCCCCCGTAACGGTACATGAAATCAAAAAGCTAAGAGACATACATAATCCAAAAGTATCAACAGTGGCTGGCATTTGGCTCGATTGGCCCAATGCAGATGGCTTGCACTGGGTCCTCAATGTGGATTCTGATCAATTATTGGCAGTCTAACCATTGTGGACAGCCAGATAAACTAGCTCGAGTGTCTAGGCGTCTTGGACCGAGAGTTAAGGAAGACGCAACCACTACGGTAGCAGCAGTATCGACAGCTTGGATTACTGGAGAATAGAGACTTCGTGGCGGAGAGACCTTCGCCGAAGTCTTTTGCACACGTACTAACACAGGAAATTAAGACTTTTAAGGGCTTACCTTTTAGCGTTCTTGGAAGGTCATCCCCAGGGTGTGTGAAAAAGGAACCACTAAAGATACTAACCAGTGTGGGAGATTAACACCATTCCTCTTTTACATTGGGTCTTGAGAATATTAAGATAGTAGAAACATATTCTTCAAGCCCAGATGGATTTCATCTTTGGCTCGGAATATCAGATATTTAGTATCACTTTTTACACCCACCACCGTATCATTTTCGCAGGGGTAGACAGCCTAAAACGTAAGCGAGCGAGGAAAAGGGGGTTCAGAGAGCGTCGCTCGGATCCTTTTGGGGATGAAAGTGGAGAATAAATAACATCAATCTCTGCAACAAAAGTCCATGTATTGTAGGAGATCGATGAAGAATTCGGAAAATTTCCGAAGATCAGAATTCATCATGATCGAGCTTGCAGTGCAAGCCGAGGAGGCCCAAAAGAATATTCAGAGTGCGGTGTATCAACACCCTGGCGATTGTGATCAGTTCATCAGTAACTTTATCAGGGAAAAGGACCTAGATCGGTTGCATGTAGAGAATCTTAAGATACACTAATTAGTGGTAGCCTGCCATGAAAGGTATTACGGTAACACTGTTGTAGTACGAAAACTTTGTCGAAATCGGTGTTTGCTGTTGTAGCAGACTAGCAGTCTCCCCTTTCTCACCCGCCCAGTCCTTGAAAGGTTTAAATGAGACCGAGAAACCTATATCACCGTGACCTCTCTCACTTCCCATTCTTCTGCCCGCTCCACACGACCTTCCCTAAAGTCAGCGACACCTATGCGTTGGTACTCTTCTACTTGACTAGTAGGCTTCAATAAAATGCAAGATCTGTTTTTTTAAATCAGAGGCCCAAGATCCATGTCGCTGCCCTTCCAAAATCTGCATGCAAAGAATGTCCCTATCTAACTCCTCTTTGCCAACATCGAAGTGGAGTTCCATTATTGCAGAAATTAAGTTCTTTGCATTGCAGTAGGTTATGTTCTTTGAAGGTCCACGAATTCTAAGAGTCGCAGAAGTGACTTGGCCGTACGGGTCTTCACCAACAGTGCTAATATCAACGCGCAGTATCTTCGCACTCTTCATCGTATTATAACCTGTGTCACGTGAACGGAAACGACGGTATTCGTACATATGGGGAGTTGACAATTGCGTGAGACAAGCCCAGCTCCAAGAAGGAGCAACGTAATCAGGACTTCTGCAATATGTTCCAATAGTCGACCACAAGAGTCCATCGTGTATATCTTCCAGCCAGAGACCGGCTACATATGTATATTTGATACGTTCTGCCATTTCCATTGCAAGCCCCGACAAAGCCGGGAATTTGTCCTTCTCAAATGTGAGCCGACGATTCCTATACTGGCCCACGATGGTATACCAAGATCTGAGAAGGATTTTGGTTTCTGAGAATTGGTTCTCTCGGCGGAAATTCCTTGGGTCCTGTTCGGCTTGGATTTCATGGAAGACAGAGGGATTGCTTTCAGGGTGGAATGAACTGTAAAATATTAAATCAGGACACAGAATCAAAATGCTAGAAGTTCGAAGAAGTTGGAAGGAGGAGCCACAAATGGACAACTGACTTACGTGTAGCATGACCAGAACAGCTGGTCTGAAGCATAACGAAGAATGCGCTGGGACAGAACATCTTCCTGCAATGCCCATGCACGAGAGCTCAATGGACCCGGCGCGTAGACTCCGCTTACAGGACTATTTTCATTATACTTTTGGGAGTATAAGGATCCGCGATAATTCCCTGTAGTATCATGGAAGGGGATATGGACAGATCTAGCTCTCCCAGCGTTGGCGCTTGTGAAGATTCCACCGTGACTATCTTCTGAGGCCTCCGCTACAAGAGTTACTGTTGCATTACTGTATACTTGTTTCATTTGCCTCGATTGCTCCAGCCAATCTGATGCCGAGTCCTGTATAATGCACAAGGAGTCTATCCAAAGATGTTCGATACCTAACGTCCGGCTAATGGTGATGGCATCCCGAAATGTGGCTGGAAAGTCGGCAAATGGTATGCCTTTCTTCCGGTCCAAAATATTGGTTGTCGTGGTCGTGAAAGACGTCCCTTGGCCCCAACAGTGACTCAAAGCAACCCATGCTCCGTTTTTCTTATTATTTTCTAGTAAAAATGGGTCCGAAGTGGTATCAGATCGCCCTATATATATGACTCTTTTAGGAAGCGGACTTTCCACGCTATTGCAAAATGTATGGTGGCCCGTTAAGCACTTTTGGAGCCATCTAATTGCAACTTGTAGAGCATTGTCGGATCCACAGTCGGACTGAATAAGCCTGCACTGGACGATGTGACATAATAGGTCATCTATTTATTGTTCTGTTAATTGTCCTGCAACATCTAGATGATCAAACGTACCCCGTGTTGTGCACACTTCAATTGCATCAGGAGAATATTTTGTGTCCACCTTCTCGCCTTCAGTATAGAAAGCTAGTTTTGTTATTGGCGTCCGTGGTGTGATCCGCTCACTCGCAAAACCAGCATTGGAGCCCCTCCCCACGATAAATCTTGCCTTCGTGGGCAAATAAGTATCGCCAAAGAGAGATCTTTTAGAGAAGGGTCCCGAGGAGGAATTAGGCTCGCTGAGAAGCGTACAAAGCTCGCATCCGTTGAGTGCGGACTCCAGAAGCGATAAATAGCTTGTGTGATGGTCTACTTCCTGTCCGAGTAGTAGACTCTCAATGTCTAGCATCGAGCAGGGGACGCACAGTCTTGTCCTTTGTCAAAGTTAAGACAGTAAGGCTACAAATGTAGGGCACTCAACAACGCGGGCTGATGATCTGCCGTAACCTTGGTGCTCTCACAAGCAGATAGATTGCTAAGAGACATATTGGGCTGCACCTTGCAACAGCTCGAAAAGCAGTGGTCGTTTGGTAAAGATGGTGGAATTTGTTTTGGGCTTCAATTTGGGTTTGAGATAAGGCGAGGCTTGATTAAAAGCACGGTTTTCTTAGGCAGCAGCATTCTTCCACGTGACCTTACACGTGCTCTTCACTCGTATGATCTCAGAATTTGATTATAGCCTTCGAAAAAATAGTTGGGCATAGCTATTTCTCTTACTCTCTAGTGAACTTGATTCTAAAGAAGCATGAGATCTAGCTTCATAAGAAGAAACCCACTATTTATGGTTTATTAAGTTTTGAGATAACAATCGTCGTTGTACGAAGTACTATGTGTGTAGAAGACTACGCACAAGACTGCTCTAAATCTCCTTTCATGCTCATGGGATTAGCGCCTAGGCAAGGTACTTATTTCTGTTGTGAGATGCTTTCTCAAGGGTTCCTTGAAACATCGAATAACGCCATTGATATATACTTCATTATTCTGTGTTATTTAAGTCCCATCATATGGCATTATAGACTGCAAAGCTTCTCTAAAATAATCCATCAGCATCTCAATAGAAGGCGTTAAAGAGACTCACTTCTGCAACTCATACGTGGGCGTACAAGCAGTTGACATCATGCCCAACTCTAGAATATCAACCAACTCGACGAGGTGTGATGTATACTCCTCAGCATTCGACTGGTCGACAGCAGATATACCAAGATGCAGCAGCAAGCCAAAGACGGGGAAACGAAGACCAACGCAAGGTATTTCCGCTACCGATCCGAGCTGCCATGACATAAGCCGTGCCTCGTACGAATTAATTCATCTCCATCTAACACTGCCATTATGAGCACGGTATTGAAGTGATGGTTGTCACACAGACAAACCCTCTTCAAGCCACTTCGCGAAATTTATCCCAATGAAACAACTAGCAAACCAAAGCTTGTGCAACCATACGCAACCACAATTACTCCATGTCCGGCATAAGGCCAGAAGCATCAGAAAAGGCAAGATAGGTTTGCATCTAAAGAGCTTGATACCGTTTATTTATTGGCTAAGGACCGCAAAAGTTTGCAAGAGAAGGAAACGACGAGGCTACGTTGGAAAATGCAGAAAGTCAAGAGAAACAGAACAATGATGCGAGCCAACACTTTTGAGGACATTCATACACTTGCGACTTCTCCAGCCTGGTTCACATAAGTTTCGATTTGTACAGCATTAATCTATATAAATAGCCATTCACCAAATCCCCGTCCCAAACGCCAGAATCCCAATCCCACCAAATTCCAAAGTCCCCCCTACAAGCAACAAGGATAAGCACTCGCCGCCCCATCAGTATTCAAATGACTCCTCGCCCCCTCATCCTCATAAACCTCAAAGCTACTCCCTCTGTACCGTCCCGTCGTATCCCTCGCATTCGCCACCGTACTCGAGAACGCGGATCCCGTAATCCCAATATAGAACTCCGCCTTCACCATCAACCCAAAGTCGATCGCGCCCTGGAAATCAAACGGCAAATCCTTGATCATCTTCAGCGTGTCCTCGTTGCCCTCTGCGACTTTCCATTTATGGGTTACGTCCCAGCCGCGTGCGGCGCCCGCCGTCTCGAAGATCTTGACTTGGTCTGGGTCGCCGCAGGCTAGGTAGACGAGCGGTTTTTGTGCCCCCGGGGTGCCGAAGCGGGACCAGGCTCTGTCGAGGGAATCCAGATCGGCGTTGAGTTGGACGTCGAGCGGGGACCAGATGTTGTCTTTCTCGACCCGGAAATGTACACCGTAAAATGGTCGTTCCATATGCCCCAACAATCGATCAATAACCTGTCGTGGTTCCTCTTTAAACCGCACGATCAGGGAAAGGTCGTTCCAGAGCGCAAGGTCCTGTCTCGTTGGATCCTCCGTAATCCGGAATAACAAGAACGGACTCCCAATTGTAATCACTTTAATTCCAGGCTTTGCATTATCAGTGGCGAAGTCGACAGACGCCTCAAACTCCGCCTTCCTCTTTGCGTACTGCTCCTCGAAAAATGTCTTGAACGGCCTCCCCACCCAAAAATAAGAGTCAGGGAAGTGATAACCCGGCGCATCCCCGACCTCAATATTCCACGTATGTTTCACTGGGATCTCCTTATCCAGTTGATCCGGATGAACGATCTTCATCTTCGGACACGCTTTCCTCATCCCATCCACCATATGTTCAAGATCAAACCATTTGTCATAGGACATGTAAGCGTCTGCATTGAAGAAGTTGAAATCCGTCAGATCGGTGGAATCGCGGAGCGGCATGGCGGGCAGGACGAGAGAGGACCCAGTATCGACAGCCATTTTTAGACAGACTTTTACTTGCGAGATGATGGACGTTAGGCCAGCTGCCATGCCGCCACATTTGATGTATCTTTCCTCCCCGGGGGAGGGCCATGTTGCTTGCGAGCAGGATTCGGCGAGCGCGGGGAAGGAGTAGGGTGAGGGTTGGGAGACGGAGAAGACTTGATCGAAGAAGAGCTGGACTTGGGCGGAATGGGTTCCTGGGCTCTTCCAGTGCGAGAGGGAAGGCACTTTGCCTGAGAGCAGGGCTTTGCCGCTGTCGAAGTTTATCGAGGAGAGGGGTGTCCACTTCGCAATTGATTAGCACTGTAAAATTTGGGAGATTGAAAGGAACTGAGAGCTTCGAAGCTCTCTTGAGCCCAAGACACAAGACAGATGGCTCTTCAATTCCCACCTCTTCCGCAATCATCGCAAACCCAGAAATCATAGCAGAAAAACTCACCGGCATAAATTGATACACCACAAATGTCGACAACAGGAACCCCGCCGTAATCAGCATAAACCGTCTAGGAACCATTTTGTCTCAATTCTCCCTTTCACTTCTCCAAGAAGCACAGGCGCGTGGTGCATGCACTATCTCTCCCTTTCTCTATCGCAAGAATAAGTTGCAGTGGGAGGACGCGACGAGGCACATGCTGCGGAAATTGGCAAGCA
>Ga0302325_10014007_pt1 | contig 17080 bp, 14 predicted proteins | sample Palsa_T0_2_FD_201948 | JGI IMG/M metagenome (GOLD analysis project Ga0302325, IMG submission 201948) | Peat permafrost microbial communities from Stordalen Mire near Abisko, Sweden - Palsa_T0_2 | ecosystem: Environmental > Terrestrial > Soil > Palsa > Peat permafrost | place: Sweden: Abisko... | reverse complement strand
CGCGCGAGGAGGCGATCGAATGGCTCAAGCGAGCGCCGTTCGACGGCGGTGTCGAGATCGAGCTGCGCCAAATCTTCGAGCCCGAGGACTTCGGCGAGCAGCTGACGCCGGAGCTGCGCGAGGCCAACGAGCGGCTGCGCGAGCAGGCAGCCCAGAATTAGGCGCGTGAGCCCGTCGGCCACCCATCGTGCGATCGACGCTGTCTGGCGGATCGAGTCGGCCCGGTTGATAGCCGGGCTGACTCGTATCGTGGGCGACGTGGCGGTGGCGGAGGACCTGGCCCAGGACGCGTTCGTCGCCGCGCTCGAGCGGTGGCCTGAGTCGGGGATCCCGGACAAGCCGGGCGCGTGGCTGATGGCCACCGCCAAGCGCCGGGGCATCGATGCGCTACGCCGGCGTGTCACGCTCAAGCGCAAGCGCGAGCTGATCGCACGCGAGCTGGAAATCCTCCAGCAACTCGATCAGCCCGACCTGGCCGCGCGGGTCGAGGACGTTCAGGACGACGTCCTGCGCCTGATCTTCATGACGTGCCATCCGGTGTTGTCGGGACAGGCGCGCGTCGCGCTGACGCTGCGTCTGCTCGGCGGCCTGTCGACGCCAGAGATCGCGCGTGCGTTTCTCGTCTCCGAGGGCACGGTCGCGCAGCGCATCGTGCGCGCCAAGCGCACACTCGGCGAGGCGCGCGTGCCGTTTGAGGTCCCCGGTCGCGACGAGCTGGCCGAGCGTCTGTCGGCGGTGCTCGAGGTGATCTACCTGGTGTTCAACGAGGGCTACGCGGCGAGCGCCGGCGCGCACTGGATCCGTCCAGCTCTGTGCAAGGACGCCCTGCGCCTCGGAAGGATCCTCGCGGCGCTGATGCCCCGCGAGCCCGAGGTCCACGGCCTGCTGGCCCTGATGGAGCTCCAGGCATCGCGGTTGCGGGCGCGGGTCGGGCCGCACGGGGAGCCGGTGCTGCTCGCCGATCAGGACCGCGCGCGCTGGGACCATCTGCTCGTGCAGCGTGGCCTCGACGGGCTGCGGCGCGCGGAGAAGCTCAGCGGCGCACTGGGCCCGTACACGCTGCAGGCCGCGATCGCCGCCTGTCACGCGCGAGCCCGGAGCGTCGAGGAAACCGACTGGCCGCGGATCGTCGCACTGTACGACGCCCTGGCGGCCCTCATCGGCTCCCCGGTCGTGGAGCTCAACCGCGCAGTGGCCGTGACCATGGCCTTCGGCCCCGAGTCCGGACTCGAGCTCGTCGATTCGCTCGCCGAAGAGCCCGCGTTGCGTGGCTACCATCTACTGCCCAGCGTACGCGGCGACGTCCTCGTGCGCCTGGGGCGGCTGGCGGAGGCCCGCGAGGAGTTCGAGCGCGCAGCAGACCTGTGCGACAACCAGCGTGAGCGCGAGCTACTGCTCGCGCGCGCGGTCGCTTGTGGCGCACATGGATCGCCTTGAGCGGTATAGGCCGACACTCTCGCATCCAGCGTGAAGGAGGCGCGTCGCACGGGGACGAGTGGACGCCTGCGTAGGACGACCAGCCACACTCCTTCGAGCCTGGCGACTGGCTAGCGCTTTGCGCGAGAAGCAGCACGAACGCCATGCTTATCGACCTCCGATAGCAAAGCCGACTCCGGGACTCGAACCCGGGACCCCCACTTTACGAGAGTGGTGCTCTACCAACTGAGCTAAGTCGGCACGCCTGCGTCATTACGAGTGAAGTGCTCTACCAGCTGAGCTACGTCGGCGTTGGCTCTACAACGGGTTATGTCCACCCTTGATCACGACGCTCCTCGGCTGCTTGGAGCATCTTCGGACGATGGTAGACAAACGCACGCTGCGCGAGCGCCACCATCGTATCGCCAGAGCTTCGCGCGTCGAGCAGCGCCTTGCTGCCGGGGCTCGACTGTTGCGAGCGGATCGCTCACCGTTGTTCCAACTGTGATAAACCTTCCGATTCGTTGCCAACGCTGCGTCGCGCGGACTGTGCAGAGATGCGGATTGCCAACGGGAACAACTGACTTGGTTTGGGGGCGGTCTTGCCGGGTGATGTCGAGTCGAGCTCCGCGCCGCAGAGCAGCGCAACCGGGCGGATCACGGTCGCAGGCTACAGCCTCGAGGTAGGCGATTCGGCGGGAAGCAAGCTCGCGCCTGCCTCGACGCAGGGGGATTCGACGGCGAGCGCTCCCGCGCCGGTCTCGACCAAGGACGGTTCGCGTGCGCTGCGCCGCGCCCTCGCACGGCGTGGGAGACGCGAGCGACCAACCCCGTCCGAGAAGTTCGAGACCGCTGTCGAGAGCGCCTCCGAAGTGACGAGCAAGCTCGAACACGCGATGACCCTCTTCAGGGAGTTCGTCAGCGGGGACCTCGACGTCGATTCGCTCAGCGACGAGGCCGACGCCCTGTTCGCGATGCTGCAGCGGCTAGACGGGGCAAAGCGCTGGGAGGACGTGCTGCGGGTGGCGCGCTGCCTGGCGCTGCTCGCGGCCCTGGTCGGGCGCTGGATCGAGCTGGTGCGCTCGCTGCGCCTCGCGATCCAAGCCGCCGAGCAATTCAAAAGCCCACTCGGCGAGGCGTGGGCGGAGCACGAGCTTGGCACTCTGAATCTCGTCGCCGGCAGGCACGCCGACGCCGATCGTCATCTCGGCGAGGCACGGCAGATTCGCGAACGACTCGGCAATCGCCGGGAACTAGCGGCCACCAACAACAACCTCCAAGTCCTCTGCCAGACATTGCGTGGGCTCGCTCCCCGACGGCGCGTCGAACGGGTGCTCGACCAGCTTGCGCGTACGCCCGCGCTGGCTCTGATCGCCGCCGTCACGCTTTTCGTCGTCGGTGGTGTAGGCGGCACTGTGCTCGCCCGCTCCGGCGGCCCGCAACCTGCTCCTCAAGCAGCGCTGGCGCTGTCGTTTGTGCCGAGCGCTCCACATGCCGGGCAGAGCATCGTGTTCAGCGCCACCGCCAGCGACGCACAGGATCCCGCCGCTTCCTACACATGGCAGTGGGGCGATGGAGATCCGGCGGCAGCGAGAGTCCAGCGGCACGCTTATCGGGCAGCCGGCAGGTACAGGGTGGTCCTGACAGCGAGAGACGCGCGCGGCAGGGTGATCGGCACGATCGCTCACTACGTGGTCATCCAGCGAAGGCGCCGCAACACGCTCACGCAGAAGGCCGCGGTGACGACGGAACCGGAACCGGAACCACGCCCTACAGCCGTGATCCTCCACTGTCCCGCCAGCAGGTCGCTGCTCGGCGAAGCGGTGGACGCGTCGGGGTCGATCACCCCGGCACGATCGGGAACAACGGTGGAGGTCATCTACGTCAGCCCCTCCGGCGAGGCGACCACCGACACGCCGACCAGCGACGCGCAAGGCTCCTACGAGACCAGCTTCGTGCCCGAAGAATCAGGCTCATGGACCGTCCGATCCTCACAGGCGCGAAGCAGCGGCTACCAAGCCAGCACCTCCAAGAGCTGCGCCTTCACCGTCGCGAAATCTCAGAAGGTGACAACGACGACCATCACTTGTCCCGCCGGCAGTTCTCCGCTCGGCGAAGCGGTGGGCGTGTCGGGGTCGATCACGCCAGCGCGCGCAGGCGCGACGGTGAAAGTGATCTACCACAGCCCGTCGGGCACGGAAACCCCCCTAACCCCGACAAGCAACGCGGAAGGCTTCTACAACACCAGCTTCACGCCAGAAGAAGAAGGCTCCTGGACCGTCCAATCCTCACAGCCAGAAAGCAGCAGCTACGAGTCCAGCACCTCAAACAGCTGCGCCTTCTCCGTCGAAAGATCAGAACTCCGCTAGCCACACAGCTCAGCCAGCCTGAGCTACGTCCAGCGCCACACCCGCGCCGGGCATCGCCAGCGCCTCCAGCAGCGACTCGCCGTACTTCTCGCAGAACGACGGGCCGATGCCCTTGATCTCGATCAGCTCGACGAGCGTGCCGGGGCGCCGTCGCAGCACCTCCTCGAGCACCGCGTTCGCCGCCACCGTGTACGCCGGCTTGCCCTGCGCTTGCTGCCAGCGCCACGCCCGCAGCCGCTCGAAGTCGCGCTCGTCGACCGGCTCCAGGCCTTCCCCCGCCGCGGCCGCACCTTCCGCCAGCCGTCTCTCGGGCCGCTCGCCTCGCCGGGCGCCCGGCTGCGACGAGCGCGTCCGTCCCGCGACCGAACCGCGCGCGACCGCCGGCGCGGCGCGCATCGCCCGCTCGAGCGCCTCGTCCGGGTCGCACACGTCGCAGCAGCGACCCGTCGGCGCGCACGGCTCGCGGTCGCCGAAGTGGTCGAGGATCTGGCGCCTGCGGCACGTCTGCCCGTCCGCGCTGTAGCGCTCGATCGAGCGGTAAGACTCCCACGCGCGGTCCTTCGCCGCCTTGATCGCCGCGTAGGCCATGCGCGGGCTGCCCCTGCCGGTCAGCGTCACCAGCAGGCCGTCCCTGCCGCCCGGCTGCAGCTGCACCGCGCCCGCGCGCTCGGCGATCGACAGCAGCACCCGCTCGCGCTCATCCAGTTCGCCGTGCCCGATCCTCGCCACGCCGTCGTGCGTGCCCGCGCGTAGCCGCGCCACGTAGCGGCGCACGTCCTCCACGCTCGTGTCCCTGTCCTTGATGAACCTGATCAGCCGCCCCAGGTCCACCCGCGCGGCCAGCAGCAGCGCCCGCGCCGGCTCGCCGTCGCGCCCCGCCCTGCCGGCCTCCTGGTAGTAGGCCTCCAGGCTCGTCGGCAGCGCCCAGTGAGCGACCGTGCGCACGTTCGCCTTGTCCACACCCATGCCGAACGCGTTCGTCGCCACCACCACCTCCGCGTCGCCCTCCATGAACGCCGCCTGGCTCGCGCGCCGGTCCTCCGGGCTCATGCCCGCGTGGTAGCGCACCGTCCGCAACCCACTCGCCGCGATCGCCGCCGCCACCTCCTCCACGTCCCTGCGCGTGCCGCAGTACACGATCGCCGGCAGCGGCCGTGCGTCGGCGGTGTCCGTCAGCACATGCATCAGCGCCGCCCGCTTGCGTGCCATCGCACCCTTGCCCTCCACGCTCACCACGTCGAACGTCAGGTTCGGCCGGTCAAACCCGGAGCGCACCGACACCCACTCGCGCAGGCCCAGGCGCTCGGCGATCTCCTGCGCCACCCGCGGCGTCGCCGTCGCCGTCGCAGCCATCACCGCCGGGCGACCAAGCGACGTGATCGCCTCGTGCAGGCGCAGGTAGTCCGGCCTGAAGTCGTGTCCCCACTCGGCCACGCAGTGCGCCTCGTCCACCACGAACAACGCCACGCGCCTGCGCGCCAGCGCCGCCCTGAACGCCGGCGAGGCGAACCGCTCGGGCGCCGCCAGCACCAGTTGTGTCACACCCGCCTCGATCTCCGCCAGCGCCCGCGCGTTGTGCCCCTCCTGCATCCCCGACGCCAGCATCGCCGCCCGCACGCCCGCGCGCTCCAGCCGGCGCCACTGGTCGGACATCAGCGCGATCAGCGGGCTGACCACGATCACCAGGGGGTTGGTGGGGTGGGCGGGCGCCGAGTCAAATGCCAGCGCCGGCAGCTGGTAGCACAGCGACTTGCCGCCGCCCGTCGGCATCACCACCAGGCTGTCGCGGCCATCCAGCGCCGCCTGCACCGCCTCGCGCTGGCCCGGCCTGAAGCGCTCCAGGCCGAAGCGCTCGAGCAGCTCCTCGGGCGTGCTCGCCGGTGTCTGCGTATTAGTCGCCATGCCCTAGACGCTACGCGCCACTCCGGCTGGCACGCGAGAATTACTGAAGGGGCCTCACGGTATACCCCGAACATGGCGTACCGCCAGGGTCGCTCGCGAGGGGCGTCCGGACTCGCTCTTAGCATCACCGCCCATGCCGAGCGGCCTGAAGGCGAAGAAGACCAAGCGAGTCGCCCGTGGGGTCGCCACAAACGACCTGGTTTTCTCGGCGCACGTCGGCACCAACGAGGAAGTCTTCCCAGAGGTCCTGAGCCTCTACGTACCCGCGGGCAGCCGGATCGCAGACGTCACCTACGGCCGGGGGGTGTTCTGGAACCGCGTCGACCTCGACGTATACGACCTAGAAACGAGTGATCTCAAGACCGGCGTCGATTGCCGCGATCTCCCATACGCCGACAACGACTTTGACTCGGTCGTCTTCGATCCGCCATATATGCACACGCCGGGCGGCACCGCGCACAACGGCCATCAGAACTTCGAGCAGTACTACGCGAACAACTCCGATGTGCCCGGCGCGAAGAAGTATCACGAGGCCGTCCTAGACCTCTACTTCCGCGCCGCGCGGGAGGCATGGCGCGTGCTGCGTCCCGAGGGCACTTACGTCGTCAAGTGCCAAGACGAGGTGTGCGCGAACAAACAACGACTCACGCACATCGAGATCATCAACGAGCTAGCAACCCTGGGGTTCGTTGTCGAGGACCTGTTTGTCGTGGTCCGACGGAACAAGCCCGGCGTCAGCCGCCTCCTCCGACAGGTGCATGCGCGGAAGAACCATTCCTACTTCTTGGTGTTCCGTAAGCTCAAGCAGTCGAAAGTTCGGTCGCCTCTATAAAGAACCGGCCGAACGGCGCCACGTGAATCGGCGGGAACACCCCCGTGAGCGCGGCATACGCGGCCGGGACGTCGAGGTAGTACACGCGCTTTAGCTGGGAGATGTGCATCTGGTAGAGGCGCCACTGAAGCGGCAGGCAGATCTCAACCACTTTCCGGGTTTTTTGGTCGGTCTTGGTCTCGGCCAGGATCACCGGCGTACCGAGGAACCGCCCAGTCCCGTACACACCATCTAGCACCCGCTGGTGAGCCCAAACCTGGATCACCCGCTCACGCGTCGACGTCTTGATCGGCAGGTGGAACTTCGGCTTGCCTGTACCGAGGTCAAAGACATAGTCCGTCGGAAGCGTGGTGTCCATGTCGAGATTGAGAACTGGCAGACGAGTCGAAGGGTTCACGTCCAGCCGCGACGCAAACAGGTGCCCGATCAGGTACTCGAAGTAGGTGCCCGGCGTCTTCTGGTCCCCGGTCCGCGTCAGGTCGATGGTGACGCAGAAGCTGATCGCGGCGGAGTAGATCGCGCGAGTTATCCTGTCCTCGCTGAGCCCCTTGAAGTTGCCCGAGCTCAGTGCGGCAGTAACTCTGCGCCAGTCCGCGAGCTTGGGGCGATACAGGTCCGCGTTCACGGCGCGGCTGATCTTTCCTCGTTTATTCTCGAAGGCAAAGTAGGTCTTGCCCGGGATGACGGTTGTGAGCGGCACTCGCTTGTAGCTTGCCGTCGCCTTGACGGACTCGGTAAGCAAATCGCCAAGGAGGCCCGAAACGGCCGGCGCCTTTAGGTCAGCCGCCTGTGCCCTCTGAAGGGCGCGATAAAGCTCCTCGATCCGGTCACGTGGCGCAGGCAAACCGCTGCTCAATTCGACAGCGGGCCGAGCGACCCTGCGCGTTGGCTAGGGCTTGGGCTTGGGCTGTGGACGAGCTCGCGCGTCAGCGCCTCGAAGCGCTCCCACTCGCCAGTGGACGGCCCCACGCCGGCATCCACCAGCGGCGGCCCACTCGCGGCCTTGGGCGGTCAGATGCTCGGCATCCCATCCGCCTCGCTCTTGTCGAGCGGTTTCGTGATCGGCACTTTGATCGTCGCGACGGAGGCCGTGCGCGCCAACGCTCGTTCTACTCCGGGTCAGCGCAGATGGCAGCCAGGTGAGACGTCTAAATCATCCCTTAGCGAGAGATACTGCGCCCGCGCCCACGGCGCCGTGCCGCCGCTCCCAAACAACCTGCGCGCCGGCCGCCGGCACCAGCGTGATCGCCCGTCTGCGGATGCGCTCGCCGCGACGCCCTGCGCGGCGGTCGGCAAGCCGCGGCTCGAGCTCGCCGAGCATCGTGCGCAGCATCACCTTCATCTCCAGCAGCGCGAACGACGCGCCGATGCAGCGCCGTATGCCGCCACCGAACGGGATCCACGAGAACGTCTCCGGCGCCGCCTCCAGGAAGCGCTCCGGGCGGAACTCCCGCGGCGCCTCGTACACGCGCGCGCTGCGGTTGGTCAGGTAGATCGACGGCACCACCCGCGTGCCCTCCGGCAGGCGGTAGCCGCCCACCTCGAGCTCCCGCTGCAGCATCCGCACCACGATCGGCACCACCGGGCGCACGCGCAGCGTCTCGTTGATCACCGCCGTCATGTACTCGTCGCCGTCGCCCGCGTCGATCTCCTCGACCAGCCGGCGCAGCTTGTGCGGGTGGCGCACCAGGCGCTCCAGCGCCCACGCCACCGACGTCGCCGTCGTCTCGTGCCCCGCCAGCAGCAGCGTGACCAGCTCGTCGCGCAGCTCCGCGTCGGTCATCGCCTGTCCATTTTCGTCGCGCGCGCTCAGCAGCAGCGACATGATGTCTGTGCGCTGGCGCACATCGCTGTCGGCGCGCCTGCGCGCGATCTCCTCGTACAGGAGCGCATCGAGGCGATCCAGCGCCCGCCCGATCGCGCCCGCCGGGCGCTCCGTGCTCGGGCGCGCCAGCACCGCCCGCAAGATCGTCAGCGTCTGCGCCGGCTCGAACAGGTCCGTGATCGCCGCCTTCAGCGGACCCATCCGCTCGGCCTCCACGCCGAACACCGCCCGCAGGATCACCTCCAATGTGATCGCCCGCGTGTGTTGCTGCATGCGCATCGGTCGGCCCAGAGGCCAGCCGGCCATATCGCGCCTGGTCGCCTCCCCCATCACCTCCTCGTACTCGCGCATCCGCTCGCCATGAAACGGCGGCAGCAGCAGCTTGCGCTGGCGCATGTGCTCCGCGCCGGTCAGCACGAGCACCGAGCTCGCGCCGACCACCGGCGCCAGCGGCGACATGCGCGCCGCCGACGGCGCCACCTCCGGTGGAGCCGTGAACACGGTCTTGACCGCCTCGCGCTCGCCGAGCATCACAAGTTGCAGCCCGCTCGGCCAGAACGTCAGCGTGAACGCCTCGCCCACGCGTCGCGCACAGCGATCCATCAGCCACGTCGGCGCGAACGCCCACGCCAGCGTCTGCGCCAGCGCCGGCATCCGCGGGCCGGGCGGGAGCGCCGGCGGCGACTCAGTGGCGCTTGGCCAGTGGACGCTTGGCGTGCTGGTTGTCGTCGCGGCCATGATCGTGATCGAAGACGTTACCGACCGCGTGCTTGACATTGTGCGCGGCGTGACCGACCGCGTGGCGCACGCCCGGCGAGAACGCGTACGCGAGCAGGATCGCGGCGATTCCCACCGTCGCGATCGCGATCGCCAACCGCGCGCGTCGTCGCTCGCCCTCCGCAAGACCCGGCCGCACGCTGAACGGTGAGATCGACATTGCTTCCTAGAAGCTAGCGCCACGCGCCCACCATGGGCGCTAGCGCTCACCCGATCCGCGCCCGACCGCCTGGTCATGGGCTCTCACGCGATGCCAGCGCGCGACCGGCGGAACGTCACGCGCGTGATGCTCCAACAGCGCGCGCGCCACCAGCCCTCGGGCCCGCTCGACCTCCTGTGGCGTCAGTCTCGCCGGCAGCTTCGCCAGATAGCCCAGCAGCATCCGCGCGGGCACCACACGCACGCCCTTCCTGCGCGCCATCGGCCTGTCCACCCACGCGCGGCTGAACACGATCAGCGGCTCCACCTCGAGGCCGGTCACCCGTTCAATCGCCTTTCTCTGCGCCTGCGCCTGCCTCAACGTGGCGCCGTGCAGCCGCGAGACCCGCACCGGCCCGGGATGGCTCTTGGTCTCGACCGTGAGCACCCCCGAGGGCCCGATCAGGATGTGATCCACGTTACCCCTCCCCAGGCTCGCGTCGTGGATCACCCGCCACCCGTCGTCCGACATCTGCTCCAGCAGGCCCCCCACGTGCTCCTCACCAGTCGCGCCACGATCGCGGCGCTCCACCAGCGGCATCACGTAGCGCGAGATCACGAACATGCTCACCAGTAGCGCGACCTCCGAAGCGAGGAAGCGCTTGTCGTGCAGCCCGAACGTGCGGCCAAGCAGCGCGGTAGCCACCGCCAGCACGCCGAGGCTGACCAGCGTGCGCATACGCAAACGCCTGACTGCCGCGCGTGCGTACTGCCCAGCTGTTCGTCCGACGGGGTCGCTGTTGAGTACCAACATCTCTCTTTCCTGTCGGCTTCCACCTCTTTCATCGCCCGACAGCGCCCAGTGCTTGAGCGAGTGTCAAAACCCCAAAAAAGGCCGGAGAAGCGTGGAGAGCGCCCCGTGAATCTAAAGCACCGATACCAGCCCGCCGAAGCCCTGAACACACCACCGAACACGTTCGCACCGCCCCCAACGGGCACACCCTAGTCATGGTCGACTATTCCGACACTGCTCATCCTCCCGACATCTGCCTGATCCTGCGCGCCCATGGGGAGCAGCGCTGGCTCGTCTCCAAGGTCGTGCCGATCGTGCGCCAGCTGGAGCAGCGCGACCTCGTTCCCGAGGACCAGGTCGGCGCTGCGCTCGCCTACCTGGAGGTCCTGTGGCTCGACGCCTGCAGCCGCGCCGCCGAGACCGACGCCGCGCTCGCGCAGCTCGATCGCGAGCGCGCCGAAGGCGATCTCATCCTGTACGAGAAGGCACGCCGCTATCACGCCGCCGTACGCCGCCTGCACACTGCAGTCGGCCGGCGCGTGACCGCACTCACGGGCGCACCCAGCGAAACCCCCGCGCTCGCCGACTTCTGACCGGCACGCCCGCCGCTAAGCCGATCGCATACGCTTGCGCGCCCGATGGCGCCACGCTTCGACCTGCAGTCGCACTCCACCCACTCCGATGGCGCGCTGCCCGCGTCGGAGGTCGTCGAGCGTGCCGCCGCGGCCGGTGTGCAGCTGCTCGCGCTGTCCGACCACGACACCGTCAGCGGCGTCTCCGAGGCGATCGCCGCCGGGCAGCACAACGGCGTCACCGTCGTTCCCGCCGTCGAGATCTCCGCCGTCGACGACGGCTCGAGCGTCCCGCGCGAACTGCACATCCTCGGCTACGACATCGACCACACCGCAGCCGCCTTCGCCGCCCAGCTCGCCGACTTCCTGGCCGACCGCGAGAAGCGCACGCTGCGCATGCGCGACGGCCTGCGCGAGGTCGGCTTCGACCTCGACGAAGCCGAGATCGACGCGCGCATCGCCGCCGGCAAACCGATCGGTCGGCCCCACCTCGCCGCCGCCGTGCTCAATGCCCCCGCCAACGCGCAGCGTCTGGCGAGCGAGGGCATCGACGACGTCGGCTCGCTGATCCGCGGCTACCTGATCGAGGGCAAGCCCGCCTTTCGCCTGCGCGAGACCCCGACCGTCGCGCAGGCCATCGACGCGATCCACGGCGCCGGCGGCGTCGCCGTGTGGGCCCACCCGTTCTGGGACATCTCCGACCCCCAGGAAGTGCTCGACAGCATCGACCGCTTCCACGCGCTCGGCATCGACGGCGTCGAGGCCTTCTACATCACGCACACGCGCGAGAACACCGAGCTGCTGGTCGCGCGCTGCAACGAGCTGGGTCTGCTGAGCACCGGCTCGGCCGACTTCCACGGGCCGGAGAACCGCCAGTTCTCGCAGTTCATGGCGTTCGAGACCTACGGTCTCGAGCCCCACCACGGGCCGATCGGCTCAGGCGGCCAGTAGCGATTGCAGGCGGTACGCGAGCGCCTCCAGCGCGAGCTCCTCGGACACGTTCACCGACAGGCTCAGCCGCGTGTCGGCCACGAGCTCGATGCCGCGCCGCACGGCGCGCGTGTCGACGCCGCTCCCGTCGGCGCCGCCTGCGTCCTGCTCCAGCTGCGCGCGGCGGTCGACCGCGTAGACGAGCTCGGGCACACCCTCGCGCACGCACAGCACATCACGCAGCCACAGCTCCGCCAAGCGCAGCCCCAGATCGAGCGTGGCCGTGCGCACGCGCCGCTCGCCGCGGCGGCGCGCCTCCCCGCCTTCGCGCTCATAGCGTTTGCGCTCCTTGCTCGGCACCAGCTCAAGCTCGCGCTCCGTCAGCTCCCGTGCGCTCTCGCCCGCCGCCACGCCCGCCGCCTTGGCGACGTCCAGCAGCCCCAGCCACGGACGCCCACCGGTCGCCCCGGCGAGCGCCGAGCGCACGTAGTCCTCGGCGCGCGCGCGCAGCCCCCGGCCCTCGTCGCTCGCCAACCGTGCCGCCACGCCCGCGTCGCCCAACGCAAGGCGTGCGCACGCAAACACGCGATCCCCCTCATAATCGTCGTCGTTCCCCCGCGCAGGCCCCACGCCGCCTTCCGGCGTGTGCGCAGCCGGCGCCAGACGCTCGGCAATCAGCGCCGCGGGCAGCGGATCGAAGCGGACCTGCTGGCAGCGCGAGACGATCGTCGCCAGCACGTCCTCGCGGCGATCGGCCAGCAGCAGCAGGTGCGTGAACGGCGGCGGCTCCTCAAGCGTCTTCAGCATGCGGTTGGCCGCCTGGTCGTTCATCGTCTCCGCCCCCTCGATCACGAACACGCGCCGTGCCGACTCGAACGGCGTGCGCGCCGCCGCGGCCACAACCGGCTCCTCGATGTCCGCCACCAGCATCTCCGCCGCGCCCGACGGCCTCACCCACGTCAGATCCGGGTGGCAGTCGCGCATCACCCGCTCGGCCACCGTCCCCGGGCTGCGCGCGCCGTCGCTCAGCAGCGCCGCCGCGAACGCGCGCGCCACGCCGCGCTTGCCCGTGCCCGCCGGACCGTGGAACAGGTACGCGTGCGACGGCCTGCCCTGCGCCGCCAGCGCCGGCAGCAGCACCGCGCGGGCGTGCGGGTGCGCGTCTATGCCCGGCAGCAGCTCGGCGGCCGCGCCCGGCTCAAGCGGTCGAGACGGCGAGGCGGATAGGGGGACCGTCGGGGCGGACATCGCGCGGGGCCATCCTGACAGAGCCAAGCCGTCTCGTACCGTCGCGGTCCATCCGTAGGATCGACGCATGAGCACGATTGCTGCCGAAACATCTCGCGATGGCTGTGCGCTCGCATATCGCGAGGCCAGAGATTAGAGGATCAGGAGAGGTCGGTCGTCGAGCTCAGGGCGCGTGCCGGCGCTCTTATCGCCGCTGCGGCGATCACGGCGTCCTTCTTCGGCGGTCAGACGCTCGTGAAGCACGACGTCAGCGCTGCGGCGTGGATCGCGATCGGCTGCTTCGTGTCGCTCGGCTTCGCTGTGCTGATGGTGCTGTGGCCGCGTCGAGATTGGGAGTTCTCATTGGCGCCAGACCAGTTCATCGCCACGTACCTTGAGCCAGCGGAGGGGGAGTCACTCGCGCTGCACCTGATTGAACGTGACCTTGCTCTGCACATGGGTCGGAGCGCCGAACTGAATCGTCGCCAGCTCAGGACGCTGATGGGGGTCTTTCGTGTCGGTGCGGTGCTGTTGGTGGCCGAGGTTCTGGCATGGGTGGTTGCCCTCGCGATGCAGCGGTAGACTGGTACCGATGTCCGGCAAGCCGACTCCGCAGCCGTCCCCCGTGCTCCTCGGCCTGAGCCTGTGCGTCCTAGCCCGATGATCGGCGAGACACGCGGCGGGGGCAGCTCGGGCCGTTAGCCTCGCGCGGCGTCGCGGCCCGCGCTCGCGCAACCCGCGCATGTACCGTCCCCGCGTGGCGCGCGGCACGCTGATCACGATCGAGGGCCTCGACGGGGCCGGCAAGTCGACGCTCGCGGACGCGCTCGTTGGCGAGCTCGCGGCGCGCGGCGTGCGTGCGGAGCTGCTGCGCGAGCCCGGCGGCGTGGAGGTCTCCGAGCGGATTCGCGCGCTCGTCAAGGACCCCGCGCTGGACGTGCTTGCGCGCACCGAGGCGCTGCTGTACGCCGCCGCCCGCGCGCAGCTCGTCGAGGAGCGCCTGCAGCCGCTGCTGCAAGGCGGCGCCGTCGTGCTGCTCGACCGCTTCGTCGACTCCTCGCTCGCCTACCAGGGCGCCGGCCGCGGCCTGGGGGTCGAGGCGGTGCGCGCGATCAACCTGTTCGCCACCGGCCAGCTACAGCCCGACCGCACGCTGCTGCTGCGCATCTCCCCCGCGCTCGGACACGCGCGGCAGCGGCAGCGCGAGCTCGAGCCCGATCGCCTGGAGCGCGAAGGCGAGCGCTTCTTCGCGGCGATCGCCGATGCGTACGAGGAGCTCTGGCGCGCCGACCCGCAGCGCATCCGCGTGATCGACGCCGGCCAGCCGCCCGAGCTGGTGCTGCACGACGCCCTCGCCGCGCTCGATGATCTGGCGCTGCCCGTCGCACCCGCTGATTAGCATGGGCAGCGCCGTGGTCCACCCGCACGCCCTGCATCCCGCGTCCGCCCATGGACTCTCCACGGCGGGCGTCGTGCTCGTCGTGCTCGCCGCGCTGATAGCGCTCGCCTGCCTCGCCTGGGCCGCCGCTCGCATGCTCGCACTCGAACCGCGCTGGACGCTGTCGCTGCGCCACGCGCTCGCCGAAGCGGGCTTTCGCGCGTCGGCCACATGGGCCGAATTCGCCGACTGGATGCGGCTCGGAAAATAGGGCCGCGAGGCGCGTCCACAGCGCCCCTGCCCGGCCTGGCGCGACGTGGGTTGCCGCTATCCTTGAAGGTGCGGCTTCTTCCTCGACCAGCCTCCCAAAAGGTCTGTCCGACCGGAGGCGGATGATTCGGTGTTACCCCCAAAAGCACTGTATTTTTGCCGCAAACTAGGGGTTTTCGCGGCTCGAGACGAGGAGACCACTCAGATGGAAAGCGCCCCGCAGACGACAGCACCGAACGACATCCACGCAGGCGCGGCGCTATCGATCGAACGCCTGTTCACCACGCCCGGAATGCATCCGTTCGACACCGTCGAGTGGGAGCTGCGCGACGCACACATCGGCCACGGCGACCGCGTCGCGTTCGAGCAGCGAAACGTCGAGTTCCCCAAGAGCTGGTCGCAGAACGCGACCAACATCGTCGCCCAGAAGTACTTCCGCGGGCAGGTCGGCTCGCCCGAACGCGAGAGCTCAGTCAAGGACATGATCGGCCGCGTCGCCGGCACGATCACCGGCTGGGGGCGCACCGGCGGCTACTTCGCGAGCGAAGACGACGCCACGGCCTTCAACCACGAGCTCACGCACATCCTGCTGCACCAGATGGCCGCGTTCAACTCGCCCGTGTGGTTCAACGTCGGCTTCGAGGAGAGCCCACAATGTAGTGCGTGCTTCATCCTCTCCGTCGAGGACACGATGGAGTCGATCCTCGCGTGGAACACCAAGGAGGGGATGATCTTCCGCGGTGGTTCCGGCTCGGGCATCAACCTGTCGAACATCCGCGGCTCGATGGAGCCGCTGGCCAAGGGCGGCACCGCCTCCGGTCCCGTGTCGTTCATGCGCGGCGCCGACTCGTGGGCGGGCACGATCAAGTCCGGCGGCAAGACGCGGCGCGCGGCGAAGATGGTCGTGCTCGACATCGACCACCCGGACATCCGCGAGTTCATCTGGTGCAAGGCCAACGAGGAGGACAAGGCCGCCGCGCTGCGCGACGCGGGCTTCGACATGTCGATCGACGGCGAGGGCTTCAAGTCGATCCAGTACCAGAACGCCAACAACTCGGTGCGCGTGACCGACGAGTTCATGCGCGCGGTCGAAGACGACGGCGAGTGGCACCTGACCTCGCGTACGACCGGCCAGCCGATCGGCGAGCCGATCCCCGCGCGCGAGCTGATGCGCGAGATCGCCGAGGCGGCGTGGCGCTGCGCCGACCCGGGCGTGCAGTACGACACGACGATTAACCAATGGCACACGTGCCCGAACAGCGGGCGCATCAACGCGTCGAACCCGTGCTCTGAGTACATGCACGTCGACGACTCCGCCTGCAACCTCGCGTCGCTGAACCTGATGAAGTTCCGCCGCACCGACGGCACGTTCGAAGTGAGCTCGTTCGAGCACGCGGTCGACGTGATGCTGCTCGCGCAGGAGATCATCGTCGGTCCCTCCAGCTACCCGACCGACGGGATCGCCGCCAACGCGCGCGCGTTCCGTCAGCTCGGGCTCGGCTACGCCAACCTCGGCGCCTACCTGATGAGCAACGGTATGCCCTACGACTCCGACCACGGGCGCGGCGCGGCGGCGACGATCACCGCGCTGATGACCGGCAGGGCCTACCGCCGCTCGGCAGAGACAGCCGCTGCGCTCGGCCCGTATGACCGCTACGCGGAGAACCGCGAGGCGCACAACAACGTCATGCGCATGCACCGCGACGCCTCCTATGCGATTCCCGACGCCGCCTGCGTGGACGGCGAGCTGCTGGCCGCCGCGCGGCGCTCGTGGAATCAGGCGGTCGAGCTCGGCGAGCGCTTCGGCTACCGCAACGCGCAGGCCACCGTGCTCGCCCCCACGGGCACGATCTCCTTCCTGATGGACTGCGACACAACCGGCGTAGAGCCGGACTTCTCGCTGGTCAAGTTTAAGGAGCTGGTCGGCGGCGGGCAGATGACGATCGTCAACCGCACGGTTCCGCTGGCGCTGCAGACGCTCGGCTACTCGGAGCAGCAGGTCGAGCAGATCGAGGCTCACCTCGCCGAGCACGGCACGATCGTCGGCGCGCCCGAGCTGACCGAGGAGCACATGGCGGTGTTCGACGTGGCCGTCGGCGAGCGCGCGATCTCGCACATGGGGCATCTGAAGATGATGGGGGCCGTCCAGCCGTTCATCTCGGGCGCGATCTCGAAGTGCGTGTCCGGGGAGACACTCGTGGCGAGTCAGCAGGGCCTTGTTCGAATCAGCAGCCTGCATTCCGGCGAGCAGCCTGACAGCTTCCGCGGCATGGAGCTGGCGATCGCCTCGCTCGATGGCACGCGCAACACCAATGCGTTCTATTACGGCGGCACACGCCAGGTGCGCGAGGTCAGGCTACGTTCCGGGCACCGTGTGACGGGAACGCACAATCATCGACTGCTGACGTGCGGTCCCGACGGCCTTGCATGGCGCCGGCTTGACGAGCTTCAGGCCGGTGAGTACGTCGCGACTCAGTACGGCGACGATCTGTGGGCGGCCGCGCCGGCAAGCTTCGATGAGTTCGCTCCCAGCGCCAGCTACGGCAGTCAGAAGACGGTGACCATACCCAAGGAGATGGACTCACGACTCGCGTTCTTCCTTGGCGCATTTGCGGCCGAGGGACACATCTCCCGGTCTACGTGGACGGTGA
>Ga0302325_10014006_pt1 | contig 17080 bp, 13 predicted proteins | sample Palsa_T0_2_FD_201948 | JGI IMG/M metagenome (GOLD analysis project Ga0302325, IMG submission 201948) | Peat permafrost microbial communities from Stordalen Mire near Abisko, Sweden - Palsa_T0_2 | ecosystem: Environmental > Terrestrial > Soil > Palsa > Peat permafrost | place: Sweden: Abisko... | reverse complement strand
ATCGCCCTGGTGGTGTTCCTGGTGCTGGTCAGCCTGTACATCACCGTCCGGTACGAGCGCTACATGGCGATCTCCGCACTGACGACGATGGTCTTCGACCTGACCGTCACCGCCGGGATCTACTCGCTGGTGGGCTTCGAAGTCACCCCGGCCACCGTCATCGGCCTGCTGACGATTCTGGGTTTCTCGCTGTACGACACCGTGATCGTTTTCGACAAGGTCGAGGAGAACACCCACGCCTTCCAGCACACCGCCCGGCGCACCTTCGCCGAAGAGGCCAACCTCGCGGTCAACCAGACATTCATGCGGTCGATCAACACCAGCCTGATCTCGACGCTGCCGGTCATGGCGTTGATGGTGGTGGCTGTGTGGCTGCTGGGCGTGGGCACGCTCAAGGACCTGGCGCTCGTGCAGCTGGTCGGCATCATCGTCGGCACCTACTCGTCGATCTTTTTCGCCACCCCGCTGCTGGTCACGCTGCGTGAGCGCACCGAGCTGGTGCGCACGCACACCCGCCGGGTAATCAGGCGCCGCGGTCCGGAAGCGGGCAAGGCTCCGGACAAGGGCCGGGCGCGCGCCGAGTCGGACGACGACGAGGGGTCCACCGAGCGGGCGAGTGCATCGATCGCGGCCACCGGTGAGGCGGCGCCGAGCAAGCCCGCCCCGGGCGCGCGACCCGTACGGCAGTCCGCTGGCCGCCATGCGCGTCCGACCGGCAAGCAGAACAAACGCTAGCCCGATGATTGCCTGGCGTCGGCGGGCGGCGGTCAGCTGGCTGGTGGTCATGCTTGCGGCAGCCGCGCCGGGCGCGTTGACGGCGTGCTCCGGAAGTGCCGCCGGACAGGTCGACTACATCGTCGACGGCGCGCTGGACACCTACAACACCAACACGGTCGGCGGCGCTGCGTCGGCGGGAGCGCAGGCCTTCGCGCGCACGCTGACCGGATTCGGTTACCGCGGCCCCGACGGCCAGGTCGTCGCCGACCACGACTTCGGCACGATCTCGATAGTCGGCGGTTCGCCGCTGGTGCTCGACTACCAGATCGCCGACAACGCGGTCTACTCCGACGGCAAGCCGGCCGTCTGCGACGATCTGGTGTTGACGTGGGCGGCGCAATCCGGCCGGTTTCCCGGCTTCGACGCCGCCAGCCAGGCCGGATACGTCGACGTCACTTCCATCGACTGCCAACCGGGGCAGAAGAAGGCGCGGGTGTCGTTTGCCCCGGACCGCAACATCGTCGACTACAACCAGCTGTTCACAGCGACCTCGATCATGCCGTCGCATGTCATTGCCGACGAACTCGGCGTCGACGTCACCGGTGCGCTGCTGGGCAACAACGGGCCGGTCATCGCGCGCATCGCACAGCTGTGGAACACCACCTGGAACCTCAAGCCGGGCATTGATTCGGGCGCGATCGCCAAGCACTTCCCGTCGTCGGGGCCTTACAAGATCGAATCGGTGCTGGACGGCGGCGCGGTGGTTCTCGTTGCCAACGACCGCTGGTGGGGCGCCAAGCCGATGACCAAACGCGTCACGGTGTGGCCGCAGAAAGCCGACATCCAGGACCGGGTCAACGCCAAGAGCGCCGATGTCGTCGACGTCGCGGCCGGCTCCTCGGGGGCGCTGGCCACACCCGACAATTACCGCCGCACCGATGCGCCGTCGGACGGCATCGAGCAGCTGATTTTCGCGCCGCGTGGACCGCTCGTGGACATCGCGGCCCGCCGCGCACTTGCCTCCTGCACTCCGCGTGATGTGATCGCGCGGGACGCCGCGGCGCCGATCGCCAATGCGCGGCTGCACACCACGGTCGACGACGCCATCGGGCAAGCCGAAAACGTCCCTGACGCAGGCCGATTCATCAAATCGAACCCCGACGCCGCTCGCGCGGCGCTGGCCGGGAAGCCGCTGGCGGTGAAGATCGGCTATCGGGGGCCCAACGCGCGACTGGCCGCCATCGTCGGCGCGATCGCCAAGGGCTGCGGTCCCGCCGGTATCACCGTCTCCGACGTCACCTCGGACTCCGTCGGCCCACAGGCGCTCAAGGACGGCGCTATCGACGTGCTGCTGGCCAGTACCGGCGGCGCCACCGGCAGCGGATCGACGGGGTCGTCGGCCATCGACGCCTACGCCCTGCACACCGGCAACGGGAACAACTTGTCCGGCTACACCAACGGCCAGATCGACGGCATCATCGGCGCGCTGGCGGTCTCGGCCGACCCCGCCGACCTGGTCCGGCTGCTGGCCGAGAGCGCGCCGGTGCTGTGGGCCGGAATGCCGACGTTGCCGCTGTATCGCCAGCAGCGCACCCTGCTGGCGTCGAAGAAGATGTATGCCGTCGGCGCCAACCCGAGCCGCTGGGGCGCCGGCTGGAACATGGACCGATGGGTGCTGGAGCGGTGAATGCGGCCGACCGCGAATCGGCAGCCGATCTGATCATGTCGCTTACCCGGCAGGTCGCCGATTTCCCTACGGCGGGAATCCAGTTCAAGGACTTGACCCCGGTATTCGCCGACCGCCGCGGGCTGACCGCGGTGACCGACGCGCTGGCCGACGTCGCGTCCGGTGCTGACCTGATCGCCGGTATCGACGCGCGTGGGTTTCTGATCGGCGGTGCGGTCGCGGCCCGGCTCGGCACCGGTGTGCTGGCGATCCGCAAGGGCGGAAAGCTGCCGCCGCCGGTGCGCACCGAGCATTACCAGCTCGAGTACGGCACCGCGAGCCTGGAACTTCCCGCCGACGGGATCGAATTGACCGGCCGCCGCGTTGTGATCGTGGACGACGTGCTGGCCACCGGTGGCACGCTGGCGGCGGCGCACCGGCTGCTCGAGCAGTCGGGTGCGCAGGTGACAACCGCGGCGGTGGTCATCGAATTGGCCGGGCTGGGCGGCCGTGGGCTGGTCGCGCCGCTGCCGGTGCACAGCGTCGCGGTTCTCTAGCGCACAGCGCGGCGGGCTATATCCTTGAGCTTTGGAGGTGACGAACGTGGCGGACGACACGGGCACGGCGATTCAGCCGCCCACCGAGCCGCTGCAGCTCGCCGACATCTCGCCATCGGGTGAGCCCGGGATCGGTCTGAAGGCTCCCAGTAGTGCCTCGCGCCGCGTCCGCGCCCGGCTGGCGCGGCGGATGACCGCTCAGCGCAGCACGATCAGCCCCGTGCTCGAACCGCTCGTGGCGGTGCACCGGGAGATCTACCCGAAGGCCGACCTGACGTTGTTGCAGCGGGCCTACGAAGTGGCCGAGCAGCGGCACGCCAGCCAGTTGCGGCATTCGGGGGACCCGTACATCACCCATCCGCTGGCGGTGGCCAACATTCTCGCCGAGCTGGGCATGGACACCACCACGCTGGTGGCCGCCCTGCTGCATGACACCGTCGAGGACACCGGTTACAGCCTGGAGGCCTTGTCGCAGGACTTCGGCGACGAGGTCGGCCACCTCGTCGACGGGGTGACCAAGCTGGACCGAGTGGTGCTGGGTAGCGCTGCCGAGGGCGAGACGATCCGCAAGATGATCACCGCGATGGCGCGTGACCCGCGGGTGCTGGTGATCAAGGTGGCCGACCGGCTGCACAACATGCGGACAATGCGCTTCCTGCCGCCGGAGAAGCAGGCCCGCAAAGCCCGCGAAACGCTGGAAGTCATTGCCCCGCTTGCGCACCGGCTGGGTATGGCCACGGTCAAGTGGGAGTTGGAGGATCTGTCGTTCGCGATCCTGCATCCTAAGAAGTACGAGGAGATCGTGCGACTGGTCGCCGGCCGGGCGCCGTCGCGTGACACCTACCTGGCCAAGGTCCGCGCCGAGATTGTCGCGACGCTGACCGGGTCGAAGATCAGCGCGGTGGTGGAGGGACGCCCTAAGCACTACTGGTCGATCTATCAGAAGATGATCGTCAAGGGCCGCGACTTCGACGACATTCACGACCTGGTGGGCATCCGGATCCTGTGCGACGAGACCCGGGACTGTTATGCCGCTGTCGGCGTGGTGCATTCGCTGTGGCAGCCGATGGCGGGCCGGTTCAAGGACTACATCGCCCAGCCGCGTTACGGGGTGTACCAGTCGCTGCACACCACCGTCGTCGGGCCGGAGGGCAAACCGCTGGAGGTGCAGATCCGAACCAGCGACATGCACCGCACCGCGGAGTACGGCATCGCCTCGCATTGGCGTTACAAGGAAACCAAGGGCCGCACCGGCGTGCCGCATTTGCATGCCGCCGCCGAGATTGATGACATGGCCTGGATGCGTCAGCTGCTCGACTGGCAGCGAGAGGCCGCCGACCCCGGTGAGTTCCTGGAATCGCTGCGCTACGACCTTGCGGTACAAGAGCTCTTCGTGTTCACCCCGAAGGGCGACGTGATCACGCTGCCCACCGGCTCCACCCCGGTGGACTTCGCCTACGCCGTGCACACGGAGGTGGGTCATCGCTGCATCGGCGCCAGGGTCAACGGGCGGCTGGTCGCGCTGGAGCGCAAATTGGAAAACGGCGAAGTCGTCGAGGTCTTCACCTCGAAAGCGGCCACCGCAGGGCCGTCGCGGGACTGGCAGCAGTTCGTGGTGTCACCGCGCGCTAAAACCAAGATCCGCCAGTGGTTTGCCAAGGAGCGCCGCGAGGAGGCGCTCGAGACCGGCAAAGACGCGATCACCCGAGAAGTACGTCGCGGCGGACTTCCGTTGCAGCGCTTAGTGAATGGCGGATCGATGGCCGCACTGGCCAACGAGCTGCACTACGCCGATGTGTCGGCGCTGTACACCGCGGTCGGTGAGGGGCACGTCTCCGCCAAGCACGTGGTGCAACGACTGCTGGTCGAGCTCGGCGGCATCGACCAGGCCGAGGAGGATCTGGCCGAACGCTCGACACCGACGACGGTCCCGCGCCGTCCGCGCAGCGACGATGTCGGGGTGTCCGTGCCGGGCGCTCCCGGCGTTCTGAGCAAGTTGGCCAAGTGCTGCACGCCGGTACCGGGCGACGAGATCCTGGGTTTCGTCACCCGCGGCGGGGGAGTCAGCGTGCACCGCACCGACTGCACCAACGCCACGTCGCTGCAGCAGCAGGCCGAGCGGATCATCGAGGTGCACTGGGCGCCGTCACCGTCGTCGGTGTTCCTGGTGGCCATTCAGGTCGAGGCGCTCGACCGGCACCGGCTGCTGTCCGACGTGACACGGGTGCTGGCCGACGAGCGGGTGAACATCCTGTCGGCATCGGTGACCACCTCCGCCGGTGACCGAGTGGCGATCAGCCGCTTCACTTTTGAGATGGGCGACCCCAAACATCTGGGGCACCTGCTCGACGTGGTCCGCAATGTCGAAGGCGTCTACGACGTCTACCGGGTGACGTCAGCGGCCTAGGCGGCCGAGAACAGATGCCGTCAGAAAGCGACCAGGTTGGCGTGGCCGGACAACGGGCGCTGGTCATGGGTGCCAGCGGCAACGTCGGCGCCTGCGTCACCCGCCATCTGGTGGCCGGTGGCGCCGACGTTCGGGTTTTGCTGCGAAAGTCAAGCTCCACCAAAGGAATTGACGGCCTGGACGTCGAGCGGCGCTACGGCGATCTCTTCGACACCGCGGATGTCGCCGCCGCCATGTCGGATCGTGACGTTGTCTACTACTGCGTCGTCGACACCAGGGCGGAGTTGAGGGATCCCGCTCCGCTGTTCAAGACCAACGTCGAAGGTCTCCGCAACGTCCTCGGCGTGGCAGTGCAGGCGAACCTGCAGCGGTTCGTATTCCTGAGCACGATCGGGACCATTGCCGTTGGCAGAAACGGTGAGACGGTCGACGAAGACACCCCTTTCAACTGGGCCGATCAGGCCGGCAGTTACATCGAGTCGCGGCGCTCAGCCGAGCGCCTGGTGCTGTCCTACGTCGCCGATCATGGGCTGCCCGCGGTGGTGACCAATGTGTCGAATCCTTACGGGCCGCCGGATTGGCAACCGCGCCAAGGGATGTTCGTCAAGCTCGCAGCGCAGGGCAAAATGCCGTTCTATGTTCTCGGCGTCGGCTCGGAGGTGGTCGGCATCGACGACGTCGCCGAGGCGCTGCTGTTGGCTGCCCAACGAGGGCGAATCGGTGAGCGCTACATCATCTCTGAGCGCTACATGAGTCAGCGTGACCTGGTGACCACCGCCGCGCAGGCGGTTGGCGCGCGGCCGCCCCGGCTGGGGATCCCGATGGCGGCGATGTACGGGCTTGGCTGGCTGAACGACGCGCTGGGCGCGCTTTTGCGACGAGACTTTCCGATGAGCAGGCAGAGCGCCCGGCTGGTGGAACTGACCTCACCGGCAAGCCACGACAAGGCCACCCGTGAACTCGGTTGGCGCCCAACGCCAACCGCGGAGTTTATCCGACGGGCGGCCCAAACCTACGTGGAGCGCTCAGTCCCGGCGCGCTGAAATGATGTTGACTTCGTTAGCGGGGGCACCGTCGTCACCACCGCCGGCGACACCACCCGCCGCGATCTTGTCGATCACGGCCAGTCCTGCTTGGTTGATCGTGCCGAATATGGTGTAGGCGGGCGGCAGTAGCGAATCGCGGTACACCATGAAGAATTGGCTGCCGTTGGTACCGGGTCCGGCGTTGGCCATAGCCAGTGTGCCCCTGGGGTATACGACGGGTACCTTGAGCGCTGGTTCGCCGGGCGGATACTGATCGGTCGGGTACTCGTCGGCGAACTGATAGCCCGGTCCACCGGTGCCGTCGCCCTTGGGGTCGCCGCACTGCAACACCGACAAGGCACGCGACGTGGTCAGCCGGTGACATTCGGTGTTGTCGAAGTACGCCCCCTGGGCCAGGGTGACGAAACTGCTCACAGTGCAAGGTGATTCGTTGTTGGCCAGTTGCAGCCCGATTCGGCCACGGTCGGTGACGATGGTCAGCCCGACCTGAGCCGGATCGGCCGACGACTTGCCGGCGGGCGGCGTCGGCGCCGCTTTGGCAGCCGAGTTGGTGGACCGCGGGTATTGACAGTTGGCGCCCACAGCGGGCGACGGAAAGAACGGCGGCAGTTGCGGGCCAGTCACTGGGGGGACTGGGGCAAGAGTGGAGGTCGCCGCGGCGCTGGACGACGTGGTCGCGGCGGTGTTGCCAGAGGTGTGGTGGGTGCATGACGTGGCCGTCACCGCCATAGCGAGCATCCCGAGCACGGCCGCGATTCGCGTGAGTCTCATCGTCACACGTCCAGCTGTGCCGACGTGATGATGACCTCGGTTGCGGGCGGCCCGTCGGCCCCGCCGCCGGCGACGCCGCCCTTGGCGATTTTGTCGAGGGTGTCCAGCCCGTCCTGCTGAATCCTGCCGAAGATGGTGTATACGGGCGGCAGCAGCGTGTCCTTGTACACCAGAAAGAACTGGCTGCCGTTCGTACCGAGTCCGGCGTTGGCCATAGCCAGTGTCCCCCTGGGATATACGACGGGTTGCTTGAGCGCCGGATCGCCGGCCGGATACTGATCGGTCGGGTATTCGTTGGGGAATTGATAACCCGGGCCGCCCGTGCTGTCGGCGCTCGGGTCACCGCACTGCAGGATCGACGATGAGTCTCCGGTGGTGAGCCGGTGGCATTTGGTGCCGTCGAAGAACTTCTGGTGCGCCAGACTGGCAAAACTGTTTACGGTGCAAGGTGATTCGTTGTTCGCGAGCAGCAGGCCGATATGGCCCTGGTTGGTGACCATGCTGACGCTGACCTGTGCCGGATCGGTGGGCACCTTGCCTTGCCTTGGTAGGCTCACCTGCTTCGTGGCCGGCTCGGGCGATGGCGGGTATTGGCAGTTGGCGCCCAGATCGGCGGTCGCCTTGAAGGCCGGCAACGGCGCCCCCGATACCGGGCCCGATGTGGCGGTGGTCGACGAGCTGCCGCTGGCCGATGCGTGCCTGTTGTTGTGGTCCTGGTTGGTCAGGACGACGGTGGCCACGATCGCGGCGACGACGACCGCCACCGCGACCGACCCTCCGACGATGGCCAGAGTCCGACGGCGACGAGCCTGCTGGGCGCGGCGTTCAAGCTGCCGCTGCAGTTTGCGCTTGGCATTCGCACGTCGCTGTTCGTTGGTCGGCACCGCCGATATCCCTCCATGATCGCGGGCTAGGTCAGGACGAGTGTGCCAGCTCACGCTCAATAAGGGTGGCGCGACCCGTCCACGATCGTTCGGATGGGAAACTGGAGTCCGTGTTGATCACCGGATTCCCCGCCGGGTTGCTGCAGTGCAACTGCTACGTGTTGGCGCCGCACCCCGGAGCCGACGCCATCGTCGTCGACCCAGGCCAGCGCGCGATGGGCCAGCTGCGCCGCATTCTGGACGAGAATCGGCTGACGCCCGCGGCCGTGCTGCTCACCCACGGCCACATCGACCACATCTGGTCGGCGCAAAAGGTGGCCGACACCTACGGCTGCCCCGCCTACATCCATCCCGAGGACCGGTTCATGCTGACCGACCCGATCAAAGACTTCGGGCCGAAGCTGGGTCAGTTGCTGCTGGCCGCGATCTTCCGTGAGCCCAAGCAGGTGATCGAGCTGGATCGGGACGGTGACAAGATCGACCTGGCCGGGATCAGCATCAACGTCGACCACACCCCGGGCCACACCCGCGGTTCGGTGGTGTTCCGGATAGCCGGCGACAAAGATCTGGTGTTGACCGGCGACACGCTGTTCGAGCGCTCGGTGGGCCGCACCGATCTGTTCGGCGGCAGCGGCCGCGACCTGCTTCGCTCGATCGTCGACAAGCTGTTGGTCCTCGACGACAAGACGGTGGTGCTACCCGGGCACGGCAACTCCACCACTATCGGCGCCGAACGGCAGTTCAATCCCTACATCGAGGGGCTCAGCCCGTGAGCGCCGGCGACGATGCAGAGCGAAAGCGATGAGGAGGAGCGGCGCCGTTGACTGAGTTTTCTTCGCTCTCGGGCCCGAAGGGTATTCCGGACTACGTCCCGCCGGATTCGGCGCGGTTCGTCGCCGTCCGCTCGGCGCTGCTGGACGCCACTCGCCGGGCCGGATACAGCGACATCGAACTGCCGATCTTCGAGGACACCGTGCTGTTCGCCCGCGGTGTGGGCGAGTCCACCGATGTGGTGTCCAAGGAGATGTACACCTTCGCCGACCGCGGAGACCGCTCGGTGACACTTCGGCCCGAGGGCACCGCCGGGGTGGTTCGCGCAGTGATCGAGCACGGCCTGGACCGCGGCGCGCTGCCGGTCAAGCTGTGTTACGCGGGCCCGTTCTTTCGCTACGAGCGTCCCCAGGCCGGCCGCTACCGCCAGCTGCAGCAGGTCGGTGTCGAGGCCATCGGCGTCGACGATCCCGCACTGGACGCCGAGGTCATCGCGGTCGCCGACGCCGGTTTCCGCTCGCTCGGCCTCGAAGGTTTCCGGCTGGAGATCACCTCGCTGGGCGATGACACCTGCCGACCACAGTATCGGGAACTGTTACAGGACTTCCTGTTCCAGCTCGACCTTGACGAGGAAACGCGAAAGCGCGCCGAGATCAACCCGCTGCGAGTGCTCGACGACAAGCGGCCGGCAGTCAAGGCGATGACGGTCGACGCCCCGGTGATGCTCGACCACCTCTCCGATGTGGCCAAGCAGCATTTCGAGACCGTGCTGGCCCACCTCGACGCACTTGGTGTGCCCTACATCATCAACCCGCGGATGGTGCGCGGGCTGGACTACTACACCAAGACCACCTTTGAATTCGTCCACGACGGGCTGGGCGCCCAGTCGGGTATCGGCGGCGGCGGACGCTACGACGGTCTGATGCATCAGCTTGGCGGACAGGACCTTTCGGGTATCGGTTTCGGTCTTGGTGTCGACCGCACGCTGTTGGCGCTGCAGGCCGAAGGCAAAGAGGTCGGGCCGACCGCGCGATGCGACGTGTTCGGCGCGCCGCTGGGCGAGCAGGCCAAGCTACGGCTGGCAGTGCTGGCCGGGCAGTTACGCGCGGCCGGTGTGCGGGTGGACCTGTCCTACGGCGATCGCGGCCTCAAAGCGGCGCTGCGCGCCGCCGACCGATCCGGTGCCCGGGTGGCGCTGGTGGCCGGAGACCGCGACATCGATGCGGGAACGATTGGGGTCAAGGACCTGACGACGGGGGAGCAGGTCGAGGTGGCGACTGATTCCGTTGTCGGCGAAGTCCTTTCACGCTTGAACTCGTAGTTCACTCCGGCAACAGGAGTCACAGTGGAGAAGGCTGTGGCTGGAGTACCGGATACATCAGCGGGTGTTTCGCTGCGAGGCGGGCACATCGGCGTATCCCAAGTTCTTTGGGACAACTGAGGTCGCCGTCAGCCCCGGCCGTGCTTGACCTGGTTGAACGGCACGCCGCGGTCGGCGGCGTGCTCACGTGGAAATCCCAGTATCCGTTCGCCGATGACGTTGCGCGCCATCTCAGTTGTACCGCCGCCGAGGTGGGCGGTCTGCCGCGACAGGTAGCGCTCGCCCACGGCCAGCAGTCCGGCGGGTCCGTCGATCACACCGGCGTCGCCGGCGATCGCCAGCGCGGTATCGATCTCGAGCGAAACTTCTTCGGCCTGGAACAGCCGGATCAGCGAACCGCCCGTCGGAGGGAGCGATCCGTCCAGCACGCCCCGAAAGACGTGGTCGATCAGCTGCCCCCACACCGCGCGATGCGTCAAGGCCCGGCCGGCCAGCCCGCGGACACGCTCGTTGTCGGCCATCCCGGCCGCACGAATCATCGCGTGATAGTCGGGCGCCTGCTCCTGATTGTTCTCGGCGCCGCTGCCGCTGGCGAATTCCGAGCCGCCGCCGACGGCGCGTCGCTCGTGATACAGCTGGCGGCAGGCGACCACCCAGCCCTTGTCCACCTCGCCGACCACCGCATCGTCGCTGAGCTCGAGGTCGTCGAAAAACTCCTCGCAGAACTCGGTCGATCCGTTCACCTGTTTGATCCGGCGCAATGTGATGCCCGGGCTGTCCAGGGGGGCCAGGAACATCGTCAGGCCTTCGTGTTTGGGCACGTCCCAGTTGGTTCTGGCCAGCAACAGTCCGTAGTCGGCGGCGAAGGCGCCGGTGCTCCACGTCTTGGCGCCGTTGATGATCCACTTGTCGCCGCGCCGCTCGGCGCGGGTGATCACGCCGGCTAGGTCCGAGCCGCCGCTGGGCTCGGACAGCAACTGCACGAGCACCTCGTCACCGCGCAGAGCCGCCGAAATGTGTTGGCGCTTCTGGTCTTCGCTGCCGGTGTCGAGGATCGTCGGGCAGCAGATGGTGAAGGTCGGGGTGTTCATAATCAGCGGCAGCTCGTAGCGGGAGCTTTCGTCGTCGAAGGCCTTCTGATACGCGATGTCCAGGCCGAGCCCGCCGTACTCGATGGGAAAGCAGATCCCGGCGAAGCCGCCGTCGTAGAGCCGTCGCTGTAACTGGCGGACGTGCTGCCAGGCGTCCGCTTCACCGCGGTCGGCGTACGGCGGATTGTTCGGGTCGGCGATGCGCGGCATGTTGTCGGCCAGCCAGGCGCGGGCCCGCTCGGCGAACTCTGATACCGATTCCGTCATATGGCACCTTCCGAGAGTTCCATTAACGCAAACCGGTAATGACATTACCAGTCGGGTCGACGAGTTGAGCGGTGCGTCGGAGGATCGTGGTCAGATCTTCAAATACCCTTTGTCGGCGGGAATTTGAGCCGCGGTGATCAGTGACGAGGCATCGCCCGCCAGCCACACCACGATGTCGGAGACGAGGTCCGGGGCGGCCAGTGAGTCGGTCGGAAGCGCGCCCGGGGAGAAGCTGTGAATGTAGCCCGGGTGGTCGGCGAACACCTGGTACATCGAGACGTCGTTGCCCATCGGGGTGTCGGTGCCATATGGGTGCACGGAGTTGACCCGGATGCCGAACTCTCCGAGTTCGACGGCCAGCGAGTTGGTCAGCCCGACCACGCCGAACTTGCTGGCGCAGTAATGACCGCAGCCGGGAACGGCCTTGATGCCCGCCGCTGAACTGATGGCGATGATCGACCCGCCGTTACCGGCCGCGATCATCGGTGGCACCACCGCTTTGATCGTGTTCCACAGCCCGGTCAGATTGATGTCGAGGGTGTCTTGCCACTGCTCGGCCGAAATCTCCCACAGTCGACCCCAGTTCAGCACGCCGGCGTTCGCGACGACGATGTCGAGGCGGCCGAATTGTTCGATGGCGTCGCCGACGACCCGTTGCTGGCCCGCCGCGTCGCGCACGTCGACCTCCGAGGCCAGAATCTTACGGCCCTCACCCTCGACAAGGTTCACCGTTTCGGCGAGGTCTTCCGGGCGCGCCGGGGGATAGCCGTTGTGCGCGGTCACCGGCGCGCAGGCGTCGATCGCGACGATGTCGGCTCCGGCCCTGGCCAGTCTGATGCAGTGCGAACGACCCTGGCCGCGGGCAGCGCCCGTCACATAGGCGACTTTGCCGGCCAGCGGGAGATCGGTAGGGGTCATCGTCCAAGGGTAGGAAAAGTTCAGCCGCCGCGAGGCCGAGTGAGCGTGAATTGCTCGACCACGTTGACCGACCCGTAAGGGCCGTTGACGGCATAGTGCGTCGCCTTGATCGACGTGTTGCCACCCGGGGGGCCGGGGTCGACGTCGAAAGCGACGAAGCCGTAAGGGTTTTGACTGTCCCTGAACGCCGACCACGGCGCTTCCTCCACGACGTAGATCGGCGCTTTGCGTCCGATCGCGTCGTCGAAGGCGCCGATACCGGTCACCACGCGGCACCTGGGCTGCGGAAAGAACAGCGCGTTCGACGGTGTTGAGGTGCCGCCACCGCCGATGACGAGGTGCACGGTGCCCTTGCTCGTGTCGATGACGTCGCCGTGATCCTCGACCGGGATCGGCGTTTTGGTCTCGGCGTCCTGCGCGCCCCGCACCGGATGCGAGCGCTCGTAATGGTGCTCGTGACCGCAGACCACCAGATCGACCTGGTAGCGGTCGAATAGCGGCAGCCATTCCTGGCGGATACCCAGGTCGGCACCATTGGTGTGATCGGCCGTGGAAATCGCGGTCTGGTGCATGCAGACAACCACCCAGTCTATTCGCTTGTCGGCACGCGCGCTCGCGAGTTCGCTTTCCAGCCAACGTTTCTGGGCGCCACCGGAATAGCCGTGTATGTAGGAGTTGCCGCCGTCCTGAAAGCAGACGTCGTCGTTGTTGAGGCTGATGATCCGCACCGAGCCCGCGGTGAACGAATACCACAGGCCGCGAAGCTCACCGTCGGACGCCGAGTCGGGCACGGTGAAATAGGCCTGGTATGCGGCGTAACCGATTGGGCCATTGCCTAATTCGTTCTCGTGGTTGCCCGCCGCCGGCATCCACGGCCGGTAACGCGCCGAGCGGGTGTTGTTGTCGAACCAGTCCGACCAGGTGCGGATCCGGTCATGAGCCAGGTTGGCGTAGCAGAGGTCCCCGTTGACCAGGTTGAACAGTGGAGCGAGACGTTCGATCGCCGTCGTGATATCTCCGGCCGCCGGGGAGCCAAGGTTGTGGATGCCGTAGATGGGGTTTGTGAATTGACCCTGCGTCGGGATGGCCTGGTCTCCGAAACTGGTGAAGCGCAACGGACTCCGACCCGACGGAGCGGTCCGGACGGTCCCCAACTCAGGGTTGGTGCCGTCGTGCACCGCGGCGTAGACGTAGTCGGTGTCGGGGGCCAGTCTGTCGAGCCGTGCGTGATGGACCCGAACCTCGGTGTTCGACTTCGCGTCACGGTAGGTGCGCGTCTCGGCCTGCACGGTGCGGCCGAAGCCCGACGTCGGGGTGCCCATCATGACTCGCGGATTGCGTACCGGATCGGTGGTGTGCCACGACACGACGACGTCGGTGGCGGCATCCTTGCCGAACTGCAGATGCAGGCCGCCCACCGGCTGCGCTCCGCGCTGGTTCGGCCGGGTCCACAGGCTGGGCCCGTGACCGGGTGAGCCGAGCAGAGCGACGCCGCCGGCGCCGAGTCCCGCACCGACGAGAGTGGTCGCCGCGCCCGTCGTCAGGAGCCTTCGGCGGCTGATGCCTGAGGCCGGGGCCTCGTCGGCTGACGGTTGCGGGTCTTCGACCATGCCTCTTTCATACCTTCCGGCCGGGCGTGGGCCGGTGAACGCTAACCGGCGAATACGTAGACCCAGGCCCGCGGGCCCGACCGAAGCGGGACTGAGATCCGCCGGTAGTCGTCGACTTCGTACTCGTCGGCTGCGGCCAGTTCCACGTCGCTGATGGTGAAGACAGTCCCGTCGACGTGGGCGTCCGGGCGGTTCGTCGGCCGCAGAATCGGATGCCGATCGCTGCCGCTGGTGGCGATGACGTGCGGATCAGTGATCGTGACGTAGTCCAGGTCGTAGCCGATGATCGCGTCGACGTAGCCGTCCAATTCCCGGCCGAATGTGGCGAGTTGGACTTCGGGTTGGCGCAGCGTCCCGTAGGAGAACAGCAGTTCGCTCACCGACGCTGCATAACATCCACGTTCTCGATCCGCCACCGCAGCGACGATCGACGGCGCACTGGAGTCGTTAAGAACACGCAATCTTTCAGCATTTTCTCAGCTTTGTGATCCGCTCGAGAATGTGATCATGATGCGCGAAGTCCACGCCACTAACCGGTCGATATATTTGCCATCATCGACAACCCGACAATTGTCGATCGCCGCTAACCCACGACCTTTCCTGGGGGTGGCGTACCGGTTGCGTGCAGGGGCCGTTCCGCGTCAGCGAGACCGCCGGCGCCAGACGCACGGCGGACCAGCGGTGCCCGTCGTCGTGCACACCCGCCGGGTCGGTGTGCACCCGCCCGGTTCACTCGGAGGGCGCCAGGTCGCGCGGGCCAATTATCAAGCCAGCGAAGCATATACAGCCCGCTGGAGTCAGTCGACCGATAGCGGAGGGGAGGGCGGTCGTCTGCCGGGCAGCGCTCAGAGCGACGGCTCGGGCCCACCGCCTCGGTCGCTGGACACGATGAATCCGCGTGCGCTGGAGGAGTTACTGACTTACGTCTAATAGCGTCGTGGTGTGTCGATCGTTTTCACGTACGCGCAGCTCCCCTGGCAACTTCCTGTATCGGACGCTAAAAATAGTCACATGCTGAATGTCTCTTTGGTTGTTCTCAGCACAAGATGCACGTTTGTGATTTAAGATTGCGCAACTGTCAGACCTCAAACAGGCGCTCTTTTCGATTAGTTAATCGCATTAACTCATCCAAGAAGCCAGCCAGGGGCCTGACGCCTGTCGTGAAGGAGGGTCGGTGTCGTTCGTAACTGCGCAGCCGGAGGCGTTGTCCGGCGCTGCAGGCAATCTGGCTGGTCTCGGTGATGCGATGGCGGCGCGAAACGCCGCCGCGGCCACGCCAACCACTGGTCTGGCTCCGGCCGCGTCGGATATTGTTTCGGCCATGACCGCAGCGCAGTTCGGCCAGCACGGCGCTACGTATCAGCAGATCGCCGCCCACGCGGCGGAAGTGCACGAACAGTTAGTAGCCGCGTTGCGGTCCGGGTCGGGTGCGTACGCACTGACCGAGGCGGCGAATGCAGCTGCTGCCGACTAAGGGGGGCCTAGGTCGATGAGTTTCATGATGTTCCCGCCGGAGGTCAACTCCAGCCTGATGTACAGCGGCGCGGGGTCGGGGCCGCTGATGGCGGCTGCGTCGGCGTGGGATGAGCTGGCTGCTGATTTGGAGGCAACCGCTGCCTCGTACCAAACGGTGCTCACGCAATTGACCGGGACCACATGGCTGGGTCCGTCCTCGGCGCGGATGGCTGCGGCCACAGCGCCTTACGTGGATTGGCTGTCGTTGACCTCAGGCCAGGCCGCGCAGACTTCGGCTCAGGCTCGCTTTGCCGCCGCGGCCTATGAGGGCGCTTTCGCGTCGACGGTTCCGCCGACGGTGATCGCTGCCAACCGGGCGTTGTTGGCGGCGTTGGTGGCCACCAACTTCCTGGGCCAGAACACACCGGCGATCGCGGCCACCGAGGCGCACTACATGGAGATGTGGTTCCAGGACGGCCTGACGATGGACACCTACGCGACGGTCTCCCAGCAGGCCGTCGTGTTGCCTCAGCAGACCCCGGCGCCGACGGCCAGCGATGGCGGGACGTCCGCTAACGCCGCGGCGGCCGCTCAGTCGACCGCGAACTCGGTGAGCAGCACCGGCACCAATTTGGCCACCGCCCTGCAGAACCTGTTCCCCTCGTTGAGTAGTAACTCGACGAGCAGCAATGGACTGTCGAGCGCCGTGTCAACTGCGCTGAGCGATGTCGGCGTGCCGGCGAGCACGACGAATGCCCTCTCGAGTGCGGCGTCGACGGTCGCCAGCTCAGCGACTGGTTCGATCCTTCCCGTGCAGGCCGCCTACTACTTGACCATGTTCGCCAGCATGCCCGCCAAGATGCTGATCAGCATGAGCAACTCGATGGGCGCCAGCCAGGCGATGCAGGCGGGCCAACAGGCCATGCTGGCCGACGTCACCTCGCTCCTCGACGGCAAGATGAAAGCCATGATGGCGAGCATCTCCGGCCAGATGCGGGGGTTCGGGTCAGCCATCAGTGCTCAGCTGGCGTCAGCGGGCAAGTTGGGTGGGCTGTCGGTTCCGAACGGCTGGGCGCAAGCGGCGCCAGAGATGGTCCGCGCGGCGCCGATACTGCCGGCCAACAGCATCGCGGCGCCGAACGTGTCGGCGTCGATGCCCAACAGTCCATTCACCCAAGCACTCATGGGTGCCATGAACGGGCGCGGCATGGGCACACAGGCGGCCAAGACGGCGTCCGTGAAAGTTGAAACTCGCACGCCGGCTGGCGGATGAGAAGTGGGGGATGCCTTTGCTACACAACGCATTAACTCGTGACATGACATCTATATAAGGAGAAAGATATGCCTACGCGTTTTATGACTGACCCGCACGAGATGCGGTCGATGGCGGGCCGTTTCGATGTGCACGCGCAGACGGTTGAGGATGAGGCCCGCAAGATGTGGGCGTCGAGTCAGAACATTGCCGGTGCCGGCTGGAGTGGTACCGCTCAGGCCACCTCGTACGACACGATGGGCCAGATGAACACCGCGTTCCGCAACATCGTGAACATGCTGCACGGGGTGCGCGACGGCCTGATCCGCGATGCGAACAACTACGAG
>Ga0302325_10014003_pt1 | contig 17082 bp, 19 predicted proteins | sample Palsa_T0_2_FD_201948 | JGI IMG/M metagenome (GOLD analysis project Ga0302325, IMG submission 201948) | Peat permafrost microbial communities from Stordalen Mire near Abisko, Sweden - Palsa_T0_2 | ecosystem: Environmental > Terrestrial > Soil > Palsa > Peat permafrost | place: Sweden: Abisko... | reverse complement strand
CGGACCGGTACGCAGGCTACGAGCTCTCCGGTGGGCCCTGACCTGGGCGGGATATCCGACGCTGGAGTTCGGGGCGCACCTCAACATGTCGCATTTCCAGAGCGCCACGACGGCCATACGGCGACGCGCGACGAGTTCTGTGTGGAACCTGGGCCGGTGGGCAGGTGAGGCCTATGCCAATGCTGATCGGGACGTCTGGCTGGCAGTACCGTGACTGGCGGGGTGGGCTGTACCCCGAGGGCGTGCCTCAGCGCCTGTGGCTTGAGCACTACGCCACCCACTACCTGACCGTGGAGAACAACAACAGCTTCTACCGGCTGCCGTCGCGGGACACGTTCGCCGCCTGGCGGGAGCGAACCCCGGACGACTTCGTCATGGCGGTCAAGGCCAGCCGGTATCTGACCCATGTGCGTCGACTGCGCGACCCGGCCGAGCCGGTGGCCCGGCTGCTCGGCTCGGCGGCAGGGCTGGGGCCCAAACTCGGACCGGTGCTGCTCCAGCTGCCGCCGACGCTGAAGGCCGACCCGGACACGCTGGACGCGTGCCTGAAGGAGTTCTGGACGGCGTCCGCAGCACTGGGCGAGCACGGGCTCCGGCTCGCGGTGGAGCCGCGGCACGAGACCTGGTGGACCGACGAGATACGGCAAATCCTCGCCGCGCACAACGCAGCGCTGTGCTGGGCCGACCGGCGCGGCCGCCCGACCACACCGCTGTGGCGCACCGCGACGTGGGGTTATCTGCGGTTCCACGAGGGCACGGCCCAGCCGTGGCCTAGCTACGGGCCGCAGGCGCTGAGGTCCTGGGTGGCACGGCTGACCGAGACCTGGCCGAATGAGGCCAACGTGTACGTCTACTTCAACAACGACCCGGGCGGGGCGGCGGTGATCAACTCGGCCCAGTTCGCCGACCTGGCCCGCCAGGCTGGGAGCAGCGCGACCCGCGCGCCCGAGGTCGGCCAGGTGGCCGCGACCGCAGCCATCCCGACCTGGTGAGACGCCGAACTGACGAAGGCGCGGAGCTAAGGGGCGGACGGGCTCTAGGCCGCCGAACCGCTCGTCCGCCTCTCCCCCAGCGGCCAAGCCGGCTACTCGACTCAACTAAACATGTCGCCTTACCCTTGAGAACGGGGCTGATGCACGGGTGGAACTGCCCCTGTCCCCCGCGGGTGCGCCGGGTCGGCTCATTCGGCGCTTCTTGCTGTTATCAGCGAGGCAACAGACGGTGTACGGTCCTCGTATGGAGGTCGCTGAGCTGGCGCATCTGCGCCGGGCCCGGGACTTGCTTGATCGCGAGTACGCGCGGCCGCCGGACGTTCCGGTGATGGCGCGCGTTGCGCTGATGTCGCCGTCACTGTTCTCCCGCCGGTTCCGCGAGGCGTACGGCGATACACCGTACAGCTACTTGCAGGCCAGGCGCGTGGAACGGGCGATGGCGCTGTTGCGCGGCGGCCACATGTCCGTGACTGACGTGTGCATAGCCGTGGGATTCACCTCGCTCGGCTCGTTCAGCTCGACGTTCACCCGCCTTGTAGGCGAGCCGCCGTCCGCCTACAAGGCGCGTGACCACTCACGGCTCACACCGGTTCCGCCGTGCATGACGCGCGCCTGGGCGCGCCCCGGGTGGATCGCGCAGCCATGCAGGATCGGAGAAGCGTTCCTTGCCGACCGCGCGTAGGGTCGCTGACATGGCACTTTCCATTACACACACGCCCGTTTACTGCACTGACCTGGATGAGGCGCTCGCCTTCTACACCCAGCGGCTCGGCTTCGAGGTCCGCGACGACGTCCCGATGGGGCCGGAGATGCGCTGGCTTACCGTCCATGCCCCCGGTGACACTCACGACCTGCTGCTGGCGGCCGTGGACCACCACATCCCGCCGGCCGACCGGCAGGCGATGCGCGAGATTGTCGCCAAGGGCGACCTGGCGGTCTTCATCCAGGTTGACGACTTGGACAAGACCTTCGAGTCGCTGCGTGCCGCCGGGGCAGAGATCCTTCAAGAGCCCGTCGACCAGCCCTACGGCGTCCGTGACGCCGCCGTCCGCGACCCCAGCGGCAACCACCTTCGGCTGAGCCAACCCCTGGCGGCGCAGGGCTGAGGTTCCGGCACGGCACTATTCCCCACGAGGCTGCGGCGGCCGAATTGCTCGACGGCGGACACGGCTTTGCTGGTGCGCGGCTGGTGCCATCACGGCGGTGTGCTGTGGTCGCCCGAGACCGCGGCAAGGCCTCCGGCGGTGCTGCTCTTCGGCGCGCTGGCTTCCGCGGACAAGTGCCTGTTCGCCAGGTCAGGCCGCCATGCCGAGACCCATCCCGACGACGAGGTGTCGTGGCTGGAATTCCTGAGGCGCCATACAACGGGTGCCCGCAGCAGTTGATACGGAAATGTTCTTGACCGCTTTCCGGGAGGCGTTGATCCTGGCGGGCATGGACGTGGTCGGATGCCTTGGATGCGATCTCCTCGCCGGGAGACGCGACCTGCCCGGCGGCGTCGTTCACGAGACTCCCTCCTGGGTGGTGAACCACGTCGTGGGCCGATGAATCTTGGGACCTTGGTTGTTGGGCCGCGGGAGCACCTCGCGGCTGTCGCAGACCTTGATGACAGCACTATCGCGGAACTTGGCCCTGTCCTGCGCGACACGGCACGTGTCGTCGAGGCGCTCTGCCGACCTGAGCAGACCTATGTGTGCCTGTGGTCGCACGGCGCGGGTACGCGCAAGCACCTTCACTTCGCGGTCCAGCCCGTGACCACCGCAGTCGTGGCCCGCTACGGCGGCATGCGAGCCGGGCAGCTACAGGCCCGGATGCTGGCGAGCGCCGACGAGCCTGACCCCGGTGACGTGGAGCTGTTCTGCGAGCAGGCCCGGGAGTTGTTCCGTGCCATCAGCGACACCAAGGGCCGCGAACCTCCAGGTGCCGGTTGAGCAAGGCTTTGCCGACGACATGTTGGCTGTCACCGGGACAATGCGAATCCGGAGAAACCTTGGTAACAACCACGATCAAGGCATCTAGCCCAATCTGCAATCATCGGTTGCACTCCTCTTGACGACATGCTACCGTCGGTTGCAGATGCGGGGTGGGGGCAGTGACCGACAGGCCACCCGGGCTATGGCTGACCTCGCCGCCCATTGGGACCGGCGGCTTGCCGCGACCAGAGGGCTCGCCGAAACTGCGCACACAGAAAACAAGAAGAGGAGCCGTCATGAAGCATCAATCAGCACACCTCGGCGGCCCGGCCACCGGTGCCACCAACGCACCGAGCCTGCCCGCGGCCGTCGACCGGGCCACGTTCCAGGCCGAACTGGACAGGCTGCGGGCCCGGGAGAAGGTCCACACCCGGGAAAGCGACGCGATCGCCGCGGCCCGGCGGCGCCTGCCCATGACCGAGGTAGAGGCGGGCCTCCCGCTGATCGGGCCCCACGGGCCGCTCAGCCTGCTCGACGCGTTCGAAGGACGCCGGCAGCTCATCGCCTACTACTTTATGTGGAACCCCGGACACCCCGCGGCCGAGCAGTGCGAAGGCTGCACGTTCTACACCACGCAGGTCAGCGAGCTGTCCTACCTGCATTCCCGCGACATCACCTACGCGGCATTCTGCCAGGGGCCCTACGACGAGAGCGTCCGCTACCGCGACTTCATGGGCTGGGACATGCCGTGGTACTCGGCCTACGCCTCCCGCGACGCGCTCCTCGCCGGACGCCAGATCGGCTTGTTCCACCTCGTGTGCTACCTGCGGGACGGCGACCGCGTCTTCGAGACCTACTGGACGACCCGGCGCGGCGTCGAGGCCATGGACTACAGCTACGCGCTCATGGACCTCACCGTGTACGGACGCCAGGAACCGTGGGAGGACTCGCCCCCCGGCTGGCCGCAACAGTGCTCCAACACGCGGACTGACGGCGGCTCCCCCGCTTGGCCGCCAGTGTCAGCATGGCCGGGCGGACGCCCCACCGCCCAGTGGTCGCGACTCGAAGCTGGACGCTCTGACGACCTCGCCGTCGGGCCCTGATCGTTTGCGGAGGCGTGCACCTCGACGCCGAACGTAGCTTCCTGCGGCCGTGCAGAACCGCTGAGGGCGCAGGCGATGCCCCGGCGGCGGAACGCTGTCAGGACACCGACAGCAGCGAGCTCGCCGACGGCGGGACGGTTGCCGGCGACGTCAATGAGGCCAGTGCCGGTCACCGTGCCGGAGGATTCCTCGACGGCGATGGCGACGAGGCCGCCGCGCTGGGTCAGGCGGGTCAGCCGGGCGATGTCGTGCGGGCCGGGCGGAGAGGGCATCTGGCATTGCTTAGCCCCTCCGGCACGGCCGGCGGGCGCGGGTGCGGGCCGCGTCAGTGCCACCGGTGCGCCGCCCGGTCAGGTCCAGGAACACCTCCCGCAGCGGCCGCCGCACCTCCCGGACCTCCCGTACGGCCAGGCCCGCCCCGACCAGCTCCCGGTTGACCGCCGCGGCCCGGGCCGGGGTCACCTCGGCCAGCGCCAGCAGGAACTCAGCGGCCAGGCGGTCGATCACCCCGGCGTAGGCGCGGCAGGTGCTGGGGCTAGCGGCCCGCGGCGAGGACAAGAACGCCTCGGCCGCCTCAGCCAAGGTCACGCCGGCGGCGCGGATCGCGGTCACTTCCCCAGCCGCCGGGCACCTTGCCATACCGCCTCCGCCAGATCAGCACGCTCATGTACCGGATAATAGATCGTTATCACGTATTGCCAGCGGGGATGCAGTCTGTGTGTCACTCGTCGTCGTCCGGATCCCCGCCCTCGGCGGCGAGGGCCAGGGCCTCGCGGAGCCACCCCAGCTCATCCGGGTGGAGGACCACGGTGGCCTCCCGCCATCGCCGCGGTGATGCGACGATAAGAGTCATGGGCCCGCAGCGTTTCCGCACCGTCATCACCGCCGATGGTGGAGGCCGCGCGCTCATCACGGTGCCGTTCGACCCGGATGAGACGTGGGGCGCCAAGGCCAACCATCCCGTGGGCGGCACGATCGACGGCCGGCGGTTCCGCGGCAGGCTTTCGCCGGCCGGCCGCGGGTGGGTGCTGACTGTGAGCCTGCGCGATGGCGTCGCGGTCGGCGATGAGGTGACCGTTGAGCTAGCCCCGGAAGGTCCGCAACGCGGCGATCTGGCCGACGATATCGCCGCGGCGCTCGCGGCCGATCCGGCCGCGGCCGCATTCTTCGATACGCTGGCGCAGTTTTACCGCAAGGCGTACCTCCGCTGGATCGATGCGACCACCCGCCGGCCGGACGTCCGGGCGGCCCGCATCGCTGAGGTGGTCGACCTGCTCGCGGCGGGAATCAAAGAACGGCCGCGATCATGAGGGCGTGACGGCACCTGGGTCGTCGGCGCTCGCGGTGAGTCGGCGGGCCAGGGCGTGCACGTGGTCGCGCAGGGCGTCCGGGTATTCGATCACGAACGGGCGGTCCAGCCAGGCGAGCAGGGAGGGGATCCACTCCAGCCGCTCGGCCCGCAGCCGGACCCGCACCCACCCGCCGCTCTCCCCCGCCCCGGAGACGCCCGGTGACCGGAAGGATTCTGCCAGGTCACGGGCTTCCTGCCCGGTGGGCTCCCGTGCTGGATCGGCTGAAATCTTCTCCACGGTAGCGATCCCGGCCGGGAGCCGAGCGCGGACCTGCTCGGCCGGGCCCAGGACCCGCAGCGACACCTCGTGCTGGTAGGGCACCCCGGCAAGCCCGGAAAGTACCTGGGCCGCCGGGTCGAACCCAGCAGGTATTTCGAATGACCCTGGCACTACCGTCGCGGTCTCGATCCGGTCCAACCGGAACGTGCGCACCTCGCCGCTGGCCGAATCCGCCCCGGTCACGTACCAGCGCCCGGAGTGAACGACGATCCCGTACGGGTGCACGGTGCGTTCGCTGCGCCTCCGGTCCCTGGTCATGTAGCTGACGGCGACCGGCCGGCGGTGCCGCGCGGCCTCCGCGAGCATCAGCAGGACGCCCGTCTCCTGGGTCGCGGCAGGGCGGGCCGCGGTGGTGAAGTCGCCGGTCGTCAGCAGGGCGTCCAGCCGGCGGCCGAGCGCCTCGGGTAGCACGCGGCGGATCTTGGCCGCGGCGCTCTCCATCGCGGTGGCGGACGTGGTCACCAGCCCGGCCCGCAGGCCGGCGACCAGTCCGAGCATGACGGCTACGGCCTCGTCGTCGGAGAACATCAGTGGCGGCATCCGGTAGCCGGGGGCGAGCCGGTAGCCGCCGTACCGGCCGCGCACCGACCGGACCGGGATGTCCAGGTCGATCAGGTGGTCCACGTAGCGGCGGACGGTGCGCTCGTCCACGTCGAGCCGCACGGCCATGTCGGCGGTGGTGCGGGTCCCGCCGGCCTGGAGGATCTCCAGCAGGGCGAGCACCCGGGCGGTCGGCCGGGTCATAAGTGAAAGTGTCCCACCAATACCGGGCGGATACTGTCCTGTATTCGCATTAGCGTGCCTGTCATGAGCCGGGATACACCTGGCGCGACACGGAAGATTCAGATGACTCAGGCCGCAGGTAAGACAGTTCTCATCACCGGGGCGAACGCCGGGATCGGCAAGGATGTCGCACGACAGCTAGCGCAGCGAGACGACGTGGGCAGGATCTACCTGGCCTGCAGGAACCGGAGCCGGGCGCAAGCCGCCCAGGCGGAGCTCGAGACAGCGACGGGTCGGTCGATCTTCGACATCGTGGTCATGGACGTATCCGATCCCGACTCGGTGCGCGCCGCCCTCCCCGCCGTCGACGGTCTCCTCGACGCCCTCGTCATGAACGCAGGTGGCAGCGGCGGTGACTCTCCACTGACGTTGACCAAATCGGGGGTGACACGCATCTTCGCCGTGAACGTGCTCGGCCACGTGGTTCTCCTCGACGCCCTCCTCGCCGCGGACCGCCTCACCGAGGTCGCGGTCTATACCGGAAGCGAAGCAGCCCGAGGCATCCCCAAGTTCCGGATGAAACGACCGGCGTTCGCCACCACCTCCGCCGACGAGCTCGCTGCTGTCATCGACGGCAGTTACTTCGAGTTCCGCAAACCCGACCCGGCCCTAGCCTACGGCCAGGCCAAGTACATCGGGGCGCTCTGGATGGCGTCGACGGCCCGCCAGTACCCGGACCAACGGTTCGTCACCATGAGCCCCGGCAACACCTCCGGCACCGGAACCCTCAACGACCAGCCGCTCCCGCTCCGGCTCGCCGCCAAATATGTCATGCCCGCCCTCGGTCTCTCTCACAGCCTCGAGACCGGCGCCGGACGACTCGTCGACGGCATCACCGACCCCGCCCTTCGAAGCGGCGTGTTCTACGCCAGCGCCGCCAGCACCATCACCGGACCCGTCGTCGACCAAGCCGACATCTTCCCCGACCTCCGAAGCCCTTCGTTCCAGGACAACGCCAACCAGGCCATCCACCGCTTCATCCCGGCCTGACCGGTTGATGAGCACAGCGGTTTACCGTTGCCGATGAGTGAGTCATAGTGAGTCACTCATCGACACCCCGTCTCGGGGTTGTTCCCCAGCTTGTTGGCTGGGTCCCTTCCGCGTTTCATCGCCACCTGCCCGGCGATGCCGGGTCTTGCGGTCGGCTCCGCGCTTGACCGCGGCCCTGGCTGGGCCGAGGGCGCTATCGCCCGTGGCGGGCGGCTCGTAGCGCGCGAGGTTGATGGCGGCGTTGTCGTCGCGCTGGTGGCTGGTCCGGCACCCGGTGCAGGTCCAGTGGTCGTTCCACCCGATGTCCTGCACGTGCCCGCAGGCGTGGCAGGTCTTGGAGGAGGGGTACCAGCGGTCCGCGATGACCAGGCGGGAGCCGTACCAGCCGGTCTTGTAGGCCAGCTGGCGGCGGATCTCGCCGAGGGCGGAATCGGACAAGCCGCGCCTGCGGGCACGTGCGCCCGCCAGGCCCTTCTGCCGCAGCATCCCGTCCCCCAGCGCCGCCTGGAGGGGCCGCGGGTTCGGCACCCGTTCGATCACCTCGCCGTGCTGGCCCGCGACGGTGGCCAGGACACGCACACCTACATCCACTCCGACCCGCGACGCCTGCTCACCCGCACGGCGCTGGATGGGCCGCCGGATCAGAACTCGGAAAGCGGCCACCAGCCGGGTCCCGCGGCGGGAGACAGTGGCGGCGAGGATGCGGGCGCTGCCTTTGGCGATGAGCCGCTGCAGGCGGCGGGTGTTCTCGTGGACCCGGACGGTCCCGATCCTGGGCAGGGTGACGTGCCGGCGGTCGGGTTCGACCCGGATCGCGCCGGTGGTGAAGGTGACCCGGTCCCGGTCGCGGCCCTTCTTCGCGAACCGCGGGAACCCGGCACGGCGGCCCGCCCGGCGCCCGGCCCGGCAGGCCTGCCAGTTCCAGTAGGCATCCACCGCGGCCCTGATCCCGTCAGCGAACGCCTCCTTGCTGATCGCAGGCCACCACACCTGGCCGGTCCCGGCATCCGTGCACTCGGCGTCCTTGGCCTGGTTCCAGCGTTTCCGCAGCCCGGCAAGCGACGGGGCCTCGGTCTGCTCGCCGGTCTCCCGGTACCGGGTCAGATCCTCTTTGAGGGTGCGGACCGCCCAGTTGCGAGCGTACCGGCGGCCACCGAACTGACGCCGCACGCACGCCGCCTGCTCCGGGGTGCAGTCCAGCGCAAACTGGAACGCCTGCACCGTCCACCCGTCCGGGATCTCGAACCTGGCCATCAGGACTCCGGCTGTCCCGGAGCGTCCGGGAAGGCGGCGCGAGCCAAAGCTGCAGCCCGGTGGACGCTGGCGCGCTCCCCGGCTGCTGCGATCCGGTGGACGTACCCGTCGAAGTATCCGGCCACGTCAAGGGTGCGCACCAGAATCATGCCTGGCCGGCCGGGGACCTCCGGTCGTTTCCCGCTCCTGCCGCACGGGCCGCACACGAGGTGCGTGCAGTCCCCCGCCAGGCCCGGGCCGCACTTCCCGCACAGTGCCGCAGACGCAGCACGAGACCCCGGCCCGGCGCTGCCCCGGCCGGCGTCTGCGAGCCCGGGCCGTGCGGAGCCAGGCCGGCGGCTCGTGTTCCCAGGCTCCGGGCCGGCCGGCCGTGACCTTGGTGTACCCGGCCCGCCGGATGTCGCCGCCACTGACTCCGGGCTGCTGCCCGGCCGCGCCGGGGCTCACCCGCTCACTCATGACTCCGCATCCCGCCCTCCCCGCCGGCAGCCGCCTGCGGGCCGATGTCCCGCTGGGCGCAGCCGACCGCTTTCAACGCCCGGTTCCGCGCCGACCGGCGGCCGTACAGGCGAGCGCAGAAACTGGTGAGCACCTCCACCATGTCCCGCACCAGGTCGTCGGCCACCTCCCCGTCATCGAGCACCACCAGCCGCCGGCCGTGCGCCGAGAGCACGGACTCGACCAGTTCGGTATTCATCCTCCCGAGCCGGTCGCGGTGCTCAACTACCACCGCGGTCACCTTCGGGTCTGCCAGGAGCCTGCGGACCTTCGCGCGTGATCCGTTCATCCCGGACCCGACCTCGGCCTCCACCCGGACCACCTGACCGCCCGCGCCCGCGGCCCAGGTGGTCAGCCTCGCCACCTGCCGGTCCAGGTCCTCTCGCTGGTCGTGGGAGGACACCCGTGCATACAGCCCATACGCCGCGACGGCAGGTCCGGCCGGTACGCCCGGGGAGACCAGCACCGTCCGCTGGTTCACCCGCACCGCCGGGACCGGCAACGTCCCCTCCCGGAACCACCGGTACGCCGTCTGCGGATGCACCCCCTGAGCACGCGCCCACTCAGTCGGATTCACGTCACCAGTGTACTAAATAGAACACGTGTACGCTCAGTATTGATCGCTATTTCGGCAACTGTTCAAACCCTTCCCGCGGACACGAGGGTCCCGGCAGGCTCACCGCCCCGAGGGTGCTGAAACAGGGGGCAGGGCTGCGAATGCGCGTATGCCTGATACGAAGATCAGGCCGCCGGCGACGATGAATATAAGGCTCACCGAGTTGAGGGAGATGCCGGCGAACGAGACGCGGAAGCTCCGCAGGACAGTGCTCATCAGCCAGCCGGAGACGACCGCCGAGAGCATGGACGCGAACTGGTTGACGGGATTGAACACCGCCATCACCCGTCCCATATATTCGCGCGGTGCCGCATCGAGGAGCAGTGGCGCCACTGCTGTGTTCAGCATGGCGATCGGAATGGCATAGATCGCCAGCATGACGAGGCCCGCGGCGAAGCTGCGCTGCAGCGCGTAGCCAGCCGCCAGGACACCCGTTGCCAGCAGGCCGGACCAGGTAAGCGCGCGTGCGCCAATCCACCGCACCATATGGCCGGCCGCGAGCGCGCCGACAATGAAGCCAGCTCCCATCGCCGTCTCCGCGACGCCGAACAGGCAGGACGACGCGTGCAGATCGTGGGTCACGAAGAACACGTTCAGCGCGTTGATCGCCCCGGTGCCGAACTGGCAGATCATTGTGACCGTCAGGAGCGTCACCAGGAACCGGTTCCGCGCGAAGAGCCGCAACCCGACGGAGAACTCAGCATGCAGACTGGTCTCGCCCGCTCGGCCAGAGCCTGGCGGGTGAGGCTCGGGCGTCAGCCGCAGGAAGCGGATGGCCAGATAGGACACGATGTAGGAGGCTGCGTTGGCGGCCAGCGCCCACCGGAAGCCGACCGTGAACAGCAACGGGGCCGCGATGGGCGGCCCGATGATCCCGGCCGCCGACGTGGTCACCTCGGCGAGGCCGACCGCCCGGGCCCGGTCCTCCTCGCCATGCACCACGTCGCCGGTCGTCGCGAACCTGGCGAGGCTGAAGAACTGGCCGGCTGCGTTCAGCACGAACACGACCAGGTACACGGCGGCGAGCCACAGTCCGACGGGGAGGTCGCGGACCGGGACGAACGACAGCCCGACGAGACCCGCGACCATCGCCGCCCGGATCACCTCGGTCCGCATCATCGTCGACTTCCGGTTCCACCGGTCCACGAAAACCCCGGCGATCGGCCCGACCAGGGCAAACGCGGCGGTCGCGGCGACCAGGATCCCGCTGACCGCGGCGGGGGCCCACGACCGGCCGCCCGCGAGATCCTGCGACACCCACAGCACGAGCGTCGTGCCAAAGACGGTGTCCCCGACCGCGGACACGGCCTGGCCGTACCACAGCTTCGCGTAATTCCGGTTAATCAGCGTTCGCTGTAGTGACGGCAAGTTTATGGTGCGTTTATTGTTAATGCAGCGCGCAGTGCGGTTCTCGTATATTGGTACCATTGTTATTACACGTGCTGCTTTGGCTGCGGATCTCTTGGTAGCCGCACGCCACACGTCGGCTCGTCAGGAAGCCGGGGCTCGCCGGCCTGACGTCTTGCCATCATCTTTGGGCTCTTTCGGGAACAAGAAATCTTCAGTTATGGCGAACAGGCCCGTAACGATAACGAGTTGCTCATTCTGTAACTCGAGGCAAGGGTCACCCGTCGAGTCACATCGGCATCATCCATGGTTCCGCGGACGACCGCGAGGTATGACGTTATTGTTACGTTATTTGCGAAGTGGCCAGTAAATCTCGCGTTTCCCGAAAGTCGCCGGCAAAGGCGAACAGCCCACGGCGGCTACGAGGTCACCATCACCCCGGGCAGCGGCCCCGATCTGGCCGCTGCCCGCACGACGTCATCGCCTGGCAAGGTGATGCTGATGACCACCCTGATGCCCTGGTCCGGCCGGCGCTAACTGCCGAAACCGTCGAATTCCCCGTTTCGGACGCCGCCGAGAAAAGCGTGCCACTCGTCGGACGTGAACCGGAGGACTGGACCTACGGAGTCCCTGCTGTTGCGAACGCCGATCTCGCCACCGGGCAGGCTGGCCACCTCGACGCAGTTGCCGTTGGCGTAACTCAGGGAGCTCTTAGTCCAGTAAAAACCTGAACCCGGCCGCTCATGCGGACTCCTGAGGGTGGTGCTTCCCACGTTACCTCTTCACTGGTTGGTGTCTTTTCCTGGATGTGCAGCTAGCGGGGCGAGCCAGAGGGGATCACGGCTCATTGTGTCCACGTGTGCCGCCTACGGTCGCGCGATCGCCGGCCTCGAGCAGATCGGGCTGGAACGGGAGCGTGAAGTACACGGCCTCCCCCGCCGGGGTGCGGAAAGAGCCCCATTCCGCCGACAGGGCGGCGACCAGCGCCAGCCCGCGTCCGTTCTCCGTGCCGGATGGTTCGCCCACTCCGATTGGCAGGGAACGCGACGTGTCGTAGACGTCAACGCGCAGATGACCGCGGGAGCACCTGACGACAAGCATGATGGTCTCACCGTCGCCGTGCATGATGGCACTGGTCACCAGGTCGCTAGTGAGCAGAACCGCGATGTCCGGATCAACAGGAACCTTCCAGGCCCGGATGACCGCGCGGATCTGGCCGCGGGCCTCGGCCGCCGCAGCTGGTTCCCGGGTCAGCCGGAAGCGACGCTGCTGCAGTTCGGTCGGGCTAGTCTGTGCCATCGCGTCTATCCGGTTCCTCAGCTGACCTATTCGGTGCCTGTTGCATCGCAAATACTTCTGCAACTTGCACTGCAATACATCGGTCAGCTGACGGATATTGAACGACGGCCCGAACGGCAGTGGTTTCAGCTCCGCCTCAGCCCGTTGAGCAGAGCGTCGGTGCCGGCCGCGCCGAAGGTCCCGAACCGGACACCGTGCGGGGAGGTCCGCGAGTGTGAGGAAGTCTACATCGCGGATCGGGGCGGCACCGCGGTATCCGCTGGCGGCCCACCCTGCCCGGTGTCGACGTTGGCGTGCTCCCCGGTCAGGCCGAGACCGAGACCGAGACCGATAATGTCAGACGTGCCAGGAGTTCCCGCCGAGGCGGTCACGCTGGCCGCCCTGGAAACCGATCCTCATCCGGTGCTCGCGCGGCTGCGGGCCGCCGCGCCGGTCACCTGGGTACCGGTCCTTGGCGCCTGGCTGGTCACCGGGTACGGCGAGGCGGTGGCGGTGCTGCGCGACGCACGGACGTTCACGGTCGATGATCCCCGGTTCTCTACGGCCACGGTGGTGGGCCCCAGCATGCTCTCGCTGGACGGTCCGCGGCACGCGCGTCACCGGGCCCCGTTCACCCGTACCTTCCGGTCCGATGAGGTCCACGCCCGGCTGGCCGCCTTCATCCGGGCCGAGGCCGGCCGCCTGGTCACGGTGATCGAGCCGCGCGGTGCAGGCGAGCTCCGGCGTGCGGTCGCCGGGCCACTGGCCGCCGCCGTCATGGCCGAGGTCCTCGGCCTCGGCCAGGCCGATCCGGCGAAGATCCTCACCTGGTACGACGGGATCGTGGCCGCGGTGCAGGCCGAGGCGGCGAAGACCGAGGACGGCCAGGCCGGCGCCGCGGCGGATCCGGCCGGCCAGGCCGCGTTCGGCGAGCTGGCCGGACGCCTGCGCGAGGTTATCGCGGCCGATGATGGCACGTCGCTGCTGGCCGGGGTGGCCGCAGGGGCTGGAGAGGCTGGAGGGGCCGGGGCGCTGACCGAGGCCGAGGCCATCTCCAACGCTGCCGTCCTGATGTTCGGCGGCATCGAGACGACCGAGGGAATGATCGCCAACGCACTGCTGCACCTGCTGTCTCACCCCCGCGGACTCGAGCTGATCCGCGCCGGCCGCGGCCTGATACCAGCCGCGATCGAGGAATCGCTGCGGCTCGAACCGGCCGCGGCCGTCGTCGACCGGTACGCGACCGCGGATGCGGTCCTGGCCGGCCTTCCCATCCGGGCCGGTGACCAGGTCACGGTGTCCATCGCCGCGGCCAATCGCGATCCCTCGGTCTTCACCGACCCGGACGCATTCGACGTCCGCCGTCCCAACGCCGCCCGCCACCTGGCGTTCGCCCACGGCCCGCATTTCTGCATCGGCGCTCACCTCGCGCGCCTGGAGGCGCAGGTAGCGGTCGACACCGTGCTGCAGCGGCTGCCCCGGCTGCGCCTGGACCCGCGGTACAGCAGCGCGCCGCGGGGCCTTGTCTTCCGCAAGCCGCCAGATCTTTGCGTGCGCTGGGACCGGGGCTGACCATCGCGCGTGGTCGCGGTATGCAGCAAGCCGCCGGGTGGGTCCGCCCGCCGACGGCGTCAGAACGGCGAGCGGGTGGCCTGCGGGATCCCCACCTGGCGGCCGCTGCACTGCCTGGCGTCTTTCATCATGGCGAACAACAGGAGCGTCATTCCCACGAGCGAGGAGGCGTCCCGCATCCCGCCGCTGAACAGGTTGAAACCGATGACCTCGATCAGGAAACCCGTGAGCCCGGTGATGAGCCTCCAGCGTGGCCGCACGGCCCTGGCCAGCCCGGTCACCGCCAGGACGGTGAGCAGCGCACCGATGCGCGCACCCCGCAGCCTCCGGCGGCGGGCGAGCCGACTGGACTCCTGGCCGCGGGAACGGTGAATCGGGGCCCGTGCGCTCATGATGATCACGTTCCCGCGCCGCGATCGCCGCCTCATATCAGGCTGAGGTTCATGGGAAATTATCACCCTCCGCGTCGGTCTTGCGGTACCTCCACCGTAGGCTCGCAGGAGACGATATTCAAACCGCCGGTACCGGCCAGACGACCGGGCCGCTAACTCCAGGAGGCGCCATGCCGCGGGAAGATCCGGATGAGTTCGCCGAGCGATTCCACCGGGACCGCCGGGAGCACGGAGGCGCGTCCCAGCATCTGAACGATGACCAGCTCGCCCGGCTGACCGAGGAAGAGCGCGTCGCCGCCGGCCTGGGCGCCTACGACCCCGACGAGGTGCCCCCGGCCACGGACACGCCGCCGCAGCCGGAAGACATCACCCAGACCGAGGTGTGGCAAGAAGAGCGGGCGGAGATCCGCCGCGAGGAGGACAAGGACGAGCTGCTGGTCAAGGGCGAGCGCGACCCGTTCCCGCCCACGAGATACGAGTGACCTGCTAGCGCGTGATGGCGGCCGGGGCCACGGCGAGCGACACGCTGGCCTCGGTCGTGTAGACCAGGAACGTCAGCGACTCCTGGAAGTACAGCTGCACGCTGTCCGCGTCGTGCGACAGGTAGCCGATCGACAGATCCTGGCCCAGCCGCAGCTCGAAGTCGCCGCCGCGTCCGGAAATCAGCAGCGCCCCGTCTATCGCCGGCGCCCAGATGATCTCTCCGTCGATCACCCGGGCCAGGTGCTCGCGGATCGGGTAGCCATGGTCGGAAGTCTCGCTGACCATCGTGTAGGCGCCGGCCGACAGCAGCAGCGAGAAGGGCCCTCCGACGCCGGCGAGCCGGAGCGCGCTCACCGCCTGGCTGACCGCGTTCGGGTAGTCGCGGGCTTCGGCGGGCAGCGTGAGCGCCGGGTTGGACGAGCTCGTCCTGATGCCGGTGATCCCGGCGGCCGCGTACCCCTCGACTATCGCCCGGTCCTCGGCGAACGCGATCTTCTTGGCCGCGTCTTTCACCGGCTGCCAGTCGGGGTCCTGCGCACCGCGCTCGACGTCGTCCACATCCGGCCGGCTGACCGTGAAGGGCACCCGGAGCTGGACCAGCGGTTGCGACGTACGTAGCTTGGCCAGGACGCCATCCGCGGGGGCGTCGACGTCACTGAGGTGGCCGGTGTTCACGCTGGCCAGCTCGGGGCCATCGGGTCCGGCGAGGTCCACCACCCGCCGCGCGGCTACGTTCTGCTCGAACGTGCGGCGTGCCTCGGCTTCGAGGTCCGCCCAGGCGGCCCCGGAGATCGGAGCGAGTTCGCGGTGCAGGTTGTTCATTGCTAGTTGCTCCTCTTCAAGCTGCCGATGCCCAGGGAACCGCTGTCCACCGACCCGGCCGCCGCCCCGGAACCGGCCGGGCTTGGCGGATCCGGAAGGTCATCGAGGAAGTCCGCCGACGGGGCGAAGAACAGGCTGCCGGTGACTGCCGTGGAAAAATCAAGGATGCGGTCGTAGTTACCTGGCGGGTTGCCGATAAACATGTTGACCAGCATCTGCTCGGTCACGCTCGGAGTGGCGGCGTAGCCGATGTAGTACGTGCCGAACTCTCCTCGCCCCACCTCGCCGAAGGGCATGTTCGCCCGCAGGATCGACCGCTCCTGCCCGCCGGGACCGACGATCGTGTTCAGGGCGACGTGGGAGTTGGCCGGCTTGACATCGTCGGCCATCTCGATGTCGGACAGCTTAGAGCGCCCGATCGCCTTCTCCTGGTCCTCGACGGTCAGGGCGTTCCAGGCCGCCAGGTTGTGCACGTATTTCTGCACGATGACGTAGCTACCGCCGGCGAAGCCGGGATCCGCGTCGCCGGTCAGGGCGGCCTCCCCCGCCTCCCGGCCGACCGGGTTCTCGGTTCCGTCGACGAAACCGAGCAGGTCGCGCTCGTCGAAATACTTGAACCCGTGTACCTCGTCCACCACCGTGGCCGCCCCGGCCAGCCTGCTCATGACCTGGGTCACGAACTCGAAGCACAGGTCCATGCGCTCGTGCCGGACGTGAAAGAGCAGATCCCCGGGCGTGGACACGGCGCGGTGCACGGTCCCGGTGAGTTCGCGGAACGGGTGCAGTTCGGCCGGGCGCGGCCCGGCGAACAGGCGGTCCCACGCCCGCGACCCCACCCCGGCCACGCAGGCCAGCGGAGCACCGGGATTGCGGAAGCCGACCGCCCGCTGCAGGCCGGCCCAGTCGCTGAGCAGGTCCCTGGTCGCCGCCTCGCCGCCGGGATCGATCGTCAGCACCAGGAAGATGGCGGCCGCGGTGAGCGGGGCGAGCACCGGCTGAGGCTCAGGCTCAGGCAGCGGGCGCGCAAGGGAAGGAACCTGTGACCACTCCGTCACGACCCCGGCCCTCCTTCTCCCCTGCCTCATCAGCTTCGCCCGTCAGCGTCGGCGCCACGCTTCTCCGCGACCCCAAGCCTGCCATACGAAAGGTTACCGATACGAACCGGAGGGACCCTGTGCGGGGACTTACATCCACCCGCGTTTCTTGAACAGGATGAGCAGCCCGATGACGGCCGCGACCTCGGTGCCGACGCCGAAGATGAGGAAAGCGGTCAGGGACCCTATGTGGTTCACCAGCCAGCCGAGGTTCTGGCCGAAGAACCCGGTCAGGAACGACAGCGGCAGGAACACGGTCGCGATGATCGTCAGCTGCTTCATCTGGTCGTTGAGCCGGTTGGACACCATCGACA
>Ga0302325_10014000_pt1 | contig 17086 bp, 14 predicted proteins | sample Palsa_T0_2_FD_201948 | JGI IMG/M metagenome (GOLD analysis project Ga0302325, IMG submission 201948) | Peat permafrost microbial communities from Stordalen Mire near Abisko, Sweden - Palsa_T0_2 | ecosystem: Environmental > Terrestrial > Soil > Palsa > Peat permafrost | place: Sweden: Abisko... | reverse complement strand
GGTCGTCACCGGCGCGTAGCCCCCGTCGCCCTGCGTGGCGTAGAGGACGACGTTGGTCTCCGTCGTGCCTGAAGGCAGGAGCGCGGGCTCGAACGAGACCGTCACGCACACCGGCTTCGAGAAGGTCTGCCCCGCTGGGCCCAGGAAGTGCGCCGCGCCCAGCGCCCGCGCGCCGGGGAGCTCGGCCGTATCGGGATCGAGGGCCACGGTGATGGTGACGTCCCCCGCCAGCGCCTGGGGCGGGATGAGAAGCGTCGTCCCGTCGTTGGCCGTCACCAGCCCGCCGGCCGGCCCCACCATCTGGCTCGCGCTACCCGGCAGGGGCCCCGTCCCGAACGGGAAGATCGTCTGCACCGTGCACGCCGCCACGACCGCGGTTGCGCCGACTGGCACGCCTACTGCCAGCGCCAGGATGGGCAGTGCCTTTCCCACGGCGGACCACAGTACCCGAGCGCCGCCCCCCCGTGCTACGAACCCGGCCCCATGTCGAACACGATCAGCAGGCCCAGTGCGCCCCCTGGGGGGGGTCCCGGCATCCAGCTCAAAGGCGGCGCGGCCATCCTTGCGCCCATCAGCGCCTTCCCCAACGGCGTCCCCGGCAACGCGCTCGTGCTGCTGCCCATCGGTGTCAACGGGACGCCTCTCGAGAAGAGGATCATCGACGGCCCGGTCGCCCTACAGATGGACGAGGTCTGGAAGCTCCTCGGGTTCAACGGCCCCGCCGTGCAGGTGCAGGACGAGCAGGGGCGCCCCATCGCCATCGGGCTGGAGGACCTGCTCGGCGGCCTGGAGAAGCATTGGACCGAGAACCCGGAGGACTCCAGCCGCGGACGCATCTTCGCCCAGGAGCTGATGAAGTACGGGCGCCACGAGAAGGCGGAGAAGGTCCTGGCGAAGATCGTGGCCCTGGGCGGCGACGGCGAGGACTGGCTGGGTCTTGGCGTCGCGCAGCTCGCGCAGAAGAAGCTCGACAAGGCCGAGGCCACCCTGAAAGGCGCCCAGAACTTGCTCAAGGATTCGCCGTTTCCGAGCCTCCAGCTCGCCAAGGTGATGAAGGAGAAGGGCGATCGCAAGGCCGAGCGGGAGATGACGGAGCGCGCGATCCAGATCGACAACAACTCGGTCGACGCCTGGGCGTACCTGGCGAACGCCATCAAGGAGCAGAGCGGCGAAGAGGCCATGGTGAAGGAGCTGGAGGCGCTGGCCAACGCGCCGGTGAACTCCAAGTGTGCGGCCCCGTACATCGCGCTGCAGGGCTTCTACGCGGGCGACGGCAAGGACGAGGCGCTGAGGAATCGCGCCATCGGCTTCGCCAAGAAGGCCGTCGAGCGCTCGCCCGGTGATGCCCTGGGGCTGCTGTGTCTCTCGGCCCTCTACGGCCAGGCGGCCAAGATCGACGAGGTCGTGAAGCTGCTCGCGCCACACGAGGGTCTCATGCAGCGCGACGTGCGCATCGCGCACAACTACTTCGAGGCGCTCTTCCAGCTCCGCGACATGCAGAGGATTACCGCGCTGCTCAACAAACTCGCCACCAGCCAGGTGCGGGAGGTCAAGCAGTTTGCCATCGAGCGCTCGCGCGCCATTTCCCAGATGCTCCAGCAGCAGCAGGAGCAGCTCCGCGGAGCGACGCAGCCCAAAGCGTAAGTTTGACCGCTCCGGCGGAGCGCCCCTACACTCGCAAACTTCTCATGCGCGCCCTTCTCCCGGTCGTGGTCGTGACGATGATCCTCGGCGCCGCGGTGGGGCAAGCCGGGTGCGAGCCGCAGCTCACCTACGTCTCGAAGGACCACTTCGCGGCGGAATACGCCCAGGCGCTCTGCACCAGCCTCCAGCCTTGCTGCGCCGAGAACGGCGTCGGCTACGACTACACGGCGTGCGCGGAGGGGTGGCAAGCGGCGGTCAACACCATCCTCTATGGCCCCAACGCCACCGGCAACTACGACACCACCGTGGCCACCACCTGCGTCGCGCAGGTGCGCGCGGCCCAAGGGGCCGGCTGTCAGCCCGGGCCGGGGACGCTCTCGGCAGCGCGTGCGACGTGCCAGGCCATCTTCGCGGGCGAGGTGCCGGTCGGCTCGCCGTGCACCAGCGCGACGCAGTGCGCGCAGATGGACGGCAGCGTAGTCACCTGCGCCGTCGTCCCGGGCGATGCGGGCGCCGGGGGCGGGAGCGAGCTGCCCCTGGAGGCGCCGGCGGTGTCGTTGCAGGGGCTGACCGTTTCGCTGGAGAACGTGCCGGTCTGCGTGGTGCTCCCTCCTTCCGACGCCGGCGCATCGGCCACGCCTCCGCCGTGCACCAGCAACGCCGCCGCGGGCACGGACACCTGCGGGGACACCGGCAGCTACTGCGACCCGACGCAGAAGACGTGCCTTCCCCTCGCGGGCGTCGGTGGGCTCTGCGATCCGGTGGTGGTGGGCTCGTGCCAGCCCGGGAACTACTGCGTCGCCAGCGGCATGGCGATGGGGACGTGCGCCGCGGCGGGTCCCATCGGCAGCCCGTGCACGGCGGCGGCGATGTGCGACTCCACCGGCACGTGCGACGTCTCCGGGACGCAGACCTGTCTGGCCATCGAGAAGCCCGGGCAGCCCTGCGCGTCGGACTCGCAGTGCTCGGTCGGCGTCTGCGACGCCACGACCAAGACCTGCCTGGTGAACTCCATCGGGACCACCGCGGCGTGCAACGGGGTCACCTCCGGCTGACGCTCAGACTCGCGCGCGCTGGCGCAGGAGAAGGAGAAACACTGGCCCACCGACCAGCGCGGTGAGGGCCCCTACCGGAAGCGCGGTGTGAACGGTAGGCTCGAGGAGGCGGACGAGCAGATCGCAGGCCACTAGCGTGGCGGCCCCGGCGAGGGCCGACGCCGGTAGAATCAGGCGCAGATCCGGACCCACCATGCGCCGCAGCGCCTGCGGGACCACCAGGCCGACGAATCCGATGAGCCCGGTGACGCTGACGATGGCCCCGACCACCGCGGCGCAGGCGAAGAAGGTGCGGCGCTCGAGCGCGCGAACGTCGACGCCGAGGCTCTCCGCCGGCTCGTCCCCCAGCGCCAGCAGGTTCATGCGCGCGGCGTCGGCAAAGAGCACCGCCAGACCGCCGGCGACGTAGGCGGCCACGAAGGCCAGCTGCCCCCACGACGGCACGTCGAGAAAGCCCATCAGCCACCAGACCAGGGACTGGATGCGGCCCGGCTCGGCGATCGCTTCGAGCAGCGTGATGCATGCCCCGGCGATGGCGTTGACCACGATCCCCGCCAGGAGAATCGACGCGCCGCCACCGCGTCCTGCGCGGACCAGCGTCCACACCACGCCGGTCGCCGCGATGCCGCCGCCAAAGGCCGCCGCGGGTACTCCCGCCGCGCCGAAGAGGCCCGCCCCTTCCAGGCCCAGCGCGATGGCCACCGTCGCCCCGAGCGCCGCCCCTCCCGACACGCCGAGTACGTAGGGCTCCGCCAGCGGGTTGCGCAACACGGCCTGGAACGCAGCCCCCACGGCGGAGAGCCCCGCGCCGGCCACGGCCCCCAGCAGCACGCGCGGGAGGCGGTAGCCGAGCACGATGTCGTGGCCCCGCGTCCCCGGCGCGAACAGATCGAGCGCCGTCGCCGACCCGCTCCCGAAGGAGACGCCGAGCGCCAGCAGGACCACCAGCGCGACGGCGCACGAGGGCAGGACCGCGCGACGCACAGGCGCGACTTACGCCCGGTTGCGCTCGTAGAGGATGCGCAGACCGGTGAGCGTCAGGTGCTCGTCGACCTCGCCCACCGTCTTCGACAGCGGCGCGATGAGCGACGCCAGACCGCCCGTGGCGATGACGGCGCAGGGGAACCCCACCTCGGCGAGGATGCGCTCGACCAGCCCGTCGACCAGGCCCACGTAGCCGTAGACGATGCCGGACTGCATGGCGTGGATGGTGCTCCGTCCCACCACCCTGGGCGGAAGGGCGATCTCCACACGCGAGAGCTTGGCGGCTCGCGTGAAGAGGGCGTCGGCGCTGATTTGCAGACCCGGGGCGAGGACGCCCCCGAGGTATTCGCCCCGCGGCGTCACGCAGTCGAAGTTGGTCGACGTGCCGAAGTCGACGACCACGACGCCCCCTTTGGCCTTATCGTAACCCGCCACGGCGTCGGCGATGCGGTCCGCCCCCACCTCGCGCGGGTTCTCGATGAGGATGGCCATCCCGGTGCGGGTGCCCGGCCCGACCACCAGCGCGTCGCGACCGAAGCCGCGCTTCACGAGCTGCACCATCGGCTCGGTCAGGGAAGGGACCACGCAGGCCACGATGGCCGCGTCGACGGCATGGGCCTTCACGCCGTGCATGCCGAGGAGCGCGTGGAGCTGCACCGCGTACTCGTCGGCGGTGCGACCGCGCGCGCTCTCCACGCGAAACTGGTGGGCCAGCCGCTCGCCGTCGAAGAGGCCGTAGACGATGTTCGTGTTGCCCACGTCGATCGCCAGGAGCATGGGTGCCTACCTCCCCTCGGCGCCCGCGCTGGCGCCGGTCACCACCACGACGCGGGACTTCCAATCGAAAGCGCTCATGGGCTCACCTCCTCCACGCGAACCGCACGTATCACATCCCCTTCGGCCACGCTGTCCCAGTCGCCGTCCGCGCGGCCGACCCACGCGTACTCTCCGTCGAGGTGCGGGTGCCGCGCCAGGGTGACGAAGATCTGGCTCGACCCGGTGTCGCGCCCGGCTAGCGCCACGCCCACGTCGAGGGCGGCGAAGGGGACGGGCGAGGTCTCGCAGCGCAGCGACTCGCCCGAACCGCCGTAGCCGTCCGCGCCGCGATCGCCGAGCTGGACGACGAACCCCGGGACCACGCGGTGGACGGCGACCCCGGTGTAGAAGCCGGACCGGGCGAGCGCGATGAAGCGCGTAGCCGCCAGCGGTGCGAGGACGGGATCGAAGCGGATGCCCAGCGGGCCGGCGTCGGTATCGAAGGCGACGCGCATGGCGTGCCGGAGCTCGTGCTCGATCTCCGGGGCGGGATCCCCCGGGGAGTCGGGCGCCGCGCAGGCCACGTCCTTCTCCCCCGCGGCGGCCAGCGCCCTGGCGGCGCGGGAGCGCACGGTGGCGTTGGAATCGCGGCAGGCCGCCCGCGCGTAGGAACGGGCCTCGTCGAGGCCGAGCGCCAGCGACGCGTCGAGCAGCGCCACGCGCGTCTCGACCAGGTCCACGCTCCATGGGTAGGCCAGCGCCGCGCGCATGGCCTGGGCGACGCGAGGGTCGAGCTCGCGCGCCGGATCAGACGAGGGCGGTGGTGCGCCCGGATCGAGCGCGGCGCGGCGCTCGGCGGCGGCCAGGACGTAGACCCGGTCGGGGTGCGCGTGCACCACGTCGGCGGCGGTGGCGACGACGCCGGGTTGCGGCGAGGCCAGCGCCTCGGCCAGGACGGTCGGCGCGGCGGTCCCCAGCTCTGGGTGGCGCCCGATGGCTTCGATGGCCGCCTCCCGCACCCGCACGTGCTCGCTCCGGGCGAGCGCCAGCCACGGAGCACGCCGCGCATGGGTGAGCTCGCCGCGATCCAGAGAGGTGAGGCGTGCCCTCTCCCCGGCCTCGCCGTCGGACAGGTCGCAACCGCGAAGCACGTCGGAGTCCCACGCGCCGCGCGCGAGCTTCGCGGCGGCGGCGCAGCGGAGGGCGGAGACGCGACGCGCCAGGGCCGGCGAAGTGCCCGCGGGCGGCTCGAGACGGGAAAGGACCCCGAGCGCCGACTCCGCCATCTTCGGCGCGTCGTCGGCGACGGTCTCCACGGCCACGCGAAGCACCCCGAAGAGGTCACCCGCCAGCGCCTCCGCCTGGTCGGGAACGAGGGCGGCGAGCGCGTCGGCGAGGACCCCCTGTCCGAGCTTGTGGAGCCGCGCCAGCGCACGCGCCGCCTCGGCTCGCTCCGGCGGCGTGAAGTCCGTCGAAGACAGCACCCGCGCCAGGTCCGGCGCGCCGTCCGCCCCCGTTCGACCGAGCGCACGCACCGCGAAGAACCGCGACGGGCCCGCGCGAGCGAGCGCCGCACGTGCCGCGCCGAGCAGCCGGGGCGAGAGGGTCTCGGCGGCGACCGCGTCGGTGCGACCGAACGGGTAGAGGGCGGCGTCCACGGGAGGCGCGCGCTGCGCGGCGTCGAGCAGCGCCGCGGAGGACTCCGGCGAGAGCGAACCGCGCTTGGAAGCGGCCTCGCCCAGGCCGAAAGCCGCCGCTTCTGCCGTGAGCGGAGCCGCGCCTGGGCGCCGCAGCCACGCCCGCAAGGTCTGCTCGGCCTCGTCGCCGCCGCAGCGGCCGAGCGCGCGCAAGATGGCCACGCGCGCGTCGACGGGTGCGGCGGGCGGGGACGCCGGCGAAAGCGAGGCGAGACGGGCGGAGAGCGCGCGGACGAGCGCGTCCTCGTGCCCGCGGCAGGCCTCGCCGAGGCCGTAGCTCCCCCAGGCCAGCACCTCTTGGTCCTCGTCGTCGAGGGCGCGGAGCAGCGGCGCGTCGTCGTCGTCCAGAATGCGAGCGAGCGCCCGCGCGGCGCGGCGGCGAACCGGCAGCGAGTGGTCGCGCTGCCGCTCGGCGGGGATGTCCCTGGCGCGACGCTGGTCCTCGGCCCGCGCGAGCGCAGCGAGGTCGACGGCGGCTGGCGAGGCGGAGGCGTCGGCGTAGGCGTGGGAGCCGGGTCGCGGCGAAGGGCGGGAGCACGCCAGGGCCACGGCGAGAGCCAGGGATGCGAGCGCCCCGGGCCAGCGCGAGCGCGTTCCCCTGCTCATGACGGGCGGAGCTGGGCCCAGGCCAGGACTCGCTCCCTTCCCCATCGCCACAGTCGCCGCGTCCAGGGGGCGCTTCCCGGGCTGACCGGGAGGCCCTCGACCTCCATGCCTTCCCTCCCGAAGAGCGCCACGGCCCTGGGCAGGTGCCAGTCGCAGGTCACCACCGTCGCCCGAGCGATCCCGCGCCGCGCCAGCACCCGTGCGGCGAAGCGCGCGTTGTCCCGCGTCGATAGCGAGCAGCGCTCCCGCACCACGGCGCGCGCGGGGACGTCCAGGCGCGCCAGCTCGAGCGCGAGGGCGTCCGCCTCGACCACGTTCGACCAGCGCCGGCCGCCGCTGACCACGACGACGGCGTGCGCGTCGCCTCGCTGGAGGTACGCGCTGGCTGCGGCACGGGCCCGGCGCCCGAGGGCTCCCTGGAGACGCCCTTCCGCGTCGACGGACACCCGGCACCCGAGGACGACGAACGCGCTCGGACGCGCGCCGCTCGAGGCGTCGTCCGTGCCGCCCGGTCGGAGCGCGGCCGGCGCGGCGCAGTCGTCCGCTGGAGAGGCCTCTCGCACGAGGACAAGGAATACCTTTCTTCGCGGCATCGAGGTACGCTCCGGAGCCGCAGCGCCGTAGCTCGCTGAGGAGCCCATCGACGACGATGCAGATCACGTTCTGGGGAGTCCGCGGCAGCATCCCCACGCCGGGACCGGCCACGGTCCAGATCGGCGGCAACACGAGCTGCGTCGAGGTGCGCGCCGGCAAGGCCATCCTCATCTTCGACGGCGGGACGGGGTTGCGCCTGCTCGGCAAGAAGCTCCAGAAGGAGACGCCCGTCACCGCGCACATGTTCTTCAGCCACGTGCACTGGGACCACATCCAGGGGTTCCCCTTCTTCGAGCCCGCCTTCGTGGCCGGCAACGTGTTTCATCTTTACGGGGGCAACAACGTCTCGCGCACCCTGGAAGAGACGCTGGCCGGGCAGATGGACCACCCGAACTTCCCCGTGCACCTGGGATCGATGGCCGCGCAGATGAACTTCCTCGACATGACCGAGGGCGAGCCGCTGGCCATCGACGACGGCGAGGGCGGCAAGGTGCTGGTGACGAGCGCGCGCGGCAATCACCCCCAGGGTGTCTTCGCCTTTCGCGTCGAGCACGCCGGCAGGGCCGCCGTGTACGCCACCGACACCGAGCACTACGAGGGGCGCGTGGACCAGAAGCTGGTCGACCTGGCCCGCGGGGCTCGCGTCCTCATCTACGACTCGCAGTACACCCCGGAGGAGTACTCCGCCAAGAAGGGCTGGGGCCACAGCACGTTCGAGGAGGGCGCCAAGCTCGCCCGGATCGCCGGCGTCCAGCGCCTGGTGCTCTTCCACCACGACCCCACGCAGACCGACGCGGCCGTCCGCGAGAAGGAGCGTCGCGCGCGCGCCGTCTTCGGTGACGTCATCGCCGCCTACGAGGGCCTGGTCCTCGAGATTTAGCCCTGGCTGAGGGCGCGCGGAAGGTCCGCCGCCGGCGTCCGGCGGGCTCGGGCACTCTTCGGCGGCCTGCACGGCAGAACGCGAAAAAGCTGCGGCCTCCCTTGGTGGCGCGGCGCGCCATTGCGCGGATCCGATTCGTCACCCGCGCGATTCTCGTGCGTTGCGCTTGGCACCGGCCATGCAGAAGGCCAGCCCGCTGACGGGAGCGGAAGGAGTGCAGCCATGCGGGCCGACGATAGCCGCGCCATGCGGGCCTACAGGCAGAGCCTGACGGATGTGGCGCCACTGGGCCGCGAAGCGGAGCGCGAGCTGGCGCGTCGCTGGAGAGGGGGGGATCGACGCGCAGGCGAGAAGCTCGTCGTGGCGTGCCTCCCGTTCGTCATTGCCATCGCCGTCGAATACCGGCGCTGGGGGATTCCGTTCGAGGACATCGTGCAGCAGGGGAACCTGGGCCTTCTCCGCGCGGCCAGCAAGTTCGACCTGGGCAAGGAGTGCCGGCTGGCGACGTACGCGGCGTACTGGATCCGCGCCGAGATTCGCGACTACGTGGTGCGCGCCTACCGCGTGGTGCGCCTCGGGACCACCAAGGCCGAGCGTCGCGCCCTGCGCTTTTACCGCAAGACGCGCGAGACCGACCCGCTCGCCCTGGCCGCGGCCAGCGGGATGACGCCGGAAAAGGCCGAGTGGCTGCTCCCGGTCCTCGCCGGTCGCGAGGCCAGTCTGGAGGCGCGGCCCGACGATCAGGGGGCGCTGGTCGATCGCCTGGCCGGCGTTCTGCCGTCGCCGGAGGACGAGGCCAGCTCGCAGGAGCGTCGCGGTCGGGCTCGGGTCGCTGTGGGGGAGGCCTTGCGCGAGCTCACCGAGCGCGAGCGCCTCATCGTGCGCGAACGACTGATGAGCGACGAGCCAAGGACCCTGCAGGAGCTCGGCACGAAGCTCGGCGTCAGCAAGGAGCGGGTGCGCCAGCTCGAGGAGCGGGCGTGCGGGAAGCTCCGCGCCAAGCTGGAGGAGCTGCGCGACGTCGCTGCGTGATAGTCCTCGGACATGGACGATGTCGCTCTGGTGACCGGTGCGGCCGGGGCGCTGGGCTCGGAGGTCGCGCGGACGCTGGCCGCGCGAGGCTCCAGGCTCGCGCTCCTCGACAGCGAGCGCGCCAGGCCAGGGCTGGACCAGCTCGCCGAGAGCCTCGGCGGCGCATGCGTGGTCGTCGGAGACCTGGCCACCGAGGCGACCTGGACGGAGGCCATCGCGCGCATCGAGCGCGAGCTCGGCGCCACCCCCTCGCAGGCCGCGCTCATCGCCGGGGCCTGGCGCGGAGGCAAGCCGCTGCACGAGCAGACCAGCGACGAGGTGTGGCGCGCCATGATGCAGGCCAACCTGGAGACCGTGCACCTCGGCCTGCGCGCTCTCCTGCCGTCCATGGTCGCGCGAAAGCACGGGAGCGTCGTGGTCATCGGCTCGCGCGCCGCGGTCCAGCCGGAGACCAGCGCCCGCGCCTCCGGCTACGCGGCGTCGAAGGCGGCCGTCGTGGCCCTGGCCAAGGCCGTCGCGGCCGAGGTGCTCGACTTCGGCGTGCGCGTGAACGCCCTGCTCCCCAGCACCATGGACACGCCGGCCAACCGCGCGGCCATGCCCGGCGTCGATCCGGCGAAATGGGTCAGCCTGAGCTCGGCGGCCGGGGTGGTGGCCTTCCTCCTCGGCGAGGAGGCCCGCGACATCAGCGGCGTCGCGCTGCCGGTCTACGGGCGCGCGTAGAGCGGCGGACCTGTGCCCGGACCGGGGACGGGACCGGGGACGGAAGCTGTGATACTCGCCCCGGCGTGATCCCGCGCTACACGCCCTCCGAATTCGCCGAGCTCTGGTCTCCCTCGCGCCGCTACGCGGTGTGGCTGGAGGTCGAGCTCTCCGCCTGTGAGGCCATGGAAGAGGCCGGGCTCGTTCCGCCCGGCATCGCCGCGGCGATCCGCGGCAAGAAGCTGCAGCTCGTCCCGGCACGCATCGACGAGATCGAGCGCACCACCAAGCACGACGTCATCGCCTTCCTCACCCACGTCGAGGAGCTCGCGGGACTCGAGGCGCGCTGGCTGCACCGGGGAATGACCTCCAGCGACGTGCTCGACACCTCGCTGGCCATCCTGCTGCGCGACGCCGCCGACCTGCTCATCGCCCGCTGCGACCAGGCGCTCGCGGCGCTCGCCCGGCGCGCGCGCGAGCACGCCAGGACGCCGATGATCGGCCGCAGCCACGGCATCTTCGCCGAGCCCATCACCTTCGGCCTGGCGCTCGCCGGCCACCACGCCGAGATGGCGCGCGGTCGCGTGCGCCTCCTGACCGCGCGGCGCGAGATCGCGGTGGGCAAGATCGCCGGCGCGGTGGGCACCTACGCGCACCTGTCGCCGGCCATCGAGGAGCGCGCGCTGGCGCGTCTGGGGCTGGAGGCCGAGACGGTGGCCACGCAGATCGTGGCGCGCGATCGGCACGCGGCGTACTTCGCGGCGCTGGCGCTGGTGGCGGCGGGCATCGAGCGCCTGGCCACCAACGTGCGCCACTGGCAGCGGAGCGAGGTCGCGGAGGCCGAGGAGGCTTTCACCCCGGGCCAGAAAGGCTCGAGCGCCATGCCTCACAAGCGCAATCCCATCCTCAGCGAGAACCTGTGCGGCCTGGCGCGGATGGTGCGCGCGGCGGTGGTGCCCGCGCTGGAAGACGTGGCGCTATGGCACGAGCGCGACATCTCGCACTCGTCGGTAGAGCGGATGATCGGCCCCGACGCCACGGCGACGCTGGCCTTCATGCTGGAGCGCTCCGCGCGCCTGGTCGAAGGGCTGGTGGTCTACCCCGAGAACCTCCAGAAGAACCTGGAGCGCGCGGGGGAACTCTACTTCAGCGAGGCGGTGCTGCTGGCCCTGGTCGAAGCGGGAATGCCGCGCCAGGACGCGTACGTCCTCGTCCAGCGCCACGCCATGGGCGCGTGGCGCGGGGAGGGGCGTTTCCGCGAACTCCTGGCGGCCGACGCCGAGGTGACGCGCAAGCTGGGCGCGACCAAGCTGGGGGGCCTCTTCGACCTGGAGCACGCGCTCGCGCACGTGCCGGCGATCCTCGAGCGGGCCCTCGGGGTGAGCTGATACGACGCGGCCATGGCGTCGCGCAAGCCGGGGACCGGGGAGGCAGAGGCGGAGGCCCCCCTCGCCGCGTCGCACGCCGCTCCTCGGCGGCGGGTGCCGTGGCCTCTCCTCGCGCTGGCGCTGGCCCTGGCGTGCATCGCGGTGGCCGTCGCGGCGGCCGGGGCGGGGCGCGTGCTCTTCGCGCAGGACCTCGAGCTGACCGGCGCCACGGTGACCCGCGAAGTCCTCCCCGGCGGAACGGCGACGCTCACCCTGCACCTGCACGCCAGGCACGCCCTCCTGGCCGACGACTGGATCTTCGTCCACCTGGAATCGGAAGGGGGCGCCCTCGACGACTTCCGCGCAGTGCGCGACGCGCCGCCGGACGTGGCGCCCACGCGCTGGGGGGATGAGGACATCGTCCACACGGTGAGCGTTCCCATCGGGGCCTCGGCGGCCCTCGGGCGCTACCCGGTCTTCGTGGGGCTCTACGATCGCGCCAAGGGGTCGCGCCTCGAGGTGCTCGAGCCGCGCGAGCCCGACGACCGCGTCCTGGCCGGGTGGGTCGACGTCGTGGCGGAGGACGCCGACGGCTCGCCGCGCACCTTCACCGAGCCGGAGATCCATGCGCAGACCGCGCGGGGAGCCTGGCGCCCGCTGACCCCCTGGCTCGTCGGCGCGGCCCTGGCGGCGGCCCTCGCCGCGTGGCTGGCCTGGCATCCTCGCCCGGTCGACCAGCCGGCGGCGGCGGCGCCGACGGTCACGACGACGGGAGCCGCCGAGCCCGCGACGGACGAACGCGCCGCGCGCTGGCTTCGCCGGCTCGTCTACTTGATTCCGGCCATTCCCTTCGTCCTCTCCATCCTGGTGGTCCTCGAGTTCGTCAAGGACGACGCGTACATCTCCTTTCGCTACGCGCACAACCTGGTCACCGGGAACGGCCTCGTCTTCAACCACGGCGAGCGCGTGGAGGGTTTCACCAACTTCCTCTGGGTGTTCGTCCTCGCGCCGTTCGAGGCGCTGGGGTGGGACCTCTTCCAGGTGTGCGAGGTGCTGGGGACGGCCCTCGGCATCGTCTGCCTGGTCACCACCGCGCGGCTCACGGCGTGGATGCAGGGGGCGTCGCGCCCTGCTGCGTCGCACCTCTGGGGCGCGTTCTGGCTGGCGACCTCGTCGAGCTTCGCGCTCTGGTCCAAGAGCGGACTGGAGCAGCCGCTGGGGACGCTCTTGCCCATCGCCGGCGCCTTCCTCCTGTGGACCGCCCCCGGCGCGTCGCAGGCCAGGCTCGAGAAGCGCTGCCTCGCCGCAGGCCTGGTCATGGGCGCCGCCTGCATGACCCGGCCCGAGCTGCACGTGATGGCCATTCTGGTGGGGCTCCCTCGGATGGTGAACGTCGTGCGGACCCGCCGCATCACGCGCGCCGACGGACTCTACCTCGCGGGCATTCTGGCCATCACCGTGCCCTGCCACACCTTCCGGTACTTCTATTACGGCTCGCTGATCCCCAACACCTTCTACGCCAAGACCAGCACCGGCTCGCTGGTCTGGCGCGAGGGGCTGAAGAGCCTCCAGGGGATGTTCGCCTTCAACCGCATCGGGCTCCTCGCCGTGCTCGCTCCCCTCGCCTTCGCGAGTCGGCGGCGCCTCGCGGAGACGGCGACGATGGCCCTCATCGCCCTGGCCTTCATGGTCTACATCGTGATGGTCGGCGTCGACGAGATGCAATGGCACCGTCTTTACCTGCCGGCGCTCCCGTTCCTGTGCGTCCTCGCCGCGCTGGGCGCGCAGAACCTGGTCGAGGCGGTCCTTCGCGCGGTCAGACGCGTGGCGCCCTCGATCGTCGGCGACGGATCGACGGCGCGTGCCGTGGCGTACGCCGTGGGCTGGGGGATGGTGCTCCTCGCCGCGCGCCTGAACTTCGCCTTCACCTTCAAGGAGCTGAACGGCTTCAACGGCCACGGCGACCTGGCGGGCACCTTCCACCCGGACCTCGGCAAGTTCCTGGTGCGGCACGAGCGCCCAGGTGGCCTGGTCGCGTTTCAGGACATGGGCTCGACCCCCTACCACGCGCCGGACATCGACTTTCTCGACTTCGTGGGTCTGGTGGATCGCACGGTGGCCCATGCGCGGCACGACATGGGCCTCCACGCCTTCATCAATGCCGCCGACGGAGCCAGGCAAGCGGCCTTCGAGGCCAGCATGCGCGACTACTTCTTCGCGCGCGCTCCGGAGTGGGCCATCCTCACCATCTACACGCCGCGCGGCGACGAGGAGACAGTCCGTCAGGAGTTCGACAAGGACCCCACCGGGGGCTCGTTCGGGGATGCCTACCGCGCCAACACCTTCCAGTGGGGCATCTGGGACGATGGGCGATTTCGCGATCGCTACGTCCCGGTGCGCACCTGGCCGCGCGGAACGGGGTACTACCTGGCGCTCTGGCGGCGGCGCGACCTGTGGAATCGCACGCCGCGCGAGGTGGTGCTGGACGCGCCGCCGGCCAGCCTGGGTGGCGTGCAGGCCAGGCTGGAAGGAGGGCTCGAGCTCCTCGGCTCGGAGGTGACCGCGCACACGCTGGAGCATCACGAGGTCTTCGTCACCACCTGGTGGCGGCTGCCCGGACCCATGCCGCGCGACCTCTACTTCTTCCTTCACTTCATCAAGCCAGGGACGCAGATGCCGGCCGATCACGTGCCCGGCGACTGGATGTTCCCGGCGGACCGCTGGCAGGCCGGCGAAATCCTGGAAGATCGCACCCTGGTCCAGCTCCCGCCCTTCACCATTCCGGCCGGGACCTACCGCGTCGTCCTCGGCGCCTACCAGCGCAGCACCGGCAAGCGCTTGAAGGTGGTGAGTGGCCCGAGCGACGGCGACGACCGCGTGCCGCTCGGCACCGTGGAGGTAAAACCCCTCGAGCCCATCGTCGATCAGCTCATCCCGCCGACCCGCGTCGACGTCATGCGCAAGTACCCCGACCGCATCCCCGACTCCCACCGCGCGCGCTGAAGCGCTCTTCCCTGGTCGGTTCGCTACCTGGCGACGCGCTTCATCGCGCGAAGCCGGCGGACCCACGCGCGTGCGACCAGGGCGGCGACGACCGGGACGTGCCGCGGCTTGAGGCGGCTCACCTCGTCCGCGTAGATGGCGCGCACGGGGGCCTCGGCGATGCGCAGACCGCCGAGCGCCAGCAACGACAGCAGATCGTTGGGGTAGCCGTAGCGCGGCCAGAGCGCCTCGAGGTTCAGGCGCGCCCAGGCGGCGCGCGCGAGGGCGGTGTAGCCGCACTGGCTGTCGGACACCGGCACCCCGATGGCGCGCGAGGTCGCCCACGAGAAAGCCAGGCCGCCGAAGAGTCGCGACGGAGGCATGGCGCGCACCACGTTGCGCGAGGTGAAGCGGTTGCCCTTGACGTAGTCGGCCTCGTCGCGCGCGATGGGCTCGACCAGGGCGGGGAGATCGCGCGGGTCCATCTGACCGTCCCCCGCCAGAACGACGAAGACGTCGCGCGCGCCCGGCGCGAGGTCGGCTGCGCGCCGGTACCCGCTGACGATGGCCGCCCCGACGCCGCGATTGCGCTCGTGCCGGACCACCTCCAGGCGCGCGTCCCCGGTCCCTCGCGCCGCCTCCGCCGTGCCGTCGTCGCTGGCGTCGTCCACCGCCACGATCCCGTCCACCCACGCCGGCATGCCGCGCACCACGCGCGCGATTCGCGGCGCCTCGTTCCAGGCCGGCACCACGGCGACGACGCGCGACTGCAGCCACATGGTATGTCCCTCTACCGCAATGCGCCGCCGGACGCTGCTCGTCGTCGGGGGTCTCTTGACGGTATCCCTCGCCGTCGGCTCGTGGGCCATCGGGCGTCGGCCTTTCCCCCCGGAGACGACGCCCGAGGGAGCTTACACGCGGGTGGCCTTCGCGGTCGCCGAGCGACGCCCGCGCGACGCCTTCGCCTACCTGGAGACCGACTCGCAGTGGGCGGCGTACAGCATCCGCGACATGCGCCGGAAGGCCTGCGATCGGGTGCGTGCCAGCTATCCGCCCCACGAGAAGGCGCGCCTCCTCGAGGCCTGGCACGACGAAGCCGACGCGCCGGACGGGGCGGACGTCTTCGCCCTGCTGGCCGCGACGCGCGGATGGATCGCGCGCCTGGAGCGCGACCTCTCCGGCGTGGCGAGCGTGGAGATCGCCGGCGAGCGCGCCACCGTGGTCACCGCGCGCGGAACGCGCTACCCGTTTCGCCGGCGCGAGAACGGCATCTGGGGGCTGACTCTCTTCACCGCCGAGCTGGCCGCCGAGGCCGAGCGCGCCGCGCGCGATCTCGACGTCGTGGAGCACGCGGCGGCCGACTACGACCGGGTGCGCGAGGACTGAGGTCGGCAAGCGCCGTCGTCATCCGCACCCAAAGGAGACAGAGAAAGAGGGGCCTCAGGCGTCGCCCTTCTTCTTCAGGTCTTCCCACGAGCCGGTCGCCGGCTGCCCCAGCTCGACGGGGAGGCCGGCGCGCGACCAGCCCGGCTCGGCGAGCTGCCCGAACGCGTCGCGCGCGCCGTCCCATCCGGCGCGCTGGTCGAGCACCTGCGAGTAGCCCGCGCCGACCAGCACCTTGATCGCCCGCAGCGATCGACCGCCCGACTTGCAGCCCAGGACGAGCCGGGCTTCCACGGGAAATACGGCGCGCATGACCGGGAGAAAGTCCGGGTTGGGGACCATCCCTCCCGGGCCAGCGTGCATCAGCGGTGCGTTCACGGCCCCCTTGGGGTGCCCCGCCTCGAACTCCTGGACGGTGCGGACGTCGACGTAGGTCCAGCCTTCGGCGAGCTTCACGCTCGCCTCCTGCGGCGAGATGCGCTTGGGATCGGTCATGGCTAGCCCAGGGCTTAGCGCAGATGCGCGGGCCGGTCAGCGGCAGACGCCGCGCGCCGCGAGCGCCTTCTCCGCGGCGACGCGCACCGTGGGCGGGGCCGTCTTGGCCAGCAGCGGCGCCAGGCGATCGCGCAAGTCACGCGGGTGCATGGCCGCCAGCCCGACCAGCGCGCCGAGGGCGATCTGCTGCTCGTCTTCCGCCGTCCCGGGCGCTCCCAGGCCGCGGGCGAGCTCCGTCAACCGATCCAGGGAGGACGTGTCGCACACGGCGCCGAGAGCGGCAGCCGCCGAGGCGCGCACCTCGGCCTCCTCGTTGCGATCGTCCAGCCGGTCGCGCACCGCTGCACGAAGCGACCCGCTGTGACGCAGCGCCACCGCCACCAGCGCCGCCGTGCGAACGCGCGCCGAGCCGTCGCGTATCGCCCCGCCCAGCGCGTCGTCCACGTCGCTGGAGGGCGGCGCCCTGGAGAGCACGCCCACCGCCTGCGCCTTCACGAAGAACCAGCCGTCCTTCTCCAGCACCGCCCGCGCCGCATCCACCGCGGGCGCTGGCGGCGGCGCAGCGGCCAGCGCCTGCAAGGCCGCCTCGCGCACCCGCGGCTCCGCGTCGCGCACCGCCGCCACGAGCGCCGCCTGCGCCTCGGCCAGCCCGGCCCCGAGCTCCGCCGCCCGCGCGCGCACCGGCCATTCCGCGTCGCGGACCATCGACTCGGCGACACGGGTCGCCGCCAGGTGATCGCCCGCGTGCGCGAGCTCACCGAGGGGACCCAGCGCCAGGTAGCGCACGCGCATCGGCGGCGACCCGGCGAGGACCTCGGCCAGGGTGCGGTCGCTCTCCGCCGGCGACTCCATCAGCCGCGCGCCGGCCGCACGCATCATCTCCAGCCGCGCCGCCACGCTGCGATGCCC
>Ga0302325_10013994_pt1 | contig 17089 bp, 20 predicted proteins | sample Palsa_T0_2_FD_201948 | JGI IMG/M metagenome (GOLD analysis project Ga0302325, IMG submission 201948) | Peat permafrost microbial communities from Stordalen Mire near Abisko, Sweden - Palsa_T0_2 | ecosystem: Environmental > Terrestrial > Soil > Palsa > Peat permafrost | place: Sweden: Abisko... | reverse complement strand
CATCACCTGCTTGACACGTATTCAACGCAGCAGGAACAACCCCTCCAGTGATATCCGTTCGAACGACCCATTCGGCCAATGATCCTCCGAGACCGTTGAACTGGACATTCTTCAGCAGAACCTGTGCAACCGTGTACGACGGGATCGCATTGGCAACAGTTGCATTCTTTGTCCCGATAAAAAATTCCTTTTCGCATGAATTGACAAATTTCGGGATCGGTGAGCCTCCTGGGGTGACTGGATTCTGGACGTAAAAGTGCGATCCGACGACTTTGAGATTCTGAATGCCGGGGAGGACGGCTGGTGCACTTCCGGTAAAGTACTGAGTGATGTCAAGGAGTTTTGCTTCCGCCGTGCCGGTCGTGGAGAACGTCAACGTCGTTGCATTGCAGGTGTAATTTTGAGTTCCTGGGATCAGTCATGGACTTGTGTATGAGAGCATATATGAGAGAGAGAGAAGATACCATAGCCAAGATAAACGGCTTTGAGAACCTCGCCGGCGGGGGGAGTAATTGCAGCAGGGAGATTGAACAGTGCAACATTTGCAGCGGCACCGCCCTGGGTGGGATAAGCGGCCACGACGCTCCAGAGCGCGGTGACCGAAGCAATTGCAAGAGTAACGCTTTTTGTAGAGAACATCTCTGCGGAAATATGAAGAATGAAGAATTGGTCAAGGACGAAGAATGAAGTGTGTCCCCCGGGGGGCGGGCACGGCTATTTATAAACATCAGAGCGGAGCAGAGCGGAGCGGAGCAGAGAGTTTGTCATGAAAGTAACAACACACAACAAAGTTAAGATGAAGCTTTGCAGTAGTAGCGGCACAGCGCTGCGCACTAGCGCAACTGCGGCTCCACGGTAAACCGCCAACTGGGGATATTTTAGGATATAAAGTTACCGCACGATCCGTTTGTTGGGTGTCGATGCAGAAGGTGAAACGTGCATTGACTGCGCCGTGGATACACAAAGCGGTGCTTTCATGGATCCACGGGTGAGCCGGCTGGCCAGTTGTATGCAAATGTGGAGGCTGTCCACCGGCCGTTGGTGGATGCCAAGTTCTAGCGAGCCGACAACGGCTGATGAACAATGCTCGCAATTGGCCAAATTACGGCATATGAAAGTCGAGGGTCTGTGCGCCGGCTGCAGCAGACGCACCACTAGTCGAACCGTTCCTGACCCGAGAATTAATTTCCCGTTGGTTTGTAGCGGCTCGGACAAATCCTTCAAAGGGTACATAAATACATCGGTAATTACAGTTCAGATTTGACTGCTGCCAAAATAGAGATCGTTCATCGGCCACGCGTTCCCATGCGCCTTTCTGTGGAGCTTAGCACATGTGAAACAGGGGTATAATTTCGGATGTTCTGTTTCGCCATAGATAAGCTCCTCTACCACGGAAACAACGTGTCCGGCAAGGCAAATAAGATCCACCAGATCTGTCATGTGTAAAGTTTGAAACTTCATTTCGCTGGGTTCCCGCCATAAGTAATTAATTGCAAAGGGTGAGGACATGGATGGTCTGATCGTCTTCACAGTCCTTTTCTCCACGTTGTTTCTGTGTTGCCTTGTTGCAAGGAAGTGAAAGGGATAGCGTTGCAACTATTTGTAATCCTCATGTGGAGTCCAAATAATCGGTTACGGAACGGATAAGTCGGTTACTGATCTTGAGCATGCTCGCGTCATCGTTTCCGTAACGCCATCTGAAGCGAGAGGGAGCGCGAGTTGTAAACCCCAATCGCGATCGACAGTCCCACACATGTTTCCTAAAGTTGACTGCTGGCGAAATACCCCGCTTCCTGTCCCTTCAGTTATGCCAATTCCAAATTGTTTCGCTTGCCCATGACAAATTCTGGAAGTCCGCGAAATGGATTCTGTCCTGTAATTCTGGTCCTTTCCTCTGGGCCACATTTAGAAACACCAGCTGTTGAACCAATTCGGCCACATCACAGTCCCACAAGCCATAGGATAAGGCCGCTCGGCTCGTGACTTCTAGGTAGACAGTGCTTGATCCGTGCCTCTGCCCAGAACCTTCTTTGCCCCCGCTCGCCAAGTTGTAGCGAATATAAGAGAGGTCAGATTGCTAATTTCCGAGATTTCGGGAACGCCGCGCGGGCCTATTTCGGATCCTCCCCTTTTGCGGAGGTGTCAGGTGCTTCAACTCCCTGCTTTGAGAAAGGGTGACAGTTTGAGGCGGCTCTACTACAAGTTGGTACACACAATAGCGGCGGATGCCCGTTTACTGCTGACGGTAGATACTTGTGGTCGAAACCTTTGTTGATGTTGAGCCCTCTTAAAGTTTCGCGGTTTCCATGCAGATCATTTTGGTTGCTGACTAAAGGTGCGTCGCTCAAAGTTTCGAAGTTTCCGCCCAATTTGCAATCTCGCTGCTGCGCTGTCAACGCTTTGACGCTTTTGCTCTTTCCACCTTGCAAGGACACTTTAAGAGCAGCACACCAGTCAATCACACCTTGCAACAATGGCCGACAGTACCTTCTCCAAGCCCTTATTGACTTCATATTAACACAATTATTAGGACCAGACGATCGATACAGAGACGAAAACGGCGACGCTTGGGTACGCTTTCCTTGCTCTCACCCTCAACTCCGTCTACTCTTGCAGAGTCAGTGTCTTACAATTAGCGTGGACGCTCTCGTTCCCCCCGTGAAAGCCGCCGCAGGTCTTCCCGGTATGTTGCCTCCATGTTGTTGTTCCGTAACACTAACGCGTCTCTGGTAGTTCGCCTCGTCGTGGAAGATCCCGCTCTCGCTCAATGTCGCCTAGAAGCAGCAGGTCAAGGAGTCCGCGCGAGGATCGCAGGAGAAATAGGTCCAGGACGCCTTTGAATGGATCCAGCAGGTACAACGATGGAGCAGCTCCTCCCACTTCCCACGCCGGGAGAGAATCGCAACAAGATAGGAGGGTATACGTGGGCAACTTGTCTTATGAAGTCAAGTGGCCCCAATTGAAGGATCACATGCGAACTGGTATGGATTCTGTTGTTTTGGGATGAGACTTATTGTGTAGCTGGAGAAGTCACTCATGCTGAAGTGCTCATGCTGCCAAATGGAATGTCAAAGGTGCGTAGTCGGTAAAGAATGAAAGTTCTTGCCTTTCTCTATTTAGGAATTTATGTTAACCTTGTCCCTCGTGGCTTTTTAGGGATGCGGGTATGTCCTATTGTCATCGTAGATCTAATTTCATAGTATTGTTGAATTCTCAAATCGGGATGAAGCCCAGCATGCGATTCAGACATTGTCGAATACCAACTTCATGGGTCGTCAAATTTTCATCCGAGAGGTAACGTTCCCCCCTCGTTTCCAAACAAACTCTGAGTGGCAGGACCGTGAACAGGAGCCTCGCTTCGGGTCTGGAGACCGTGGTGGCCATCGTGGTGGTCACAATGCTGGAGGATACGGCGGGTACCCTCGTGGTGGTTATCAAAGTGGCGGTGGGGCCCATCAAGACACCACCGGCCGTCAAGTCTATGTTGGAAACGTACTCTCGCCTGTCTTTCTTTCTTACAGTAGCTCGCGTACCAGACCAGTTGGCAGGATCTTAAAGACCTTTTCCGCGGTGCAGGTAGCATATCTCAGAAACACGAATTTATTGTAGGCAACGTAATGCGTTCCGATATCAATCTCGGACCAGATGGTCGTTCCAAGGGATCTGGAATAATCTTATTTGAGACACCCCAAGATGCCCAGAACGCTATCCAGCAATTCAACGGATTCGAGTTCAATGGCAGACATATCGATGTTCGCGAAGACAGATTTGCCGGCGGTCCACCTCGTCCATCATTCGGTGGAGGATACGGCGGTGGAGGATTTAGTCGAGGCGCCTACGGTTCAGGAGGTTATGGTGGATTCAGAGGTGGGTATGCTGGACGCGGTGGATATGGTTCAGGCGGATATGCACGTGGAGGGTATGGTGGAGGATATGGAGGGCACCATGGTGGCTATCCCGATGGTGGGGGATATAGTGGCGGAGGACCAGGGGGAGGACAGCATGTTCCTGCTGCGCCTAACGATTTCACTGATACGGCATCGGCGGGAGGCGATCCATCTCCGATCATTTTTGTCTCGAATGTATGATAAGCATTTCTGGACCGTCTGACATGCAGTTGCCTTGGTCCACTAGCAACCAGGACTTGATCGAGTTGTTCACCACCATCGGCAAAGTTGAGCGTGCTGAGATCGGCTTCGAGCCATCTGGTCGTTCCAGAGGTATCGGAGTAGTTCAGTTCGACAGCCTCGAGACAGCCGACAGCTCTATTCAAAAGTTCCAAGGATACGTCTATGGAGGAAGGTACTTATTCAGACACGTTATTTACCCTAATGATAGACCTCTTGGATTATCATTCGTCAAGTATGTCACTGCAGGCGAAAGCATGGTAGAGGGTTAGAGACCCCCGCTGGAACCATTACCCCGTTTTTTTTTGACTATCCGCAACGGCATCGAGCTCGAGGATTGGCCTCCCAGGCCGCTAGGTTAATTCCATTTCGCGGGATGACCTCAGTAGCTTCAGTTCCACAATTTTTTTTCCTTTTTTGCGCTTTTAGTCTGCCGTTTTTACGTGTGTCTGTTTGGAAAGTCAGGATTATTGGTGGTGTTTTGTGTTTGGGAGAGAGAGTGAGGTTCGTAGGAGTGGTAGGGAAAAGAATGTTTACATGGTGATGGTTGTCCGGATTGGTGGTGCACTGGTTGGCCGATTGGAGTCAGGTTGCTGCATTGCGGTGCGTAGGACTAGTGTGGTGTGGGTGACATATTCCGACCGTTCGCAAAAGTAAGGAGGTGGTTTTTTTACCGGGGAGGGTCGATTGTCTGGGGATGCCGTTATTGCCATTCCGGAGATTTTGGAGTTTTGATACCCGGCCCAAGGTCAATGGATCCAGTTGTGAGATAAGGTCAAGGACTTTTTGTGTGAGAGATATGAACATATGCTAAGGTCATGGGGGTTCCAGTTGTGAGATACAGAGCCTTTTTGCGGGGAGTAAAGTGAGACGGCGACTATCGGAAAGGAGTGCAGCGTGGAGGCGACATGTCATTTTAGAGTTGGACTCCACGGTTCTGCAGTTGTGCGGTGTAGTTCTCCGTTCATCCTTTTTATGTTTTTGCCGATTTTGCAATGCTTTAAAGATACCATCTTGGCCAGGCTATTATGCTTGATACATACATATGTAATTTCAATCGCGCCTGCGCGTTGTGGCTTGCTAAATCACCGAAGCCCAAACTTCGGTGGCTGGGGCCGCTCATCCTTCTTGAGCGACAATGTTTCGCGTTCCTCCAACTCCTTTCTCCCTTACCAAGCCTCACCGCCCAACATCAAATAAAAGCACCAGACGAGACTCTTCCCGCCGTCTAAGCAGTAGTAGTATTCAATCCTCAAACCGGCGTAACGTTCGAAATCAATCGGCCGCTGCAGTGGAACTAGAAGAAACGGCACCGACGTTCGAACATGAATATTACCCGACTTCACCTGAGGAAACGCGCTTTGTCGAAGAGAACGCCAGACGAAGACATTCTCATCTATCTAAACGTACGAAGAATGCGGCGCCCATGGACAGAGGTCCATTAGCCCATTTAGGCGAAGTTATAACGAATTCGCAAGACGATGAGGCACAACAAGATCCCGCTGAAAATGTCGTGCACAACGCCTATTCGATATATCATGAAGACCTACAACACTCTTCCGGAGATATAATCCATGACCCACGGAAGCGCAAACGACATTCAAAGGCTACAGAGAACGACGAGTCACGGTCGAAAAAGCACAAAAAGCGCCGAACCCAAATATCCAAATTAACTGATTTCGCCGGAGAAGAAGAGGCCTTGGATACAATTGGCGCGCCTGTCTCTAGGAATTACGATCTTGGAGTGTCGCCTGAGAAATCGCTCTTTGGGATGAATTCTGGAAATCAAGTTCTATCGAAAAAGGAGCGCAAGGAACTAAAACGGCGGCGCAAGGAAGAACGACAGCGCAAGAGGGAAGAAAGCGCGGAACGGAAGAAGACCAAAGAAAGGGCGATGGAGATGCAATCACAGGACGAGGATGGGAATTCAGATCATGAAATTATTTTGGATGACCAGATTGAGCTGACGAACGAGATACCAAGCACTTATGAAGCCAATTATTCAACAGGGGGGCTATCTCAAGAAATCCCACTAAATCAGGATCCAGCAGGGAAACCATCGAGGAAATCCCGGAAGCGGCATGATCTCGAAATTGCAGCAACGCAGGAACATCAATCCCCTATCCCACGAAGCACACCCCGATCCTCTCCCGAAGGCACTCCACTGCCCGAACCGAAACGCCGTTCCCTCCTATCCCTCAAACATAACAGCACCAAGAAGAAAACCAAGCAATCAACTCCAACTCTCGCCCTTGATCGTTCGTCGGACGTTCCCATTGCCCAGAGCAATGAGTCAATAAATGATGCAGAGGCTTACGCTGCGGAACCAGATATCATTTCAGCGGTGGAGGGAGATGAGGGAATTGAAATGACAAGCGCACAAACTCCTGAGCCGTCAGGGAACCAAAATGGTCATGTTGTCGGCCTTTCGTCGGCTCAAAGATCTCAGAGTATTCCCCGTGGAAAACGACGAAGACAGGTCTCAGCGCAAAGAATATACGATTCCTCTGCAGATGAGGAGCCGCCTGAGCCGCCTCCTACATCAAAAGAGAGAAAGCGCAAGGTAGGAGACTTGGTGAAACATCACAAGCCCGACCCCACATCTGCCGAAACCGACGAAGAAAGAGAAGATGGAGTTGGACATGGCGAATTCACCTCCGAGGAAGATGAACGGCTAAGAAAAGTCGTCTCTCAATACAGACAGGTATCCCTATCTCCACAAAATAGTCCTGACACGTAGCGGGAGGGAGTGACGGATGAGGACTTTGTGAAACAATGTTCTGGGAAAATAGGAGATGCAGAGTTCATGGCTGACGTCGAATTAGAAGAATGGAGGGAAGACCGAGACACTTCATCACTTTTCCGACGAGTACAGCAACTCTTCAATATGACGCCGAAACCATCAAAATCCCGAAAGCAGACTTCGTCCACTCGAAATACCTCCTCAAGCATATCTCTCTACTCAGAGGACGAAAACGAGATCATCAAAAGCGCCGTCCAAAGATACCTAAAGGTTTCCTCCACAAGCTACGTGACTGACATCAAGTTGGATAAAATGACGGAAGCAGAGTTCGGGGCAATGCTCGAAGCAGAGACACAAGAACATTACTCGAAGCGCAAGTCCCGTGGATTCGTCAAAGACCTCGCACAACTCTTACCAGGTCGATCAGTCCTCAGCGTCACACGGCATCTGTTAAAACTCTACCCCGTGGAACAATACGAAAAGATATGGACTAAAAAAGACGATTTGAAGTTGAAGGAACTAGTCGCTCAGAAGGGCAAGTTGTGGACTAAGGTTGCTTCTGAGTTAGGCCGGTCGCCGGAAATAGTACGATTACGGTACAAGGATTATGTTTCTTTGGGGGAGGGGAGGAATAAGGGTTTCTGGAACGAGGGCGAGATAAACAGATTCGACGAGGCTGTCATGGAGAAACTTACGGAAGAGGGGAAAGCGGTCCCTGATTTCGATAGTAAGCAAGCGCGAGAGGCGGTGGGTGAGTTGTTTGATTGGAATGGCGTAAGTGAGAGAGTGAAAACTCGGAGTCGGTTACAATGTCGTGCGAGATGGATTCAAATCGGTGTCACTCCCGACAAAGAGTAAAATGGGGATAATATCTGTGTGCACAATTGTATTATATGGTTGACTCTATGGCTCTGGTGATAAGGTGTATTATAGTAAGGTATCTCGATGGAATTAGAAACGCATGCCCCGGGAGTTGGCGATGTTTTTAAGGGCGTGGGCGGTGAAGGATACATATTCCGAGATATTGCTTGTTGTCTTTGCCAATGATTGTACATCTCCTAGTCTCCTATCCAGGAATTCTTTCATCAATATCTCTTACTAAGGGAGGATACCCCATGTATCTTGGAAATCCTGGGATTTATCCGTCGTCATAAATACCTCTGGAAGTCAATATTAAGCATCATTGGGCATACCAGTTGAAGCATATACGGCGGATAAGGTGGCTCGTTTAGTGTACCATGAAAAGTCGACTGATCTGTCTCCGGCGAGGTACCACATCTCGTCGGCCAGTCTCGCCAATTCCGCAACCGAGCCGCCAACATTCTGCGGCAACGACATCACAGCAAGTGCCTACCATAAATCTCCCTCTAAAAGTATGAAATAAATGCATACCTCCTGCCACCGCTCAATGACATCCTTATTTCCCCTTAGCCGCGCAACGCAGAGCGCTCTAATAGTCTTTCCCACGCCCTTTTCCTCGAGAGGTACTGCTGAAAGAGCTTCTCTCTGTGTGACGAGGTGGTACTCCACCAATGACCATGGCCCACGAGGAAACAGATTGTGTGTTATTTCAAGATATCCGGCTTGTTTGGCTGCTTCTGTGAGAGTTTGCGAAGTGAAGCCAGTTGACGGGACGAGGGAAAGCGCCGTTTTGAGGATTTTATGTTCGATTGGAGTGTAGCTGGGAGACGCAGGGTGGTTCGGCGAGTGATATGAGCGTAGTTGAGGCAGAATTGTCCGTCGCAGAAGTGGCGATGTTCTGAGCGACGGGAATGACATGTTTGGTTGTTGTGCCAGCAACAAGTCGTACGACACTTGGTGATCCGAGACGTCAATCTTTTGGGAAAGACTTGACAAGCGTTGCTTGGGCGACACGCTTTTTTGATCGGCGAGTCATCCAGCAACTCCAGCGCTGCACCAACCGAGCACAGTGTTAAAAGAGCTTAATAGCCCTCCTTGTTAAGCAATCGCAATGCCTTTGGAAGGGCAAGGGAACAGCTCGCCTGCAATACAGGCCCTCGATGGCGTTGATTTCCTCACTGAATTCCGGAACAGTTTACTCCAGGCACGGCAGTTCGCGAAGCAGCGTAGTGCCCAATTCTTCTGATCTAATGATGTAGGACTCCCAGTGACCGCCTTCGAATATAAGCCGGCGTTACCCGTATCACAATTCCCTCTGGACATAATCCATAAATTCAAATTCGACAAGCTTGAGAGCCCGCCGGTCAAAAGGCGCAGATTATCAGCCGAGTCACACAATCAGGAAGAACTTCCCAATGACCAGTTGGAACAATCGCAGTATGAGGGAATAGCACCTAAAGGAGAGGATAAACAGCTACAATATGGACGAGCTTGGCTGATGCGGTTCATTGTCTCTTGTAGCGATTGTTGATGATAGCAAGTCAGAGGACTTTTGCTCGCGATTTGGAACTTTTGATGACCCTGAGGATCTAGAGCACCAGCTTCGCATGATCATCAAGTCCAAATCATCGGGTAATCACTTACCGTGACTATTCTGACGTTTAGCTGAGGAGGTTCAGGAGTCCCTTTTGAGCCTACTTGGATTTGATGATATGGATTTCGTCCAAGATCTCCTGACTCATCGAGATGAGCTCATCTATGCAATCGTACTTCTTCCAAGATACAGACCTAAAGGTAGTTGTTTGGTGATACCCCCCCACCCAAGGGACCACCGAAACCGGAGAATCAAACGGACGGTCTTTTTGCTGGAACCAACATCATGGACTCAATCATGGACCGAGAAACACGACATAGGAAGATGATGGCAGCTGCGAATCAACATCGAGAATTGGATAAGGCTAAGCCACAAGCAATGGAATATCCTCATGTCTATGGTGCACCCACAGGTGGCAACATCCTCAATGCGTTTGGAAAGAAATACGCATTACCTCAAGGAACAGAAAGACATCACGAAGATGTAATTGTCTAGAATAAGCCCTGTTAATAGTAGTACTACGAAGAAATCATCGTGCCACCTATTCGACATGCTGCCAATTACAAGGAGACTCCTCTCATCCCCATCGATGATCTCGATAATCTATGTCGCGGGACATTCAAAGGCTACAAAGGCCTCAATCGGATACAATCCCTGGTCTACCCGGTAGCCTACAAAACGAACGAAAACATGTTAATCTGTGCTCCAACGGGAGCCGGTAAAACCGATGTCGCACTCTTAACAATCCTAAACCTCATCGGCCAATACAGCACTCCCTCTCCCATCGAATCCCCTTTGGCGACAAACTACTCTATCGCGAAGTCAGATTTCAAAATAGTGTATGTGGCCCCCATGAAAGCCCTCGCTGCTGAAATTGTTGTGAAAATGGGGAAGAGATTGCAGTGGCTGGGTATATCTGTGAGGGAATTGACAGGGGATATGCAACTCACGAAAGATGAGATACAACGGACTCAGGTTATCGTTACGACTCCTGAGAAATGGGACGTCGTTACTCGAAAGAGTACCGGCGATACCGAGTTGGCGCAGAAAGTCAGATTACTCATCGTTGATGAGGTTCATATCTTGCATGAGGAACGGGGAGCCGTTATTGAGAGCATCATTGCACGGACGTTAAGACAAGTGGAGACTAGTCAGACGTTAATCAGAATCGTCGGGCTATCAGCCACACTTCCCAACTTTATCGACGTATCGGATTTCCTCAGGTATTTCCTCAGTTAAACTTCCCGTACTGATATCAGGGTCAATCGAATGGCAGGATTATTCTACTTTGGCGAGGCTTTCCGTCCCGTTCCACTCGAAAAACACTTCATCGGTGTCCGAGGTAAAGCTGGCTCCACCATATCAAACACAAACCTCGACCGCGCAGCCTACGACAAGGTGACCAAACTCGTCCGTGACGGCCACCAAGTAATGGTCTTTGTCCACGCCCGCCGGGCAACCACCACCACAGCCCGCAAATTGCATGAGTTAGCCATGGCAGAAGGCCAAGTCGACATTTTCGATTGTTCGGAGGAAAAAGGGTGGGAGCAAGCGCGTATGGAAGTTGGGAGGTCGAAGAATAAGGAGATCCGTGAGTTTTTTGATTATGGATTCGCGGTACATCATGCGGGGATGTTGAGATCGGATCGGAATTTGGCAGAACGGTTGTTTGCGGATGGACATATCAAGGTTTTGTGTTGTACGGCTACTTTGGCTTGGGGAGTCAATTTACCTGCTTATGCCGTCATTATCAAAGGGACGGAATTATATGATCAATCGAAAGGTAAATTTGTCGATTTGGGAGTTTTGGATGTTCTGCAGGTATTTCCCTGGGGTATAGAGTTGACGACAGATTTTTGGGCGCGCTGGACGACCTCAATATGAGACTGAGGGGGTGGGGTTTATCTGTACTACTCAAGACAAACTTCAACATTACGTTGCATCATTGACAGAACAACATGCCATTGAGTCACAGATGGAGAAGCGACTAATCGATAACTTGAACGCAGAAATATCGTTGGGTACTGTAACTACTATCGACGAAGGCGTCCAATGGCTGGGTTATACGTATCTCTACACCCGAATGCGACGCGAACCACACATCTATGGAGTCGATCTCAAAACTATTGGCGATGATCCTCTCCTGGGACAAAAACGAAGAGATTTGGTGACTGCTGCAGCCAAGAAATTGCACGAATTACAAATGATTGTATTTGATCCTAGGACGGGAAATCTCCTTTCCAAAGATCTCGGAAGGATTGCAAGCAATTTCTACATTTATCATACATCAATCGAGATGATTAATAAACTTATGACATCGTCAATGGAGATCAAACAGGTCCTTCACATGCTCAGTGAGTGCTCGGAGTTCACGAACATCAAGTCCAGAGGTTGCATCTTTTCCTGTCAATCTAATAACTAGAGAGCGAAGTCCCTATGCTAAAAGAATTCAGCGAAAAGTTCCCATATCCGGTAGTTGGCGGTACTGCAACAACCCCTGCAAAAGTCAACCTTCTTATGCAGGCGCATTTTCAGAATCTGCATATCAATGATACAAGTCTCGCTATGGATATGAGATTCGTAGCCGAGAATGCGCAACGCTTGGCTGCTGCACTCTTTCAGATAGCATTATCCCGCGAGTATAGTCCTACTGCGTTGACTATTCTTCGAATTCGAATCGCTCTCGAAAGACAACTGGACCCCGAAGCTCATCCTCTTACTGATCCACGACTGGGTTTGCCAAGAGATATTGCCAACAAAATCGACTATATGGGCACCAGAGCGGATCTTGAGGAAATGATGAACATGACTACCAATGAACTTGGTGATCTTGTTCATCATCATAGGATGGGTGAACGTATCGCAAGGGCGCTGGACAATTTACCTCAAGTCTCTATGGAAGTCCAAACGGCGCCATTGACACGAAAAGTTCTTCGCGTCAATATCACCGTCACTCCGAATTTCACTTGGTATGATCGAATCCACACAAACACTGAACCATTCTGGATCTGGGTCGAAGATTCCAATTCGATACGAATTCTCTATTCGCAATACATTTTCTTGTCTAAGAAGAAGATGCAAGATCCTATCGAAATCAGTTGCACAATTCCTCTTACCGATCCTCTTCCCGCGCAAATACTCGTTAGAGCAGTCTCGGATAAATGGATTGGAGTCGATAATTACCTTCCTGTTTCTTTCCAGCATCTCATCTTACCGGATATGAATACCCCAGAAACACGGCTCCTCAATTTACGACCGCTAGCAGTCAGTGCGCTGCAGAATGAGGTCCTGGAATCTATATATGGAGCAAAGTTTAATTACTTCAATCCGCTTCAGACGCAGGTGTTCCATGTTATGTATCATACAAATCAGAACGTTCTTCTAGGTGCTCCGACTGGGAGTGGTAAAACCGTGGCTGCCGAATTAGCCATGTGGTATCTTTGGACGTGTAATGTGGTCTGACAGTAGGGGTCTATTCAAGTCTCGCCCTGACGCTACAGTTGTGTATATTGCGCCGATGAAAGCTCTCGTTCGAGAACGTGTGGATGATTGGTCACGTCGTCTCATGGGCCCAACGAATAAAACCTTGGTTGAATTGACAGGAGATACAACGCCTGATTCTGCTGCTGTTCGCAATGCCAATGTCATCATTACTACACCTGAGAAATGGGACAGTATTTCCAGGAATTGGAAGTATCGCAAATACGTGCAACAAGTAGGTCTCATCATCATGGATGAAATTCATCTGCTCGGAAGCGATCGAGGACCGATCTTAGAGGTCATTGTATCGAGGATGAATTTCATTGCTGCGACAAAAAGGGAAGATGTCAGGATTGTTGGAATGTCAACGGCGATTGCAAATGCACAGGATCTAGCTGGATGGCTCGGAGTCACCGAAACCGGACTCTACAATTTCAAGTACCCATCCTATCGTGACTCAATCTAATCCTAGCTCGGCGGTCCGTCCAGTCCCGTTAGAAGCGTATATTGATGGCTTCCCCAGTCGAGGGGGCTATTGTGAACGCATGGCAATAAGAAACCGCCCCGCCTTCATGGCCATCAAAACCCATTCCCCCGATAAACCAGTCCTTATCTTCGTCTCCTCACGGCGCCAAACTCGCTTGACAGCGCAAGATCTCGTGAACTTTTGCGGGATGGAAGAGAATCCGCGACGATTCCTCCGTATTGACGAGGAATTACTGGAGGAGAGATTAGAGACGGTGAAAGATCAGAGTTTGAAACAGACCTTGAGTTTTGGAATTGGGCTTCATCACGCTGGATTGACGGAGACGGACAGGAAACTTGTTGAGGAATTGTTTGTGACGAATCAGATTCAAGTCTTGGTCGCGACAAGTACTTTAGCTTGGGGAGTGAATTTTCCGGCGCATCTCGTTATTGTCAAGGCTACAGAATACTTTGATGCCAAGACAAACGCCTATAAAGACATGGACTTGACGGACGTGCTTCAGATGATGGGTAAATCCCATTTGTTTCTGTATTAAATTTAGGTCGCGCTGGTCGTCCCGGATTCGATACCAGTGGAGTTGCTCGGATCTTTACTTCTGACTCCAAGAAGTCGTTCTACAAACACTTTTTGCATACGGGGATGCCCGTGGAAAGTGCTCTGCACAAAGTCCTCGACGATCATATCTGTGCCGAAATTTCTGCGGAAACAATCAAAAGCAAACAACAAGTGATGGATTACTTGGCATGGACATTCCTGTACCGACGCCTGCACCGCAACCCCTCGTACTACGGCCTCGAAGATGGTTCTCAATCATCCATTGACGCCTATCTCTCCGGCGTGGTATCCAAAAGTCTGGATGAATTACAATTATCACGCTGCATTCAAGTCCAGAAGAATAAACTTCTTTCCACGGCATTGGGAAAAATCTCCAGTTACTATTATTTATCCCACAAAACGATCAGGAACTTTTGCGTCAAAATCAAATCGTCAAGTGATTTACATATGCTTCTGAGGTTACTGGCCGAGGCAACTGAATATGATGAATTACCTGTTCGACACAACGAGGACAAGATAAATTACGACTTATCCATGTTGACTCGGTACAAAATCGATGACTGGCAAACTCATCTTGGAGACGCTCATGTCAAGGCATTTATACTTGTCCAAGCTCATTTGAGCCATCTCAAGATGCCTATCAGCGACTACGTCAACGATACTATCACGGTTCTGGACTCAAGTATTCGGATTATGCAGGTATCCCCGTTCGTTTGGATTATGTTAATTTAGGCGTACATAGATATTCTTGTGGAATTGGGACATCTGAGTGCCTGTCTTGGTATTATCTCGCTATTGCAGTGTATCAAGCAGGCTCAGTGGCCGGAAGATAGCCCGGTCATGGCGCTACCTGGAATGATCCAGAGGGACGGTAGTCGACATGAGTATGCGTCGAAAACAATGGCTCAACTTCTCGCTATTCCTAAAGATAAGTTGGACAGACGACTGCCGAATGAGGTTCATTTCATCCAAGTATTTTAACTCATAATAGTTTGCACGTGTATGGGATGCTATCCCCCGGATTAAGGTTGAAGAGACGCAGACTTCGGGAAATATTCTCAAGGTACGCGTGCGGCGGTTAAACCGCACATATACAGATCGAAATTTCATATACTCGCCAAAGTTTCCAAAGCCTCAGCAAGAATCATGGTTCATACTCGTCTCGGACGCAGCGTCACAGAAGATTCTTGGGCTGCAAAGACTATCGTTATCTGGGCGGGGTGGTGGAGAAGGTGCAACGGATGTGCAGATTCCAGAAGGGTTTAAAGACGAATCTTTGGTCGTCAGAGTCTTGAGCGACGGTTGGAGAGGACTCGATATTGAGAAGCCTGTGAAGTGGAGACATTCAGAAAATGTCCTTGATACCTAGAGGTGCATCAAAGTATCATTTTCTTGTTTTGTTCCATGGCGATCTAAATAGCTGAGTTGCATTGTAATATCATCACACTATGTACATCGGCGCGTGTGTCTGTTCGTGCGCTATAACTTCAAATAAGTCGATCATGCAAATGGAAAGCTCGGAGGAGGTTTGGGTATCCTCACATGGGTGTCCGGTTTGTGCAGATAGTGACGTATAGTGATCGTGGAGTCGTGGAGTCACGGCTATTACCATAACCTCGGACATCTGTTCCCTTTATCTCCAGGCTTCGCCCAAACGGAAGACGGCGGACCGTTGCCGGAAAGGAGGCCTGTGCTACTGGAATTGAATGGGCGTGACACGGATTTCATCTGCGGGCGACTGGATCGCCGCCTTTTTGCCCTATCAAGTAATAACAGTGACGCGATTGGCGGTGGCGACAGGCGGCAAGATAATTTAAAGCTGGGAGCGGACGGGCCTCGGGTATCGTCCAGCCACTCAGCTTCCGCCCGCCACACAAACTCTTCCAACCACGGAAAGCGCAGGAAAATTAGGCGGACCCCCCACGACGCACACCGCGCCTCGAAAACTTCCATTAAATATACAGTACACAGAACGCCCGATTTTATCAAAAAGATCGGAACAAATCGCCCAATTCTTTATCTCAGTCTTCTTCCTCGTGCGTCCCGTCTCGCGAAATTCTCTTCGCTTCAGCCTGAGACAACATGGTCAAGAATGTTATGACACAGGCCTTCAAGGTCGAGAATGATCCAAAGGTCGAGAGGACGGTCAGTGCGCAGATTGCTGCCCGACAGCATGCCTTGGCCGAGATCGATCGCGCGCACTTTGGTTGGTATCATGTTAGGTACTGCCGACACTGAGATCCGTTCTGATATCTAGGGCCATCATGGTTGCCGGTTCGGGATTCTTTACAGATGCATATGATATCTTTTCCATCAACATGGGTACTGTCGCATCTTATCAACGCTAATAACAGTCTCAACACTCCTTGGCTATGTCTACTACCGCGATGCGGTTCATCAAGGGAAGATGCCCGCTAGTCTGGACGAAGCATTGAAAGTCGGAACCAGCGTAGGGGCCATTATTGGCCAACTGCTCTTCGGATTCCTCTGTGATAAATTAGGACGGAAGAGGGTATCGTTTTCAATTTTCTTCGCTAACATCAGATGTATGGTGTTTCACTCATGATTATGATCTTTACCACACTGGCGACTGCTCTGTCGGGATCGGGCCCCGGTACTTCAGCTGTAGGAATCATTGTGTTCTGGCGGGTACTTCTCGGTATAGGTATAGGCGGAGATTATCCGATGTCCGCTGTCATCACATCAGAATTCGCATCAACACGGTATCGAGGGCGTATGATGGCCGCTGTCTTCTCTATGCAAGGGTTCGGTATCATCACCGCCGCGTTGGTATACTACTTCACCCTCCTTGCTTTCCAAAGTGCCATCGTATACGAAGCCGCTGCGATCCCAATTCCAACAAGCCTCGACGCACCAAGCGCTGGTCTTCCTGCCATCGATCGAGTATGGCGTATAGTCGTCGGGTTCGGTTGCATTCCCGCCCTCATCTCTCTGTATTATCGTCTCACCATCCCCGAAACACCCCGATACACGATAGATATTGAACGAGATATCGCACGAGGAGAGAATGACGTCGAAACCTTCCTCGCTAATGACAAACCCACCGGCAAAGACGATGCAATCCCCCCCGAACATCAATACATCACACCGAAAGCCAGTCGCCGCGATTTCATCCGTCATTTTGGACAATGGAAATATGGCAAAGTACTTCTTGGAACAGCGGGATCTTGGTTCATGCTGGATATCGCGTTCTATGGTCTCGGATTGAACAATTCTGTCAT
>Ga0302325_10013992_pt1 | contig 17090 bp, 10 predicted proteins | sample Palsa_T0_2_FD_201948 | JGI IMG/M metagenome (GOLD analysis project Ga0302325, IMG submission 201948) | Peat permafrost microbial communities from Stordalen Mire near Abisko, Sweden - Palsa_T0_2 | ecosystem: Environmental > Terrestrial > Soil > Palsa > Peat permafrost | place: Sweden: Abisko... | reverse complement strand
ATGCCGCCAAAAGTACGCGGGCCGTGCTCTCGAATTCCGCCCTGGCCCAGCGCCTGCCCCTGCTCGCTGGGCAGCGGCGAGCCGTAGTGGATCTTCGGGTCCTGGCAGACGGTTAGTAACTACGCTGCTGCGCACTACGACTCGGACGACGCATCCTCATTGCATGGGCACGAGCCTTCCTGCCCCGGCGCAAGGCGTATAAGGCGTTAATACCGATAAAGCCGCCCAGCCGTCTGCGGCAAGGCCAGGCAACCTTTGTCGTCAGCCCCCTGCGTGCCTTGCGTGAAGGTGCGTCGGCGAGACCCGCCCTCAGGCGGGCACGCTGCGTCTCGGCGCGTCGCGAACCTCAGCAGCGAAGCACGCCGGCGCCTCCAGGCCGAGGGGTCCGCCGCCGTCGAGGGTGACGCTCCGGATCAGGCTCGGGTATGGCTAGCAGGCAGTTTGCGCTGACCGGAGGGTTGCTGACGATGCTGCGCCGTCGGTGAGGCATGCTTGACCAGTGCCAGGCTGAGCGCGCGAGATCACGATCTGGAATCGGCCTGGTGTGTTTGCTGGGACCGGGTAGACAGAATGACCACGCGGAGTAACATCAGCCTATCCAAGCTGGTAGCTGGCATTGCTGGCTCGGTCTACATACTGCGCTAAACTGCCCAATTGCCTATATCGGCTCCCAAGCCGCCACTCCAGACAGGCCGAAACCTATGATCGCGACTGAGGACAAGCGCTCGGAGTACCCGTCGGACCTGGCAGATCTGCGCCGGGTTCCGCTCGCGGATTTGCCGGCGCTGAGCAACGACGTGCTGGACAATGCGCTGCGGCGGCTGGTTCCTGCGCCGTTGGCCGGGCAGGTTCCCGTAGCCGCGTTCACTTCGTCTATCTGACCCTGGGTGCCCGGCATGAGCCGGCCTGCTGTGCCGCTTCGGCAGTTCGTGCTGAAGCTCCACAGCCGCTGCGATCTTGCCTGCGATCACTGTTACGTCTACCAGGGCGCCGACCAGAGCTGGCGGGGCCAGCCGAAGGCGATGTCCGATGAGACGATCGCCTGGACGGCGCAGCGGATCGCCGAGCACGCGAAGGCTCATCAACTGGCCGGGGTGCACGTTGTCCTGCACGGCGGGGAGCCGCTGTTGGTCGGCTCGGCGCGGCTGAGGCACGTCGCCGGGACGCTCCGGTCGGCTTTAGCTGGCGTATGCGATCTCGACCTGCGGATTCACACTAATGGTGTGCTGCTGGACGAGGAATTCTGCGAGCTGTTCACCGAATGCGGCGTCAAGGTTGGTATCTCCCTTGACGGCTACCGGGCAGCGAATGACCGGCACCGCCGGTATGCCGATGGCCGCAGCAGCTACGACCAGGTGCTCCGCGCGGTCGGTTTGCTGCGTCAGGAGCGGTACCGGGACTTGTATGCGGGCTTGCTCTGTACTATCGACGTGGCCAACGACCCGGTCGCAGTGTATGAGTCGCTGCTAGAGCTGGATCCGCCGCGGATCGACTTCCTGCTGCCGCATGCCACCTGGGACGAGCCGCCGGTCGGGCGGCAGTCGGCGGCGACCGCATACGCGGATTGGCTGATCGCCATCTTCGACCGCTGGCTGGCTGGCGGCCGGCCGGTCGGGGTCCGGACGTTCGACTCGATCATTTCGACCGGCGGCGGCGGTGACAGCCTCACCGAGGCGCTCGGGCTCGGGCCCAGCGACCTGGTGGTCGTAGAGACCGACGGCAGCTACGAGCAGGCCGATTCGCTGAAGACCGCGTTCGACGGCGCCCCAGCCACCGGGTTCGACGTCTTCACCCAGACCCTGGACGTGGTCGGGCAGCATCCGGGAATCCTCGCACGCCAGCAGGGGCTCGCCGGACTCTGCGAGACCTGCCGGGCCTGCCCGGTCGTCACAAGTTGCGGCGGTGGCCTGTATGCCCATCGGTATCGCACGGGCAACGGCTTCGCCAATCCGTCTGTCTACTGCGCCGACCTGCTGAAACTGGTCAGCCATGTGCGCAGCCGGACGGCTCAGGTGCCGCAACGGGGCGCTGCGGTGAGCCCGGCGCACGGCGTTCCCGCTGCCGAGTTCCATGCGCTGGCAGCAGGATTCGGCGCGGCCAGCGCCATCGGGCATCTGGCGGAAACGCAGCGGAGCATGCGCCGGGCGCTGCTGGGCGCGGTCTATCAGGAGGCCGCCGTCGCGGTTCCCGGCGCGTCTGCCGTGGACCTGCCGGCCGCGTGGAACCTGCTGACCAGCATCGACGCCGGCAGCCCGCAGGTGCTCGCCGACGTGCTTGGCCACCCGTACGTCCGTGTCTGGGCAGTAGCCTGCCTGCAGCAGCTTCGGATGCCGCCGGGTAAGCGTGCCGGCGCCGCGGCCCTGGCCGCCGATCTCGGCCATCTCGGGGCCATCGCCGCCGCCGCCGCCATCCGCTCCGGCACCGACGCCCGCGTCATCGTTCCGGTCCGCGGCGGCGTCGTGTACCTGCCGACGCTCGGCCGGCTAGTTACCGGCCTCGCGAAGCCGCCGCCGGACAGCGAGCCGGGACGCGCTTCGGTGTCGGCCGCGGCGCCGTTGACCGCGACCGTGACTATTGATGCAGCACGCGACGGGGTCCTGGTGGGAACACGCGACGGCCAGTGGAGGATGCGCCGCCAGGATCTGCTGGCGGGCAGGCCCGGATCTCAGGACGTCCCCGGATCCCAGGACGCCGGATCTGCCTGCTGGCAGCCGGTGCGCAGGCTGACCGCACCCGGCATCTCGGTCGCGCTCGAAGACACCGATCCTTACCGCGACTGCCATCAGTGGGCAGCAGCGCCCCGGCTGACCGACGCGGAGTTCGCTGCCTGGCAGCAGGCGTTCAGCGGGGCCTGGGCGCAGATCGAGCAGGAGCACAGCGCCTACGCTCCCGGCCTGGCAGCCGGGCTGTGCACGGTCACGCCGCTGTCCGCCGCCCCGGCCGGCCGCGACGTCAGCGCCACCGCACGGCAGGCCTTCGGCGCGGTCGCCGCTGCGCTTCCCGCCAATCACTCCACCCTGGCCCTGCTGCTGATCCACGAGTTCCAGCACGTAAAGCTGGGCGCGGTGCTGGACCTGTATGACCTCTATGACGCGACAGACAACCGGCTTTATCACGCGCCGTGGCGAGACGATCCCCGGCCCCTGGAAGGCCTGCTCCAGGGCACCTACGCACACATTGCCGTCACCGACTTCTGGCGAGCTCGCCGCAGCGCTGCCACCGGCCCGGCAGCCGAGGCAGCCGGGGCACGGTTCGCGCACTGGCGCGCCCAAACCGCCGACGCAATCGAGAACCTGGCCGCGTCGGGCTCGCTGACCCCGCTCGGGGAGGAGTTCATCGACGGGATGCGCGCCTCTATCTCTCCCATGCTTGACGAAATGGTGTCTGCCCCGCAGCCCGGCGCAGGCGGCTGACGCGTCCGTTCCGGCCCGGTCCCGGCGGTGCGCATAGGGCCAGCCGGGCTCGTCCCGCTTGCAGTCCCAGCCCGGCCTCCCCGGTTCGCCGGCTCCGCTTTGCCCGGCATAGCGACCTGACAAAATCGCCCTACCACGGGCAGGTCGCGGGGCCGTGACGGGCTCTGGTCACCTTCAGAAAACCCATATATCATCATCTAGGCAGCCAGTGATCATATAAACGGCTTTCGTGGTAGGTGAGGAGGCTGGGGCCAGGGTGGCCGCGCGATGGGGGGGAACGCGCTGATGTCCGCGGGAGACGAGCCCGGGCCTCTCGGCAAAATGCCGTACTTCTTCCTGAGTTATGCACGAACTCCGAAGCGGGATCCGACGGACAAAGATGATCCGGACCGATGGGTCTATAAGCTCTATCAGGATCTGCGTGCGGCTATTTTACAAATGACCAGCGCGCGGTCTGAAGAGGCCGGATTCATGGACCGGGAGAACAGGCTAGGCGTCGAATGGCCGCCCGAGCTGACTAACGCCCTGGCAACCTGCCGGGTCTTCGTGCCGCTATATTCTCAACGCTATTTCGAAAGCGATAACTGCGGCAAGGAATGGTTTGCGTTTGCGCGGCGCGGAGTAAACCATAATGCGCAAGGACACCAAGCGGTAAACGCTATCGTACCGGCCCTGTGGACCAAGCTTGATCAGGACAGGCTGCCAGATGTGGCGCAGTCAATTCAGTATAATCATGCCGAGCTTGGCCCGCGTTACAGCATCGAGGGTTTCTACGGGATAATGAAGCTGCAGCAGTACCGGAGCGATTATCAGCGGGCAGTCCATCGGCTAGCTCAGCGAATCGTGGAGGTGGCTGACGAGGCAGCGCTCAATGCGGAGAAGCCCGCCGACTACCAGTCGCTGCCGAGCGCCTTCGGCCCAGCCAGCATCAAGCAAATAGCTATAGACCAGCTTCACATTACCGTGCTGGCGCACGATACCTCGACGCTTCCCAAAGGTCGTGCCGGTGATTACTATGGCAGTACGCCGCACACGTGGAGCCCGTACAGTCCGGACTACCCGCAACCGCTGGCCGACTACGCGATGGAACTGGCCAATAAATGCCTCGGCTGCCAGCCCTTCGTGGGGACCTTTGAGGACGGTGCCTCAGGTTCGGTCGGCAATGGCCAGCCGTTGCCACCTGGCCTGTGCCTCGTCGACGCCTGGGTGACCATCTCACCTGCGCATCAGCAGCGGCTTCGCCACCTCGACCGGCTCGACCAGCCCTGGATCAGTGTGCTAGTGCCATGGAATAGCCAGGATGCCGAGATGGCCAAAGCTCAGCAGGCGCTCCGCGACGGCCTTGGAAAGTCCCTGGGCAACAGGCTGGCTAGCGTGCCGCACCAGTGCCGGATGGCGGCCACCGGGATACCAACCCTGGAGGAGTTCGGCCAGCTGCTGCCCCAGATGACAATGATCATGCTGAAGAGATTCCGCCAGAGTGCTCCTGCCTATCCGCCTGCAGGTCCCCAGCTTGAGCGCCCGCGACTCAGAATGGCGAATCCAGACGACGTCGGAGGTGCCTGATGAGCGAGTCTAGCCAGGGCCAGATCATCACTTTCTACTCGTATAAGGGCGGCACAGGCCGCACGATGGCGCTCGCGAACGTAGCCTGGATCCTCGCCAGCAGCGAGAAGCGGGTCCTGTGCGTCGACTGGGACTTAGAGTCACCGGGACTGCATAAATTCTTCCATCCGTTCCTGAACGAGTCTACGGTCAGCGCCACGCCTGGCGTGATCGAGATCATCAATGACTATGCCTCGGCCGCCGTCGATCCCTCGCCACGTCCCGACGACTGGCATCTGGAATACGCGGAGGTCGAGCGCCATGCCGTTTCCCTGAGCTGGGAGTTCCCGGGTGATGGCAGGCTGGATTTCCTGTCCGCTGGACGTCAGAATCGTGATTATTCCGCTGCTGTGTGCTCCCTGGACTGGGACAACTTCTACGACCGGCTGGGCGGAGGCAGATTCTTCCGTGCGATGCGCGAGGATATGAAGCAGAAATACGACTATGTACTGATCGATAGCCGTACCGGGCTGAGTGACGTCGCGGACATCTGCACGATCGAGCTGCCCGATGTCCTGGCCGTCTGCTTCACCCTTAGTGATCAGAGCGTAGAGGGAGCAGCCAACGTCGCGCGCCAGATCAGGAGCCGCTACCGCGACCGCAATATCCGGGTGCTGCCCGTGCCGATGCGCATTGAGGATGGCGAGAAGGAAAAGCTGGATGTCGGTCGTGCCCTGGCCCGGATGAAGTTCGAGGGCTTCCCGGAAGGGCTGAGCCAGGAAAAGTCAGCGCAGTACTGGGCCTCAGTCGAAGTCCCGTACAAGCCGTTCTACGCCTTCGAGGAGACCCTGGCGACGTTCGGCGACGAGCCAGGATCACCGACTTCGCTGCTCGCTTCATTCGAGCGGATCAGCGACGCGGTCACCGGCGGCCAGGTGACGGCCATGCGGCCCATAGCGGAGAACCGCCGGCTGCAGTACCGGGACGCCTTCACCCGGCGGCCGCCCGCATCGTCCACGCAGGTGTTCCTGAGCTACGCACCGGAAGACCGTATGTGGGCCGACTGGATCGAGGCCATCCTGACTCGCTCCGGCTTCCGCGTGCTGCCGCGTAGCACGGTGGCCACGGCAGCCAAGGGAGACGGTGGCGTCGCCGCCAGCCTGCAGGCCGAGCACGAGCTTCAGGTCGCTCCCCGCGCCATCGCGGTGCTTTCCTCCGCCTACCTGCACTCGCCGGACGCCAGGTCCATCTGGAAGGCCATGTCGGCAGCCGACGCCGCCGGCATGCACCGGCAGCTGACCCCGGTCCGGGTGAGCGACGTTCGCGTGACCGAGCCGTTCACCGATCATCCCGCGATCGACCTCGCGCGGCTGGACGCCGGCCAGGCGACCGCGAAGCTGCTGTGGGCACTGGACCGGCCTGCTCAGCTGCCCGCGAGCGCGGCATTGCCGGCCGAGGAGCCCCGCTTCCCGGGCGCGATCCCGCAGATCTGGAATGTGCCTGCCAGGAACGCCGACTTCACCGGGCGCGGCGGCACCCTGGAGCTGCTCCGTGACAAGCTGGCGGGCGGCGGAGTGGCAGTCGTCGTCGCCCAGGCGCTGTACGGGCTGGGAGGGGTCGGCAAGACCCAGGTTGCGCTGGAGTACGCATACCGGTTCATGTCCGACTACGACCTCATCTGGTGGGTTCCGGCTGAGCAGGCAGAGGAGATCATCCTGGCGCTGGCAGAGCTGGCCCGAAAAATGGGCCTTAAAGTCGGCGACAACATGGCAGAGGCAGCAGAAGCTGCCCTGGAGGAGCTGCGCCGTGACACCACGCCGCACTGGCTGCTGATCTTCGACAATGCCGATAACCCGAAGGAGCTCGAGCCCTACCTGCCCACCGGCTCCGGCCATGTGCTGATCACCTCGCGCAATCAGGCGTGGAGCCATTCGGCCGAGCCGCTCGAGGTGGACGTGTTCACCCGGGATGAGAGCGTCGCGCATCTCATGCATCACGTGCCCGAGATGGATCCGGCAGACGCGAAGAGAGTCGCCGACGCACTGGGCCACCTGCCCCTGGCGGTCGAGCAGGCCGCCGCGTGGCTGGAGGAGACGGGCATGCCGGCGCGGGTCTATGTCGAGCAGCTGGCGACGCAGTCCACCCGGATCCTGTCCCTGAACCAGCCGGACGACTACCCGACGCCCGTGGTAGCAACGTGGAACCTTTCCTTCGAGCAGCTCAAGGAGCGGTCGCCCGCCGCTGTCAGGCTCCTGCAGCTCTGCGCATTCCTGTCGCCTGGGCCGATCTCCATGACCCTGCTCTACGGCGATCAGATGATTGCATCCCTGCTGCCCTTCGACGAGTCGCTGAGCGAGAAGCTCATGCTCGGCCGGGTGATCCGAGATATCAGCCGGTTCGCGCTGGTCCGGGTGGACCAGGGCAGCAACTCGCTGCAGATCCACCGGCTCGTGCAGGCCGTGATCCGCTCCCAGATGACCGATGAGGACCAGCTCACGGTTATGCACGAGGTGCACGAGGTCCTGGTTGGCGCCCGACCGTCCCGCGGGGAGACCGACGATCCGGCGAACTGGTCCCGGTACAACCTGATCTGGCCGCACCTCGGGCCGTCCCGGGCGGAGGAGTGCGATGACCCGCGAACCCGCCAGCTGCTCATCGACTGGGTGCGGTATCAGTGGAAGCACGGCGAGTTCGACGCCTGCCTCAGCCTGGCCAACCGCCTGGAGAATCTCTGGACTCAGCAGCTCGGGCCCGACCATCAGCAGACGCTGCACCTGCGTTTCCATATCGCCAACGTGCTGCGATCCCTGGGCCGCTTCGCCGAGGCACGCGAACTCGACATGTACGTACTCGAGCGGCAGCGAGCCGTGCTCAGGCCTGACCACCCGCACGCTCTCATGACGGCGGGCGGGCTAGCCGCCGACCTGCGCGCGCTCGGCGAGTTCCAGCAGGCACTTGCCGCTGACCAGGAAACCTATGACAGCTTCAAGGAACAGTTCGGTGAGGACTACCCGCAGACCCTGAGCGCCGCCCATAACCTTGCGGAATCCCTGCTACTGGTCGGCGATTGCTTCGCCGCGCGCAGGCTGGATGAGGAGACCCATGCCCGGAAAAATGCGGTCCTGGGCACTGATCATCCCTACACCCTCTACTCGCTGGCCAATATCGCCCGTGACATGCGCGAGGCCGGCGCCTTCCGGGAGTCCGTTGACCTGCTCCGTGTGACCTGGAACAAGTACCGGACGGTGCTGGGCGACGACATGATCGATACCCTGCGGACCGCTAAGAGCCTGGCCGTATCCCTGCGCAAGGCGGGGGAGGAGAGCGAGGCGATGAGCCTGACGCAAGAGACCTACGAACGCTACAAGCGCCACTATGGCGCCGAGACCCCCGATGCGCTGGCCTGCGGACTCAACCTCGCCTGCGACTACTCGGCGGTCGGCGACATTCCCCGGGCACTGGGGCTCGTGACCGAAATCAGGGCGGCCTACCAGGCGAGCGTCGGCGAGGATCATCCCTACACCCTCGCTGCCTCCAACAACCTGGCGATCTACTTGCGCGATGCCGGCCAGGTGGCGGAGGCGCGCCAGCTGGCGGAGGAGACGCTGCGCCTGATGCGGCGAAGGCTCGGGGATAGCCATCCCTTCACCCTCTCCTGCGCGGTCAACCTGGCTAACTGCCTCGGCGAATCCGGGGAGCTCGCTGATGCCGAGGCGATCGAGCTCGAGACCATCTCCCGGCTGCGCAAGACGCTCGGCCAGGACCACCCGGACACCCTCGCCTGCCAGGCCAACCTCGCGGTCACCCTGCACGAGGCCGGTAGAGGCGAGGAGGCGGGGCGGCTCAGGGAGCAGATCCTGGACGACTTCAGCCGCGTCCTGGGGGCAGGTCACCCGATCACGGAGCTGCTGCACAACTGGCAGCGGATTAGCCGTGATCTGGAGCCGCACTCCATCTGACCGGCTTAGCCGCCAGACGCGGGTCAGGTGCTCTGCGCACCGGTGATCATGCGGCCGGGCGGCCGGCGGATAGCCATCGCAGGATATCCGGCAGTACGTCCAGAGCGCCAAAATGAGCGGCGCCCGCCTGGACGATCACAGTCGCGCCCGGGATTCGCCCGGCAAGCCACCGGGCGTGGCTGGCCGGGGACAAGACATCATTCGCGCCGTGCCAGAGCAGGACGGGAACGGTGATGGCCGCGGGATCGAATCCCCACGGGGAGCTGAACGCCAGCGCATCGTCGATCCAGCCATAGGCAGAAGTGCGTAACGCCTCGGCATAGGTCTCCACCAGCATCGAGCGGATGCGGCTGTCTGCCACCACCCGCTGGTCCGGGGCGGGCAGCTCGGTCCGGAGGCTGGCAAGCAGGCTAGCCGGATTGGCGCGGATGGTGTCGACGGACGTCTTCAGGAAATAGGCGATCCCGTCATAGCCGGCCGCTGCCGCCGTGAACTCCAGGACATTCGACTGCGCCATTCCGTCAAACCAGTCGAGCCCCTCAGCGCCGCGCGGGGCAATTCCTACCAGGACGGCGGCCCTGGTCATCCGTTCCGGCAGCAGCGCGGCGCAGGCCAGCGCATGCGGGCCGCCCCCGGACCGGCCGACGACTGCGAATTTTTCCAGCTTGTACTCATCGGCGATTGCCTCGACATCTGCGGCCACATCCGCTACCCGGCGGCCTCGCAGCCGGTCGGAACGCCCGTAACCCGGCCGGTCGAATGCGATCAGCCGGACGCCGAGCCGGTGCAGCAGCTGCCCGCGCGGGTGCGGGCCAAGCCGGCTCCCCGGAGTGCCGTGCAGCAGGAAGATGGGAATGCCATCAGGATCGCCGAACACCTCGACAGAGAGCCGCCGCTGACCCCCAGCCGTCCATACCGTGTCCGTCAATGCGTTCCTTCTCCGGAGTCCGCGCCGCCCGCCGGGCACGAAGGGCGCAAGTCCCAGCATCGCGCGGCCGGCGCCGCATCGGAAGGGATGCTGTCCTGGCCTTGCCGAGTCAGCAGCTATCCAGCGCGAGGATGCCCCACGGATGGGGCAGATGAGAAGGCCGGAGCCGCCAGTTACTCAGCCGCCAGTTACTCACCCGCCGGCTATTCGGCAGCCGCCGGCTCCGGAGCACCATCCGGGATGGCCCGGTAGCCGCGCGTGAACTGCTCGTCCGCGACCGGCCACCGCACGCGGCGGGGCCCCTGAACGATCCAGTCGCCGGCCTGGGCCTCGGCTCGCCCTTCCATCGTTCGCACCCAGACAGCGTCGTTGACCTGCCAGGCGCGAACGGTTCCGGTGCGGCGCCAGCGATCGCCATCCAGCTGCTCGTGAGTGGCCTGAAACTCCAGGTCGCGGACCGTGCGCGAATCGCCGAATTCATCGATGACGCGCCAGTCGCCGTCGGCGCCGGTCAGCTCGTCGCCAGCTGCGTTCCGCCAGGCGTGGCGGGCGGTGAGCCGCTCGGCGCGAACCTCGCCGCCGATTCGCACGAACTCGGCCGCATCGGCAGGCCCGCAGTCCGGCAGGACGGGCATGAAGCCGACGGCCTCCAGCTGATCGAGCTGGAATCGGACATACTCGCGATTCCCCTCGCGCAACTCAAGGGGCAGGTCAGCCCACGGGCGGTCGAAGCTGTTGACGGGCGCACTGGCGTCGCGCTGCCCGCCGGTTACAGCGGGCCGCCGGCCAGCCGGCTGACGGCGCTTGTACCAGCGATGATGCTCTTGCCTGGCCACTTCCTCAAGGTCGCGCTCGCTGAGCTCGACGAAGCTTCCCGGTACAACTGCACGGGCAGGCACCCAATGGCGGCCTTGCGCTACCACCGCCGTCATGATCGAGCGAAGCTGAAGGATGTTGTCCTCGCGGACGAACTCCGCAAGCTCCGCCCACGGCTTGCGCGTGAGTTCCTTCCCCCCGCCCGGCACGGCCGGGTTCCGCAGGCGGTAACACTCGTGCCAGTGCCGGGCGATCCTGATCCAGGTATCCTCCGGCGCCCCGTCGTCGGCGAGGAGCGCCCGCTGAAAGGGCTGCAGCAGGTCGAAGACGGTATTGGTGATGCCCGCTCCGTCGGAGGAAAGCACGAACACGGGGGTCCTCGGGTGCAGCTGAGCAGCCCTTCCCGCCTCGTGCATGCTCGTCTCCGCTGGGGGGTCGGCGATGACGACAGCGGTCTGCGCAGCCTCGGCCGGCGTCATTTCGTCCAGGCAGACGAGCAGGTGATCGCGCCAGGCCTCGCCGCGGGCGTCAACTGCCGGCAGCGCTTCGGCGATGGGCCGCGTGGACGTAGCGAGGTACTCACGCCGAAGGTCCTTTGCCCGCCGGTCCAGAAGCACGACACGCTCGACTTGGCGCGGTGTTATCTCGGGCCGGGCAGCTTCGGCCAGCGCCAGGGCACCCGGGTCAGCGGCCTGGGTTTCCCCGAAGGCCGCCGCCTGGAGTAGCTCCCAGTCCTCCCAGGCGCGATGGGCTATTTCCAGCATGATGGCCAGCGCGAGCGTGCTGTCGCCGCAGAGCAGTACCTGTCGCACCCCGCCGCGGAAGATCTGGTGCACGAGCGCCCGCGCAGTCGATTCTTGCGGGCTTACGGCATCCTCGAACCACCGGTCGGACACCCCGATGTGCTGGCCCCGCCAGAGATCGGCATGCCGGGGATCATCGATGCGCGCGATCAGGTGCGGCGGCCTGTCGGGATCCGCCCGGATCCGGCCAAGGACAAACTTAGCGGCGTTAAGGACCGCCTCGTTGTCCGCCGCCTCCGGGCGCAGGGAGTACAGGTAACGGAGCTGCGGACCGAATACCCCTTTGAGCAGGGGAGCGAGCACGCGCGCCGACATGGGGTCGGCTACGACAATCTGAGCGCCGGTGATACGAGCTTCTTCCAGCAAAGGATGATGTCCGTCAGGCTCGATAACAACGATGCGGTTCTTGTGTCCGCCGGAAGTCAGGCTGTGCAGCAGCGGGATCGTCATCGCATCCAGGCCGATGAGAATCGTGGCATCCTTCACCATGCGTGCGCGGAGGCGGTCCAGTGGCTGCCGCCATAGCACTGCCGCCACCGCCAGGGCGCCGGCAAAGGCGGCACCGAGGCAGACGGTGCGCGCGAGCTGCAAAGCCAGCGGCAGCGTGGCCGACCGGCAGGTGGTGGTTCCGTACCTTGGCTCAAGTGATCCGACATACAAGCTGAGGACCCAGGCGGCCACTGCCGTCCGCGACTGTCCGCCTCGGCACGGAGCTAGCGAGAATGTGCCGAGGACCCCTCCGATAACGACCATTGCGACGACTACGACCAGTCCTACGGCCTCGCGCCGGCGTCGTCTTGGCAGCCAATACAAGAACGTCGCCAGCAGCCATAGGCCCACGACAACAAGCAGCGTGCGATCGTCATGCGGCCTGAGCCATGCGTGCCGCCACTGGTGATCCTGATAGAACAATCTCGGGTGACGAGCGGAGGCCCACGCTCCCCAGGCCAAATACCCCGTGATTAATGCTGCAGGGGCCGTTGGCACGGCCCATGACAGCCGGAGGATTCGATGAGGCCTTTCTTCGCGCGGGCCGACCATGAGCCAACGCTGCCACAGCAAGACCCGTGGCGCCAGGAAAGCGCCCTGCCCGGCCGGCTCCCCGGCGCATGCCGACGGCGGGGCAGTGCCGCGCCTGACGTGACCGGCACCGGGCAGGGATGCAGGTGTCATCGGCTGGCAGGCACCGGACGTGCGCCGGGCGCGGACGTGCACCGGGCGTAGGCCATTGCTGGCGTGCGTCCCGTCCGCCACAGTTGGGCTGTTCACCATGACGCACGGCGGTGGAGGCGACAGATGAGAGGCAACAGATGAGCGGTCCGCAGGTGCTGTCGTTCCGGCCCGAGGCAGAGCAGTACGCGTGGACGTTCGGCGGAGCCGCACCGGTCGCGCGCATACAGCCAGGAACGGTGCTCGAACTCTGGACTGAGGATTGCTTCGCCGGCCGCGTTAAAAGTAAGGAAGATCTGGTTTCCGTGGTCTGCGAATTCCCGTTCCTGAACCCGCAGACCGGGCCGTTCCATGTCGAGGGCGCCGAGCCGGGTGACACCCTCGCCGTCCATTTCGTGTCGATCGAGCCGAGCCGCGACTGGGCGGCATCAACCACAGTCCCTCTTTTCGGCGCGCTCACCTCCACCCACCTCACCGCCACGCTGCAGGAACCGCTGCCCGAGGTCGTCTGGATCTGGGAGCTTGACCGCACGAAAGGCAGCTGCCAGTTCACCGCAAGGGACAGCGACTTCACCGCCGAGCTGCCGATGAACCCGATGCACGGCACGGTCGGCGTCGCGCCGGCCAACCTCGAGGTCCGCTCGGCCCTGGTGCCGGACGCCTTCGGCGGCAACATGGACACCCCGGAGATGACCGCCGGCGTGACCTGCTACCTCGGCGTGAACGTCGAGGGCGCGCTGCTGTCGCTCGGCGACGGCCATGCCCGCCAGGGTGAGGGCGAGACCTGCGGCGTCGCAGTCGAGTGCGCGATGAACACCGTCCTGATCGTCGAGCTGCTCAAGGGCCTCGCCACGCCTTGGCCGCGGATCGAGTCCGACACCCACATCATGTCCGCGGGCTCGGCCCGGCCGCTGGAAGACGCGTTCCGGATCGCGCAGGTCGACCTGGTGCAGTGGGTCGCCGCGGACTACGGCCTGTCGGCCATGGACGCCTACCAGTTCATCACCCAGGCGGTCGAGGCGCCGCTGGCGAACGTCTGTGACACGAACTACACCTCGGTCGCCAAGCTGCGCAAGGACTACCTGCCCGGCAGCGTCACTACCATGCGCGGCGCTCACCAGCAACTACGGGACGCAGCCCGCGCCTACCAGGGACACTGACTCCATCAATAGCCGTAACGAGCCAATGCGGCCAGTGCTCGCGGAGGGGGACAAGCGATGTGCCGGTTATTCGGTATGACCGCCGGGACGGCGGCTGTCGGCGCGACATTCTGGCTTCTGGATGCCCCTGACTCACTGGAGGCGCAGAGCCGCCGCAATGTCGACGGAAGCGGGATCGGCTTCTTCGATCCTGCCGGGCACCCGCTGCTCGACAAGCAGCCGGAGCCAGCGTTCTCCGATGAGGAGTTCATCCGCGAGGCGAAGCAGGCCGTGTCCACCACGTTCGTCGCCCACGTGCGGTGGGCGACTGCCGGCGGCCGGACCATGCGGAATACCCACCCGTTCGCGATGCACGGCCGGATCATGGCGCATAACGGCGGCTTCGGCGACCTCTCGCGCCTGGACTACCAGCTGGGCACGTATCGCAAACTCGTGCTCGGCGACACCGACTCGGAGCGCTACTTCGCGCTGATCACCCAGCAGGTCGACGCCCACGGCGGGGATGTCGGGGCGGGAATCACGGCCGCGGCCCGCTGGATCGGCGAGCACCTGCCGGTCTCGTCACTGAACGCGATCGTCACCGCGCCCGGCGAGCTGTGGGCGCTGCGCTACCCGGGCCAGCATGCGCTGCACGTGCTCGAACGCCCCGCCGGCGACAGCTTTCCGGCCCGCCCAGCCAGCCTGGCGAACCCGGCAAGCCCGGCCGGCCTGCCTAGTCCGGCCAGCTCGGCCAGCTTGGCCAGCTCGGCCGGTTCAGCTAGTCCGGGCGGTTCGGCCGACTCGGCCGGTTCGGCTAGCCCGGGCGGTTCAGCCAGCCGGGTCGAGGCCACCGCCGGCCGGCCGACGGCGCCGCCCGTCGGCCTGCATGTCCGCAGCTCGACGTCGTCGGTGCACGTGCCCGCGCTCCGCTCCGTGCGCACGGTCGTCGTCGCCTCGGAGAAACTCGACGGCGAACTCGGCTGGCGGATGCTCGGTGACGGCGAGCTGATCCACGTCCGCCGGGACCTGACCGTGGAGTCCGCCGTGGTGATACCCGAGCCGCCGGCCCGGCTGGTGCCCTTGCCCGCCGGGAACCCGAACATCGACACCTGAGAAAGCCGCCAGCGACCGGGCAGCTGGGCACCACGCGGCCCGGACCCAGGCCATGTCGTCGGCCAGGTCAGCGGGCCGTCCCGGCACGTAGCGCCTGGCGATCAGCTCGTCGAGTATCGCGGCGGTCATCGCGAGCCCGTCGGCGGTGGCCATGCTGTCCTGCCGGCAGAGTCAGCGGTCCGGCGGCGAGCGTCAGCGGTCCGGAAGGGTCAGCGGTCCGGCGGCGAGTGGCAGCCGTCCGGCAGCAAGCGTCAGCCCTGAGGCGGGCTGCCACACGAGCACAGTCAGCTGAGTCCTCGGGGCACCGGCACCGCCGGCCTTGGTTCCTATCCGGAAGCCGCCGAATAGCAGCGACAGCACGACCAGGACGATGACCACCACCAAGACCCACACCAGGCACCCGCGGAGCCTGCTCCGGGGCCTACGCTGCCGCCGCCCTGCTACCGGGCCGTTCAGCCGTCTGGAAAAGTAGTTGCGCATGTCTTCTTCTCCTGCCAGGAGTCCGTAGCGCCTTCAGGCAGCCGCCATTCCGGCGGCCTCGTCGTGGGAGCAGCCGCTATTGTGGCGGGCTCGTGATGAGAAGGGAATGAATTGGCCGGATCCTCCGGGGTAAGTGGCGGGTAGGCGGCTGGCGCGATGACACGACCCGAATGGACGGAGGCCCTGTAATGGCCCGCATAACAGGAGGCCAGGGATGGGCCAGGCGGCTGGCGGGACTGGTGATTGCGGTTGCTGCCGTGGTGGTGCTGGCGCTGGTGCTGTCCGCGGTGCGCCTGCTGCCGCAGCTGCGCAATCCGTTCGGGGAGACCACCACCGACCGCAGTGGCCCGGTACTCCTCAAGTCGATCACGCAGCTCAGCCGTTACGAGGCGGCGAGCGGCTCGTTCCAGGTGGTAGTTGACCTGACCAGGCATGCCTCGTTTATGCCCTCGTTCATTGAGGGCAGTCAGACGCTGTTCATCGGGCAGGGCACCGACGTCGCATTCGTGGACTTCGCACAGCTGAAAGGCCGGGCCATTCGGGTCTCGCCGGACCGCACAGCGGTGACGGTGACGCTCCCTCCCGCGCAGCTTGAGCCGCCGGCGCTCAATGTCAGGCAGTCCTACGTCTATGCCCAGCAGCAAGGCCTGCTGGACCGGATCGGGAACTTCTTCGCCGGCAACCCCAATAGCCAGCAGCAGGTCTACATCCTGGCGCAGCAGAAGATCGGAGCCGCCGCCCAGCACAGCCAGCTCATCGCCGAGGCGCAGAAGAACACCCGGAACATGCTCAACGGCATGCTCCGCTCACTCGGATTCCGGCAGATCACGGTGACCTTCGATCCCGCTGTCACCGCCAGAAGCGGTCATTAAGCCGGCTGAGGGCAGGCCGGACACGCTGCGGGCAGGGCCGAACACTAGGAGTGGGCGCCGGGGGTCGCCTGGGCCGTCGCGCCCATTAACACGGAAATTCCGGCGGCCTCCAGCACGTCGAAAGTTCCGTGCTGTTGGAACGGTGCCGACCAGCGGCCGCAGGCGCGCACGGGCCCTTCGCGGCCGGCGCTGGCGGGACGTGCTTGTTGGATACGCTGCCTTCGGGATCGCTGGATGGTGCGGAGGATGCTCATGTCGGCTGGCGCCGGGGATACCGCGAGCTTGAACGCGCAAGCCGGGCGTCGCTGGCAGGCAATCGACCCGCTGCTGCCGGTGCCTGGTGACAAGTCGCCAGGGTGCGGCGCTCGGCTGGTCGTCGACGGGGCAGGCGGACAGCCGGCCGCCAGCGGGACCTGCGTACATCGGCAGGGAGTTCCTGGGTCGCTGGACCTGACCTGGGGCGCGGCACGCGGGTTCCAGCTCACCGTTCGGCTGGCGGGCCCGGACGCCGCGAATGCGCTGGACCAGTTGCTGTCGCTGTGGCGCGATCATCTGGCCCGCGTGCCTGGCGCCGACGGCGAGGACACCGCCGCGATCGTCAGCTGGCCCAGCCGTGACATCGACGGGGCCGGGGCGTTGCTACGGCACGGACTCGCCCCGCTGGCCGTCGTCGCGGCGCGTACGACAACCCGTCATCCCGCCGGGCTCGCAGACGGTGCGCCGCTGCAGGCCGAGTCCTCCGCCGGGCCCGCGGGCGGTGCGCCGTGGCGAGCCGGGGTCATCGAGGGCGCGGGCCAGGTCACTGGAACGTCGCGGCAGGACCTGCGGATCCGACGGGCCGGGCCGGCGGAC
>Ga0302325_10013991_pt1 | contig 17091 bp, 19 predicted proteins | sample Palsa_T0_2_FD_201948 | JGI IMG/M metagenome (GOLD analysis project Ga0302325, IMG submission 201948) | Peat permafrost microbial communities from Stordalen Mire near Abisko, Sweden - Palsa_T0_2 | ecosystem: Environmental > Terrestrial > Soil > Palsa > Peat permafrost | place: Sweden: Abisko... | reverse complement strand
CTCCAGAACGTGTCGGTCAAGTCGGTCGTGCAGAAGGGCCTCGGCGAGCAGGCGCGGCTCGTGATGGTCGTGCATCCCGTGCTCGAGTCGCGCTTCCTCGCGGCGATGGAGCTGATCTCCGGACTCGATGCGATGCGGGCGCCGCCGCGCGCGATCAGGGTGCTCGAGCGGGAGTTCTGATGCCGGGTGTGATCGAGCGCTACCGCGAGCACCTGCCGTTCGGGCCGGACGACCCCGTCGTCACGCTGAACGAGGGCTCGACGCCGCTGGTGTCCGCCCCGCGGGTGTCAGAGCGCGTCGGCGCTGAGGTGTGGCTGAAGCTCGAGGGGGCGAACCCGACGGGGTCGTTCAAGGACCGCGGGATGACCTGCGCGGTGTCGGCCGCGGTGCGCGACGGGGCGCGCACCATCATCTGCGCATCGACCGGCAACACGGCGGCCAGCGCTGCGGCATACGCGGCGCGGGCAGGCGTGCGCGGGGCGGTGATCGTTCCCGAGGGAAAGATCGCCACCGGCAAGCTGGCGCAGGCGCTGATGCACGGCGCGCGCGTGATCGCACTGCGCGGGAACTTCGACGTCGCCCTGGCGCTGGTGCGCGAGCTGGCGCAGCGCCATCCCGTGGCGCTGGTCAACTCGGTCAACGAGTTCCGCATCGAGGGCCAGAAGACCGCGGCGTTTGAGCTGATCGATGAGCTCGGGGAGCTCGACGCGCTCTGCATCCCGGTCGGTAACGCCGGCAACATCACCGCCTACTGGAGAGGCTTCGAGGAGCGCGGGCACCGGCCTGCGCTGTTCGGTTTCCAGGCTGCCGGTGCGGCGCCGCTGGTCCTCGGCGCGCCGGTCGAGCACCCGGAGACGGTCGCGAGCGCGATCAGGATCGGGAATCCGGCGCGGTGGGAGGACGCGATGAACGCGATGACCTCCTCCGGCGGCGCGATCCAGGCGGTGACCGATGAGCAGATCCTCGACGCGTATCGATTCCTCGCCGAGCGCGAGGGCGTCTTCTGCGAGCCCGCGTCGGCCGCGAGCGTCGCCGGGCTGCTGGCGCACGGTGCGCGCGGGGCACAGCGGATCGTCTGCGTGCTCACCGGTCACGGCCTGAAGGACCCGCAGACAGCGCTCGAGCGGGCCGGTGGCGTAGTTCCCTGCGATCCCCACCTCGCCGCAATCGAGCGGGCGGTTCTTGGATGACGCTGGAGCGCCGCCGGGTCGTCCGTGTGCCCGCTTCGACTGCCAACCTGGGACCCGGATTCGACGTACTCGCCGCGGCGCTGTCGCTGCACCTCGAAGTCGAGGTGGTGGAGACGGGGAAGTTCGCGGTCGAGACAGACCTCGACGTTCCCAAGGACCGCACCAACCTGCTCGTCCGGGCATTCGAGCGGCTATACCCGAGCGATCGGTTCACGTTCCGGATCAGCTCACGGATCCCGACCTGCGGAGGGCTCGGGTCGAGCGCCGCGGCGATTGTCGCCGGGCTGATGGCGGCAGACCACATGTTCGAGCTCGACGCCGACGTCAGGGGGCTCGCGACCGAGCTGGAGGGGCATGCAGACAATGTCGCGGCAGCGCTCGACGGCGGGTTCGTGGTGTGCGCCAACGGGCGTACCCGCCGGTTTGACACGCCGCTTGGGCTCGAGGCGGTGCTGGTCGTCCCCGACGTGGCGGTCCAGACCGGCGAGGCGCGCGACGCGCTGCCGGAGCTCGTGCCGCTGGTCGACGCGGTATTCAATATCGGTCAGGCCTCGATGCTCACCTTCGGCCTCGCGACGGGCGACTGGGAAGCCGTTGCCGCCGGCCTTCACGACCGCCTCCACCAGTCCTACCGCTCGCAGCTGTACCCCCGCTCCGCCGAGCTGCTCGAGCGCGCGCCGAAGCTCGGAGCTCTCGGGGCGACGATCTCGGGGGCCGGGCCGACGGTCCTGGTCTGGTCGCACTTCGAGCACACCGGTGCCCTGGTCGAGCATCTCGGTCGCGATTGCAAGGGCTGGGCGCGGGTGATGCGGGTTCCGTTCGAGTCCCAAGGAGCGGACGTGCGGGCGATGTAGGGCGCCCGGTCCAGCTCGGCCCCGCTACACTTTTAGTAGTTGTCCACTCAATCAAGGAATTCCCGTGCACGTCGAGATCTGGTCTGACATTGCCTGCCCGTGGTGCTACATCGGCAAGCGCCGCTTCGAGGCCGCGCTGGCCGAGTTCGAGCATCGCGATGAGGTGCAGGTCACCTGGCGGAGCTTCGAGCTCGATCCGTCGGCGCCGCCCGAGCGCGAGGGTGACCTCGCCCACCACCTGGCGCAGAAGTACGGCATGCAGATCTCGGACGCCCGGGAGCGCCAGCAGCAGATGACGGAGACGGCGGCCGCCGAGGGCGTCACGTTCCGCTTCGACGGGGTGCGCAGCGGCTCGACCTTCGACGCCCACAGGATCGTCCATCTCGGCGAGGCGCACGGCCTGCAGGACGAGACGAAGGAGCGCCTGCTGCGCGCCTACTTCACTGATGGCGAGCTGATCAGCGACCGTCAGACGCTGATCCGCCTCGCGGGCGAGGTTGGCCTCCCCGAGGATGAGGTCACCGAGACACTCGCCGGCGCGCGTTACGCCGAGGAGGTCCGCGAGGATCAGCGGATCGCCCGGCAGCTCGGCATCAGCTCGGTGCCGACATTCGTTGTCGATCGGGCCCTCGGGGCGTCGGGAGCGCATCCGCCGGATGCTCTGCTCGGGCTGCTGCGTCAGGGATGGGAGGCCTCGCTGGTACTGTCCGCGCGTGGCCAAGCTTCCTGAATCAGCTCGGGCGGTCCTCGAGTCGAACGCGCTGGCCCATCTCGTCACACTCGAGCCCGACGGCCGCCCGCAGGTGTCGGTCGTGTGGGTCGGCCTCGACGGCGAGGAGATCGTCGCCGCGCACCTAGCCGACCGTCGCAAGGTCCGCAACATGCGCAGAGACCCGAGGGTCTCGTTGTCGCTTGAAGCCGGCAGCCTCAACTCGAGGGGACTTGTCGAGTACCTCGTCGTTCACGGCCAGGCTCGCATCACCGAGGGTGGCGCACCAGAACTGCTGCAGCAGCTGGCCCACGTCTATCTCGGGCCAGACGTCAAGTTCCCGCCGATCGACGACCCGCCCCCCGGCTACATCACTCACATCACCGCCGAACGCATCGGCGGCGTCGGCCCCTGGGCCGTCTGACGCCGTCAGCTGGAGGGCCGGCTCCTGCACGTGGCCGCGTGAACCTCCTGGGTCAGCGTGTTCAGCGTCTCGGCCATCGTGTGGATCTGTTCGGTGAGATCGGTGTTCTTCTGGAGCAAGTCGTTCTGATACTGGGAGAGCTCGTCGCGGTGCTTTGCGGACGCCTCCTCGTTGGCCTTGTCGGTCCTCGTCTGCGCCTTCTGGGCGATGATCACGAGCGCGCCCGTGTAGAACGCGACCGCGGAGAAGATCAGGTTCAGCAGGATCCACGGCTCGGGATCGAACTTATTGCCGTGGACGATGGCCGTGATCGTGGTCGAGACGTAGTGGATCGCACCGTTCGAAAGCACCCACGCGACGATCAAGCACGAGGAGACGATGAGGAACGCCACCGTGCCCATGCCGGAGGCCACCTTCTCGCTCATCCGCTCCATGAAGCTCGACCCCCCGGCGTAGGGAGAAGCGCCGTTCTTCGCCTCCTGGTAATGCTCGTGGTGTCGCAACGGATCCGGCTTCGGCGGCTGCTTCAGCTCAGGCGACGCGATTGCCATCTATGGTCTCCTCTGACTTGGGGTTTGCTGCTGCGTCAGTCTGAAGAACCGCTACGACGTGCGCTCGCCGGCGGGCGCCACGTTCAGCATCGGAGCGAGCCGCCGGCGGGCCTCGTCCATGCCTAGCCGCCGCAGCAGCTCGTCGCTCACAAGCAGGTAGTCCTGGCCCAGGTCCGGCCGGTAGTCGAGGATCGACACCGCGCGCTCCGCGGACTCGGCATACGCGATCGAGGCGCGGATCGTCGGCTCGAACAGCTTCTCGCCGAAGTGCTTTTGGAGCGAGTCGAAGGCCTCCCGCGAGTGGCGTGTGCGCATGTCGGCGATGTTCAGCACGACGCCGAGCCATTCGAGGCCCGGGTTCAGGGTTTCGCGGGCGAGCTCGATCACCTCCAGCGCCTGCTCGACACCCTGCAGCGCGAAGTATTGGGCCTCGGCCGACAGGAGCGCGTAGTCGGCGGCGACGAGCGCGTTCACCGTCAGCAGCCCGAGCGCCGGCGGGCAGTCGATCAGGATCAAGTCATACAGGTGCGCGAGCTCGTGCAGCGCCTTCTTCAGGGTCAGCTCACGGCCCATCTTGCCGCCGAGCATGAGCTCGGCTTCGGCCAGGCCGAGGTTGGCGGGGATGACGCCGCTGTGTACCGCCTCGGCGGGCCGCGCACGGCCGGCGAGCACGTCGCCGATCGTCGGCGACGCGTCCGGATCGATGTCGAGGTAGTCCGACAGGTTCCCCTGCGGGTCGAGATCGACCGCGAGCACGCTCAAACCGAGCCGGCGCAAAAGGTCCGTCAGCGTCCGAACCGCTGTGGTCTTGCCGGTGCCTCCCTTCTGGGAGAGGACCGCGATCGTGACCGCCGCCATCGTCGGCGGACTATACGGCGTTCCCCCGCGTTCTCAGTCGTGGGTTCGCGCACGCCTTGACGCGCCCGCGAGCCGCGCTATTCGGCGCGGCCGCCGCTTGTCGCGTCGGCGTTGTCGCCGGCGCTCAGGTCAACGCCGGTCTCGGTCGCCGGTTCGTCGGAACCAGTGGTCACACCGAACATCGGACTGGCAAGCTCCGGGTCCTCGCCGGGCGCATCCGTTCCTTCCTCTTCGGGAGCGACGATGCCACCCTCGGTGGCCCGGGCGACCCAGTCACCGACCTGGCCGGCCTCGGCATCATCAGGGGTGGCTCCACCGTGCTGCGCCCTCGGCGGGATCGTGGACTGCGATGGGTCGGTAGTCATGAGAACCTCTCCTGGCCGTCGAAGGCGGCCGTGTCGAAATCGGCCCTATCGACCGTCTACCCGGCCGCCGAGAGCCCAAACAGTCTGGGAGCGGTGGCGGCGCCGGCGGGGCGGTGCGGCGGGCCGTCCCGGCTACCTTACGCTACCGGCTCGAAAAGCTGCGGACTGCGCCCTGGCGTGCTGTCAGATCGCCCGCGGCCACCTTGTGGGCGATCGTGTCGAGTTCGCCATCGCCGCCGTCGCGGGTCCGAACCGCCGCCTGCTCCGGCAAGACACCGAGATCGGCCAGAGCGCGGGCCGAGGTGGGATCGAAGCAGCGAGCCTTCAGCCATCTCGCGGTCAGCTCATCGCCGAACCCGGCCTTGGTCCACGCCTGTGCGGCGATGCCGGCCGTGTCGCCGCGCTCGGCGAACTCGCCGAACCGGCTGATCGTGTCCGCGTGCGTCTTGACTGGCAGCTCGTAGATCTTCATGTGCTGCCGATGATGTTGGCGCGTGATCTCAGGCAGGTCAAGCGCGGCGCAGGTCGGTGCTCTATCCGAGTGCCCGAACATTCGCTAGATATTCAGCCGCACTGCCGGTACGGTTGCCGGAAATAGCCAGAAATGATCGAAGGGAAAGGTGACGCTGCCGTGAGCAAAGACCTCGCAGCGCTCGAGCAGACAGCCCGCGAGATGGTCGCGGACGGCAAGGGTGTCCTTGCCGCCGATGAGAGCGCGGGAACCATGTCGAAGCGCCTGGAGCACGTGGGCGTAGAGCCGAATGCAGAGAATCGCCGGCGCTGGCGCGAGCTGCTGTTCACGGCCGAGGGGATCGAGGAGCAGATCAGCGGCGTCATCCTGTTCGACGAGACGATGCGGCAGACGAGCTCGGACGGAACGCCGTTCCCTGAGCTGCTCACCCAGCGCGGCATCATCCCCGGCATCAAGGTTGACACCGGTGCCCATCCGCTCGCCGGTTCGCCGAAGGAGAAGGTCACCGAGGGTCTCGACGGGTTGCGGGAGCGCTTGGCCGAGTACTCGGAGATGGGCGCCCGGTTCTGCAAGTGGCGCGCCGTGATCACCACCGGCGAGGGAATTCCGACCGACTACTGCATCAACGTGAACGCGCATGCACTGGCGCGCTACGCGGCGCTCTGCCAGGAAGCCGGAATGGTTCCGATCGTCGAGCCAGAGTGTCTGATGGATGGCGACCATACGATCATCCGCTCATTCGTTGTCACCACGTCGACGCTGCACCAGGTCTTCCACGAGCTCCGCGCGCAGCATGTCGCGTACGAAGGAATGGTGCTCAAGCCCAACATGGTCATGTCGGGCTACGACGCTCCGTTCCAGGCCGGCGTGCAAGAGGTTGCCGACCTGACGCTGCGGGCCCTGCGCGAAACCGTCCCGGCGGCGGTGCCCGGCATCGCCTTCCTGTCTGGCGGGCAAAGCGACCAGCTCGCAAGCGCCCACCTCAACGCGATGAACCATGCCGAGAATCTGCCGTGGGAGGTCAGCTACTCCTACGGCCGCGCGCTGCTCGGGCTCTCGCTCGAGATCTGGCGCGGCGAGGACGCGAACGTTCCGGCTGCGCAGGCGGCCCTTCGTCACCGGTCGCGACTGACCGCCGCCGCGAGGCGCGGCGAGTACACCGAGGACATGGAGCAGGAGCGCGAAGCGGTCACCGCGGCCTCCTGAGCGCTTCGGGTCGCGCGCGCACGCGCTGCGCGGCGGCGGGCGGTGGGCGGTGGGCGACGAAACATAGATAAGTCGTTTTCAAAACCTCGCAATATCCCACTTGTACTCTTTAGGATAAGGGCGTACGGTTACCCCAGGCTACGTTTCGGGCAATAGCGTCGTACTCCGTCCTGACCGGCCATCCGAATTCGACTGATCGAGGGAGTACCCCGTCGCCAACCTGACCGCTATCCGTGCTCCGATGACGAGACAGTCGAGTCGTCGTTGAGCTCCGGCGGCCTCGACACCACCGGCAAGCCCGCCGACCCGGCCGACGAGCGCACGGACCCCGCTGCCAGAACTCCGTATCGGGATCACGGATCGCCGTACTTCTCCGACGATTTCACCGGCAAGGTGGTGCGGGCGGACGCCGATGCGAAGGCAGGATCGGCCGTCGAGTCGATCGACTTCGCCGACGCCGTCTCCGAGGGCGAGGCGGACGTCCAGACAGTCGTGCGGGACTCCCGCGTGTACGAGGTCATCGAGGAGCTGGACAGCGAGCTGGTCGCGCTGGCGCCCGTCAAGCGCCGGATACGAGAGATCGCCGCGTTGCTCGTGATCGACCGGCTGCGTGACCAGATGGGCCTGATCTCGCAACGCCCGACGCTGCACATGAGCTTCACCGGCAGTCCGGGGACGGGCAAGACGACGGTGGCGCTCCGGATGGCCGCGATCCTCCATCGCCTCGGCTACATCGAGCGCGGCCACCTCGTGTCGGTAACCCGCGACGATCTGGTCGGCCAATACGTCGGTCACACCGCGCCGAAGACGAAGGACATCGTCAAGCGCGCGCTCGGCGGGATCCTCTTCATCGACGAGGCGTACTACCTGCACCGCGTTGACAACGAGCGCGACTACGGTCAAGAGGCGATCGAGATCCTGCTTCAGGAGATGGAGTCCGAGCGCGAGAACTTCGTCGTGGTGATGGCCGGGTACAGGGACCGGATGGAGGAGTTCTTCCAAGCTAACCCGGGGATGGGTTCGCGCGTCGCCCACCACATCCACTTCCCCGACTACGACGCGGATGAGCTGATGCAGATCGCGCGGATGATGGTGGACCAGCAGGGCTACGAGCTGAGCGAGGATGCGCAAGACGCATTCCGCCAGTACATCGAGCGACGGCTCGAGCGACCCCGGTTCGCGCACGGCCGGAGCATCCGCAACGCCGTCGAGCGCGCGCGCATGCGACAGGCCAACCGGCTGTTCGAGAGTAAGCGCCGGCTGACGAAGACGGACCTCGTCACGATCGAGCCAGAAGACATCCTGCAGAGCTCCGTTTTCGATGACATTCACGAACAGGAGCCAAGCGACGACCACCCCCGCGAGCCGGACCCGTCCGGCGGGAACTGAAAATGGAGGTAGGAACCTTGCGCCCCATCATCCTCGGCGTCGTCGGAGATTCGGCGGCTGGAAAGACGACTCTGACGCGCGGGCTGGTCCGCATCCTCGGTGAGGACCAGGTGACCGCCGTTGCCACCGACGACTATCACCGCTACGACCGTAAGCAGCGCGCCGAGCTCCACATCACGCCGCTGCATCCGGAATGTAATTACCTCGACATCATGGCCCAGCACATGCACCTGCTGCGCAAAGGGGAGGCGATCCTGAAGCCCGTGTACGTGCATCACGACGGCACCTTCGGGCCGCCGGTGTACGTGAGCCCGAAGCCGTTCACGATCGTGGAGGGACTGCTCGGCTATCACGAGGAGGAGATCCGCGACTGCTATGACGTGCGCGTCTATCTGGCTCCGCCCGAGGACCTGCGCCGGCGCTGGAAGGTTCGCCGCGACACCACGCGGCGTGGCTACACGACCGATCAGGTTCTCGCGGACCTCGACAGGCGCGAGCCCGACTCGGCGCAATTCATCCGTCCGCAGGAGCGCCACGCGGACGTGGTCATCTCGTTCCGTGAGGGCGCGGCCGGCGATGGCACGGCGCTCGACGCCGAGATCCAGTTGCGCGACACGCTTCCGCATCCGGACCTGTCGCAGGTGATCGGTGACGGCGGGCGCGGTATCACGATGACCGAACGCGACTCCGAGGTCGTCGTCAACATCGCGGGCGACATCGACGCCGCGCAGGCGAGCGAGATCGAGGAGATGGTCTGGTCACGACTGCATTTCGCCTCACATCTGCGCTCCGAGCGGCTCGGGCAGTTCACCGTCGGGAACGACCTGTTGCGCTCCGAATCGCTTGCGCTCGTGCAGCTGCTGATCCTCTACCACCTGGTCACCGCCAAGGCCGCCGTCGCCCTCGGCGGCGAGGGCAACCGCGCGGACGCTGAGGCAGGAGCCGCCGTCGCGTCGTCCTGAAGGGCGCGCTGGCTCAGCTCAGCGAGAGCCGGCGGTCTGCGCGCCCGCTCCGGGTGCGTCCGCCACGTCGATGTCGCGCATGCCGGAGACGGCCTGGACCACGAAGAAGTGCAGCTGATGACGGCCGACCGCGATCACGTCGCCGTCCGACAGCGGGCTCCATTCGACGCGGTCGCCGTTGACGAACACGCCGTTGAGGCTGCGGTCATCAAGTACCCGAAGCCCATCCGGCTGGCGGACGATCAGGGCGTGGCGGCGGGACACGGTGGGATCATCGAAGCGGATGTCGGCGGCCAGGCTGCGGCCGATCCTCGTCCATTCGCGGCGTAGCACGAACGCGGTGGCATTCTGCTCGCCGTCGCGGAACGCGATGTACTCACCAGGCGCAGAGAGATGCTCTCGTAGCTCCTCCAGCCACTCCGCAGCCTCCGGGGCGGGCTGCACGTGGTCCGCCGTCGAGGTGAACGTCGTCTGCAGCGAGGGCCGGACGAACTCCGTCCCGCCGCAGTTCGGGCAAGCTGGCAGCTCGCCGGCCGGGTCCACGGAAACCATGTGCTCGCACGCCGCGCAGCGGAGCGCCCCCAAACCAGCCAGGTCGCCGGTCGTCCAATCGGTCATCGGAACCTCCTGATTAGGGGCGGGGTGAGGTCGACCTTCGTGGCGCCTTCCCCAACGCTCACCCGGCCGGCCAACGATGATATCTGAACCGTCAATTCATCCCACCACCACGTGGACATCCGTTCGGTGGGGCGAATGGCGCTCTTAGCGGTCTACCCGTGCCGCCCGGTTTGCAAACGCGCTGGCTCCACCAAGGCTAAAGAGGAACGGTGTTCGTGACGACGAAAGGAACGAGATGCGACTCACCGTGCGCGAGACCCCCGGGCTCGAGTCTCAACTGCTGCGACGGAGCGTCGGCAGGCTCGCCGAGGGCCGCGAGCGGTGCGACCACTGCCATCGCACCCCGCTGATCGGGGAGCGCGTGCACACCTACACGTCCGGGCGGATGCTGTGCGAGCTGTGCCGTGCGCTGCGGCCCGAGGAGCCTGTCTCGTCGCGCCTCGTGCATGGCCCGGCGTTCGGTCACGCCGTGCGGATCACCGATCAGCGCGGCACCGTCAGGCCCTCAGCCCGCGGCGAGCGGGAATAGACCCGCCCAGTCGCGATCCATAGACTCCCCGCGGCGATGATTCCCGTCTTGGTGTCCACTGTGATCAGCAAGCCTCGCGAAGAGGTGTTCGAGTACCTGGCGGACATTGCGAATCACGCTGAGTTCACCGACCATTACCTCACCGACTGGCGTCTAACGCGCGAGCAGAGCTACGGTGCGGGTGCCGGCGCTCGGTTTCGCATCAAGGCGCCGCTGGCCCGATTCTCCTGGGCGGACATGACCTTGGCGGAGCTCGAGCCGCCGTTCCGGATCGTCGAGCAAGGCCAGGGCGGAAAATTCAACCGCGTACGGATGCTCGGCACCTACACGCTGACCAATGGGCCCGGCGGTTCCACCAAGGTCGAATACCGGTTCGAGACGCGACCTGTGCAGCCGAGCGACCGGCTGATCAACGCGCTCGGCGGCCGAGCCTGGACGCGACGTCAGGCCGCGAAGGCGATGCGGCGCCTGCGCGTGATCCTCGAAGAGGACCGTGGCCGCGGAGCGAGGCCGTCGATCAGCGGCCAATAGCCCCGCGGCGGTCGCCCGCCGCCGGGTCGCTCGCCCGGCGCCGGGTCGCCGGGAGCTGGTCGACCTAGCGCACCGTCCCGCGAGCCATCGGGATAGACTTCCCGCCCCGTGAGAGCTCGCCGCGTCACGATCCTGATCTCGAGCCTCGTTCTCGCCATCGCCGTCAGCGGGTGTGGGGACAAGCCGAGGCTTCGGCACACAGCAGACTCGAACAACAATGCAACGTATGTCTTCGCCGGGCCGATCACCTACCAGCTGCAGATCTCGCGCGAGCTCAACGGCTACAGCACCGAAGACGCCCAGTACCTGGCGGGCCTGCCGAAGAGCACGACCCCGCCCACGCCGAGCCAGGAGTGGTATGGCGTCTTCATGTGGGCGTGGAACCAGAACAAGCACGCGTACTACACCGACCCGCCGGGTGATTTCGATGTGGTCGACTCGCTCGGGACGATGTACCACCCGTACCCGATCAATCCTGCGGACAACCAGTACGCCTGGACGTCGCAGCTGCTGCTGCCTGACGGCACCCAGCCGGCTCCGGACACCACCGCCTGGTTCGGCCCGACCGGCGGCGGCGAGCTGCTGTTCAAGATCGACACCACGGCGTACGCGAACCGCCCGCTGACGCTTCAGATCCGCAACGGTCCCGGGGGCCGGGTCGAGGCGTCGATCCCACTCGACCTATGACCGAGCGCCGGCTGGGGCGGGCGAGCGAGCCCACCGGGAGGCCGGATCTGACGTTCAATCCGCTGGCGTCGGGAATCGGTGTCTTCACCGCAGTCGCGGCTCCGCTCGCGGCAGTCGGCCTGTCCCTGACCGGCGAGCTGCACAAGCTCGTTACCGGTGCCGCCGTGGTGCTCGGGCTGCTTAGCGGTCTGGTCGCCGGCATCTGGATTGATCGGCGGGGCGGCAGGGTGTGGAACGGCCGGCAGCTCTGATCCGAGCGCGGCGAGCCTTCACGAGCATCGCCACGGTCGCGGCAGTCTGGGGAGTCGCGGCGGCAACGGCCACCGCCCGCTTGACCCCGCCCGTCGAGATCGCCGCGCCGACCGGAATCGAGGCGGTCGGATCGCAGGTCGCCTCCTCGCCCGGAGGCGGTGCGGCGGTTTCGTTCAACGAGGTGAACGAGGACTCACAAGGGGACGCCGCCGCCTTCCTCGCACTTGCCTCCCGCGGCCACGGCTTCGGTGTGGCGCATCGGCTCGGAGCCGGCGCGCAGGAGGTTCTGGCGCTCGCCTACTCCGGCACCACGCTCGAGCTGCTGACCGCGCAGAACGCTCCAGGGCAGCCGTGCTGCAGCACCGTCCACGTGACGCGTCGGGGCCCGAACGGCGCCTTCAGCCGTCCGCAGCAGCTCGTGTCGAACGTCGGCGGCGGGACGAGCGGACGGCTGGTGCCGCTCCCGAACGGACACCTGCTGGCTGTGATCGAGGGCCCCCAAGGCCTCTGGGTGGCCGAAGCCCGGGGCACCCGCCCCTTCGCTCGGGCCAGCGCCCTGACTCCCCCCGGAGTCCAACCGGTAGCGCTCGCCGTGACGGGCACCCTGGTGGGCGGGAGCACGACTGTGTGGACCGAAGGAGCCGGGCAGACCATCTACATCGCCACCGGCGCTCCAGGCGCCACGCCATCACGGGCGCGCACCCTGCTCACCGTCGCGCCCGGCCACACGGTCGACGGTCTGCAGCTCGTGCCGCGGACCGGTGGCCTCACGGTCGGCTGGACCGAGAGCTGGACCGACGCTGCCGGCACGTACCACTCCCAGGCGATGGCGGCCGATCTGCTCGGCGCCGCGAAGCCGGTCCGCCCGATGGCGCTCTCCTCGCCGGCGGACGTCGCCTCCTCCCTGGCGCTCGCAGCCGACGCACACGGCGACCAGGTCGCCGCGTGGGACAGCTGCTCATCGGACCTGTGCGCGCTCCAAAGCTCGATCAGGAAACCGCACGGCGCGCCGTTCGGCCGTCCCGCGCGACTCGGCCGGGTCGACGCCGGCGACGGCCCGCTCGTGACGATCGCCCCAAATCGCTCAGCCCTGACAGGCTGGATCACCGGCGGCCAGGTGGTCCTCTCAAGCCTCAGCCCCGGAGCTTCGCGATTCGGCGCCCCCCGTCCGATCTCAGGCGGCCTCGCCGCCAACCTGGCGCTGGCGTTCGGGCCCACCGGCGAGGCGGTCGCGGAGTGGACCCAGGGGACGTTCGACCCAGACGTCTTCGCGTCCGTATCCGGCTAGCGTCGGGGGATGCCCCCACCAGCGCTACCCGAGCCCCAGCGCCGCCTCGAGCACCTGCTGCACGGCGGGCGCCGCGGTTGCGCCACCCGCTCCTTGGGATGGGAACAGGGCTCCGACGACGATCTTCGGCTTGCGCTTTCCGACTGGGGCGTAGCCGACGAACCAGGCGTCGGTTTCGGCGGCGGTGTTCGCGGGGGCTGTGTTGGGATTGCTTGCCGATTGGACGGTGTCGGTGAGCTCGGCGGTGCCGGTCTTGCCGGCGACGACGATGCCGGGGATCTGGGCCGCGGTACCGGTGCCGTACTCCACGACCGCGATCATCATCTTCTGCACCTCGGCGGCGACGTGATGGGTGGTTACCGGGATGAAGGCCGGTGGCTGGCCGAGCATGAAGGTCGGCACCGGCCGCTTGCCGCCCATCGCGATCGTGGCCCCCGCGTCCGCCATCTCGAGCGGCGTTGCGAGGACCATGCCCTGGCCGATCGCGGATGAGCCGACGGCGAGTGAGTCGCCGATCGTGCTCGCGGACGGGATCGTGCTGGGGATCTCGCCGGGGAAGCTGGGTGGCTGGTCGAAGCCGAACTTCTCTGCGATTGCGACGAGACGGGCGGCGCCGAGCGTGGCCCCGAGCGGTGCGAAGACGGAGTTGCATGAGACTGCGAACGCGTTCAGGAGCGTCCCACCGCAGGCTTCGCCGTTCGCGTTCTGCATCGTGTAACCGTCGATCGTCGCGTCGGTCTGAATCGGGAAGGTGGTTCCGAGCTTGACGATCCCCGCCTCCAGCGCGCCGGTGGAGGTGATGATCTTCATCGTCGAGCCGGGAGGCTGGGGTGCCGAGAACGCGATTCCGGCCACAGCCAGCAGCTGCCCGTTGCGTGGATTCATCGCGACCATGCCGGCGTAGTTGTTGCCCATCGCCGCGAGCTCGGCCTCCTCGAGCTTGGGGTCGATCGTGGTCTTGACGGGCTTACCTGGCTGGGGCTCGGACTGCGCGAGCACACGTTTGCCGGCGAGCAGGGTGCCGCCCGGGGTGCCGGCGAGCTGCTGCTGGAAGACGAGCTCGAGGCCGTCCTGGCCGACGTGCGCTTTCGGCGGATATCCCTCGGCCTCGAACGTCGCGCGCTGACCGGCCGGCATCGGACCGAGCGTGCCGACCACCTGCAACGCCACCTGGGGGATCGGTGAGGACATGCTCGGCCCTACAGCCAGCGGCGTTCCGTCACGTGCGTAGAGGCCCGCACGCGGTGGCAGCGCGACATGGCGCGTCAGCCGCTCGCCGACGCTCAGGCCGGGAAACACGAGGCTCGACTCGAAATGGATGCGAGCGCCGGAACCGCTGTCGCTGAACGGGACGGCGAGCGTCCCGCGGACCGTCCCGAAGATCCTGGTCCGCACGCGGACGGGCACGTCGATCACGCTCCCGTGCGGCTGGCCCAACCTGCCGAACCTGAGCGAGACGAGCGTCGCCGTGATCGCGGCGCGGCTGTAGTCGGCCTGGAACGTCGACAGCGGAATCTGCACCCGCGACTGAGTGTCCAGCAGGCCATACATCGTCAGGAAGTCGCCCCGCTGCCAGGCCTTGATGTACCGCGTCACGAGCCGCCGCTCGGCGCGCGCGGGACCGGTTGCGGTCACGATGCCGGCTGTGAACGCCAGCCCGGCGATCACCAGCAGCGGCATTGTCCGCGTCAGCAGCCTCCGGCGCCGTCGCGCCGACCGTGACCGGTGCGGCCTCTGCGCCCCAAGCGATGTCCGTCCCCATACCACTTCCGACAGGCAGCGTAAACGGTGACGCCGCCGGGTGGGCTGATCGGGTGCCCGATCCCGGCCGGCGATCGCGCGGGCTTGTGCGGCCACCGGCATGGCTACAGTGACCGGCGTGAACGGGATCGACTGGTTCATCGTCGCCTTCGCCGCCCTGTTCGCCGTCTGGGGCTACGCGCACGGCATCATCGTCGGCGGCCTGTCACTTGGGGGATTCGTCCTCGGCGCCGTCCTTGGCGCTCGGATCGGCCCGCTGGTGCTGTCGAACGGAGCGCACTCGGTCTACGCGCCGCTGTTCGGGCTGCTCGGGGCGCTGCTGATCGGTGGCGTTCTTGCGAGCATCCTCGAGGGGCTGGGGATGCGCGTTCGCTTCGCCCTGCGTTTCCCCGGTCTGCGGATCATCGACGGGCTGCTCGGGGCAGCCCTGACCGCCTGCATCGGACTGGGGATCGCGTGGATCCTCGGCGCGGTGACGCTCCAGGCTGCGACCTCTCCGTCCTTGCGTCGCGACCTCGAGCATTCGGCGATCCTGCGCGACCTCGACAAGGTGCTGCCGCCGTCGGGACCGATCCTGAACGCGCTGTCTACGTTTGACCCGCTGCCGTCGCTCACCGGCCCTTCGGCCGAGGTGCCGAGGCCGACGAAAGCGATCGACGCCGCGCCGGCGGTCCGGGCGGCGTTCCCGAGCGTCGTGCGCGTGCTCGGGCAGGCTTGCGGCCTCGGCATCGAGGGCTCGGGCTGGGCCGCGGGGCCGCATCTCATCGTCACCGACGCGCATGTCGTCGCAGGCGAGAACGACACGACGGTGCAGCTCGGGGGTAGCGGTCCTGGCCTGGGGGTGCAGGTGATCCTGTTCGACCCGCACAACGACATCGCCGTGCTGTACGCCCCGGAGGCATCCCTGCGGCCGCTGGCGCTCGCCACCAACCCGCAGACGGGCACTGCGGCGGCGATCCTCGGCTATCCCGAGGACGGCCCGTTCGACGTCGAGCCGGGTCGTATCGGCATCACGAAGACGGTCATCACAGACAACGCCTACGGCAACGGCCCCGTCCTGCGCACGATCACGGAGCTACGCGGCGTCGTCCGGCCCGGAAACTCCGGCGGACCGATGGTCGATGGCGCCGGGCAGGTCGTCGCGACGGTGTTCGCCCAGGTGACCAACCCGAGTCGTGGCACCGGCCCGGGAGGGTTCGCCGTCCCGAACGCCGTGGTCCGATCTGAGCTCGCGAAGGCGGCGAAGTCACACGGTCCGGTGAGCACCGAAGGGTGCGCCGAGTAGAGGGCGCGCCGTCGCCACTTGCTCCGGGCGCTACGCTCACCGATCGCATGTCCAAGACACTAGTCATCGCGGAGAAGCCCTCCGTCGGACGAGATCTGGCAGGAGTCCTGCCCGGCGCGTTCGTCAAGCACGAGGGATACCTGGAGGGTTCTGAGCACATCGTGACCTGGGCGGTCGGCCACCTCGTGCAGCTCGCCGATCCCGATGATTACGACGAGAAGTTCAAGAAGTGGAAGATGGCGGACCTGCCGATCGTCCCGGACCAGTTCAAGCTGGTGGTCCGCGACGAGCGCTCGAAGAAGCAGATGAACGTCGTCAAGCGACTGCTCGCCCGCGACGATGTCGACACGGTCGTCAACGCCTGCGACGCGGGCCGTGAGGGCGAGCTGATCTTCGCCTACCTGTATGAGAAGGCAGGCTCGCACAAGCCGGTGAAGCGGCTGTGGCTGAACTCGATGACCAAGCGCGCGATCGAGGAGGCGTTCGGCTCGCTGCGCCCGGGGGCCGACCTGGCGCGGCTCGAGGCGGCCGCCCGGTCACGCAGTGAGGCCGACTGGATCGTCGGCATGAACGCCACCCGCGCGGCCACGATCCGGCTGCGCTCGTCGTTTGACGGCGCCGTCTCGCTCGGTCGTGTGCAGACGCCGACGCTCGCGATCCTCGCCCGCCGCGAGGAGGAGATCCGCGCCTTCGTGCCCGAGCCGTACTGGATCGTGGACGCGCTGTTCGAGGCGAACGGCGAACGCCGTTACGAAGGTCACTATCACCTCGGCTCGACCCCCCGTTTGAAAACGGCCGAGGAGGCGGCAGCAGTCGTCGCCGCGTGCGAAGGCCAGACCGGCGAGATCACGAAGCTCGAGAAGACCAAGCGCCAGGAGCGCCCGCCGCTCCTATACGACCTGACCTCGCTCCAGCGCGATGCGAACAGCCGCTTCGGATTCGCGGCCCGGCGCACGCTCGCCGCCGCCCAGCGCTGCTACGAGGAGCACAAGGCGCTGACCTATCCGCGGACCAACTCGCGCTACCTGACCGGCGACATGGTCAGCGAGATCAAGCCGATCGCGTCGCTCGTCGGCTCTCGTCCCGAGTACGCCGCGGCATCGGAGTACGTCCTCGGACTCGACCTGCTGCCGCTGGACCGCGTCGTCAACGATGCGAAA